>Ga0209415_10003517_pt1 | contig 29120 bp, 23 predicted proteins | sample PeaSoiSIISIP2007_FD_187696 | JGI IMG/M metagenome (GOLD analysis project Ga0209415, IMG submission 187696) | Peat soil microbial communities from Weissenstadt, Germany - SII-SIP-2007 (SPAdes) (version 2) | ecosystem: Environmental > Terrestrial > Soil > Wetlands > Peat | place: Germany...
ATGACCATGCTCATCGTCAGCCACGAGATGGCCTTCGTGCGCGAGGTCGCCTCCAAGGTCGTGATGATGGACAAGGGCCAGATCGTCGAGGAAGGCCCGCCCCAACAGATCTTCGATGCGCCCCGCACGGACCGTGCGCGCGAATTCGTGGGCAAGATTCTGCGGCACTGACCGTGACTCCGCGGTGGTTCGCGCAGCGTCAAGACATATACCGGGCGGCCGAGAACGCGGCGATGTCCAACCGGGGCTTGCGCCCGAGGACGAGCTCGGCGGTGAGGAGGGCCGACATGGGCCCCGCCGTGAAACCCATCCAGGGGAACATGCTCATGAAAACGCCGGGCCGCCCGGGCAGCTCTCCCAGGATCGGTTTCCAATCGGCGGTACCGTTGACGATGGCGGGCCAGACGCGCAGGAGGCAGATCGAATTGAGGCGCGGCACCACATGACGGGCAACGCGCAGATTGCTCAGCAGCGATTGCGGGTCGACGGTCGGGCGATCGGCGCGGGCGCTCCGCCGGGCGGACCAACCGCCACCAATGAGGAACGAGCCGTTCTTCGCCTGCTTGAGCGTCAGCTTGCCGCCGGCGAAGTAGACGAGATGCTTGACCAAGGGCTCGGCCTGCTCGGTCACGTTCACTTGGATCGGATGGCCCTCGATGGGCAATTCAACGCCGAGCATGGCGGAAATGCGCCCTGCGTCCGCCCCCGCGGCATTGACGACGCGGGCCGCCTTTATCGGCCCCGTGGCGGTTTCGGCCCGATAGGAACGGCCATCGGCGCTCAGCGCCGTGACCGGGCAATTCGCGAGGATGCGCGCCCCCAATCGGCGCGCGGCGGCGGCGAAGGCCGGTGTCGCCTTGAGTGGGTTCGCCTTGCCCTCGTCGGGACAATAGGCCGCCCCGATCATGCGCTCGGAGAGGTAGGGCGCGATCCCGCGCAAATCGGCGGAGGAGATGAGCTCGATCTGCAGGCCCGCGGCGCGCTCGATCGCCGCCTTGCGGGCGATGTCCTGCATCTGCGCCTCGGTTTCCGCCACGAGAATCCCGCCATCGATGGAGACTTCGAGATCGCAGCCCAGCTCCGCTTCGAGCCCGCGCCACAGCCGGATGGAGTCCCGCATGACCGGAATCGCCTGCGTGAAGACGCGCGCCCAGTCCTCGCCCTCGCTGATGAATTCCGGATAGGGGATTTGCAGGTGAAGGCTGCCGGCGTTGCTGCCGGAAGCCTGCGTATTGAGGTCCAGCCGCTCGACCAAGGTGACCTCGGCCCCTTCGCGGGCGAGATAATAGGCGGTCGCGGCGCCGGCGAGGCCGCCGCCGATGACGAGCACGTCGGTCGTGAGAATTGCCATCGCCCCCGCGCCCATAGTATACACTGAGTATACGCTACGTCTGACCCAGCGGCCGGCGCAATCGGCCATCGCGGCCCGCCGGCGGCCGTGCCGAGCAGGAGATGACCACATGCCCAAGCAGTTCCGCGGCAGCTACACCGTCACCATCACGCCCTTCACCGAGGACGGCAAGAAGATCGACCTCCCCGCGTGGCGGCGCTTCGTCGATTGGCAGATCAAACTCGGCGTGCCCGGCATCATCATCCTGGGTACCACGGGCGAGTTCCTGACCGTCAGCGATGACGAGCGCCGGCAGTTCGTCGAGGCCACCGTGAAGCACGTCGCGGGCCGCGTGCATGTCCTGGTCGGAACCATGAACGCTTATACGCCGCATGCGGTGCGCTACAGCCGCGAGGCCGAGGAGCTGGGCGCCGATGGGCTGATGATCATCCCTCCCTATTACTATACGCCGACCGAGGACGAGATCTTCGCCTACTACAAGGCGATCTGCGAAAAGGTCTCGATCCCGATCATGCTCTACAACAATCCCTTCACCTCCAATGTCGATATGTCCGCCAAGCTCGTTGCGCGGCTGACCAAGTCCTTCGAGCAGATCCGCTACATCAAGGAAGCAAGCCAGGACACGGCGCGCGTCTTCGACGTGATCGAAGAGACCAAGGGCGTGATGAACGTCTTCGCCGGCGAGCGTATCGTGGAGTCCTATCTCCTGGGCGCCGTCGGTTATGTCAATCCGTACGGCAACTACATTCCGCGCGCGTCCTACCGCATCTGCGATTTCATCACCGAGGGCCGTATCGAGGACGCCAAGAAGATCGAGCGTCTCATCAACAAGATGCAAGTCGTCATCAACGAGGGCCATCCGACCTATGGCCATCAGTGCTATTCCAAGGCGCTCGCCGCCGCGGCCGGCTATCCCGTCGGCGACGTGAGAGCGCCGCTCACCACCTTCAAGTCGCTGGGCAAGGAAGGCGAGGCCCGGCTGAAGAAGCTCAGGCCGATGATGAAGGAATTGGACGAGCTCATGGACAAGCTCGACGCGCGCGCCGGGACGGGTAGGGGCTTCCGCGTCGCCGCCGAGTAGCGTTCGCCGGTATCGTCGTGCTCGCGATGCTCCGGGCATCGTCGCCGCGTCTCCGTTGAGCGAGCCCAAGCTCTTCTCGCCGCTGGGCCTGCGCGGTCTCGTCTTGCGCAACCGAGCGGTGCTGTCTCCGATGTGCCAGTACCAGGCCGTCGAGGGCCGGATGCAGGATTGGCATTTTGCCCATCATGCCCGGTTCGCCGCGGGGGGATTCGCCGCGGCTTTCGTGGAGGCGACGGCGGTCACGCGGGACGGCCGGATCACCCATGGTTGCACCGGCATCTGGGATGACGGACAAATCTCCGGCCTCAAGCGCATCGCCGATCTCTATCGCGGTCATGGCACGGCGCCCGGCATCCAGCTCGGCCATGCCGGGCGACGCGCGAGCGCGCTCCGTCCCTGGGATGGCGCGTCGCCGATCAAGGACAAGGAGGGACGCGAGCCCGCCTGGCAAGCCGTCGGTCCCAGCGCCATTCCGGAGCGCGAGGGGTATCCCGCGCCACGCGAGCTGGCGCATCAAGAGATCGAGGAGCTGGTGGATGCCTTCGCGCAGGGAGCGCGCCGCGCGCTGGCCGCGGGCTTCGACATCGCCGAGATCCACGGCGCGCACGGTTACCTGATCCACTCTTTCTTCTCTCCCCATTCGAACCGCCGGACCGATGGCTTCGGTGGCAGTCGGGAAAAGCGGATGCGCTTTCCGCTCTTGGTGGCGGAAGCCGTCCGCAAGGTCTGGCCCGCGGATAAGCCGGTTTTCTACCGCGCCTCGGTCGTGGACAACGTCGAGAGCGGTCTCACCGTCGAGGACACCATCGCGTTGGCCCGCGCCTTGCGGGAGCACGGCATCGACCTGATCGATTGCTCGTCGGGCGGAATGTCGGGGGCGGCCACGCTGTCGACGAACAAGATCCGGCCGGGCTATCAGGTACCGCTGGCCGCGGCGGTCCGTCGCGGCGCCGATGTTCCGACCATGGCGGTGGGTGCGATCCTGGAACCGCGCCAAGCCGAGGCCATTCTTCGGGACGGCGACGCCGACCTGGTGGCGCTCGCCCGGCAGGCGATGGCCGAGCCCCACTGGCTCTACCGCGCGGCGCTGGAGCTGGGCCTAGCCAACCCCCACGCCGTGCTCACGCGGAACTATGCCTTTTATCTCGAGCGCCGTGCCGCGGCGCTGGAGCTGTGAGCGGGGCGCCCGCCGTCCCTTCCGGCGAGGGCGGACGTCTATCGCACGTACGTAGCGCCGTTGACATCGAGGGTGGCGCCGGTCAGATGCCGGCAGCGGCCGCTCGCGAGAAACGTCACGAGCTCGCCGATATCCGACGGTGGGACCCATTCGCCCATGGCGAGACTGGCGGTCACCGGCTCCTCGCCACCCTGGGTCGCGGCGAAGCTCTCGGACATGCGGGTGCGAACGACGCCCGGCGCCACGACGTAGGCGAGGATGTTCTGCTTGGCATAGCCGCGCGCGACGGTTTTGGTGGCCGCCATGATCCCCGCCTTGGACGCGGCATAGGCGATGGTCAACGGATTGGTCGAGCCGCGCTGGGCGTTCCAGCTCGAAATCGTGACGATGACGCCGCCGCCCGCGGACCGGAAGTGGCGCACGGCGCTGCGCAGGAGATCGGCGGGCGCCTTGACATTGACTTGCAGCGTCTCCGCCCATACCCGATCCCAGAGCTCGTCGGAATCGTCGATCCCGCCCTCCCACGCCATGATGGCGGCGTTGTTGACGAGGACGTCGATGCGGCCGCGCCAGGCGAGCGCCTCGCGCCAGAGCCGCGCCGTCTCTCCGGGCACCGCAAGATCGGCGGACAGCAGCTTGACGCGCTCGGCCGGAATGCCCGCCGTGGCTTTCTGCGCGCCCGCGTGGTCGGTGCCATAGTGCGCGATCACGTGGGCACCAGCGCGACCGATCGCGGCGGCAATCGCCGCGCCGATGCCTTTCGAGGCGCCGGTCACGAGAATAGTCTTGCCGTCGAGCTCGCTCATCCCGCACTCCTCCCGATTTTGATCCGGCGACAAGATACCATTGCAGATTGTCAATTGCCGCTCGGCCGCCACGGGTGCGAGCCCGCGCTTGCGGGCCCGGGCTCGCTTGCATGAATGCCTCCCTGAGAGGACGAGGCGGCGGCCTCTCCGATTCCGACGGGATCACGTTCGAGTTCGAGGGTGAGCGCTTGGTCGGCCGGCGCGGCGAGAGCCTTGCCGCGGCGCTTGCCGCCGCCGGCATCCGGGTGCTGCGGGTCACGCGGCGCGGAGAGCCTCGCGGCTTATTTTGCGGCATGGGTGTCTGCCAGGAGTGCCTGGTGGAGGTGGATGGCGTCTCCAACCAACGCGCCTGCATGACCAAGCTCGAGCAACCCGTGTCCGTGCGACGGCAACGCCATCTCGCGGCCGCGACGGCCCGCCGCGAGGGTGAGCCGACCCCGTCCAATGCAGCGGCCCCTTTGGAGTCGGATATTCTCGTGGTGGGCGGCGGCGCGGGCGGACTCAATGCCGCGCGCAGCGCGGCCCTCGCGGGTGCGCGGGTCGTGCTGGTCGACGAGCGGCCGCTGCCGGGCGGACAATATTATAAGCAGCCGCTCGCCATCCCGGCGCTCGCGAAAGAGCATTCGTCGGATCCGCAATTCTCGGGAGGGCGCGCCCTCATCGAAGCCACGGAAGCGGCCGGGGTGACGATGCTCCCCGGCGCCCGCGTCTGGGGCGCCTTCGAGCCGCTCGATCTCTTGATCGTCGATAACGGCGCGAGCCGGCTTTGCCGGCCGAAGCGGCTCATCGTCGCCGCCGGAGCCTATGAGCGCGGGTTGCCGATCCCAGGTTGGACATTGCCGGGGGTCATGACGACCGGTGCCGCTCAGACTTTGCTGCGCAGCTACCGCGTGCTGGCGGGCGCGCGCATCCTGATCGCGGGCAATGGTCCGCTCAACATTCAGGTGGCGCTCGAGCTGGCGCGGGCCGGCGCCGATGTTGTCGCAGTTGTCGAGCTCGCGGAGCGGCCGTCCGTCCGGATGCTTCCGGCGCTCGGCACGATGCTTGCCAGCACGCCCGCACTGGCGCTGCGGGGCGTTCGTTATTTGGCGGAGCTCAAACGGCGCCGGATTCCCGTGCTCTACAACAGCGTGCTCGCCGAAGTTAAGGAGCAGGGCGGCGGGCTCTCGGGCTTGGTGCAGCGCTGGCCTGTGGAGTCCGGAGACGCGGGCCGGCACTTCGAGGCCGATGCGATCTGCATGGGCTACGGCTTCATGCCTTCCAACGATATCCTGAGGGCGCTCGGCTGCGCGCATCGGTTCGATCCGGTCCGCGGCCACCTCGCGACGGAGCGCGATGTCGACCAGCGCACCAGCGTGGCCGAGATCTACGCCGTCGGCGATTGCGCGGGGCTTGGCGGCGCGCCGGCGGCCGAAGCAGAGGGAATCATCGCGGGCCTCGCCGCCGCGAGATCGCTCGGGTTTGCGCCGAGCGCGCCCGGCGATCAGGCGGACTCGCGAGCAAGGTCCGCGCTCGCGCGCCATCGTCGCTTCCAGGCGGGCCTCTGGCGGCTTTATCGGGCGCCGCGCTTCACGACCGAGCTCGCCACGGCCGAAACCCTCATCTGCCGTTGCGAGGAACTGACCTTGAGCGGGATCGAAACGGAAGCCGAGCCCGGCTTCGCCTCGATCGGAGCCGTCAAGCGGCGTACTCGAAGCGGCATGGGCCGCTGCCAAGGACGCTATTGCGGTCCGATTCTCGCCGCGCTCTCGGCGGTGCGCGAGGGCCGCGCCCTCGATGAAGCCGGCCACTGGGCCCCGCGCCCGCCCATCACACCGATCCGGATCGGAGATATTGTGGAAGACGCGAATTGAATCTCTAGCCGCTTTTCAGCCCCGGTTTTGCTGAAATGCGGGCTGGAGATGCCCGCGTCGCGCCGTCAATATTATGGGGATGCCGGTTGCCGCGAATGCGGTTGGGGGGAACGAGGGGGGATATGGTCTACGACTACGTGATCGTCGGCGGTGGCTCTGCCGGCTGTGTGCTTGCCAATCGCCTGTCCGCGGATCCCCGCATTACGGTGGCCCTCCTCGAGGCCGGCGTCGACACGCCGCCCGAGCATATCTCGGACCAGATCTACTCGCTGCCCTTCCTGCCTCATTACTTCGAGGAGGATTACTACTGGACGCGCATCCAGGCCTACATGGATCCGATCGGCAACCACGCTCTCTCCGAGATCGCGGCACGGATGCGCCCGCGACGCTACGAGCAGGCGCGGGTCATGGGCGGCGGCTCGACCGTCAACGGCCAGATCGCCATCCGGGGCCTGCCGTCCGACTACGATGAATGGGAGGCGCTGGGGGCGAAGGGTTGGTCCTATCAGGATTGCCTGCCGTTCTTCCGCAAGCTCGAGCGCGATCTGGACTTCGACGGGCCCTATCACGGCAAGGACGGGCCCATCCCGATCCACCGCACCTTCCCGAACGATTGGGGCGGGCTCTCGCTCGCCTTCCGCGACACCTTCGCCAAGAAGGGCATCCCGTATTTCGACGATTGCCATGCCGAGTTCGGCGACGGCTGCTTTCCATTTCCCAAGAACAATGTCTACGGCCACCGCGTCTCCGCCGCCTTGGCCTATCTCGATGGCGCGACCCGCCTGCGGGAGAATCTGCGGATCGTGCCCAAATGCCTGGTCGAGCGCATCGAGTTCGAGGGCAAGCGGGCGGTCGCGGTACGCGCGTCGCGAGACGGCACCGTCGAGCGGATCGCGGGCCGCGAGATCATCGTCTCCAGCGGCGCCCTTCACTCGCCGGCGCTCCTGATGCGCTCCGGCATCGGGCCGGAGGATCACCTGCGCGAGCACGGCGTCCCCATAGTGGCCGACCGCCCGGGTGTCGGGTCAAATTTGCAGGAGCACCCGCTGATCGGGATGGGTCTGCGCATCAAGCCCGAGGGCCGCTTGCCCGCAAGCCTGCGCAACAATTTCCTGCTTTGCATGCGCTTCAGCTCGGGCTATCCCGATTGTCCGCCGCAGGACATGAAGCTCTCGGTCTCGAACCGGTTTGCCTGGACCAAGGTGGGTTTTCAGCTCGGTACGATTCAGTTCGGGCCCAACAAAGCCTTCTCGCGCGGCTTCGTGCGGCTTCAGAACGCGGACCCTCGCGAGGAGCCGCTGATCGCGTTCAACCTGCTGTCGGACGCGCGCGATCTGCAGCGCATGATCAACGCCGCCCGCTTCGTCCATGGCGTGCTCAACACCTCGCCTGCCAAGGACATGATCGATTTCGCGTTCCCGGGCATCTATGCCGAGATGCAGCGCAACCTCACGACGCAGTCGCGGCGCAACGAGCTGCTGAGCGATGCCGCGGCCTGGCTCCTCGATCTCGGAGGACCCGCGCGCGAGTTCGTCATGCGGAACTTCATCGTCAAGTCGAAGCACGGCCTCGACGAGGTCATTCGAGACGAGACGCTTCTCGTCGAGTGGATTCGGTTGGGCGTGCAAGGAGACTGGCATGCCTGCTGCACCTGCAAGATGGGTGGGGCATCGGACCGCATGGCCGTGGTCGGACCCGATGCCCGCGTCCATGGCGTCGAGAACCTGCGCGTCGCCGATGCCTCGATCATGCCGAGCGTGCCCTGCGCCAACACCAACATCTCCACGATCATGATCGGCGAGAAGGTGGCGGACACGATCTTGCGATCGCGGCATTGATGGCAACGAGACGATACCCAAGGAAAGGCGGCAAGCCGAATGACTAAGCTTGGTCGGCGCTCCATCACCGTGATCGGCGCCGGAATCGTCGGTACGGTCTGCGCCAATTACCTTCTGCGCGACGGTCATGAGGTGACCTTGATCGACCGCCTCGGGCCGGGGGAGGCGACCTCCTTCGGCAATACCGGCGGGATCAGTCCCGCCTCGGTGGTGCCGGTCGCCTATCCTGGGATGGCCAAGGACATTCCGAAATGGCTCCTCGATCCCAACGGGCCGCTCTATCTCCATTGGTCCTACCTTCCGCATGTGCTGCCGTGGCTCATCAGGTTTCTGCGCGCCGGGCGACGCGACCGGGTCGAGCGCATCTCGAAGGCGCTGGCGAGCCTCAACATGCCGACCTTCGACGCCTATCGGCCTCTGCTCAAGGACGCGGGACTCGAGCATCTCTTCCACCAGACCGGGCAGCTCTTCGTCTACCGAAGCAAGGAAGGCCTCGAGCACGACCGCTTCGGCATCGACCTGAAGCGCGCCACGGGGCTGCGCGTCGACATCCTCAATGCCGACGAGATCCGGCAGCTCGAGCCCTCGCTCGCGCCGATTTTTTCCGCCGCACACTTCATCAGCGATCACGGCCACTGCAAGAATCCGTTCGGGCTGGTGCAGGGTCTCGCGGAGAATTTCGTGCGCCGGGGCGGCACGCTGCTGCGCGACGAGGTGCTGGGATTCGATATGGGCCCCCTGGGACCGAGCGCGGTCCTCACCCGCGACGGCCGGCGCGCCCTCGATCTGACCATCATCGCGGCCGGCGTCTGGTCGAACGCGCTGACGAAGCAACTGGGCTACGACGTGCCGATCGAGACCCACCGCGGCTATCACGTGACGCTGCCCGATCCCGGCGTGATGCCGCGGATCATGGTCCTGCCCATGGACTACAAGATCGCCATCACGCCGATGGAGATGGGTCTCCGATTGGCCGGCACGGTCGAGCTCGCGGGCGTCGACGCGCCACCCAACTACGCGCGCGCGCGGAACCTCTTGCGCATCGGCCGCGAGATCTTTCCGAGCCTCAAGACCGAAGGCTACACCCATTGGATGGGCAACCGTCCGTGCTTCCCGGACAGCCTTCCGGCGCTGGGCCCGGTGCCCGGCTTCCCAAAGGTCTATGTTGCCTTCGGACACGGGCATCAGGGGCTGCTTGGCGCCTCGCAAACCGGCAAGGTGATGGCGGAGCTGATCGGCGGCCGCGCTCTCTCCATGGACCTGACGCCCTTCCGCATCGACCGGTTCGTACGCGCATAGCGTATCGACCGCACCACGACCTGGCGCGCGCCTTGACAGCTTTTGGCTCGGCCCATAGCGTTTTGCATTCCGGACCTGCATTCCGAAAACCGGTACACTGTTTGGGGGACGACGATGCGCGACCCGCGGTTCGATATCCTGTTCGAGCCGGTTCAGATCGGTCCCGTGGTGGCCAAGAACCGGTTCTACCAGCCGCCGCATTGCAACGGCATGGGAAGCTGGCGGCCGCAGGCCCACGCGGCGATGCGCGGGGTCAAGGCCGAGGGCGGCTGGGCCGTGGTCAATACCGAGCATTGCTCGATACATCCGACCTCGGACGTGGTGCCGGAGGTTCTGCACGCGCTCTGGGATGACGCCGACATTCCCTACCTCGCTCTGATGTGCGAGGCGGTGCATGCCCACGGCGCGCTGGCGGGCGTCCAGCTCGCCTATGCCGCCTACTACAACTCGAACCGCTACAGCCGAGAGGTGCCGATGGGGCCGGTGGCCCGGCCGGTCGACAGCTACTATCCCGTCCAAGTGCGTCAGATGGACAAGGCGGACATCCGCAACCTCCGGCGCTGGTGGGGCGATGCGGCGCGGCGCGCGCGCAGGGCCGGATTCGACATCGTCAATGTCGATGCGAATTTCTCGACCGTCGCCTTTCAGTTCCTTTCGCCGCGCAACACTCGGACGGACGAGTATGGCGGTCCGCTCGAGAACCGCGTGCGCCTCCTGCGCGAGCTCATCGAGGTGACCCAGGACGCGGTGCAGGGCGCGTGCGGCGTCAGCGTTCGGCTGATCATCGACGAGATGTTCGGGCCCCTTGGGCTGCAAGCGCACGAGGACGGCATCGGCGCGATCGCGCTCCTCGGCGATCTCCCGGATCTCTGGGATATCGTGGTCGGCACTTGGGCCGACGACTCCCCGACATCGCGCTTCGCCCCCGAGAATGCCCACGAGCCCTTCCTCAAGGGCATCAAGGCCGTGACCAAGCGGCCGGTGGTGGGCGTCGGCCGTTTTACCTCGCCCGACACCATGGCCGCGCTGGTTCGGCGCGGCATCCTCGACATGATCGGCGCGACGCGGCCGTCGATCGCCGATCCCTTCCTGCCGAAGAAGATCGAAGAAGGGCGCGAGGACGACATCCGCGAATGCATCGGCTGCAACATCTGCGCGTCGAGCCATTTCCAGATGACCAACCTGCGCTGCACGCAGAACCCGACCATGGGCGAGGAATGGCGAAAAGGTTGGCATCCCGAGCGGATCACGCCCAAGGCCTCGGAGGACTCGGTGCTGGTCGTGGGCGCGGGTCCCGCCGGTCTCGAGTGCGCGAGGGCGCTGGGTCAGCGCGGCTATCGCGTCACCCTGGCCGAGCGCGAGAAGCAGCTCGGCGGCCGGGTCACCCGCGAGGCGAGCCTGCCGGGATTGCGCGAATGGCTTCGGGTGCGCGACTGGCGCGTGGGTCAGCTCCGCAAGCACGCCAATGTCGAGATCTATATGGAGAGCGATGTCACGCCCGAGACGGTGCTCGAGCTCGGTGCCCGCCATGTCGTGCTCGCGACGGGAGCGCGGTGGCGCGCCGATGGAGTGGGTCGCGCCGCTCACTTGCCCGTGCCGATCGAGGTGGGCACGGCGGTGTTCACGCCGGACGAGCTGATGGACGGGCGGAGCATCGCCGGCCCCGTCTTGGTCTTCGACGACGATCACTATTATATGGGTAGCCTGGTCGCCGAGACGCTCGCGCGGGCGGGCACCGAGGTCACGCTGGTGACGCCGGCACCGGAGGTCGCGGCCTTCACGGCATCGACACTCGAGCTTCGCCGCATCGCGCAGCGCTTGGACGAGCTCAAGGTGCGGATGATCACGCACCATGCGCTGGCTCGCGCGGGGGCGGGCGAGGCGCAGCTGCTGCACGTCCACACCGGCCGTACAATGGGCTTGGCCGCTTCTGCCATCGTGATGGTGACGGCGCGCTTGCCGGAGGATCGCCTCCATCGCGCGCTCGAGGCGATGCCGGAGCGGCTCGCGGAGGCCGGCGTCAAATCCGTCACCCGCATCGGCGACTGCCTGGCGCCGGGGGCGATCTTTCATGCGGTCTATGCCGGGCATCGCTATGCGCGCGAGCTCGACGCGCCCGCCGCCGAGATCGCCTTTCAGCGCGAGCGGGTCCTGCTTTGAGCGATAGACCCAGCGCGCAGCGGAAGGCCGAGCGCCGCCCGCGGGGCCAGAGCGACCGTCCGCTCGAGCGCTACCTGCGTATCCTCGAGATCACCGCCGGCTTCTCCGGCGGTATCAGCCTCTCCCGGTTCGCCGAGATACTCGACCTCCCGAAGACGACGGTGCATCGCCTGGCGCGCAACCTGGTCGAGGTTGGGATGCTCGCCACGGATGAGACCGGCCGATACCGGCTGGGTGACCGTTTCGCGCGCCTCGCTTATGCCGGCACGCCGGACGAGTGGATCACCTCGATGAGCCATACGTTCCTAAAGGATCTCGTCGAGGAAACGGGGCAAGCGTGCTTCATCGCCAAGCTCACCGACAACAAGATCCGTTCGGTCGCGATGGTCGCGCCCGACAATCTGGTGCGCGGCTATGTGATTCCCGGGCGCGAGTTGTGGCCTCACGCGGCGGCGTCGGCGAAGGCGATCCTGGCCTACCAGAGCGATGCGGTGATGAAGGCCGTGCTGCCGTCGCCCTTGCCCCGTCTCACGGATCGCACCAAGACGCGGCTCAAGGACTTGCAGGCCGAGCTCGAGATCGTCCGCGAGCGGGAGTTGGCGCTCTGCGTCGGCGAGGATGTCGAGGGTTTCGCGGGCATCGCGTCGCCGCTCCTGCGGCCCGGGTTCGATGTCCTCTATAGCGTGGCCATCACCGGTACGATCGAGACGCTGATCAATCGCGGCCTCGCTCAATTCGAAAAGCGCCTGCGGGCATGCGCGGCGCGGTTGTCTCGAGCGATCGAGGAACGCTCGCCCGACCAAACGCGCGCTCCGGCGCGCCGCGTGGTGGCGGCTGCAGCTGCAGCACGAGGAGGACAGAGAGCGTGACCATCAGTGTCGGTGTCGACGTCGGCGGAACCTTCACGGATTTCCTGATGATCGACGGGGCGCGGCGGGAATACCGCGTCGCCAAGCTGCCGACCACCGCCGATCGGACTGTCGGGTTTATCAACGGCATCGCGGCGCTCGACGTGGCCCCCGCCGCCATCGACTGGCTGGTGCATGGCACGACGGCCGGGACCAACGCGCTCCTCGAGCGCAAGGGCGCGCGGTGCGGTCTCATCACGACGCGGGGATTTCGCGACGTGCTCGAGCTCGGCCGCCGCACCCGGCCGCACGCCTATGGGCTCTCCGGCAGCTTCGAGCCGCTGATTCCGCGCGAGCACCGCCTGGAGGTCGGCGAGCGCATGGACGCGAGGGGCCGCGTCGTGGAGCCGCTCGACGAGGCCGAGGTGCGCGCCGCCGTCACGACGCTGCTCGCCGCCGGCGTCGAATCCCTGGTCATTCATTTCATGCACTCCTACGCCAATCCGGCTCACGAGGAGCGGTGCCTCGAGATCGCGCGGCCGCTCTGGCCCAACCAGAGCATCGTGGCGGGCCACGCCATCATTCGCGAGATCCGCGAATTCGAGCGCGGCTCGACCGCGGCGATCCACGGCGCCATTCGGCCGATCGTGACGCGCTACATCGAGGACGTGGCCGAGCGGCTCCGCGGCAACGGGTTCCGCAAGGACTTGCTGGTGATGCAGGCGAACGGCGGCATGATGAGCGCCTCGGTAGTGGGCGAGAACGCCGTCCAGACGGTGATGTCGGGGCCGGCCGCGGGTGTGCTGGCGGCGGCCGAGATCGCCAAGGCGGCCGGCATCCGAAACGTCATCACGGCGGATATGGGCGGCACCAGCTTCGATGTCGCGGTGATCGTCGACGGCAAGCCGCTCGTCAATACCGAGAAGGATCTCGCCTACGGCGTGCCGATCCGCATCCCCATGATCGACATCCACACGATCGGCGCCGGCGGCGGCAGCATCGCCCGCGTCGACGCCGCGGGGATGCTGCGGGTGGGACCGGAGAGCGCCGGGTCGTTTCCGGGGCCGATCGGCTACAACCGAGGCGGCGAGCTTCCGACCATCACCGACGCCAATCTGCTTCTCGGCCGCCTCAATCCCGGAGTGGTCACGGGCTCCGATACCCCTGCGCCGATCGAGCGCATCGAGGCGGCGATCGAGGCCCGCGTCGGCCGTCCGCTGGGATTGCCGGCGATCGAAGCCGCCGCCGCCGTCATCGACGTGGCGGTGGCGGGGCTGGTGGGCGCGATCCGCCTGGTCGCGATCGAGAAGGGCCACGATCCCCGCGACTTCGCGCTGCTGCCGTTCGGCGGAGCGGGGCCGCTCCATGCCGTGACGATCGCGCGCGAGCTCGGCATTCCCCGGGTCATCGTGCCGAGCCTGCCCGGGCTCACCTCGGCCCTGGGCTGCGTGCTCGCCGACGTGCGCCACGATTTCGTGCGCACGCTCAACCGCCCCTTCGCCGGCCTCGATGCCGCCGAGATCGATGCGGTCTTCGCAGATCAGGCGGCGGCGGGGCGCGCCCTCCTTGCGCGCGAGCGCGTCGAAGTCGAGCGGATCGAGCTCCGGCATGAGGTCGACGTGCTCTATCGCGGCCAATCCCATGTCATTCGACTCTCGGTCGAGAGCCCCGGTTTCGACAAGGACAATGTGCTTGTTGACTTCATGCGGTACTACAAGGAGCGCTTCGGCATCTCCTTGCCGGAGATGGTGCCCATGCTGGTCAATGCCCGCAGCACCGTTGTGGGCGTGCGTGAGGCCGTCGATCTCGGCATGTTCCGGCCGCGGCGCGGCGGAACCATCGAGACCGCGCTGGCGGGCGAGCGTCGAGCCTATTTCGCGGGCGCTTGGCGCCCCACCAAGATCTACCGCCGGGAGAAACTTCCGCCGGGAGCGCGGCTTGCCGGTCCCGCGATCGTCGAGCAACTGGACTCCACCCTCGTGCTCGATCCCGGCGCTCAGGCCGAGGTGGACGAACTCGGGAACATCCTCGTCACCGTCGGCTCCCAGGAGAGCTCTCCATGACCATCGATCCCGTCACCCTCACGGTCATCGAGAAGGGGCTGCAGCAAGTCTGCAGCGAGATGGACCTGGTCCACGAGAAAACCTCCTTCTCGCCGGTCATCTCGGAATCCTTCGACCGCTCCAACGGGATCTACGCCAAGGAGAACGGTGACGTGATCGCCCAGGGCGAGCTCGGCCTGCCGATCTTCATCGGCGTCATGCAGGAGACAAGCCGCGGCGTGATCGCGGAGCGACGCGATCTCGAGGAGGGGGACGTCGTTCTGGTCAACGATCCCTACCTCGGCGGCACGCATCTCATGGACGTGAAGATGGTGCGCCCGTTCTTCTATCGGGGCGAGCTCTGGTGCTACCTGTCGAATACGGGTCACTGGCCCGACACCGGCGGCATGGTGCCCGGCGGCTTCAACAGCACCGCCACGGAGATTCATCAGGAGGGGTTGCGCATTCCGCCGGTGAAGCTGGTGCGGCGCGGCCAGATGGATGACGACATCATCCGCATGGTGCTGGCCAACATCAGGGTCGCTGAGGAGCGGATCGGCGACATCAAGGCGCAGATCGGCGCGCTCACCACCGGGGCCCGGCGTCTCACGCTTCTCCTCGACCGCTATGGGCGCGAGATCGTGGATCAGGCGATCGCCGAGCTTCGGCGGCGCTCCGAGCGGATGATGCGCGCCCAGATCGAATCGATTCCGGACGGCCGGTACGAGAGCGTCGCCTATCTCGACAGCGACGGGGTGGTGAACGAGCCCCTGGAGATCCGCCTTGCGGTGACGGTCGAGGGCTCGAGCATCGGCTTCGATTTCACGGGCTCCAGCCCGCCTTGCGCGGGGCCTCTGAACTCGGTCTGGGCTACGACGCTCTCGTCGGTCTATGTGGCGATGAAGCACATCTTTCCGGATATCCCCATCAACGCCGGCTGCTTCGCGCCGATCACGGTCAAGCCGCCCAAGGGCACTTTTCTTTTCGCGGAATATCCCCGCCCGGTCGCGGGCTGCGCCGCCGAGGTGTCGCAACGGATCATCGAGGCGGTGTTCCTGGCGCTGGCCAAGGCCATACCGGAGCGGCTTTTCGCGGCGCCCGCGGGCACCAGCGGCAACTTCAGCCTCGGCGGCTACGATCCCGAGGAGCGGCGCAACTACGTCATGTACTTCTTCTCCGGCGGCGGCTACGGCGGCTGGTGGGCGGGCGACGGCATCAGCAACGGCTGCTCGACCATCGGCATCTCCAAGACCCAGCCCATCGAAGTGCTGGAGCAGCGCTATCCGATCCTGTTCGAGACCTATGCGCTGCGCGAGGGCTCCGGCGGCGCCGGCAAGTTCCGCGGCGGCTTCGGCGTGAGCTATCGCGTGAAGATGCTGCGGGGCGAGGGAAAGGCGTCCTTTCTCATGGAGCATGGGCGCTTCGGCCCGCCCGGTCTGCTCGGCGGCAAGCCCGGCGCGCCCAACGCCATCCACTTGCGCCAAGGCAACAAGGACACGGTGCCGGAGCATCTTTCCAAGGGCGAGGGCTACGTGCTCAAGGCCGGGGACTATCTTGCCGTGGACACGCCGGGCGGCGGCGGTTATGGCGACGCCAGGGAGCGCGCGCCGGATCTCGTCGAGCGCGATCGCCGGGCCGGCTACTATCCGAACTGAGGGATCGAGGGACCATGGACAAATTCATCATCTTCGAGAAGCGCGGCGACATTGCGGTCATCACGTTCAATCGGCCGGCTATCCTCAACGCATGGCATACGCCCATGCGGCTCGAGGTCACCGAGCGGCTCAAGCAGTGCAACGCCGATCTGGCGGTGCGCGCGGTCATCATGACGGGCGCCGGCGACCGGGGTTTCTGCGCCGGGCAGGACTTGAACGAGACGAAGCAGCTTCAGGGCGGCGAAGGCGGCGTCGCCTGGGCCGCGAGCTGGCCGCCGTTCTACGACGCGCTCCGCGGGATGGAGAAGCCGGTGGTCGCCGCGTTGAACGGGGTCGCCGCCGGCTCCGCCTTTCAGTGGGCGATGATGTGCGACGTCCGGGTCGGCCACAAAGGCGTGACGATGGGACAGCCGGAAATCAATTCCGGCATCGCGTCGACGCTGGGGCCTTGGCTCATGATCGAGCGCATCGGCTGGTCGCGGATGGTCGAGCTCACCCTATCCGGGCGGATGATGGACGCCGCCGAGTGTCACCATATCGGCCTCATTCATTATCTCGTGCCGCAATCCGAGGTAATGGCGAAGTCCCTCGAGGTGGCGGCGCACTTGGCCGCGAAGCCGCCCATCGCCATGAAATTGAACAAGCAGCACTTCCGTACGCTATCCGAGCCCGCCTACCGCCTCGGCGTCGAGGAAGGGCGGCGCATCCAACGCGAGGCCTATGCGAGCGGCGAGCCGCAGGAGTGGATGAAGAAATTCTTCGAGGAGCGCGAGCGGCGCAAGCGCACATGATCGGGCGCGGGCCCGCTCTTATTCCAGGAGCGCTTGCCCCAGCCACCGGGCGAGGGCGCGCTCTCGGATCAGCACGGTGATGCCGAAAACGCCCACGATGTTGCCGGGATGGATCAACGCGATGCGGTCGCTCCGCCGCTCGCGCCCTGGCCGGACGCCGGCGACCAGCTCGGAGAGCTCGGTGTCGTAAGGACCTGCATGGGCGAGACGGCCGTCCGCGTACTGCGCGACGGCTTGAGGCCGATCATCCGTGACCAGGCGCTCGAGGCGCTCGAAGCCCGGCAGCCAGCTGCGCCCGCCATCGATGGCGCTGACGAAGGCTCCCTCGGAGATCCAGGCGGGATCGAGGAAGGCTTTCTGCCCGGGTCCGCTCGGCACGCTGGTCACGATGATGTCGGCGCCGCGGATCGCCGCCTCGGGGTCGCTTGGGATGACGGCCTTGAGCTGACGCTCGGTCGCCAACGCGGCGAAGGCGCGGATCGAGGCTTCGGTCCGGCCGACGATGCGGACCTCGCGCAGAGGAAAGGCCTTGGCGAGCGCGTCCAGATTGAGCCGTGCCTGCAAGCCCGCCGCGACGACGGTGACGACGCGGCTCTCGGGCCGGGCGAAGCGCCGCGCGGCCAGCAACGTGATGCCGGCCGGCAGGATCGAGGACGTGAAGGAGCCGTCGATCAGCGCCAAGGGCGCGCCGGCGCGGTAATCGCCGAGCAACTGCAGGGTACGGTAATGGGGCGCGCCTGGTGGCACGAAGTCGTGCGACGTCCCGAGGATGCTGTGGAAGATCGAGAGATTGCGCTCCGCCCAAGCGGCATGGGTCGCGATCAGGAAGATGCCGTCGGGCTGACTGATCGTCGCCTTGGGCTTCCAGACGATGCGGCCCTCGTGCCCGGCGAGGAAGGCCGCCTCCAGCGCGGATACGACGTCCTCGATCCCGATATTCAGCGACACTATGTCCTTGCGCGAGATGTATCGCATGATTGGGCCTCTCGACCGACTGGGCCGGCGGAACTAGCCGCGCCCGCGAACCATCCAACGGCGCGATGCGAACAGCCGCATGAACAGCATGCCCAGCAGGAGCGCGGCGATCAGCAGCGTGGACGCCGAGGCGATGGTCGGGCGCACCTCCGTCGTCAGGAACTGGAACATCTGCACCGGCAGAGTCTGCAGGAGCGCGCCGCCGACGAACAGCACGATCACCACCTCGTCCCAGGAGGCGAGGAAGGCGAACAGCGCGGCGCCGAAGATGCTCGGCGCGATCAAGGGCATGGTGACCTTGTAAAAGGCCTTGATCCGGCTCGCGCCTAGGCTCACCGCGGCATCCTCGAGATTGGGATCGACGGACTTCAAGGCATTCTCGAGGATGAACACCGGGAAGGGCAGGGCCAAGACGGTGTGGGAGAGCAGCAGGCCCCAGAAGCTGCCGACGAGATCGAGCCGCGTCATGATGTCGAACAGCGCGATCGCGGTCACGATCACCGGCACGATTAGCGGCGAGAGCGCCAAGGCCCGGATCAATCCCTTGCCGTATTTGACGAAGCGGACCATCGCGACCGCCGTTCCCAGGCCCAACAGCGTCGAGAGGATCGCCACCGCGATCCCGAGCTTGATGCTCAGCCAGAGGGATCGGAGCCAGTCCGGATCGCCGAAGAAATCCCGGTACCAGCGCAGGGACAGGCTGGCCGGCGGAAATTGCAGGACCGCGCTCGGGCTGAAGGATTCCGGTATCACGACCACCAGCGGGAAGATCAGGAACGCCAGCACCGCGACGGTCAGAACCCAGAGGCCGACCGTCACCGCGCCCATGAGGAGGGATCGGCCGATCACTTGCGGAGCCCTCCCACGAGGATCCGCTCGGTGCCGAAAATCCGGTCGAGCACGAAGAAGAGACCCACGGTCACCAGCAGCAGCACCATCGACATGGCGGCGGCCGCGCCCCAATCGAGCACGCCGATCTCCTGGCGCACGAAGGTCGCGATGGTGACGTCGCGCCCGCCGCCCAGCACCGCCGGTGTCACGAAGAAGCCGAGCGAGATGATGAACACGAGAAGCGTGCCGGCGTAGGTGCCGGGCATGGACAGCGGCAGGAAGACGCGCCGGAAGCCGACGAAGGGGCTGGCGCCGAGGCTGGTCGCGGCATCGATGAGCGAGCGGTCGATGCTGACCATCTGCGAGTAAAGCACGATCACCATGTAGGGCAGCATCACATGGACCATGCCGATGATGACGCCGAGCCGATTGAACAGCAGGCTGAGCGGGTGCTGGATGACGCCCCAGTCGGTGAGATAGGAATTGATGACGCCGGCGTCGCCCAGGATGATCGTCCACGCGTAGAGCCGGGCCAGGATCGCCGTAAAGAACGGGATCATGCAGAGACCGAGGAGCGGCTGCGCCCAGCGCTTGGGCAGCCGCGCCAACTGATAGGAGAACGGATAGCCCACGAGCAGACAGACCGCCGTCGTCCAGGCCGCGATCTCGAAGGTATTGATCAGGATGTTGCGGAAGGCTTGTGACCGCCACAGCGCCGCATAGTTGGCAAACCCCAGCTGCGGATCGGTGAAGCTCCGCGACAGCACGACCGCTAGCGGATAGATGAAAACGGCGAACAGCAGGGCCAGCGTCGGCAACAGCAGAAGCAACCCGCTCATGCTGCTCAGGTCGATCCGAAACGGCCGGCGCGTCATCGCCGGCGCGTCGTCGAAGCCCGAATTGGTCATCGATGCGGCGTTCCGAGGTGGCACGCGGGCGGCGTTGCCGCCGCCCGCGCCGATAGCGAGCCGAGAGGGCTCGCCTCGATCAAGACGTGATCCAGGCGTTGAACTTGGAGATCAGGTCCTTGATGTTCTTCGCGTAGTAGTCGGCGTCCTGCCGCGTCGCCGTCGAGGCGCGGTGCTCCTTGGTGACGCCCCACTGCTTGCCGAAGTCGTTGACGCAGCTCCCGTCGATCGGGATGCCATAGCCCATCGTGTTGATGAACTTGCACTGGTTCTGCGCGGTGAAGGCATAGGCGAGGAGCGAGTTCGCGGCTTCCAGGTGCTTGGCGCCCTTGGGCACCGCCCAGCCGGAGTCGATGAGCATCACACCTTCCCAGCTCGTGCCGACGGGCAGGTTCGGCTCATCCTTCGAGCGCAGCGCCGGCCGGCCGTGCCAGGTGACGCCCATGGCGCAGTCGCCGTTGACGATGTGCTGAATCGATTCGGCGCCGCTGCTCCACCACACGATATCGTTCTTGATCGTGGCGAGCTTCTTGAAGGCCCGGTCGACGTCGAGCGGATAAAGCTTGTCGGGTGCCACGCCGTCGGCGAGCAGCGGGTATTCGAGCGTGCCGCCGTACTCGGGATACTTATAGAGGCAGCGCTTGCCCGGGAACTTCGCGGTATCGAAGAGGTCCTTGGGGCTGGTCGGGTGAGGTCCCGACATCGGCCACTTCTTCAGGTCCCACGTCAGCAGCACGCCGAAGAAGCTGTATTGCACCCAGGTGTCGGTGTGCTGATAGCCGTCGTTGGGGAACTTTGCGATGAGCGGGTTCAGGAGCCCCGTATCGAGCTTTGCGAGCAGGCCCGCTTGCTCTTCGGCCATGGCGTCGCCGTTGGAGCCGGTCTCGAACATATCCCACTGGGGATGGCCGGAATCGACCTGCGCCTTGACCTGGCCGGGATCGGGCGAGGGCGCCACATCCTTGATGGTCCAGCCCGTGATGGCTTCCCAGTTCTTGAGATAGGCGGTCTGCTGGCCCTTATAGAGCTCGCCGCCGGAATCGTTGAGGACAAACGTGTCGGCGCCGGCCTTGCGGACCTTGAGCAGCGCCTCGATGACCGCGTCGGGAATATCCGGCGTGAGCAGCGCCTGGACGTCGGCCGGAAACTCCTTGATCAGACTCTGCCGGTCCGCCGCCGCTGCGGAATACCCCCAGCCGGCCGTGAGCGCCACGACGGCGGGCACCGCCATCATGGCCGTCTTCCATCTCGATCGCATGCGCATCAGCTCTCCTCCGTTTTCGTTGCTTCATGATCGGGAGCTCGCTTTGCGAGCCACGGCCCCCGCGCCCTCTCGCTAGCCGGGAATACGCGAACCTCGTCGGCATTCCAGCCCACCGAGACCTCGTCGCCTTCGCCGATGTGCGACGTCTCCGGCAGCATGGCGATCAGTCCGTCCCCCGACGGAAGCAGGAGATCGGCCCAATAGTGGCTGCCTCGAAACGTCAGCATCCGAACCTTGGCGCTGAACTGATTGTCATAGGGTGCGTGGTCGGCGTCGATCCGCAGCTTCTCCGGACGGATTCCGCAACCCACGAGCGCGCCAGGCGCATCGCGCGCTTCGCGCCGCACGCGGATCGACAGGCCGCGCTCGGTCTCGACCACGCCGCCGCCGTCGGAGACCGGCGAGTAGCGGCCCTCGAAATAGTTGAGGTCGCCGACGAAGTGCGCGACGAAGGTGTCCGCGGGCTGTCGGTAGATCTGCTCGGGCGAGGCGAGCTGATGAAGCTTGCCGCTGCCCATGACCGCGATCTGGTCGGACATGCTGAAAGCTTCTTCCTGATCGTGGGTCACGTAGACGGTGGTGATGCCGACCGCGCGCTGCAGGCGCCTGAGTTCGATCTGAAGCTGCTGGCGCAATCGCTTGTCGAGCGAGCCCAGCGGCTCGTCCATGAGAAGCAGGGTGGGATCGAAGGCGATGGCGCGGGCGAGCGCCACGCGCTGCTGCTGACCGCCCGACAGCTGCGAGGGATAGCGCGCGTCGAGCCCCTCGAGGAACACTTTTTCCAGGGCGGCGTGAACGCGGCGCCCGATCTCCTCGGCCGGCACTCGCCGCAGCCGCAGCGCGAAGGCGACGTTCTCGAACACGGTCAGATGCGGAAAGAGCGCGTAGTTTTGGAAGACGAAGCCGATTTCGCGCTTGTCGGCGGGGAGCCGCGTCACGTCGCGATCGCCGATGAAGATCCGGCCGGATTGCGGCCGGAGCAGCCCGGAGATGATGCGCAGGAGCGTGGTCTTGCCGGATCCGCTCGGACCGAGGAGCGTGACGAACTGCCCTGCGGGGATCTCGATCGATACACCGCGGAGCGCGACGAAGTCCGCGAACCGGTGCCACACGTTTTCCGCTCGCACGCGCACCGGTCGGCTGCGTCCAAGGTCGGTCCCCAAGACATTGCCTCCCACGGCTGTCGAGCGGCTGTGCTCCTCGATCGGAGCTTCGGAAAAATATATTCCGATCGTCACGCGAGCGTCCATCGCGAATTTACCGACCAGCGGGTCGGTCAGCCGACGCAATAGCCGAAAAGAGAGAACTGCACGCCATCATTGTTCTGGCGCGGACATTGACACGTCCGTTCGATGTCACCCGTGCAGGATCTAAGGCGCGGCTCGATCGCGGCGGCCGCGCGGTGCGATCGCCTCGGCGATGCCCTGTTCCAATTGTTCCTCGGCTCGCACCAAGTGTTTCGACACGCGCAACACGCCCTCGAGGAGCTCGGACACGCCGGTGACCGCGGGCTCCAGCGCCTCCGCGATGTTGGCGGGCCGTGGCCACGCGCCGCGAGCGGTCTTGCCGTCGCTCTTGATGCCGGTCTCCAGGATGAGCGCGAATTCCGCGGCGATCTTGTCGGGCGGAAAATTCGCAAGGCGGAACCAATAGGCCACGAACTCGCACATGCCCAGGAGCGCCAGCACCACGAGGCGCGGCGTGAGCGCGCGGAACAGCCCGCGCTGCTGCCCGTCGACGATGATCCGCTCGAAGAGCTTCTCCAGCGTGCGGCCGCGCCGGACGATGGTCTGCAGGCTGCGGGCCGAGACGCCGGGCGAGGCGCGCATGACCATGGCGGTGGTCGCGTAATAGACCGCGCACATGTCCGAGTGGGCCGTGATGGTCTCGATATAGCCGTGGATCATCCGGCGCAGCTGCTCGTCCGGCGCCAGCGCGGATTTCGCGATCGGCACCAGCGCGCGCTCCAGCATGGTGAAGAGCGCATCGTGGATCTCGATCAGAAGATCCTCTTTGGCGTCAATGTAGTGATAGATCGTCGTTTTCTTGATGTGCAGCCTGCCGGCGATGTCGTCGAGGCTGGTGGCGTGGTAGCCTTTTTGCGCGAAGAGCTCGGCCGCCGACTGCAGCAGCTGGCCGCGCTCGATGCCGCGACGACGGCTCGTGCCCGCGAGAGCGCGGGGTCTGCGCGCCGCCTTGGGCTTTCTTCTGCTGGCCATGTCAGAGTCCGTTGTGCTCGAGAGGCCTCGATCGCCGAATCGGGCGGATCGTCGACATTCCTTGGTTTCCCAAAAATGCGCAAGCGGGCGATAAGTAAATTCGATCGCTGGCACATCGAATGAGGCAAACTGAACAGCCGCTATTAAGGGGGTAGAATGTCCACTGATATCTTCGCACCTGAGTTCAAGACCGATCCCTATTGGTGGGAGGCTGCGCCGCGGCCGCAGACGCCGGAGAAGCCTCTACCCGCGGAGGCGGACGTCGTGATCGTCGGCTCGGGGTACACGGGCACCTCGGCGGCCCTCACTCTCGCCCGCAACGGTCGCGGCGTCCTCCTGCTGGATGCCGAGGATCCGGGCTATGGCGCCTCCTCGCGCAACGCCGGGTACGTCGGCCGCACCCTCTGGCACAAGTTCGAGCCTCTCGCCGGCAAGTTCGGCAAGGAGGCAGGCAAGGATTTGGCAAGCCAAGCGATCGAAGCCCACAACTACACGGTCAACCTGATCGAGCAGGAGCAGATCCGTTGTCACTTCACCTACTGCTCCCGCTTCATCGCCGCCCACACGCCGAGCCACTACAAGAAATTATCCAAGGACTACGACAAGCTGCGCGAGGCGGGCATCGAGATGAACCTCGAGATGGTGCCCAGGGAGCAGCAACGGAGCGAGATCGGTTCCGACCGCTACCACGGCGGCATGCTGCTCCACGACACCGGCTCGGTGCATCCCGGCCTCTATCACTTGGGGCTTCTTGATCGCGCTGTTGCCTCGGGCGCGGAAGTGCACGGCCGCACCAAAGTCACCGGCATTGTTCGCGAGGAGGACGGGCGCTTTAGCGTTGCGACTTCGCGCGGAAGGGTGCGCGCCCGCGACGTGATCGTTGCAACCTGTGGCTATTCGGGGCCGGAGGTGAAGTGGTTCCAGCGCCGCATCTTGCCGATCAAGCTGTTCCAGATCGCCACCGAGCCCCTGCCCAAGGCCACGCTGGATCGGCTGATTCCGCGCGGCCGCACCATCTTGGACAGCAAGATCAACATTTACTGGATTCGCCGCTCGCCCGATGACACGCGCATCATCCTGGGCGGTCGCACCGGGAGGGAGGAGGGCGGCCTGATCGGCAAGGCTCGCGCGCTGCACGGCGTCATGACCGAGGTCTTCCCGGAGCTAAAGGACGTCAAGATCACCCATTGCTGGGAGGGTCAAGCCGGTTTCACCTTCGACGAGGTGCCGCATATCGGCGTCCACGACGGCATCCACTACGCCATGGGTTATTGCGGCGTCGGCATGCCGATGGGCACCTATCTTGGCCACAAGGTCGGGCTCAAGGTGCTGCGCAATCCCGAGGGCAAGACGCCGTTCGACGGGCGCCCATTCCCAAGTCGTCCCTACTATTGGAACAAGCCTTGGTTCCTGCCCTTCGTGATCGCCTATTTCAACTTCTTGGATTGGTGGGACCACGTGCGCGGCTGACGCAGGCGTCGACATCGGAAGCGTGCCGCGGGCCCTCCTTCCGACCGCGCACCTCCGAATTCACGCGGTGATCGCGCGGGCGGCCTTCTCGATCCACGGCATCACGTCGGCGCCGAATCTTTCCATCGAGCGCAGGATGCTCCGTTGCGGCAGGCCCGGAAGGCCCATGAAACAGCTCAGATGGCTGATGCGCAATGTCTCCACCTCGCGGACGAGCTTCTCGGCGCAGGTTTCCGCGTCGCCGATGATCATGCGACCCATGATTTCCTCGAGCGGGGGCTCGCTGGGCGCGGGAACCTCCTCGAGGAAGGCGCCGTCTAGGCGCGCGTAGTTGTCGCGCATGGCGGCGGCGATGCGGCGAATGTAGCGGGCTCCTTCCGCCGCCTTGACCGCCTCGCTGCGGTCGTCGGTGACGAAGATGTATTGCTGAATCGCGAACTTCATCGTCGCCGGATTCTTGCCGGCGGCCCGATGGAATTGGCCGACCGTGTCGCGCAGCTTCGCGATCTCCTCGAGGCTGCTCCAACCCGTGGTGAAGAACGGGACATAGCCCGCACGCGCAATACGCTCCTGGGTCACGGGATCGCTCAGGAGGCCGGCGATATAGATGTCCGGGCGTGCTTGGAGCGTGCGGAAGCTGAAATGGGTCTCCGGAATGCCGAGGTGCTTGCCCGCGTAGCGGAGCGGTCCGCCGGCGAAGAAAGCCTCGAGGATATCGAGCGTCTCCAGCAGGATGTCGCGGCCGGCCTTGAGGTCGACGCCGAACTTGTGGAACTCGTATTGCTGATAGCCGCTGCCGAGGCCCAGCACCAGGCGACCGCCGCTTAGGGTGTCCAGCAGCGAAATCTCCTCAAGCATTCGGAGGGGGTGGTAGAGGGGCGCCACGATCACCGCGGGCCCGAGCCGGATGCGCTTCGTCTGCGGCGCGGTGTAGATCGCCATCGCCAGCGGCGAGGGGCAGAGGCAGTAGTTCGAGAAGTGATGCTCGGCGAACCACGCGGTGTCGAAGCCCATGTCCTCGGCAAGCTTCACGTGCTCGATCATGTCGGCATAGATCTGACGCGGCGACTGGCCGCGCTCGCGCTGCGTCATCAGGTTGAAGAGACCCAATTGCATGACCGTCTCCCGATCGAGAAGGGGCGCGCGCCCGGTGTCGTCACGCCATCAGGGCGCCGCCGCTGGCGATCACCGTTTCGCCCACGATGAACCGGTTGCGCGGCGAGGCGAGGAACGCCACGACCTCGGCGATGTCCTCGGGCTCGGCGGCTCGGCGCACCGGAATCTTGGGGATGCTCTGGGCGAGCCAGCTCTGGGCCTTTGCCGCCTCGGTGGCGATCCCGCCCGGGCTTACCGCATTCACGAGCACCTGATGGGGCGCGAGCTCCTCGGCGAGCGACTTGGTGAGGCTCACCACCGCCGCCTTGGCGGCGGCATAATGGGGCAGCGTCGGCTTTGCCGTATGAGCGTCGACCGATGCGATATTGACGATGCGGCCGTAACGGCGCGCGATCATCAGATCGGCGAAGCGGCGCGAGCAGAGCAGCACGCTCAGCACGTTCGTGTCGAAGGTCCAGCGCCAATCCTCGACGGTAATCTCGTTATAGCGGGCGTGGCGCCAGCCGCCGGCGTTGTTGACGAGGATATCCAGCCGCTCCGCCGTGCGCGTCACCGCGGCCCGCAACCGCGAGAGCGACTCCTCGTCGGTGACGTCGGCTTCATGGGGGAAGGCGGTCAGACCCTGTCCGGCGATCACCGCCGCCGCCGCCTCGACCGCGCCCCTGTCGCGATCCACCATGTGAACGCCGGCCCCGGCTTGAGCGAGCCGTGTGGCGATGGCGCGGCCGAGCCCGCGTCCGGCGCCTGTTACGAGGGCCATTTGTCCCGAGAGTTCCGCTGTCGAGGTCATGGGCGAAAATTCTCTGCCGATGGATCGCTTGAGATGATCATAGGGGAACTCGCGAAGCCGCGAAATCCGCACTTTCCCAGCGCACCGCCGCGCCCGAGCGGGCGCCTGAGCCACCCTCGTTATCGTCGCTAGAGATCAAGATTTCCGGGCATTGCGCCTCTATAGGACTGGTCCGGTGGCTTGACGTGGATCAATGCGCGTTTCCTGTGCCCCATTAACCTGCAATTTGTGCGGCAGTCCGCGCCGGCTAGCACCGCGATTTTGGCGGTGTGCAAAGGGAGGCGATGTTTCAGATACGGATTCACGGCCGGGGCGGCCAGGGAGTCGTCACGGCGGCGGAGATGCTCGCGGTCTCAGCCTTCCTCGAAGGCGAGCACGCGCAGGCCTTTCCGAGCTTCGGCTCCGAGCGCATGGGGGCGCCCGTCGTTTCGTTCTGCCGCATCGACGACCACGAGATCCGGCTGCGCGAGCCGATCCTCGAGCCGGACGCGCTGATCGTCCAGGACCCCACGCTCTTCAAGGCAATCGACGTGTTCCAGGGCCTCAGGCCCGATGGCTACCTGCTGGTCAACACCAACAAGAGCCTCGCCGAGCTCGGCCTCGCCGGCATTGCGGCCAAGCTCCCGGCAGGGCACGCGCGCGCCGTGCCCGCGAGCGAGCTCGCCCTCAAGCACGTGAACCGGCCGGTGCCGAACGCCGCGCTGCTCGGGGCATTCGCCGCCTTGACTGCGATCGTCAACCTGCACTCGGTTGCGGCCGCCATCCGCGAAGCCTTTCCCGGCAAGGTCGGCGAGGCGAACGTCGCCGCCGCCACCGCCGCCTATGAGACGCTGGCGTCCACGCCGGCGGCGGCTTGAGGGAGCGAGGGCGGCTATGCTGAAGCAAATCGAAGGCTCGCGCGCGATGGCGGAAGCGATCGCGATGTGCCGGCCCGAGGTGGTCTGCGCCTACCCGATCACCCCGCAGACCCACATCGTCGAGGGCCTCGGCGAGATGGTACGCATGGGGGACTTGAAGAACTGCGAATTCATCAACGTGGAGTCCGAGTTCGGCGCCTTGTCGGTGGCGATCGGTGCCTCCGCGGCGGGCGCGCGGGCCTATACGGCGACGGCGAGCCAAGGCCTGCTGTTCATGGCCGAGGCGGTCTACAACGCCTCCGGTCTCGGCCTGCCGATCGTGATGACGCTCGGCAACCGCGCGATCGGCGCGCCCATCAATATCTGGAACGACCATTCCGACGCCATGTCGATGTGCGACGCCGGATGGATGCAGCTGTTCGCCGAGACGAACCAGGAGGCCGTCGACCTCCACATCCAGGCGTTCCGGCTCGCCGAGGAGCTGTCGATGCCGGTGATGGTGTGCGTGGACGGTTTTATCCTCACGCATGCGGTCGAGTGCGTGGACATTCCCGACCCGGCCGACGTCGACGCGTTCCTGCCGCCCTATGAGCCTGTGCAAGTGCTCGACCCGCGCCAACCGGTCTCGATCGGCGCCATGGTCGGGCCCGACGCCTTCACCGAGGTGCGCTACCTCCAGCATTACAAGCAGACGCTGGCGCTGCGCCTCATCCCTGATCTCGCTGCCGAGTTCGAGGCCCGCTTCGGCCGCAACTCCGGCGGATTGCTGCGCACCTACCGGACCGAAGACGCGGAGATGTTGATCGTCGCGATGGGCTCGGTCAACGGCACGATCAAGGACACGGTCGACGCCATGCGCGCGGATGGCCTGCCGGTCGGGCTCGTCACGCTGGTGTCGTTCCGGCCGTTTCCGACCGAGGCGCTGCGCGACGTGCTGATCCGCGCCAAGCATGTCGTGGTGGTGGAGAAGAGCTTCGCGGTCGGCATGGGCGGCCAGCTCGCCAACAACGTCGGCCTTGCGCTGCGCAACACCGCGGCGCCCCGGGTCCATTCGGTGGTGGCGGGACTGGGCGGCCGGGCGATCACGCGGCCCTCGCTCGAGCGGGTGTTCCGCCAGGCCTGGGTGCAGCCCTGGGAGGGCGCGCATTTCCTCGACCTCAACCACGACATCATCGCAAAGGAGCTGCACCGCGTGCGCAAGGTCCGGCGCTCCGGGCCGACTGCCGAGAACATCTTGCGCCACCTGAGCCAGCAGGCTCGGCACACCGCGGCGGACTGAGGGAGATATCTCGATGAGCGAGCGAGCCGCGGTCGGGCCGACCCAGAAACTCAAGTTCTATCAGAAGGGCACCTTCACGGTCGGCAATCGCCTCGTCTCCGAGGCGGAGCGCGCGGTCCAGGCCTCGATCGACCGCTCCAACGCGCTGACCTGCGGGCATCGCGCGTGCCAGGGCTGCGGCGAGGCGCTGGGCGCGCGCTATGCCATCGATGCGGCCATGCGCGCGACCGGCGGCAATCTCATCGCCGTCAACGCCACCGGCTGCCTCGAGGTCTTCACGACGCCCTATCCCGAGACGTCGTGGCAGGTTCCGTGGCTGCATTCGCTGTTCGGCAACGCCGCTGCGGTCGCGACCGGCGTGGCGGCGGCGATGCGCGTCAAGGGCCGCGGCGAGGTGCGCACCATTGCGCAGGGCGGTGACGGCGGCACCACGGACATCGGCTTCGGCTGCCTCTCCGGCATGTTCGAGCGGAACGACGACGTGCTCTACATCTGCTACGACAACGAAGG
>Ga0209415_10003518_pt1 | contig 29110 bp, 22 predicted proteins | sample PeaSoiSIISIP2007_FD_187696 | JGI IMG/M metagenome (GOLD analysis project Ga0209415, IMG submission 187696) | Peat soil microbial communities from Weissenstadt, Germany - SII-SIP-2007 (SPAdes) (version 2) | ecosystem: Environmental > Terrestrial > Soil > Wetlands > Peat | place: Germany...
GCGGCCACGGCGGGTGGCGTCGGCGCAGCTTCAGGCGGAGTCGCGACGGCGACCGGCGGCGTCGGCGCAACCGACGGCGCGGAGGCATACTCGGGCGTCTCGTTGGGACCGAGGCTCGCGAACTTGGTGCTCAGGTCCGCTTCGAGACTGCCGATATCACCGCTGCTGGCAGCAAAGATCATTGGGTAATCAACGTCAACCGCCGCGCCGCTCGACGCCGCAAACTTCCAGTCTCCCATGGTCTTAACTACTTCGGCGTCGAGACTCGGGTTGGGCGAAGTGGAAACCACCACCGATTCGCCGCCAACACTGCCGTCTGGTAGGACATGCAGCCGCATCACCATGCCGTCGCGCAGCGTGTTGTCCCGCTCCAGCGCCTGCTTGTAGGTATCGAGCACTGCGTCGCGATTCGTGTCGAAGACTGCGCGCGCACTATCGACGTCGCGATGCGGTGCGGTCGCAGGCCCTTTGACGCTAATCTGCATGTTGCGGGCGAGGGCGACGATGGGAGCAGCGACCGCGGGCGAGGTTACTGCGACCGGCGGAGTCGGGCGACCACTGCTGAGATGCAACGCAAACCAGGCGCCAGCGGCAATCGCGATAATCGCCGCGATCGAATATCCGATGACGCGGGCGACGCGCTGCCCAAACGACTGTTCCTCCTCCGGCGCTTCATCATAGGGCGGTTCTTCGCCCATCTCGCTGGTGGTGATCCGATTGCGCGAAGGAACGAAGTTTTCGGGCGAGGTGGCTGCGCGCGATGGCGTCGCGGGCGAGTGTGAGGAGGAAGAACGCCACGGCTCGGCGGAAGGTGATGGACTGGTGCCAGCGGACGCCGTCGCTTCGGGCTGCAACTGAGTGCCGCAAAAGTTGCAAATCGTTTCGCCCGGCTCGGCTTTGCCATGGCACTCCGGACACACGATTGGTTGGGCCGCCGGCTGCCCTTGAAGGTCGTCGGGCATCACTGTCGTTTCGCGACTTCGGCCACCGCCGGTATCGACCAGTGCGGTGCCGTCGGCTTCACAAAATCTTTCAGCGTCGGGATAGGTGCTCCCGCATCGCGGACAGCTCTTCATGGATCTGACCCGCCTCCAAACGTCAACCTGCGATCCGGATCACGGATCTTCGATTAAAATCATAGGCGGGGCGAGAGGGAGAAACCAACCCTCGCAACAATCGTCCGTGCGATTTCATCGCCGGCAGAGAAAGTCCTCGCGCACGCCGCTTCCCGATCCGGTCAATCGCGGACGCAATTCGGCCCTGCAGATGCGCTCTCGCCCGCGTCCACCGGCCGTTTGAGGCCAATCTGACTGAATCGTGAACCGGCGAAGGCCGATCGTCACGCCACCGACTCGCCCTCGAGGCGAAAGCCAATGCGCACTTCGACCTGAAACTCCAATTTGCCGTTGTTGACCGCGCCGCGAATATTCTGCACTTCAAACCAGTCGATATTGCGCAGGGTCTGGCTCGCCTTGCTCATCGCATTGCGGACGGCCTGATGGATGCTGTCGTCCGAAACGCCAACGACTTCGATGATTTTGTAGGTCTTGTCCGGCATGAAATCCTCCACGCAGCGAAGGGCTGTTTTTCAACGCCGATCTATCTAACGCCCGCGCTCATTTAGCAAGTGCAGCGGCGGCGCCGGGACCGCCTGGAAAGTCCACGGCGAACACGCTCGGATCCTCAACCGCGCGCATATCGAGTTGGAATGCACCGTCCGTGATGCGCCCGATCACGGGCGGCCGCGCATTGCGAAACAGCTTCGCGATGGCATCGGGCGAATGCTCACGATGCGTAATCCGCAACGCGCGCGACTCGATTTCCTCGGTCGGTAATGCGCCCGACCCAATTTCGGACGCCGAAACCACCACTTCGATCGTATAGTCAGCGCCGAGGCGATCGGCCAGAATTTCGTGCGCGCGGATCGCGACGTTCGCCAATTCCGCAGGTGTGCGCCGCAGCAATCTCAGTGTAGGTAAATCCGTCTCAAGGTCGGCGCTGCGCAGGTAGAGCCTGAGCGTCGCTTCGAGTGCGGCGAGCGTCAGCTTGTCGCAGCGCAATGCCCGCTTAAGCGGGTTGGCCTTCAGCCGCTCGATCAGATCTCGACGCCCGACGATCAAGCCCGCTTGCGGACCGCCGAGCAGCTTGTCGCCCGAAAAAGTCACCAGCCCCGCACCGGCCGCGACTCTCGCACTCACCAGCGGTTCGCTCGGCAAGCCGTAGAGACTCATCTCGACCAGCGCACCTGCCCCGAGATCTTCCATGACGGGCACTTGATGCGCGTTGCCGATCGCCACCATTTCCGCCAGGCTGACTTCGGCGGTGAAACCGACGATGCGGTAGTTTGACGGATGCACCTTGAGCAGCATCGCCGTAGCGGGACCGATCGCGGCAACGTAGTCGCGCGGATGAGTGCGGTTGGTGGTGCCGACTTCGCGCAAATGCGCGCCGCTGCGGCTCATCACGTCGGGAATCCGGAACGAGCCGCCGATCTCGATCAACTCGCCGCGCGAGACGATCACTTCGCGCCCGTCGGCGATCGAGTTAAGCGCCAGCAGGACCGCCGCGGCGTTGTTGTTGACGACGGTCGCCGCCTCGGCGCCGGTCAGCGCGCACAGCTCCTCCTCGATCAGCGCGTCGCGATCGCCGCGCCCGCCGCTCGCTAAATCGTATTCGAGATTCACCGGTGATCGCGCGGCCCGCACGACCGCCTCGATCGCCGTTTCTGCCAGCAGCGCGCGGCCGAGATTGGTGTGCAGCACCACGCCGGTCGCGTTGATCACGGCCTTTAGCGAGGGCTCGTCAGCGGCGGCCGCCGCGCGCGCCATTTGCACGATTTCATCGACCAGCGACGCTCGCGTCGGCGGCGCACCGCTGCCCGTCGATGCGATCTTTGCTCGGAGCGCCGCCTGCGCCTGCCGCACGAGCAGCCGCAGGTACCCGCGCGCGAAGCCGCTCAGCGCAGGATCGCGCGCGGCCGCCTGGAGACACTCATCCACCGGCGGCACCATCCGCAGAACCTCCGATCGCCGATCAGGATTCTCGTGAAATGGGGTTTTCTTGCGCGCCGCCATCGTCCGCGATTATAGCCCGTGTTCGCGCCGATCGGGCACCGTTCAAACCGTATCGGCCGCGGACTCTTGCGCGATCCGAATCCGATTCAACCGCGTCAGCAAGAGCAGTGCGCAGCCGAGCGAGAGCGCCCCGCAGATGATCACCGTGGCCTGCGGACCGAGATGCTCCCCGATAAAGCCCACCATCAGCGCGCCCAGCGGTGCCAGTCCGATGAAGGACAAGGTGTAAAAACTCATCACGCGGCCGCGCAGTTCGTCCGAGACGAAGATTTGCAGCATCGTGTTGGTCGTCGCCATGTAATTTATGAGGCCGGCGCCGATGAATAATTGCGCGATCAGCGAGAACGTCATCGACGAGGAAAAGCCGAACGCGATAATCGCGATGGCCGTGAGGAAGAGTCCGACCGTGAGCGTTTGGCGCAAGCCGCGCGGCGTTCCCGACCGCCACGCCAGCATGATCGCACCGACCACCGCACCGACGCCTTGCGCGCCCATCAGGATGCCGTAACCGCGCGATCCGGTGTGCAGAATGTTTTGCGCTAAGACCGGCATCAGCACGGCATATTGCATCCCGAGGCCGCTGTTTATCGCTACCACCAGCAACAGGTAAAGGGTCGGTCGATGCTCCCACACATACCTCATGCCCTCGCGCACCCGCCGCAACATATCCATGCCCTCGGTCTCGACCACCTTGCGCGGCACGATCATCGCGATCAGGCTCCAGATCACGGCGAGGTAACTGACGCCGTTGAGAAAAAAACAGGTCGCGGTGCCGACCAGATAGATCAACACGCCGGCGATCGCGGGGCCGATCGTGCGCGCGCCGTTGAACATCATCGAGTTAAGCGCGATCGCGTTGGGTAGATCTTCCATGCCGACCATATCGACCACGAAGGCCTGACGTCCGGGCATCTCGAAAGCACTCAGGAGGCCGTTGAACGCCGCGAGCGCGATCACATACGAGACGCGCACCGTACCGGTCCACGTCAGTGCGGCCAGCACAAACGCGCTCAGCATCAGCAGCACTTGCGCGACAACTATCAGGCGCCGGCGATCGACATGATCGACCACCACCCCGGCGAACAACGCGACCAGCAGGATCGGCAAGTAGTTCGCGAACGTGACCAAGCCGAGCATCAGCGGCGAGTTGGTCAGCTTCAACACCAACCACGACTGCGCGACCGACTGCATCCAGGTGCCGGTCAGCGAGGTCAGTTGACCGGCGAAAAAGAGGCGAAAATTGCGGTGGCGCAAGGCGCGGAAGGCCACGAACCACCCGCTGGTGCTCTCCCGGGACTCCTCGATCGGACTCGACGGCCCGGGTTCGGCCGCGGTTGGAGACTCGATTACTTCTTCAGACATCGCGAATCCTACAGTCTTGCAGACGACGCTCGTCAGCGCGAGTATTTTTCAGTGATTGACGCTCGCGATGCTCGGGCCTGTCGCTAAGTCCTGCGACGGCGAAAAAGCGATCGGCAGAAGGACATCGCACGCTCCCTCAAATGGGAAGTCTGAAGCCATCACGATTGACACTCGCGATGCTCGAGTAAATTGCTAAGTCCTGCGATAGCGATTGATCGTCATTCACCAGCCGAGCATCGCGAGCGTCAATCGACAACCTTACCTAAGGGAAGTCTGAAACCTCATCACTAGGCGAGCTTGCGAGCCGAGCTAACGAGTCCGCGAGGTGCGTTAAATAAAGGAAAGGTTTCAGAAAAAACGAAGGTTTTTCGTTCTTCAACCACTCTCCTCGCTTTCTTAGGGGTTCACGGCGGGCGCTCGACTGAGATAGAATAGATTGGCTGACGATCGGGCCGGACGCTCCACGAAACGGCCGCCGCGAGGATACATTTATGTTCGGCGAAATCACGCCCCGCACGCAATCTCCACGGGCTCCGTTTATCTCGATCGAGGAAGCCCTCGAAGAGACCCGCCGCGGCCGTATGATCATCCTGATGGATGATGAAAACCGCGAGAACGAGGGCGACTTCTGCATGGCCGCCGAAAAGGCCTCGCCGGAAGCGGTCAACTTCATGGCGAAGTTCGGCCGGGGGCTGATCTGCCTGCCGATGGCGGCCGAGCGCATCGAACAACTCGGCCTCAGCATGATGGTCGGCGATAATCAGGCGCCGCTCGGGACCGCCTTCACCACGCCGATCACGGCCCGTCGTGCGGCCGGCTCCGGCATCTCCGCGCAGGATCGCGCGACGACCATTTTGCAGGCGGTGCGCGAGGATGCGACCGGCGCCGAGTTCATCACTCCCGGCTACGTCTATCCGCTCCGCGCCCGCGAGGGCGGCGTGCTAGTACGCACCGGCCAGACCGAGGGTGCGGTCGATCTGGCGCGGCTCGCGGGGCTCAAGCCCGCCGGCGTCATCTGCGAAATTCTCAAGGAAGACGGCACGATGGCGCGGCGCGACGACCTGGTCGAAATCGCGCGCGTCCACGGCCTCAAGATCGTCACGGTCGCCGACATCATCGAGTATCGCCTGCGCAACGAGACCATGGTCCAGCTCATCGCCGAGGCGCGGCTGCCCACCGATTTCGGCGAGTTTCGCGCGTGCGTCTATCGCAATCGGGTGGACCAGAGCGAGCATCTCGTGCTCCTGATGGGCACGATTTCGCCCGAGCGGCCGGTCCTCGTTCGCGCGCATCGCGAGTACCTGCCCGGCGACGTTTTCGGCTACACCAAGCGCAACACGCGCGGCCTGCTGCATGCTGCGATGGAACAGATCGCGAGCGCCGGCTCGGGCGTCATTCTCTATCTCAAACGCGAATCGGACACGATCGCTGGTGATATCGACAGCAGCGGCGGCTCGCGCCGCGTCATTCGTCAGGCGAGCACGCGCTACAATGCGCCCGAGGCCGACTTCCGCGACTACGGTATCGGGGCGCAGATTCTGCGCGACGTCGGCGTGCGCCGGATGATTCTGCTGACCGACCGGCCGCCGCGGCTCGCCAATCTGCCGGGCTACGGTCTCGAGATTGTCGATAGCGCGCCGCTCTCGAGCGACGGCAGCGAACCGCTCGACGCTTAAGCCTTGATTGCGCGACGCCATCCGGCGCGATCCGTCGCGCTGGCGGTACTCGCATTCGCGTTGACGTTAGTGCTCGCGAGCGGCGCAACAGCGGCAGCGGCGGATACGCCAAGTATCGTTACGCTTCAATCGGCCCAGCTCGAAACGCCTCTTACCGCCGGTCAGCGCAGCACCCTCGTGGTAAGCGCGCGCATCGCCGACGGCTGGCATATCAACTCCGATCGTCCGATCGGCGACTACTACATCCCGACGCGCCTCGAGGTCACGCCGCCGGCGCACGTCGGTGCGGGTGCGATCGCATATCCCGCGGCGCGGATGATCACGCTCGCCTTCGCCGGCGCCGAAAAGCTCTCAGTCTTCAGCGGCATTGTCCAATTCAAAATTCCCTTGATCGCGGACGCGGACTTCCACCACGACATCGGCGCGCCCGCGAAGATCGAGCTCCATTACCAGGCGTGTAACGACTCCCAATGCTTGCGGCCAAAGTCGATCAGCACGACTATTGACCTGGCCGCGGCTTCGAACGCCGCGGACAATTCGGCAAATAGCGTCAACGCGAGCAACGGCGGTTTGGCGGGTGGGGGACTCGCTTCCTCTGAGAACGCAATTGCGGACGTCTTTCTCACGCACGGTTACGTAATCGGCCTGCTGGTCGTATTGCTGGGCGGCCTCGCGCTCAACCTGACGCCGTGCGTCTATCCGCTAATCGGCGTGACTATCGCGTACTTCGGTAACGAGGCCGGCGCGCCGCGCAAGGTCATCGTACTCGCGTGCCTTTACGTGCTGGGCATCGCCCTGATGTTTTCCGGAGTCGGCGTCGCGGTCGCCTTGTCGGGCGGCCTGTTCGGCGCGGCGCTGCAGAATCCCTTCGTGCTCGCGATCATCGCCACGATGCTGCTGACGCTGGCGGCTTCCAGCTTCGGCCTGTTCGTCCTGCAGCCGCCGCAATGGGTTATGCAGCGCGCCGGCATCGCGCGACCCGGTTACTTTGGCGCGCTGGTGATGGGTCTCGGGATGGGCGTGGTCGCCGCGCCCTGTATCGGTCCGATCGTGCTGGGCTTGCTCCTGATGGTGCAGCGGAGCCAAAGCGCGCTCTTCGGTTTCGTGCTCTTTTTCACGCTCGCCGTCGGGCTCGGCCTCCCCTACATCGGTCTCGCGATGGCCGCGGGGAACATCCGCCGCTTGCCGCGTTCCGGCGAATGGCTCGCCTGGATCGAACAGCTCTTCGGCTTCGTGCTGGTCGGTCTCGCGCTTTATTTCCTCGATCCGCTGCTTCCCAACCGCATCGTCACCCGGATGTTGCCATATTACGCGGCCGGCGTCGGCATCTTTCTCGGCTTCATCTCGCGGGCGGGCCGTACTTGGCGCCCCTTCATCGTGATTCGTTATGCGATCGGCACCTTTTCGATCGTCGCGCTAATCGCGATGCTGGCGCAAAGTCGCCGCACCGTCCCGCAACTCACCTTCGAGCCTTTCAATCCGGCGCTGGTTGCGACGGCGAAGTCCGCGGGCAAGCCGGTCATGATCGACTTCGCCGCGGACTGGTGCGTGCCGTGCCGCGAAATGGAACGCACGACGTTTATCGATCCGGCCGTGGTCCGCGCAGCAGCAGGGTTCGTAAGGCTGCGCGCAAATTTAACTGCGGAAAACGCCGCCAACCAGGGGATCATCAAGCAATTCACGGTCGAGGGCGTGCCCACCACGGTCTTCATCGACGCTCATGGAGCCATCCGCAAACGTCGCGTCGGCTATGTCGGCCCTGGCGAGTTTTTGCAGTACCTGCAAGAGTTCAAATGACCCGGACGAGGCTCCCCTACGATGGGTTTGTTTTGTCCATCTTTGAGAAACTACGTTCTATCGATGAGGGCCAACCATGTTATAAAGCGGGCTATTTCAAGGGTCTTTTCAAAACAACAAATGTCTAGATAAATAAGCATTTTTTGCGACCTTCCAGCGATCTTTCAAATACCGTTTGAACCTCTTGATTATCTTCGATCGCTCCCTTTACTCGGCGCTCCATGCAGCGTAGAATCCTTGATTGGTTGGGGACGGTTGAGAAGTCAGGGCGGTCTGTCTCTTTCTATGGCAAACAAACAAATTTCCGACGGTTACGGCGCTGAGTCCATCAGGGTTCTCGAGGGTCTCGAGGCGGTTCGCAAACGCCCGGGCATGTACATCGGCGACACCGCCGAGCGCGGCCTCCATCATCTGGTTTCGGAGATCGTCGATAACTCCGTTGACGAGGCGTTGGCAGGTCATTGCACCGAGATCAACGTCGAGATTCTGAGCGACGATCGCATTTCGATCGAAGATAACGGTCGCGGAATCCCGGTCGGGCCGCATCCGACGGAAAAGCGCGACACGCTCGAAGTGGTGCACACGGTTTTGCATGCGGGCGGCAAGTTCGATCGCGGCGCGTACAAGGTTTCCGGCGGTCTGCATGGCGTCGGCGCCTCGGTGGTTAACGCGCTGAGCGCGCAATTCGAAGTCGAGGTCTGCAAGAACGGCAGGATTTATTACCAGGATTACGAACACGGCGTGCCCCAGCATAAGGTCGAGGAGCGTGGCGCCACCAAAGGTTCCGGCACCAAAACCACGTTCTCGCCCGATCCGAGCATTTTCAAAGAAGTCCTCTTCAAGCATGAGATCATCGCCCGCTACCTGCGCGAAATGGCGTATCTCAACGCCGGGCTCAAAATCCGCCTCAAGGATGCTCGCACCGGCAAGGACGAGGAATTCCATTACGAGGGCGGGATCGCGGAATTTGTCGAATCGGTGAGCAGGGGCAGCGCCGCGCTGCACGACGTGATTTTCTTCAAAGGCATGCGCGAGGGCATCGACGTTGAAGTCGCCCTGCAATGGACCGATGCCTACCACGAAACGATTTTCGCCTACGCCAACAATATCCATACAGTCGAGGGCGGGACGCATCTGACTGGCCTCAAGTCCGCGCTGACGCGCACCCTCAACAGCTACGCCACCAAGAATAATCTGTTCGCCAAAAACAAGGATTTGCGCCTCGAAGGCGATGACACCCGCGAGGGCCTGGTCGCGATCATCAGCGTAAAAATCCCCGAGCCGCAGTTCGAAGGGCAGACCAAGACCAAGCTCGGCAATTCCGAGGTCGAGGGGCTGGTCTCCGGCCTGGTCAACGAAAAACTCGGCGAGCATTTTGAAAAAACACCTTCCGAAGCAAAGCGAATTATCATGCGCGCAATTGACGCGGCCTCCGCCCGCGAAGCGGCGCGCAAAGCCAAGGATCTGGTGCGCCGCAAAGGCGCGCTCGATTCCGGCTCGCTGCCGGGCAAGCTCGCGGACTGTCAGGAACGCGACCCCGCGCGCAGCGAACTGTTCATCGTCGAAGGCGATTCGGCAGGCGGGTCGGCCAAGCAAGGCCGCGACCGCCGCGTCCAGGCGATCTTGCCGTTGCGGGGCAAGATCCTCAACGTCGAACGCGCACGCATCGACAAGGTGCTGTCGTCGGTCGAGTTGCGTACGATGATCACGGCGCTCGGGATGGGCATCGGTGACGAAAAGGATGTCGCCAAGCTGCGTTACCACACGATTGTAATCATGACCGACGCGGACGTTGACGGATCGCACATCCGCACGCTGCTGTTGACGTTTTTCTTCCGCCAGTTCCCGGAAATTATCGAAGGCGGCTATCTGCACGTCGCCCAGCCGCCGCTGTTCCGCGCCAAGAAGGGCAAGACCGAGCGCTACCTTAAGGACGAAGCCGCGCTGGAGGATTATCTGACGGACCTCGGCGCAGAGGCCGTGACGTTCGAGACCGGCAAGGGCAAAGAGGCGCGCGAGCTCAAGGGCGCGCCACTCAAGGCGCTGGTGCGCAAGCTGCTCCATCACGAGCGCATGTTCGAGAACCTCGAACGGCGATCGAAGGAGCGCGCGATCGTCGCCGCATTCGCCACGCTGCTCACCGACAAGACCATTGCGCCCGATACCTTTCGCGATCGCGAGGCGCTGGAAAAAGCGGCCAAAGCGATCGAGCAGGTGGTCGGCGCCTCCAACCTGATCCATCACATCGACCAGGACGAGGAATCGACCTTCAAGATCGTTTTCTCGCACACTCACAATGGTGCGACACCGCCGACCGTCGTTGACCTGACGCTGTTTCATAGCGGCGAACTGCGCGAAATCCGACGGCTGCGTGCCGATCTCGACACCTACAAGACGCCCTACAAAATTCGCACGGGTGACGACGAGCGCACGGTGGACGCGCTCAAGGCGGTCGCCGACGCGGTGGTCGCGGCGGGCCAGAAGGGCGTCGAAATCCAACGCTACAAAGGTCTCGGTGAGATGAACCCGGATCAGCTCTGGGAGACCACCATGAACCCGGAGAAGCGCTCTATGCTGCGGGTGGAAGTTGGATCGCAGGAGGAAGCCGAGGAGATCTTCAGCCGGCTGATGGGCGATCAGGTCGAACCGCGCCGCCAGTTCATCGAGGAGAACGCGCTCAACGTGAGGAACCTCGATATTTGAACGAGGATCAATTTCCAGTTCCCTCTCCAGTTGCCGCGCAGGGCGAAGCGGAAACACGAAGCGCGATCGATAACAACGACGCAATCGTTCGTAATGAACCGCTACGCGATGGCTTGCGAGAACTCAATCCCGTGCAGGATGACAACGAAGTAGTGCGGTTGCTGCGCGAGATGCGCCACGATCTCGCCAAGCTGACGAAGATTTCCGAGAAGGCCTCGCGCCGCAACAAGGCTCATCTCGATTTTCTCGAAGGAACCAAATTCTCGCGCCGCTTCGGCATTGCATTGCTGATCGTGATCGTCGTCCTCATGCTGATCCAGATTTTGCAGATGGCCGGCTATGGTCCGGGCGGCAGCGCAGACAGCAACGACACCACGCAGACCCTCCAACGAATTCACACGGCTGGCTGAATTAAATGGCTGACACCAACGGCAACGAACCGATCCGCAACGAACCGGCGCGACTCAATATCGAAGACGACATGCGGCAGTCCTATCTGGACTACGCGATGTCGGTGAATATCGGGCGCGCGCTGCCCGACGTTCGCGACGGGCTCAAACCGGTCCATCGCCGAATTCTCTACGCGATGTTCCGCGAGGGCCTGCTCTCGTCGCGCCGCTACTCGAAGTGCGCCGGCGTCGTGGGCGAGGTGCTCAAGCGGTACCATCCGCATGGCGACAGCGCGGTGTACGACTCGCTGGTCCGCATGGCGCAGACCTTCAGCATGCGCTACCCGCTGATCGACGGGCAGGGCAATTTCGGCTCGATCGACGGCGATCCGCCCGCGGCCTATCGCTACACCGAATGCCGCCTGACGCGATTGGCCGAGCGGATGCTCGCCGATATCGACAAGGACACGGTCGATTTCGTCGATAATTTTGACGGCTCGCAGCAGGAGCCGGAGTTTCTGCCCGCACAAATTCCGAATCTTCTAATCAACGGCTCCGATGGCATCGCGGTCGGAATGGCGACGAATATCCCGCCGCACAATCTCGGCGAGATTTGCGACGCGCTGCTCAAGCTGATCGAAAATCCCGAGCTCACGATGGAGGAACTGCTCGAGATTGTTCCCGGTCCCGATTTTCCGACCGGCGGCCAGTTGCTCGGCCGCGAGGTAATCCGACAGGCCTATCTTACCGGCCGCGGGATCCTGACGATGCGTGCGAAGGCGATGATCGAGACCGACAAGCGCAGTTCGAGGGCGTCGATCATCGTTCGCGAAATCCCTTATCAAATTAACAAGACAAGGCTGATCGAGCGGATCGCCGATCTGGTCAACGAAAAGCGCATCGAAGGAATCAGCGACCTGCGCGACGAGTCGGACCGCGACGGCATGCGTATCGTGATCGAGCTGAAGCGCGATGCCGAGCCCAAGATTGTGCTCAACCAGCTCTACAAGCTGACCCAGATGCAGGAGAGCTACGGGCTCATCATGCTGGCGATTCACGAGGGGCGGCCGCGCGAGCTTAATCTGCGCGAGATGCTGCTCGAGTTCCTGCGCCATCGCCAGCGCGTGATCATCCGGCGATCGCAATTCGAGTTGCGCCAGGCTGAAGCGCGGCTGCACGTCCTCGAGGGCCTGCTGATCGCGCTGCGAAACCTCGACGCGGTAATCAAGCTGATTCGCGCTTCGGCGGACGCGGAGGCCGCGCGCACCGGCCTGATGCAGCAGTTCGGGCTCACGCAGATTCAGGCGCAGGCGATTCTCGATCTGACTCTGCGGCGGCTGACCTCGCTCGAACGCGGAAAGATTGAAGCCGAGCACAAGGAGACGCAAGAGACCATCGAACGCCTGCGCCATATCCTCGGCGACGAGCGCGAGCAGATGAGAATAATCGCCGAGGAGCTCACCGATATACGTAAGGAGTTCGCCGACGATCGGCGCACGCAGATTATCGAGGCCGAGGGCGACTTCTCGATCGAGGATCTGATCGTCGAAGAGGATGTGCTCGTCACCGTCACGCATGGCGGCTATATCAAACGCACTCCGGTCTCGGTCTATCGCACGCAGCGGCGCGGCGGCCGCGGCAAAATCGGTGCGGGCGCGAGCGCCGAGGATTTGGTCGAGCACCTGGTGGCGGTCGGCACACATGACCGGCTGTTGTTTTTCACCAACGCGGGCAAGGTTTACGAGAAAAAGGCTTACGAACTGCCCGAGGGTGGGCGCGCCTCGCGGGGCCGCTCGATCGCAAATTTGCTGAGCCTCGCCAACGACGAAACCCTGTCGGCGTTCCTCCCCGTGCCGAAGGATATCAAGGGCAAACACGTTTTTTTCGCGACCCGCCGCGGCCTGGTGAAAAAGACCGAGCTCGATCAGTTCGCTAGTATCCGCGGCAACGGCATCATCGCGATCAATCTCGAAGACGGCGACAAATTGATCGGCGTCCGAATCACCGACGGCGATCAGCATATCGTGCTCTCGACGCGGGAGGGCCAGGCGATTCGCTTCAAGGAAGAAGAGATCCGTCCGATGGGGCGCGGAACCTATGGCAACCTCGGGATGGACCTCGATAAGGACAAAAAAACCGGCGAGATGTTCGACGAAGTGGTCTCCATCGCAGTCGCGCGTGAGGACGAAACGCTGCTGACGGTCTCGGAACGCGGCTTCGGCAAGCGCACTGAAGCGGCGGAATATCGGCTGACGCATCGCGGCGGCAAGGGCGTCATTACGATGAACGTGACCGAGCGCACCGGCAAAGTGGTCAACGTCCGGCAGGTCGGATCCGATGACACTGTAGTGTTGATCACGGATCATGGCCAGGTCATCCGGCTGGCGGCGAAGCAGGTGCGGATCACCGGGCGCAACGCGCAAGGTGTGCATCTGGTGAAACTCGAAGAAGGCGAAAAAGTCCGGGCGGTCGCGCGGCTGGCCGAAGGCACCGAGGAAGAAGACGGGCCTAATGGCAACGGCGCCAACGGGTCCGCCGGGGACGACGAATAAGCGGCGCAGCGGCAATGGACCTCGCGCGAGCGCGGCGCTAATTAATAGGCCATGGCACTCGACGCATCGTTGGTTGGAACCGAAACCGAGCCGCTCGTAAGCGAAGTTGACGAACGCTGGACGATGGCCTACGCGGCCGGACTCGGCGACATACTCGATTGTTATATCGATACGCGGCGACCGAATGGAATCATCGCGCATCCGCTGTTTCCGGTCTGCCTCGAATGGCCGGCGGCGCTGACGCTGCGGACGAAACATCGCGAGAAGATGCCGGCGGCAGAAGCCGCGCGCGGCGTCCACGCCACCCATCACACGATCATTCATCGGACACTGCGACCGCCGCAGCGGGTAACGACGCGTGCCGTGATCGCGGGAATCGAGCGCCGCAAGCCGGGGGCGCTTGAAGTGACCAGGTTCGAAACCGTTGACGACAAGGGCGCGCCGATCTGCACGACCTTTACCGGCAACATCTATCGTCAAGTCGAGATCGCCGGCGACGAACGGCCGGCGACGATGCCGCTCGCGCCCGCGCCCAAGACCACTCCTTCACGCCCGCGCGCGGAGTGCCGGATTCCGGTGGCGGCGGGCGCCGCACACGTCTATACCGAGTGCGCACGCATCTGGAATCCGGTCCATACCGATGCGAAGGTCGCGGCCGGAGCGGGACTGCCCGCGATCATGCTGCATGGCACGGCGACCCTCGCGCTGGCGGTCTCACAAATTATCGCGATTGAGGCCGCCAACGATCCCGAGCGCGTCGCCGAAATTTACGGACGCTTCGGCGCGATGGTCTTCATGCCTTCGGAACTGGCGCTGCGGATAATCGCTCGCGAACGCATCGACGGTGGCCGTGATGCGATCTTCTTCGAGACCCTCAGCAGCGAGGGCGGGCGCGCGGTGCGCGACGGCGTCGTGATCATGCGCGCGTAGTTAAGGGCTCGGCGGAAACGACGCGGAGATCTGCGCGGAAATCGCGCCATCGTAAAGATTCGATCTTCAGGAACGCGAAAGGGCAGGTAGATCATCGTGAAAGTCAGGGCGGCGTTGGCGCGTTCGGCGGGAGCGCAGTTGGAAGTGACCGAGGTCGATCTCGAGGGGCCGAAGGTGGGTGAGGCGCTGGTCGAGATCAAGGCGACGGGTATCTGCCATACCGACGCCTATACGCTGTCGGGCAAAGACCCGGAGGGGCTGTTCCCCTCGATTATGGGCCATGAGGGCGCCGGAGTGGTGGTCGAAATCGGGCCGGGCGTCACCACCCTCAAACCGGGCGATCATGTCATTCCGCTCTACATCCCGGAATGCCGCAATTGTCCGTCGTGCCTGTCGGGGCGCACGAATCTGTGCACTGCGATTCGCGAGACCCAGGGGCGCGGACTCATGCCCGACGGGACCAGCCGCTTCTCGCTTGGCGGCAAGCCGGTGCACCATTACATGGGCACATCGACCTTCGCGAATTACACGGTCGTGCCGGAGATCGCGCTGGCGAAGATTCGCGCCGACGCGCCGTTCGACAAGGTCTGTTACATCGGCTGCGGTGTGACGACCGGAATCGGCGCGGTGATCAATACGGCGAAGGTGCAGGTGGGCGATCGAGTCGTTGTGTTCGGGCTCGGTGGCATCGGTCTCAACGTCGTACAAGGCGCGCGACTTGCCGGCGCCTCGATGATCGTTGGAGTTGACCTGAATCCGCGACGCCAGACAATTGCTACGAAATTCGGCATGACGCATTTCGTCAACCCCGCGGAAGTACGCGGCGAACTGGTGCCGTATCTGGTTGACCTGACCAAGGGCGGCGCTGATTTCTCCTTCGAATGCGTCGGCAATGTCAAACTGATGCGCCAGGCACTCGAATGCTGTCAGCGGGGATGGGGCACTTGCGTGATAATCGGCGTCGCCGGCGCGGGTGAGGAAATTTCGACGCGGCCGTTCCAACTCGTTACCGGACGCACGTGGAAAGGGACCGCGTTCGGCGGCGCGAAAAGCCGGCGCGACGTGCCGAAAATTGTCGATTGGTACATGGAGGGACGCATCAATATCGACGACCTCATCACACATACGATGCCGCTCGATCGCATCAACGAGGGCTTCGCCCTGATGCATCAGGGCAAGTCGATTCGCGGCGTCGTCATTTTCTGAAGGCGCCATCAGTGCGATTAGCGATTCGGCATCGCTCGGCGAAAATAGAATTGATCATGATGTGGGCGCGCCCATAGACTTGAATGCGCAATGGAACGCGCTGCGAATCGAATCGTTGTGGGTGCCGCGCTGATCTGCGTGCTCGGGTTGAGCGCGTCGGGATGTTCCTTGTTTCATCATGACTCGCCGCAACAGAGCTTCATGGACGCGCTGAACCGCGGCAACGGTGCGGAGGCTTCTCAGCGCTGGCTCAAAATGAGCGCGAAGGATCGCTCGAACCTTTCGCACAACATCGGCTTCAAGCGGGAAGTTAATCAGGGCGACATTCAGCGCGAACTTCTCAAGCATCAGAAAGAGCAAGCAGCGAAAAACGGCGACGACGATCCGGATTCGACGATCGGTGACGGCGATATCAACTCCCAGCAAATGGAAATACCCGGCATCGAGGGCGACCCGAGCGCGAACGGTATTTCGAGTCTTCCCTTGTTAAACACGCTGCAAGAGGCGGCGCCCGCGTCGATCACAACGGAAGGGCCGCAGTAGGCCGATCCTACCAAGGGCCGCGTTTGCGAATCGATGACGTTTAGAAGGGCCTTCCTGGCGATACTCGCGGCTGCGCTTTTGATCGCGCTGCTGGGAACGCAGGATGCGCCGCAAGCCGTCGTGAAACAAAGTTGCGGACCGTTCGGAGATCCGCCGGCAAAATTAATCGCCAACGTCCTGCCCAAGTGCACGGACGGCGAGGTCCTCGGCCCGTGGAACGATTCCGACGGGACGCCGCGATACGCGTGTCTGTATCAACCGCCGACGACTACGCCGCCAAAGCCGCTGCCGCTGATCGTTTATCTGCATCCCTCGCTCGCCAATGCCGACAGCGTCCGCCGTTTTACCAACCTGCTCGATTTTCTCAAGACCGCAAACGTCAGTGACGATCCGGCGCGACCGGGTTTCATCCTGCTGGCGCCGCAGGGCCGCAACACTACGCATTATTATTTGCCGCCGGACCGCACTGGCACCGGATGGGACAACTGGTATCGTCAGCTCAATCCGTCCGGTGCGGTTACCGCAGTGGGCAAGAGTTACCCCGAAAATGTCGACGCTGCGACCATCGATCACTTCATCGCCGCGGTCGAAGCGACTGGCAAAGTCGATCGCCGGCGCATCTATGTCACCGGATGGTCAAACGGCGGCGCGATGGCGTACCTGTACGGTCTCAACCGCGCGGGAATTGCTGCGGTCGGAGTTTACTCGGCCGCTAATCCATTTCAGCTCGCGCTCGATCCATGCCCGCAGACACCGCTCGCAGGCGCGCCGGCCGACTATCGCCAGACTCAGGTCTTCAATCCCAAATTGCCGACTTACCAGGTCCATAACAGTTGCGACATCGGCGGCATTTGTCCCAACGCGCTGTTACTCGAAAAACAACTTCGGGATCTCGGCGGCAGCGTCGCCGACACGATTATCGATTATGATGAGCGTGCGACCGCCGAATGCAATTCGACCTGCGGAAATAATCCCAACGGCGGTTTGCGAAATCCGTTCGCCGCGATGCTCGGGATGGCGCATCATCTGCGGTGGCCGAAGCCGTGGACTGCAGCGATTCTCGATTTCTTCCGCCGTCATCCACTGAATTCCGATAGTGCTCATCCCGTAAAGGCAAAGTGAAACATACAATCGAATTCGCGCGTTGCCCCAATTTTTCAAGGCCGTGAAAAGGACCTGAGGTCGCGGAGCTGCACCATGGATTTCTCGTTTAATCAGGATCAACAACTCCTGCGCGACACGCTCGCCGATTTTGGCCGCCGCGAGCTGATGCCTGCGTATGCGGGTCGCGACAAGGACGAGGATCTGCCGCGGGATGTCGTGCGCAAGCTCGGCGAATTGGGCTTGCTCGCGCCGATGGTCGATCAGCGTTACGGCGGACAGGAACTCGATTACGTCTCGCTCGGCATCGCGTTCGAGGAACTTGGGCGCGGCGATTTCAACGCTGCGTACGTACTTTTGCTGTCGGCGCTGGTCGGCGCCATAATCGCAGCTCGCGGCGACGAACGTCAGAAGAGTACGTGGCTACCGGGGATCTGCAGCGGCGAGATTGTGCCTGCGCTCGGCGTCACCGAACCCGCGGGCGGCTCCGACGCCGCACGCGTCAAGCTGAGCGCGCGCCGCGAGGGCGACAGCTATATACTTGATGGCGAAAAAACCTCCATCTCATTTGCTTCGTGGGCTGACACCATTCTCGTCATGGCGCGCACCGGCACGATCGAACAGGGCGCGCACGGCATCAGCGCCTTTTACGTCAATCTCCACGCGCCCGGCGTGAGCCGCAATCGCTTTCGCGATCTCGGTTCGCGCGCCATCGGACGCGGCCAGTTGTTCTTCGATTCCGTGCGCGTGCCGTCCGATGCGCGCGTTGGCGCCGAGGGTGCCGGCTTCGTGCAGGTGATGCAGGGCTTCGACTTCTCCCGCTCGCTCATCGGCCTGATGTGCATCGGCGCTGCGCAGCAGAGCGTTGACGAGACCTGCAAATACGTCGTCGAGCGCCAGGCCTTCGGCGGCAGCCTCGCGCGCTTCGAGGGCGTGTCGTTTCCGCTGGCCGAGGCCGCCGTGCAACTGCGCGCCGCGCGACTACTCTGCTACGAGGCTTTATCGCTCAAAGATCGCGGCGAGCCCCACGGATGGCTCGCTGCCGGATGTAAATGGTGGGCACCAGAACTCGCCGCGCAGGTGCTCCACCAATGCCTCCTGCTCCACGGGCATCTCGGCTTCAGCCTGGATTTGCCCCACCAGCAGCGGATGCGCGACGTCATCGGCCTCGAGATCGGCGACGGCACCGCACAGGTGATGAAGCTGCTGGTGGCGCGTGCGTTGCTCGGCAACGTCGCCCGCGGTTACTGACGGCGCGCGGCGAACCGCAACCGGATGTAGTCGCCGGTCCAGCGCCCCTGTTCGTCGCACAGCACCGGGCGCAGCATCTCGACCACTTCGTCAACCGCTTGCGGCCGTTGGTCTGCCGGCAGCCGATTCAGCAACGGCTGCGCGAAAAGCTCGAGCCATCCGGCCATGTTGGTCGGCAGCGGTGTCGGGCGCGGAATCAGCTCGATGTAATCGACCTTGAATCCAGCGCGTTCGAGCCGGGCGCGGTAATCGTCCACCGTCGGGAAGTACCACGGAATCGTCGCCACGCCATCCCTGATTCCGTGCCGCTCGAGCACCGCGATTAGCGCGATCGTAATCGCTGCGACGCATCCATGCCCGCCCATCTCAGCCACGAAACGCCCGCCGGGCTTGAGCGCGCGATATACTCCAGCGATCACCGCGTCGCGATCGTGCTTCATCCAATGGAGCGCAGCGTTGGAAAATACCGCGTCGAACTCCTCGGAAAATTGCAACTTGCCACCTTCCATCACGCGCGCGTCGAGTCCGCGCTTGCTCGCCGCCGAGATCATGTCCGCCGCCGCATCTACGCCAATGACGATCGCCCCCGACGCCGCGATTTTTTCCGTGAGCACGCCGTCGCCGCAGCCTAAGTCAAGAATTCGCTCTCCCGATTGCGGTTTGAGTAGATCGAGTACCGGCGCTCCGAGCGCAGGCACAAAGTGCGCGTGCTGCGCGTAGCGATCGGCTTTCCAGTCCTGACTCGGTTTGGCCGGCGTTTCCATCGATGCTCTCCTAATCGGTGCCCATTCGTGGAGCTTCATTTATTCAACGCGAACGCCGATCCGCAAGCGCGAGACTTTTCGGTTTGCATTCCTCAACGACATCGAGCCCGTAATCGCGTCCACGTATCCACCTGTGGGAACCATCCAGCTATTATCCAGGTTCAAATCGGAGGGCGCGCGAGCTTTCAACGTTGCTGGAATCAATCGACCGGGCGCACGCGAACGTATCTAGGATATAAACGGGTGCAGAAGACCTCCACCATTCCGCCGAATGACGAGGCGGTAGTACGTGCGATCGCCGGTGGCGACCAGGATTCTCTGCGCCTGCTGAATCAACGCTATGGACACGTGCTGGCGGTCGTTGCCGAGCGCGTGCTTGGCGATCGTGCGGATGCCGAGGAGGTCACCGACGACGTCCTCTGGCAAGTGTGGCGGCAGGCGGGCGCGTTCGATCGCGGTCGCGGCTCGGTCGGTACCTGGCTAATGATGTTGGTGCGCAGCCGCGCGATCGATCGTCTGCGCGCGCGTACCGTGCGGTCGAACGTGGCCGAGGATCCGACCGCATCGACGGATACCCCCGACGCGAGTTTAGAGTTACATAGCGACCAGCGCCGGCGCGTGGTACAGGCGGCTATCGCCACTCTTCAGGAAAATGAGCGGGAAGTCCTGGAGATGGCTTATTTTTCCGATCTCACCCAGTCGGCAATCGCAGAGCGCACCGGACTTCCGCTGGGCACGGTGAAAAGCAGAATACGCAGCGCCATGATCAAACTAGGGGATGGCCTCAAGGAACCAGGCGACTGAACGGCGATGAACCACGATCGGCTAGAAGAACTGCTGCCGCTCGAAGCGCTCGGCACCCTCGACGGCGAGGACGCACGCGCGATGGCGGAGCATCTTGCCACCGGCTGCGACGAGTGCCAGGCCGAACTGCGCTCGTTTCGCGAGGCGATGACCGCGCTCGCGATCAATGTCGCCGGCGACGGCCCCGCCGATCGGACCTGGCAGCGCGTCGAGCGGCGTTTCACTCCTGATGCCGCCGCGACGGCTTCGGTGGCGAGGCGCACAAGCGATCTTTCGGCCACGCGCGCGACCGATCGTAGTCAGCGCGACGGCGTTTCCCGACTATGGCGCTTAACCGCGGTCGCGGCTACCGCGGCGGCCCTGACGCTCGCCCTCATCAGCGGAGATTACGCGAAACAGATCGTCGCGCTGCGGAATGAGGATTCCGCGCGTATTGCCGAGCTCGACCATCAGACGCGCGCACTCGCGAGCGAACTGGAGGATCGCAATCGCGATCTCGCAACGCTCCAAAATCGGGTATCCACGAGCGGACAGCTCACGCAGGCGGTCCTCGCTCCCGACGCTCGCCTGATTCGCCTTGCGCCACTCCCACCCGCGCCCAACTCCGCCGGGATCGTCGCCATCACGCCTTTGCACAATCACGCGATTCTGCAAGTCGCCGGTCTGCCCACGCCGCCCCCCGGCAAGGAATATGAGCTATGGTGGGTCGGTTCGAAGAGCGGTCCCGTGAAGGCGGCGCTGTTCGCGCCAGACACCCGTGGTGAAGCGACCATCACCTCGACCTTGCCGCCCGTTGGAGAGCAGTTGCTGGCGAGTGCCGTCACGCTCGAGCCCGTCGGCGGCGTCGATAAAGCAACCGGCGCGATGTACCTCAAAGGCGCCCCGTAAAGGCTCGCCACGCGCAGGCCTCCGCGTGATGCGTTCCGCAACAGTTTGTTTTGGTAGAATCGGTCGACCATGAATGGCGGCACACCAATTCCACGTCTGCTGATTGCCGCGACCGGTAGCGGCGCGGGCAAGACTACAGCCACTATCGGCCTGATCGCCGCGTTGCGCGCGCGCGGTTTCAACGTCGCCGCTTTCAAATGCGGCCCCGACTACCTCGATCCGACCTATCACGCGCGCGTGAGCGGCGGCGTCTCGCATAATCTCGACGGCTGGATGATGGGGCGCGAGGCGGTCGCTGCGACCTTCATCCGCGCCGCCCGTCACGCCGACATTGCGGTCATCGAAGGGATGATGGGGCTCTTCGATGGGGCCTCGCCGATCGCCGATGAAGGCTCCAGCGCTGAAATCGCGAAATGGCTCGCCGCGCCGGTGATCCTGGTGACCGACGCCTCCGGCATGGCGCGGACGATCGCAGCAGTCGCTCACGGGTTTACTCATTTCGATCCGTCGCTTCGAGTTGCCGGTCTCATCTGCAATCGAGTCGGCGGTCGCGGCCATCTGGACTTGCTGCGCATGGCCTCGCGCGAAGTGCCGGTCGTCGGCGGCCTGCCCGAAAGTGCCGCGGCCAGGTTCCCCGAGCGCCATCTCGGACTATTCAGCGCCAACGAGAAACACGTTCCGCACGAACTGCTCGATCAATGGGGCCGGCTCGCCGGCGAATGGTTCGATCTCGATACGATCATTGCGATCGCGGACGCCGCCCCGCCTTTGGAGCTTCCGACCGCCAGCCGCGACCGGGTATTGAACGGCCCACCGCGATGCCGTATCGGGGTCGCGCTTGACGACGCATTCCACTTCTACTACGAAGACAACCTGCGCCGACTCGAAGCGCTTGGCGCCGAGATCGTGAATTTCAGTCCGGTGCATGATCGCGAACTGCCCGCGGTGGACGGACTCTATTTCGGCGGTGGTTATCCCGAGGCCGTCGCTCACGAACTCTCCTCTAATCATTCGATGATCGCAGCGGTGCGCGCATTCGTCGCGCGCGGAGGTCCGATTTACGCCGAATGCGGCGGTCTGATGTATCTCACGCGCGCCATCCGCACCCTCGACGGCGCGACCTTCCCGATGGCTGGGATGATTCCCGCCGACGCCGTGATGCACGATCGGCTGCAAACGCTCGGCTACGTCGAAATCGAGACTATTGCGCCCTCATTGCTGGGACCGTCTGGCCTCCGCTTTCGCGGCCATCAATTTCGCTACTCGACCCTCGAACCAAATCCCGGCGGCATCGAACACGCGTATGCAGTGCGCCCAAAATGGGGCGACGAATTTACCGAGGGCTATCGTTCAGGCAATTTGCTCGCTTCCTATGTTCATGCGCATTGGGCCTCGAATCCGTCAGCGGCGGCCGGCCTGGTCGAGTCATGCGCCCAATTCCGCAACCGCAACTGCTAGGTGGCGGAGGCGCCACCCGCAAATATAAATTGAGGCAAATATAAACTGAGAAAGGATCAACCGAATCGCGACAGAGTTGATTTCGTCTCCCATTACCCACACGAATCAAATATGGGCGCCACGAGCGCGCGCAACTTAGGAACATGAAGCGAACATCTCCAGACGAATCCTCCACCACTGCGCACGATGTGGCGGCAGCACCCAATACGCTCGAAGGCTATGCCTTGCTGCATCAGTTTTTTCGCCTGCGCCGCCCCCAATGGAACGCGCTTATGGAAAGCCGTCGTGCCGAGATTATCGAAAAGGCTTCCGGTGTGTTTTCCGCGATGGAACGGCGCGAGGACGGGCAGAGTGCGATCTTCTCGCAACTGGGACACAAGGGCGATCTCATCGCGATTCATTTTCGCCGCGGCTTCGATGAACTCGGCGCCGCGCAACTCGAGCTCGGCCGGCTCGCGCTAAGCGAGTTCCTCGAACCAACCACTTCATATCTTTCGGTGGTTGAAATCGGCCTCTACGAGGCCACTGTCAAACTCCACGCGGAGTTGGCCGAAAAAGGTATGAAGCCGCATTCGTTCGAATGGACCAAAGCGGTAAAGGACGACCTCGAGGACCAACGCCACAAGCTGGGCGCGCGCCTGTGGCCGCAAGTGCCCGACCGTCGTTACGTCTGCTTCTATCCGATGAACAAGCGGCGCGCCGGCACCGACAACTGGTACTCGCTGCCAATCGAAGCGCGGCAACTCCTGATGCGCGATCATGGCATGATCGGCCGCCGCTACGCCGGACAGGTGACGCAGGTTATTTCCGGCTCGATCGGCTTCGACGACTGGGAATGGGGCGTCGATCTTTTCGCCGACGATCCGTTGGTCTTCAAGAAACTGGTTTACGAGATGCGGTTTGACGAATCGAGCGCGCGCTACGCCGAGTTCGGTCCATTCTATTTCGGCATTCGGCTCGCCCCCGCCGACCTCGGCCGTGTATTAGGCACTCCCGACGATCGCTGAGACGCCGACTATCTACTTCCTTTGCAGCTTGGCGAACGCCTCTTCGACTTCGCCGTCGAGCGGAAAGCGTCCAGCCGTCGCCTTTGAGAAAATCAGCTTGCCGTCAGCGATAACGTCGAATTGGCCGCTCTTGCCGGGCGTCAATTTGGCGTCCTCATCGAACCGCGATTTGAGTATGGCGGCCAAACTGACCGCGCGCGGCCGGTACCCTCAATGAGAGCAATAGAAAATTTCGGTTGTCATATTGCCAGCGTACATCGACCACGACGCACACTCAATTGCGCTCTCCGGCGCCCTTACTTGCCTTCGGGTAAATCGACGAACACCGCGGCTGCAACGACCGAGGTCCACAATCCATCGCGATCGCCGATCGCCGATTGCGTGACGTTGCGCGTCGAAACGATCTTGTCCGATACGCGCCAGATATCTTTGCGCTCGTCATAGCTCGCATTGGGATCGAAATCGACGCCGAGAATCGTCGCGAGCATCATCGCGGCCAGGTCTTCGGCATAATCGCCCGCCTTCTGCTCGGTCTCGCCGAAGCTGTGATGTTCCGACAGATATCCGTATTGGCGTGAGTCGGCCGGAATCGCGACCCCCACTGACGCCGCGCAAAGCCGATGCGGTTCGTCGGTCGCGTTATCGCTCATCACCGCAAACACGATCTGTCCGGGCCTCAGATAACGCAGCCCTTCCTGTGGCGTGATCAACTTGCACAGTGGCGGAAAAATCGATTTTACACGCACGAGATTGTACTCGGCGATTTGTGCGGAGCGCAGCGAAAGCTCGAAGGCGTTGAGCTTTTCGCGGTGTTTTCCAACGCCCTTGGTCAGAAATACACCCTTCGGCAACGGACCCATTTAGTTGCTATCTCCCGTGGCTTTAGCGCATTTGCCATCGCACGACCTATCGATCGCGATGCGACGATTAATCTTCCAGACATTCCAATTCAGATGAAAGCCCCGTGTCCCCCAATAATCGGCACGCAAAATTATCGATGCGTTAAACTTCGGTTAACGGCTTGTACTCGCCGAATACCCGGCGCATCGCGTCCGCGATCTCGCCAAGCGTCGCGTATGCGCGCACCGCGTCGATTATCGGCGGCATCAGATTCGCACCGTCGCGCGCGACCTGCTCGACCCGCGCGATCGCCTTAGTCGCAAGTTCCCGATCGCGCTCGGCGCGGATACGTTCGATCCGCGCGCGCTGCTTCTGCTCGATCGCAGGGTTCACTTTCAAGATGTCGCCCGGCGGAACGTCGCCCGAGGTAAATTCGTTGACGCCCACGATGATCCGGTTCTTCGTTTCAATTTCGCGCTGATAGATGAATGCTGCGTTTTGAATCTCGCGTTGCATATAGCCGCGTTCGATCGCCGCGACCGCGCCGCCGAGATCGTCGATCTTGCCAAGATATTCGAGCGCCTTCTTTTCGATTTCCTGGGTCAGGCTCTCGACGTAATACGACCCGCCGAGTGGATCGATCGTGTCGGTCACGTCCGACTCGTGGGCGATCACCTGCTGCGTGCGGAGCGCCAGCAGCGCCGAGTTTTCAGTTGGCAGCGCGAGCGCCTCGTCTTTGGAATTCGTGTGCAAGGACTGGGCGCCGCCGAGTACCGCCGCCAGCGCCTGCAGCGCGACGCGCACGACGTTGTTATCGACCTGCTGTGCGGTAAGCGTCGATCCCGCAGTCTGCGCATGGAACCGCATCATCATGGAGCGCTCGTCTTTGGCTTTGAAACGATCTTTCATGATGCGCGCCCAGAGCCGCCGAGCCGCGCGATACTTGGCGATTTCCTCGAAGAAATTGTTGTGGACGTTGAAGAAAAACGAGAGCCGGCTGGCGAACGCATCGACCTCGAGACCCGCTTTGACCGCGGCTTCCACATACGCGATGCCGTCGGCGATCGTGAACGCGAGTTCCTGTGCGGCGGTCGAACCGGCTTCGCGAATGTGGTACCCGGAGATCGAAATCGTATTCCAGTTCGCGACCTCGCGGCTGGCAAACTCGAAGATATCGGTGATTATCCGCATCGATCCGCGCGGCGGATAAATGTAGGTGCCGCGCGCGATGTATTCCTTCAGCACGTCATTTTGAATCGTGCCATTGAGCTTGTCCCACGAGACGCCGCGCTTTTCCGCGGTCACCAGGTACAGTGCCAGCAGGATCGCGGCGGTCGAATTGATCGTCATCGAAGTCGAAATCTTGTCCAGCGGCAGTTCCGCCAGGAGCGTTTCCATGTCCTCGACCGATCCGATCGAGACTCCAACGCGGCCGACTTCGCCGCGCGCCAACGGATGGTCGGCGTCGCGGCCCATCTGCGTCGGCAAATCGAACGCCACCGAAAGACCGGTCTGCCCGTTGGCAAAAAGATAGCGATAGCGGCGGTTGGACTCCTCGGCATCGCCGAAGCCGGCATACTGGCGCATCGTCCACAGCCGTCCGCGATACATGGTCGGCTGCACGCCGCGCGTGAACGGATACTCGCCCGGGAAACCTAGGTCGTTGACGAAGTCGAAACCGTTGAGGTCCTCCGGATCGTATTCGCGCTTGATCTCGATACCGGAGTTGGTGGCGAAGCGATCGCGCCGCTCGGGGCCGCGCTTGAGGGCGGGCGCGACCTTCTTGTCTTCCCAATTCTTGCGCGCTTTGGCGATCGCGGATTTGTCTTCAGGCATGCTCATGGCCTCGCAAATAAAATCACGGCCTCGCGAGTAGAATCTCGATCGATTACTCGACTACCAGCAGCAGTTCGCCCTTCTCCACAGTCTGGCCGGGCTTGACCTTGATCTCGACGACTTTGCCGGCCTTGGGCGCCTTCAGTTCGTTTTCCATCTTCATCGCCTCGACCACCAGTAGGCCCTGATGCGCCGCAACTTCGTCACCCACATTCACCAATACGTTGACGACGCGCCCTGGCATCATGGCCTTGAGCGACGCCTTGCCGCCGGCGTGCGGACGCGCTCCGGGATGGCGCGGTTTCCGCGCCGCATCAACCAGCGTTACACGAGCCGCTCCGCCACGCGAGGCCACGACAAAATCCTCGCCCTCCCGAACGACCTCGAAATCGAACGACCGATTGTCCACCAGAATCGTATACGAAGAGTGCCCGACGCGATGGACATCCAAATCGAATTGGCGCTCGCCCAATTTGACGCGGAGGGCGTGAGCGGTGAGTTCTTCCACTTCCAGTTGATGCTCGGCACCGTCGAGCGTCGCCACCAGTCTCATCGGCATCTCGGACGTTCTCCTTCGCGCACTGTTAGCGCCGCAGCATGTCGATGCGGCCGAGGGTCTTCCACGCCGAACCGCCATTCGCGTTGGTGCTGGTGGTTCCTGATGCTGGCGGCGGCGCGGCCGCATGGTTTTGACCGCGTTGCGCCGTCACCGCCGCCGCGAGGATTGCCGCCAAGCGCGTCGGATCTTCGCCACGCACAAGCTTCTCAGGATGATATTCCTGGTTGATGTAATTGGTATCGAAGTCGCCCGCGAGAAAGCCCGGCTGTTCCACGATCCATCGATGAAACTCGAGGTTGGTCGTGAGCTCGCCCGCAATCGTGCATTCGGTTAGCGCCCGCCGCATGCGATCGATCGCCTCGCCGCGATCACGTCCCCACGTCGCCAGTTTTGCGATCATCGGATCGTAGAAGAGCGAGACCTCCGCGCCCTCGTACACTCCGGCGTCAACCCGCACTCCCGGTCCATCAGGAAGGCGCAGCGTATCGATCTTTCCGGGCGCGGGGACGAAACCGGCAGCGGGATCCTCGGCGTATATGCGGCACTCGATCGCCCATCCGCGCTGCGCGAGGTCGTTCTGCTTGAACGGCAACGGCATCCCCGCGGCGACCTGGATCTGCGCCTTCACCAGATCGACGCCGGTGACGAGTTCCGTCACCGGATGCTCAACTTGGATGCGCGTGTTCATTTCGAGGAAATAGAAATTCCGGTCCGCGTCGGCCAGAAATTCGATCGTGCCGGCGCCGACGTAGTTGACCGCGCGCGCCGCTTTCACCGCGACCTCGCCCATCGCGCGGCGCATCTCAGGCGTGATAAACGGCGATGGCGACTCCTCGACCACCTTCTGATTGCGGCGCTGAATTGAGCATTCGCGCTCGAACACGTGCACGGTCTCGCCATTCTGATCGGCGAAGACCTGGATCTCGATATGGCGCGGCCGTTTAACGAATTTTTCGACGTAGAAACGGCCGTCGCCGAATGACGATTGGGCCTCGCTCGCGACCGTGCGCACGGCTGACGCGAGGTCCTTTTCGTGTTCGACGAGGCGCATGCCCTTGCCGCCACCGCCGGCCGCCGCCTTGAGCATGATTGGGAAACCGATCTTGGTCGCGACCGCGCGAACCTCATCCTCGCTATCGAGCGTACCGGGCGAACCCGGCACCACCGGCACGCCCGCCGCCGCCATCAGCTTGCGCGCTTCGACTTTGTCGCCCATCTTTTCGATCGCCGTGGGTGGTGGTCCAATAAAAACCATCCCGGCGTCGGCAACCGCGCGCGCAAAGCCCGCGTTTTCGGAAAAGAATCCGTAGCCCGGATGGACCGCTTCCGCCCCGGTCGCTTTGGCGGCCGCGAGAATGCGTTCGATGTTCAGATAGCTCTCGCGAGCGGGCGCCGGCCCGACCGCTACCGCATAATCGGCAGCGCGGACGTGCAACGCGGCGCGATCGGCCTCGGAAAATACTGCCACCGATTCGATACCCAACTCGCGGCATGCGCGGATTACGCGAACGGCGATCTCGCCGCGGTTGGCAATCAGAATCCTTTTGAACATTTTTTCAGTCATCCGACAGGTAAACAGCTCTCCGATTTGGCGCCTCGGCTGCGGTGTCTTTCAGTGTTCGGGTCCACGCGAACGTAATGGGCGCAAAGCTCACAGTGGGATATTGCCGTGCTTGCGCGGTGGATTCTTCTCGCGCTTGTTCTCAAGCGCCTTCAGCGAGGAGATCAGCCGCGGACGCGTATCGCGCGGCATCAATACTTCGTCGATATATCCCAGCTCCGCGGCCTTGAATGGATTTGCTAAGGTTTTGCGGTATTCCTCGACCAGCCGGCTCTTTTCCGCGACCGGATCCTTCGCCTTCTCAATCTGGCTGCGGAACACGATATTGACCGCGCCGTCCGGACCCATCACTGCGATCTCCGCGCTCGGGTATGCGAAATTGAAATCACCGCGAATATGCTTCGACGACATGACGTCATAAGCGCCGCCGTAAGCTTTGCGCGTGATCACCGTAATCTTCGGCACCGTCGCCTCGCAGAAGGCGTAGAGCAGTTTCGCACCGTGCCGGATAATCCCGCCAAATTCCTGCGCCGTGCCCGGCAGAAATCCCGGCACATCGACGAACGTGACCAGCGGAATATTGAAACAATCGCAAAAGCGCACGAAGCGCGCAGCCTTCACCGACGCGTCGATATCGAGGCATCCCGCTAGAAACGCCGGCTGATTCGCGACGATCCCGACCGAGTAGCCGCCGATCCGCGCGAACCCGATCAGTATGTTCTGCGCCCAGTCGCCCTGAATCTCGAGCCAACGCGCATCGTCCACCACGCGCGTGACGATGTCGCGCATGTCATACGGCTTGTTCGGAT
>Ga0209415_10003519_pt1 | contig 29101 bp, 26 predicted proteins | sample PeaSoiSIISIP2007_FD_187696 | JGI IMG/M metagenome (GOLD analysis project Ga0209415, IMG submission 187696) | Peat soil microbial communities from Weissenstadt, Germany - SII-SIP-2007 (SPAdes) (version 2) | ecosystem: Environmental > Terrestrial > Soil > Wetlands > Peat | place: Germany...
GACGCGGGGCGATACAGATCGTGCTGCATATCGTCCTCGCGCGACCAGGTGAGCTTCACCGGCTTGCCGATGGCTTTCGAAATCTCCACCGCTTCTTCGACGAAATCGGGGGACCCGCGCCGACCGAAACCACCGCCCAGGTACATGGTGTGGATCTGGATCTTGTCGGGGGAAAGGCCGGTGATTTTGGCCGTCGTTCCCATCGCCGCCGTCTGGATTTGGGTGGAAGCCCAAACTTCGGCGCTATCGGCGCGCACATCGGCCGTGCAATTCATCGGCTCCATAGGAGCGTGAGAAAGATAGGGCGCTTCGTAGACGGCTTCCAGCTTTTTCGCGCCACTCGCTAGCGCCGCTTCGGCGTCGCCATCGTTGCGAGCCACAGCGCCGGGCTTTGCGGCCAGATTCACGAACATTTCGCGAATGCTGGCACTGCTGAGATTGGCATTCTTGCCTTCGTCAAACTGGACCTGCAGAGCGCGACGGCCTTCCATCGCGGACCAGGTGTTGTCAGCGATTACCGCAACGCCGCGCGAGATCTGAACTACATCTTTTACTCCAGGAACGGCCTTGGCCTTGGTGGCATCGAAGCTGACCACCTTGCCGCCGAAAACCGGACAGCGCGCGAGCACGGCGTAGACCATGCCGGGACGACGGGCATCGATTCCAAACGCGGCGCTACCGTTCACCTTGAGTGGCGTGTCCAGCCGCTTGGGGGATGTCCCGATCAGGTGGAAATCCTTCGGATCTTTGACCGCGACTTTGGCCGGAACCGGCAGCTTGCCAGCTGCGTCGGCCAGACTGCCGTAGCTCAACCGCTCGTTGGTGGCGGTGTTGATCACCTGCCCGTTTTCGGTGCGAAGCTGCGATTTTGCGACGCCCCACTTCTGAGCGGCGGCGTCCAGCAGCATGTCGCGGGCGGACGCGCCAGCCTTGCGGAGCGGCTCCCAGCAAGTGCGGATGGTCATGCTGCCGAACGTTCCCTGCAGCGGGCCATAGGCCGGGTCCACGCCGGCAAACTCCGTGCGAATCTGCTTCCAATTGCAGTCCAGTTCTTCGGCGAGCAACTGCGAAACCGAAGTCAGCGGCCCCTGGCCCATCTCCGACTTGTGGATCGAGAAGGTGACGATGTCGTCGGCGCCAATATGGATGAAGGCGTTCAGCTTCGCCGCGGACGCTGGGGCGGCTTCCAGCTTGTCGCTTTCGGGCAGATGGAATCCGATGAACAGGCCACCGGCCGTTGCGGCGCCGGCCTTCAAGAAACTGCGGCGATTGAGCTTGCGCCCGGAAATTTTTGGATTGGAAATCGTGGTGCTCATTGCGCGCCTCCTTCCACCGTGTGTGCGTTAGTGTTTGCGGCCACCGTGCCTTTGCGATCGGCCGCGGCCTGATATTGCGCCGCTACGTGAACGGCGCGGCGAATCTGCTGGTACGTTCCGCAGCGGCAGATGTTGCCGTGCATGGCCTCGTCGATGTCCGCGTCGGTGGGGTGCGCAGTCTTTTTGAGGAGACCCGCGGCGGTCATGATCTGGCCGGATTGGCAGTAGCCACACTGCGGCACGTCAACCTCGAGCCAGGCGCGCTGAACGGGATGGCTATTGTCGGGCGAAAGGCCCTCGATGGTGGTGACGCTTTTGCCGCTTACGCTCGAAATGGGCGTGACACAAGAGCGGATGGGCTGACCATTGATGTGAACCGTGCAGGCGCCGCACAGCGCCATGCCGCAACCAAACTTGGTGCCGGTCATCCCGAGCGAGTCGCGCAAAACCCATAGCAGCGGCATTTGCGGCGACACGTCGACGGTCTGGGGCTTTCCATTGAGAGTAAATGTGACTGCCATCGTGGGCCTCCTGGGAGCCAAAGTTAGCCTTATTAGTATATAACGTAGCGCAGACGCCAGGCGGGATATGGGGTCTTGGGGGTACTTTAGGCGCGATATGGGGTCTCGGGGGTGCGCCGCGCTGGCTCTTTAGGCGCGATATCGGGTGTCGGTGGTACGCTGGCTCTTTATGCAGTTGTCGGAAATCTTTGCCGGCCAAGGCGAGCAGGCATTCATGGAGCTGGTGCGCGCGATCTCCATCGGCAAGCTGAAAACCTATCAGCTCTACGACCGCATGAAGGTCCGCTTCCATTTGAGCAAGTTCAACGCGGAGCACATGAAGAAAGCGACGCCGCGTTTTTGGGCCCGAATCGTGGAAAGAGACGAGGAGTTCGTCTCCGATCTGGCTCAAGCCATCCTGGTCTCGCATCTGGACATGATCAAAGCGGTGATCGACGATCTGGGGATTCCCAATCAGGACGGATTTTTCGACAAGGACATCGACGGTTCGAAATATTTGACGGAGGGCTGGCAGCAGCGGACGTACGAGAAATTCAAAGACGCGTATCCGGCGCAAGTGCTGCTGTTTTACATCAACCACCTGGGTTGGGAACTGGCGAAGAGCGAGGAAGTGTTCCAGATTCCCACACAGGTTTCCCCGGTGTAGTTTCGCTAAACACCCATGAGCCAACAATTCTTCGAGGCGATTCGCGCGGGCGATCGCGACAGAGTAGACGCGCTGGTCGACGCCGACGCCACCCTGCTGGCAGCAAAGGACGAGAAGGGGCTGGGCGCCTACACGGCCGCCAAGTACTCCGGGCAAAACGGCATTGCGGCGATGTTACTCGAGAAGGGCGTAGAACTGGACGTGTTTGCCGCTTGCATGGCGGGAGCGAAAGACCGAGTGCTGGAGTTGATCGGCGAGAGGCCGGAGCTCACCGTCGCCTATAGCCATGACGGCTGGACGCCCTTGCATCTGGCTTGCTTCGTCGGCCAACCCGACATCGCGGAAGCTTTGATTGCGCGGGGGGCGGACGTGCGTGCTCGCTCGCGCAATCCGATGCAGAATACGCCTCTGCATGCCGCGGCCGCCGGACGGAACCGAGAGGCCGTGCGAGTGCTAGTGGAACATGGCGCGGATGTCAACGCGCGGCAAGAGGGCGGATGGACGGCGCTGCACGCCGCATCGCAAAATGGGGACGTGGAGATGGTGCGGCTACTCATCGCCGGTGGCGCGGGTGTGGAGATTCGGGCGGAAAACCAGCAGAACGCGCTGGATCTGGCATTGACGAAGGGCCATCAGACAGTGGTCGAGGTGCTGGATGAATACCACGCATCGGCGCGGAGCTCCTAGCGTAGTGGTCGAAGAACAAATCCAACAATTGCAGGCGGCCGCGCTCCAGCGGATTGAAGAGGCGAAGGATCAGGCCGAGTTGGAGCAGGTGCGCGTGGAGGTGCTGGGACGCAAGGGGTCGCTCGCACAGTTCAACGTCGGCAAGCTGGCGCCGGAGGAGAAGGCCAAGGCGGGCAAAGCGCTGAATGCTGCAAAACAAGAGCTCACAAGCGCGTTTGAAACAAAGATGCAGTCGTTTGCGGCTCAGGCGCTGAACGCCAGGCTGAAGCAAGAATGGCTGGATCTGACGCTGCCCGCGCCCGGTCCGCGGCCAGGCAGCTTGCATCCGGTGACCATCATTCAGAACGAAATCGAAGACCTGTTCACCTCGCTCGGATTCGCGGTGCTGGACGGGCCGGAAGTGGAAACGGAATATCACAATTTCGACGCGCTGAACATCCCGCCCGAGCATCCCGCGCGCGACATGCAGGACACATTCTGGCTGGCGAACGGACACCTGTTGCGGACGCATACTTCGCCGGTGCAGGTGCGCGGCATGGAGAAGCTAGGGCCGCCGCTGCGCATGATCGCGCCAGGCCGCGTTTTCCGCAACGAGGAAGTGGACGCATCGCACGAGCACACGTTCTATCAACTCGAGGGCATGATGGTAGACCGCAATGTCTCGGTGGCGCATCTGATTTATTTCATGAAGACGCTGCTTAGCGCGATTTTTCATCGCGAGGCCGTGGTGCGGCTGCGCCCGGGCTATTTTCCGTTCGTCGAGCCGGGCTTCGAGCTGGACATTCGCTGTTTGATTTGCGGCGGTCCGGGCTGCCCGGTGTGCAAGCAGAGCGGCTGGGTGGAACTGCTGCCGTGCGGCCTGGTGCATCCCAATGTGCTGCGAATGAGCCGCATCGATCCGGACGAATGGGGCGGATTCGCGTTCGGCCTGGGGCTGACGCGCCTGGCCATGATGCGCTACGGAATCGACGATATCCGCTTGTTTGCGAGCGGCGACTTGAGGTTCTTGCGCCAGTTTTGAGCAGCGCTGGGCGCGATAAAGAGCGATGAAATTTTCGTACAACTGGATTCGTGAGCTGGTGCCGGGCGTGGACATCGAGCCGCAGGAACTGATGCGCCTGATCACGATGAAAACGGCCGAGTGCGAAGGGCTGGAGCATGTGGGCGTGAAGCTGGCTGAGGCTTCGGTGGCGCATGTGAAGGATGTCGAATGGATCGCTGGGAGCCACAACCAGATTGTTGTGGTGGAAACCGCGCGTTACGGCACCAAGCGAGTGGTGTGCGGCGCACCCAATTGCAAGCCGGGAATGCTGACGGTGTACCTTCCGCTCGCGCCCAAAGTGATCGAGGGCGTGGAAAGCGACGGAATGCTCGCGAGCGCACTGGAGCTGGGGATCGGCGGCGATCACGCGGGGATTGTGGAATTAGAGAGCGAAGCACTGCCGGCGCCGGACACCATCATTGAAGTGGACAACAAATCGCTCACGCACCGGCCGGACCTGTGGGGGCACCACGGAATGGCGCGCGAGGTGGCGGCGATCACGCACAGGATGCTGCGCGATCCGGTAAAGCTCGACTTGCTGCCGGAGGGCAAGCCAGCGGTAGAGATCGCGATTGAAGATTTCGCTCTTTGCCCGCGATACAGCGCGCTGGTATTCGAGAACGTGACGGTGCGGCCGTCGCCGTCGTGGCTGCGATATCGCCTGGAAGCGATCGGGCTGAATGCGATCAGTAACATCGTCGATGTGACCAACTTCGTCATGGCAGAGCTGGCGCAGCCCATGCACGCGTTCGATGCCGAGAAGCTGCACGGCCCGACGATTTTCGTGCGCAAGGCGAGGGCGGGTGAGCAAATTGTGGCGCTGAACGATGAGAGCTACAACTTGAGCTCGTCGAATCTAGTGATCGCCGATGCGCAAGGCCCGATCGCACTGGCGGGCGTGATCGGCGGTTTGCACAGTGCGATTGGTTCGGACACCAAGCGAATCGTACTGGAGAGCGCGAATTTCCAGGCGGCCAGCGTGCGCAAAACATCGGTCGCGCTGAAACTGCGTACGGACGCGTCGATGCGATTCGAAAAGTCGCAGGATCCACTGAACACCGTGCGAGGCCTGGCGCGCGCAATGGAATTGCTGGAGCAGGTCTCGCCCGGCATCAGGCTGGTCGGAGGCCTGGCGGACTCCCGTGGCGATCTGAAAACGGCGGCGCCGATTGCACTGACAGTCGACTGGCTGAAAGGCAAGCTCGGCCGGGATCTGCACGCGCACGAGGTGCGATCGATTCTTGAATCGCTCGAATTCGGCGTCGATGAACCAGTGCCTGGCCATTTCCTGGTCACGGTGCCGAGCTGGCGCGCCACGAAAGACATCTCGATCAAAGACGACTTACTGGAAGAAGTGGGGCGCATGGTGGGTTATGAATCCATCACGCCACAGGCGCCGCTGATCGAATCCGTTGTGCCGCCGGAGAGCGCTTCGCGCTTGTACCTGAGGGGCGTGAGAAACATGGCGGCGGCGCAAGGGTTCACGGAAGTCTACAACTATTCGTTCGTGACGGAAGAGATGGCGCGGGCGTTTGACCTGGATGTTGCGGCGCACGTCGGAGTGACCAATCCTATCGCGTCGGATCAAACGCTACTCAGGGCGAGCTTGCTGCCGGCGATACGCAAGAACATTCTCGATAACAGCCGGCATTTCCAGTCCTTTCGGCTATTTGAGATCGGCCGCGAGATTCACGCGCGGAATGGCGAGCTTCCCCGGGATCTTCGCCCCGAGCTTCCCGAAGAGGTCCCGCACTTCGTCGCTGCGATTTATGCGAGCGAGGGCGATGGCAATGGGTCGCTATTCGAGCTGAAACGCCTGGCCGAATGTTTGATGGACGGATGCCAGGCGCACCCGGCGCAGCCGCGGCCCTTTGAGCATCCCGAGCGCGCCGCAACGATCGCGTGGCAGGGTGCGGACGTAGGGCGATTGTTTGAGCTGCATCCGTCGCTGATCGAAGAAGGCCGCGCCGCGATCCTGGATCTCGATCTGGCAACGATGGAGAAGCTCGACAATCGCGAACGCCGGTATCAAACGATAAGGCGATTCCCCGTGAGTGCGTTCGATCTGTCGGTGGTGGCCGGTTTGCGCGAGCCGTCCGGCGAGATCGAGCGCCGGCTGGCCGACGCGGCCGGAAAAGATCTGGTGGCCATCGAATTCGTTCGCGTGTACACGGGCGCTCCGCTGCCGGAAGACCGAAAGAGTGTGTCGTACCGGCTGACGGTGGGGGCGCCGGACCACACGCTGTCGAACGAGGACGTGACTGCGATTCGCAATCGCGTGATGGAAGCCATGCGCGCCGGCGGGTACGAGTTGCGCGTTTGAGCGGATTTAATGCACGTGCATGGGATCGCCGAAGTACCCGATGATCCGCTCGGCGCACAGGCGGCAAGCCTCAAATTCCTCCGGGTCGCGCCCTTCACAATGCAGCATCTGCTCATCGCGCACGGACATGCTACGGCCACAGACCCAATCCTCGCCGTCGCGCAAGTGAATATGGTTGAAATCGGTCAAACAGAGCCCCTCTGGAATAGATACTTTGTCAGAATATCAGATCGGTTGCGAGCGCAAGCCGGAACTTGATAGACTTGGATTTACTCCCAAGGAGCGACGATTATGGCGAAAGTATGTGAAGTGTGCGGGCGCGGGCCGCAGTTCGGCAACCGGATCAGCCACGCGCACAACGTAACCAAGCGCCGTTGGAATTTGAATTTGCAGAGTGTGCGGGCGATGGTACACGGCGCCGCCAAGCGCATCCGGGTTTGCACTTCCTGCATCCGCAACGGCAAGGTTCAAAAGGCGGGCAAAGTTCAAAAGCCCGCGGCCGCGGCGTAAGACTGCTGCTCAACGGGCTCGAGGCGCGCAGCCAGAGCCGGCACTACGACGGCGGATCGCGCTCGAACAACTGCTCCAGTTCGCGAACGGTCGGCGTGCCTTCTACTGCCTGGTGCATGTCGTGGGCGAACGAGCGCATGATCTCCAGCAGATCGAACTCGCGTCCGAGGATCGCGTACAGTTCCACACCCGCCAGCAACAACGCTAGACGGCTGTCGCCGCGTTCGGCGATCTCGCGCCTTACTTGCCGCAGTAGGTCCAAGGAGTCGGGATTGGTTGGCCGCCAGGGCATGGCGAAGCAAGTGGGAGATTTCTCTCCCACCCGCAATGCAGCGCGTTGCTGCTGTTAAGCCGAAATGCTCTTGCGGGACTCGCCGGATTGAATCTGGATCTGGCGTGGCTTCATCTGTTCGGACACCGGAATTTGCATGTCCAGGACACCGTCCTGCAGCCGGCAAGTTAATTTGTCGACATTCAGGCCAGTCGGAAGTGTGACTGCGGCATAGAACTTGCCGTACGCAAGTTGCGTGTGCGCATGGTTCTTGAAGTTCTCGGGTGCTTTGCGCTCGCCTTCCATGATCAGTTGATTGTTCTGCACGCTGACCTTGAGGTCCTGTTGCGCAACTCCTGGAAGAATCGCTCGCAGATTCAGGTTGGAGTCACCCCAAGCGGTCTCTAAGACGGGGCTGAAGGTCCACTGACTACTGCCTTGCAGCGATCGTCCCGATTCCGCGGGAAGTCCGTAAAAGTTTTCAAAGAGCTGATCGACGGAACGCCGGAAATGATCCAACGTCTGCCGAGCATCTCCGGCAAGGAAACTACTTGTCATTGGTTCACCTCTTATCGATGCTTGACTTTGAGAAGCGGCTTCACTTTGAGAAGCTGCTTGACTTGAGAAAGCTCGGTGGCGAGCCTTCCAGTCCCAATCGTACACCTCACTGAGGACCCGTGAAGCAGTAATTTTTTCTGTAACCGTGACCGTGTTTTTTACTTGTTGGGTAGGTTCAGGAAACGCTGGTCGATCTCCACTTGATAGCCACTGGCCAGTCGATTGCTCTCGTTCGCCATGCCGACCACGGCCATTAATTCGGCCAGCATCGCGTTCGTCATGCCGGCCTTGCGAGCCGCCGCGGTGTGCGATGCGATGCAGTAGCCGCACTGATTGCTGGCGCTCACCGCAACATAGATCATTTCCTTGGTCAGCGCGTCCAGGGCGCCGGGCGCCATGATTTCCTTCACGCTTTGCCAGGTGCGCCGCAGCGTGGCCGGATCGTGCGCCAGCGCTTTCCAAAAATTGTTGATCCAGTCGATGTTGCGCGTGGCCATGATGTCGTCGTAGACGGCGCGAACTTCGGGGCTCGCGTCGGCGTATTCGATCAATCCTAGGGTCGCCATTCGTTCCTCTCTCTCCTTTGTCACCCATGGTATCGGTTCGCGCAATAATGGAAGTACCCTTCATGATCCAAGAAACGATTCTGGAAGGCCTGACCTTCGACGATTTACTGCTCCAGCCGGCTCGCAGCAGCGTGCTGCCAACCGAAACGGACACGCGCACGTGCCTGACCCGGCACATCGCGATGAACATCCCGATCGTCAGCTCGGCGATGGATACGGTCACCGAGTCGCACCTGGCCATCGCGCTGGCGCAACAGGGCGGCATCGGAATCATTCATCGCAACATGGCGGTGGATCGCCAAGCCGAAGAAGTGGATCGGGTGAAGCGCAGTGAAAGCGGCATGATCGTCGATCCCATCACGATTGAGCCGGAGCTCAAGATTTCCGACGCGCTGGAGTTGATGAAGCGCTACCGCATCTCCGGCGTGCCGGTGACCAAGAACGGGCGGCTGGTGGGAATCCTGACCAATCGTGATTTGCGGTTCGAAACGCGCTTCGATCTTCCGATCTCCGACGTGATGACCAAGGAGAATCTGATCACGGTGCCCGTGGGGACCACGCTGGAAGAGGCGGAAAAGATTCTGCATCATCATCGGGTGGAGAAACTGCTGGTAGTGGACGATCAATTTGCCCTCAAGGGCCTGATCACCGTAAAGGACATTCAGAAGAAGTTGAAATACCCCAACGCGGCGAAGGATCAGCAAGGGCGATTGCGCGTGGGAGCGGCGGTAGGTTCCGGCGCCGACTTCCTGGAGCGTGCCCAGGAGCTAGTGGCCAGAAAGGTGGACGTGCTGGTGGTGGATTCGGCGCACGGGCACAGCGAGCGGGTGATGGAAGCGGTTCGCACCATCAAGCGCATGCTGCCGGATGTGGACCTGATTGCCGGAAATGTTGCTACATTCGAAGGCGCGCGGGACTTGATCAGCTTGGGTGCCGACGGCATCAAGGTGGGCATCGGGCCAGGCTCGATTTGCACGACGCGCGTGGTGAGCGGCGCGGGCGTGCCCCAGGTGACGGCGATTGCGGAGTGTTCACGCGCGACACGCGGCTCGGGCGTACCTTTGATTTCCGACGGCGGGATCAAGTACTCCGGAGACATCAGCAAGGCTATCGGGGCCGGCGCTGACGCTGTGATGATCGGCAGTCTGCTGGCCGGCACTGAAGAAAGCCCCGGAGAAACGATTCTCTATCAGGGACGAACGTTCAAGAGTTATCGCGGCATGGGTTCGATGGGGGCGATGACCTCGGGATCGGACCGCTATCCGCAAGACACCAGCGGAAAATTGGTGCCGGAAGGCATCGAGGGTCGCGTTCCCTATAAGGGCCCGTTATCGGAACTGGTGTACCAGCTAGTGGGCGGCTTAAAGGCCGGGATGGGATACTGCGGCTGCGGCAACATTCGCGATCTGCAAGAGAATGCCAGGTTCCTGCGCGTGACTTCGGCAGCGCTGCGGGAAGGACACGTACACGACGTGATCATCACCAAGGAAGCGCCGAATTACCGGCTGGAGTAGGTGCATCGGCTGGACTTCTGAGGAACTCGCGCACAACGGACTCGACTCAGGGTCGGCCATAGCGGAAGTTCCTCTTTTGTTTAGCGCCGCCACTCGGCGGCCTGTGCGCTACTGAGTAATCGCCCGGCAACGCACTGCGCCGAGGCTTGGCGATTTCTGATCTGTGTTGACCAAGCACGGCTTGGCTGCCAGGCTAGCTAGTCTAGAGCCCGTTGGCGTTGGTCAGCTTGCCATACAAAGTGTAGTTCAGGCTTTGGACGGAGGCGTCCACGGTATTTTGTTCCGATTGCAATTCGGCTACCAAGGCATCGGCGGCTTGCGCCTGGGCAGTGACGCTTTGCTGGATCTGGGTAGCACGGTCCTGGGCGGTGGTGATCTCATTGCCCAGGGTCGTGTTCGCGGTTTGATAGCCGGTAATCTGGGCCTGGATCATGCCCTCGATGGGATCGTCCAACTGGGTGAAATTACTGGCCAGGGCGGCGAAACCGGAGGTGGCGGACCCGAGGAACTTGAAGGCGTCGGAGATCTGAGTGTCGGAGAGCGCATTGAAGGTGTTCGCGTCAAAACTCATTTGCCCGGTATTGTTGAAGGTGACCCCCAGATCGGACAGGCTACGGATGGTGCTGGTCCCGGTTGGATTCCAGTAAGTGACCAAACTCTGCATATCGCGGCTGATCTCGTTGATAATCAAGTCGCCTTGGAGCGGCCCCGCATTTTGCCCCTGTTGCGCTTGCACTCCGGTGACTAAGGTGTTGTAGTCAGTCACGAACGTTTGGAGCGCGCTGCTCAGTTGACTCGGGTCTGTGGCGAGCGACAAGCTCACCGATCCGGAGGTCTTCTTCAGCAGCGTAAAGCTCACGCCGGGAATGACGTCGGTGATGTTATTGGTGGACTCGGTGATGGGGACGCCGTTCAGAGAGAAGGATGCGTTGGTGCCTTGATTGGTGCCGGAGACCAGGTTCGAAGGATTTTGAAGATCGTCGAGTTGCATGGTGATGGGCCCGGAATGCGTTAACGAAAGATAGTACGCTCCGGGAGCGCCGGCGACGCTGGCCGTTACGCCCGCATTAGCACCGTTGATCGCGTTCACCAGACCGTTGAGATTGTTGTGGGTGCCACTGACATCCAAGGCGTACGTCTTGGACCCCGCCACGAATTGAATTTGGCCCGTGGCGGATACGGTGTCGGCTATTGTATCCGCGTAGGCTTGCAGCGATGCTTCCGAGCCTGTTCCATGGTTGCTGATCAGGTCCACCGGCGTCACACTGTTCACTTGCAGGGTTGTGGCTCCGGTGCTGTTTGCCGAAACGGCAAGGTATTGGGTGGAACCCGAAGTCAGGACGGAAGCGCTGACGCCCGCGTTGGCGTTGTTGATGGCCTGCGCCAGGCCGCTCACAGTATTCTGGCCCGATCCGGTCAGATTGAGCTGATAGGTGTTGGAGCCGACCACAAGATTCACAAGTCCGCTGGCAGACACCGCCTGCGTCGCCGAGTAGCCTTGCAAGGAAGTTTCCGATGCAGCCGTAGCTAGCGAAGTGATATTGGAAACGGTATAGGTAGCCGGCGCCGTTGCCCCGGTGTTCACCACCGAAACGGTGCTCGAATCGGAGCTGGACGCCGAAAGTCCCAGGGTACTTGCAAGCGTGCCCAAGTTTGTTACATCCGCACCCAGCGCGGTGACACTCGGCTCCAACGCGGTCAATGCCTGCTGCTTGGAAGTGTTGGTGGCTTGCTGGTTTTGCAGATTGGTGATCGGAATATCGGCAATTTGAACCGCCCGCTGAATGATGCTCTGGAAGTCGCTCGAATAACTGCTGACTCCGGTGAAATAGAGCGGAGTTGAAGTGCTTGCAAGGCTCGAGGTGGTGCTGGTGGTTCCCATACTGACCGGATTATCGTCAGGAAAGGATGGTTTCTTGAATCTTTTGAGGCGAACAATGGCAAACGCGCGAGGCCACTTGTTCCACTTGCGAAGCGCTCATGTGAGGGTGAAGCGGTAAGCTGAGCACCGTGTTCGCGCAGGCCTCCGCAACCGGAAAATCGCCGGCCTTGTACCGCGAATCGGCGTAAGCAGGCATAAGGTGAATCGGCAGGGGATAGTGAATCGCCGACTGGATACTCGCTTCTTCCAAGCCCCGTTGCAATGCGTCGCGATCCGCCGCGCGAATCGTATACAGACAATAGACGTGCCTGGAATGCGCCACCGCTTGCGGCCGCGTGACGCCGGAAGGCGCGAGCAAACGATCGTAGCCGGCCGCCCGCGCGCGCCGCGCTTCGATCCAGGCTTCGAGACGGCGCAGTTTCACACGCAGAATTGCAGCCTGAATGGATGGCAGACGATAGTTGAACCCTTTTAGTCGCGGACGATAACGCTGCTCTTCGCCCCAACTGCGCAGCAGCGTGGCCCTTTGCGCGTATTGGGAATTATTGGTGGTCAGCATGCCGCCTTCGCCGGCCGCGCCCAGGTTCTTGGTCGGATAAAAGCTGAAGCATCCGATGTCGCCGATGCTGCCCGCGCGCCGGCCGCGATACTCGGCCCCATGGGCCTGCGCTGCGTCCTCAATCACGATGAGTTTGTGACGCCGCGCGATGTCAAGAATCGGATCCATCTCCGCGCACTGCCCGTAGAGATGCACCAGCAAAATGGCGCGCGTGCGGCTGGTGATGGCGGCTTCGATTTTGGCGGGGTCCATATTGAACGTCGCCGGGTTGATATCGACGTAAACGGGCGTCGCGCCGACCCACCCGATAGCGGCCACTGTGGCGTAAAACGTGAACGGCACCGTGATTACTTCGTCGCCGGGCTGAACGCCGGCCGCGAGTAATGCCAGATGCAGCGCGCTGGTTCCGGAATTGACTGCGACGCCGTGAAGGGCGCCGCAATAGCGGGCGAATTCCTCTTCGAACGCGGCAATTTCCTTTCCACCCACGTACTGGCCGGACTCAAGCACTCGCGCTACGGCCGCATCGATTTCCGGTTTCAGCTCGCGATACTCGGCACCGAGGTCAAGAAACGGGATCATGGGGGAGTTTTCGAACTTGCGCGAAGCTATTTTCCAAGGGTAACATGCAGCGAACATTTCCCAAGCGTTCGCGGGTATGCGAGGCAGGCGCGCGCGATCAGGCCAGGGCCGCTAACGGGCCCATACCAGCTCGCGCCGGCCGGTAAGGAACAGGCCGCCCCAAAGCTGGAGGTTCAGAAGCCGCCAGATGCGGCCGGTAGCATCCTCGCGTCCGGAACGATGGCGATCGATAAGCGCGTCCACTTGGCCGAGGTTCAGGTGAGCCGCCAGCAGGCCGTCCGGGGAGCGTAAAGCAGCCTAGAGCGGCTCGGCCCGAGGATCGCGCAGCCATCGAGCGAGCGGCGTGAGTCCATTTTATTGCGGTGGACGATGCCAGACGGAAGCAAATCGCTTACGGCGGCCGTTAGAATGTACTTTTGTATGCGGCCGCGAATCTTGAGCTGATCCGGAATTCGCCCGGCGAACTACACCAGAGCATGGTCTAGAAATGGCGCGCGGCTCTCGATGGAAGCCGCCATGCTCATCTGGTCCTGTTTCATGAGCAACTCTAACGAGACAATTTTGCTGATCGGCGTAGAGCACGCGCGCGAGTGAAGAAGCTTCCGGCCGTGGAGGGCGTCGCGGATGTCCTCCAATGACGCGGGCGACAGCCTTTTCCTCGTCCCTGGCGATCATCGCGACTGAAATCCGATGGTCCATTGGCGCCTGGTGGACTATTCGGCCGGGCGGGGATTAGGAACTAGGTGGTTTCGGACTTGGGATTAGCCGTTGGCTTCCAAGTTGGCGCCCTTCTCTCCCCACAGGACCATGTTCCAGGCCAAGCGCCGGATCAAAGGAAGCCGAGTTAAGAATCGGTCTGCTCGCTCAAGCGGTGTCCACCACCAGAGGGTTCGCGGCGTTTCCAGAAAAATTTTCTTCCAGTATCGCTCGCTATTCGGATGCACGCGATCGATCAAATAGTACTTCAAGAACAGCGAGAGGGTGAGTATCCAGAACTCGCGATGCTGTATGTTTGGGAAGTACCTGCGCGCGATCTCCACGTCCCCGAAAGTGAGCGGAGCCTCATCTTCGGTTCGCACCTTGGTTGCCATCCGGCGATAGATCTCGATGATCGGGTTGTAGCTAATAGGGTCGTAGGAGAAGAAGCGTCCACCTACCTTCAGCGCTCCATGGATCTGGCGGAACAGCAGATCCTTGTCGGCGACGTGATGGATCGTGTTGGCGACATATGCGATGTCAAAGTATTCTTTGGGGACTTCGAGCTGCTCGCCGGATTGCACCACGGCCCGGATGGAGACTCCGTACGCTTGGGCCAGCGCCATCGCGCAATCGATCATCCGAGGCGAGAGATCGACGGCTGTCACATCGGCCCCGAGCAGGGCGAAATACACGGACGATTCACCCAAGCCAGCACCCACGTCGAGCAGGCGCTTGCCTCTCAAACTGCCCATCAGTGAGAGAATGGCGCGGTTCTCCAGCGCGGCAGGGGCCTCAAAGGCTTCACGCACCGCAATCTGAGCAAGCGGAGTCTCCAGCGCCCACTGGTCGTGAAAGTCACTCTCACTGCTGTGTATGGCTTCGCTAGCTTTCACGGCTCACCGCAACGGGCGACCTCTCAGGAATCTCTCTCGATGAGACGAACGCAAGCTGCGCCGCAACCGGATCGGACTCGGGCTGGGTGCCCGCAACCATGGGCTCGTTACGATCGATCTTCGAGGCAACCACGTAAAGCGGACGCTCTTTCACCGCTTCGAAGATGCGTCCGACATACTCTCCTAGCACGCCGATACTAATGAGAATTGCGCCACCGATCAGGCAGGTCACGACAATGAGGGAACTCCAGCCCGGCACCACGTAGAGCCCAAGGATGCTGCGTACGACTGCGTTCGCAGCTTGCAGCATGCCGATGGCGGCAATCAGGAAACCGAGCACAAAACTCGCGCGCAGCGGAATGGCAGAGAACGAGACGGCGGCTGTCCAGGCCAACCAGAGCATTTTGCCCACGGAATATGCGGTTTTCCCGGCCACCCGCCGGTTGCGCGCATAAGAGACCGCCGTTTGGGGAAAACCCACCCACGCCACCATACCCCGGAGGAAGCGGTGTGTCTCGCGCATGGAACAAACGGCATCCAGGCACCGGCGCGAAACCAAGCGAAAGTCGCCCACGTCGGCAGGCAGATCGGAGTAAACCAAGAAGCGCATCGTTCTATAGAAGAACCACGCGGTAAATCGCTTGAAACGGGTCTCACCCGCTCGAGAGGTGCGGCGTCCGTAGATCACGTCGTAACCGAGGCGGAATTGCTCCAGCATGTCCAGAATGACCTCCGGAGGATCCTGGAGATCGGCGTCCATCAGGACGACCGCCTGGCCGCTGGCTTGATCCAGCCCGGCTGTGGCCGCCGCTTGGTGGCCGAAGTTGCGCGCCAGGTTAAACACCTTGACCCTGCGATCGGCCTTCGCCCACGCCGCCAATAGTTCGATGGAGCCATCACAGCTTCCGTCGTTGATGAGCACGATTTCCGCGGCGCACGGCAAATCATGGATCAGGGAGTTCAGCCGTTCGCGCAAGAAGGGCAAGGCCTGTTCTTCGTTATAGACGGGTATGACAATCGAGAGCAGGGTGGGGTAGCCGCGCGGCTGCAACAGGTGGCGAGTTACGGGACGGTCCTGCGGCCTCATCGGCATCGCTCGATTGACGCAAGGGGCTGGTCAATGTGGACAGAGAACCAGTCCGCGGTTGTTCGCACTAACGGCGCGCGCGTTGCGCTGACAGCGTCTTTCCATGCGCCAACGGATACCACTAGACGTGCCTTTGCAATTGGGTGCACATAGGCAGGCATCAACCTAAGGCCTGCTCATACGTATCGGTCGGATATCGGTCTGTCTTTAGCCTGGCTGAGCGGGATCGGATCGAAAATCTACAGGAGGCCAAAGTTCTTGCCGATCATGAGTTTTAGATGGCTTCCTCCCTCGAAGTGTCTGTCTCACCGCGAGCGCCCATGTCCAGTCGCTGGTGGTTGGCAGGCGTGTTACTGCTGGCCATCCTCATCTACGTGGTATTAGCTGTGTGGGTGGCGTACACCAAGGCGCCTTGGTGTGATGAGGGTCAGTATGCGAACTCATCCTACGACCTGGCGTTCCGCGGCCGCCTGTCAACCAGCGTGGTTGAGCCCAGCGGCTACTACTTGAATGCCTACTTTCGAGGCGCCCAACAACGAACTTACTTTAATGTCCCCTTTCAATTGGTGGCACTGGCAGGCTGGTTTCGAGTTTTCGGAGCTAGTTCGTTTTCGGCCCGCATCTATTCGATCTGTTGGGGCGCGATCACGCTTCCGGTTCTGTTTTATATCCTCCGACGCCTTTTCTCGGACCAACGGGTGGCTGCACTGGGGACTCTGCTAACCGGGATGGACTTCGTATTCCTTTGGAGCACAGCCGATGCCAGGATGGAGGCCGCAGCCAACGCCCTGGCTTTGTGCTCGCTCGCAGCTTATCTACATTTCCGTGAAAAAGACTTTCAGAAGGCCGTCGTGTCGAGCCAAGTTCTGGGAGCATGCGCTGTATTCACCCACCCCAACGCGGCGCTGGTGGTCCTCGCTATGACGATCATCGGCTGGCGCTACGATCGGAATCGCCTGCGGCTCCATGGCTGGCGCTACCTGGTCCTAGCTGCAGCGCCGTACCTGCTCTTCGGAGTGTTATGGTCGTTCTACATATTCCAAAGCCCGGGCGACTTCGCGGCCCAATTCCTCGCACAGGCCGCCGGCCACAATGCAGAGCGTTTCCGCACACTTGTGGAGCCTTACGACGCGATCCAGAAGGAGATACACAGGCATTTGGCAGCTTACGCCGACAGTGGTCTCTGGGGCGGAGCAAAGGAAGGATGGATGGGCCTAATACCGTTGCTGTACCTTCCGGCAATGATATGGTTCCTGTGGAATTGGCGCCGCCACGAAGCACCGGTCCGGATGTTCCTTGAATATACAGTTGTCATGCTACTGGGGATGACATTCCTCAATGGGTTTAAGGGCTATTTTTACTTGATTTATCTTGTTCCTGTCTATAACGCAGTGTTCGCGGTATGGCTGTCGAGCTTCCGGAGATGGGGTTTGGAGGGGAGGTGCCTCGCCGTGACGATCGGAGTGATCTTCGCCTCGCTTCAACTTTCCACGTCCATCGTGCACATTCGCGCGGACGAATATCATCGCGACTACGAGCCGGCGATCCGCGAGCTAGCGCGCGATCGCACGGAGGGTAAGAGCATTCTTGGGACCGCCGCCCTGGGATTCGGTATGGGTTTTAGCGGATTCAAAGATGATGCGCGGTTAGGGATGTACAGCGGTCTTTCACCGGACGTTGTGGTGATCGACCGGGCGTATCGGACTTATTCGGGCTTTTACAGGAACGAAGAGCCGGCCGTGTTCCAGCACACGGTTACGATGCTCTCCACAAACTACAGGCTCACGGCACAGTATGGTTCTTTTTGGATCTTCGAACGGGACCACCCTGGACTAGGCGGAAAGCCATGGATCGACGCCCGACGCATGGCGATGCTCCCCGAGATGGGTGACCACTTCGGCGTCATTCCCGGCGATCGTCGGGAGTGAGGTCCGATGTCTCATGCTCAACTGATTGTCGATGCGAAAGCAGAGGAGCAAGCTGCTCTTCGACAAACCCGGAGTTTGAGAGCAAGGCCGCCGATATCATCGGGCCGTATCTGGACCCTCCACAGCATGCGGCCGTATTCTGCGTGGACGAAAAGACGGCGATCCAGGCGCCGGACCGACTGGACCGGTTCTGCCCTTGTCGCCGGGCCGGGCCGAGCGCCAAGGATTTGAATATTATCGCCACGGCACTCGGTCGCTGTACGCGGCCTTGAATGTGAAGACCGGAATGGTGGAGGGAAAACAGCGCGGCGGCACACCAACACGGAGTTTATCGAACTCCTGACTGGGTTGGTCAGAAAAGCGAAGTGGGCTCGTGAGATTCACATTGTGCTGGACAATCTCTCGGCTCACAAAACGCGCGCTGTCGAGCAGTTCCTGGCAGAACATCCCAAAGTGCGGTTCCACTTCACACCGACCTACGCGTCCCGGTTGAATCAGGTGGAACTGTGGTTTGCCAAAATCGAGCGGGACGTAATTGCACGCGGGATCTTCACTTCAGTCGCCGATCTCCGCCGCAAATTAATGAGATAGATCCGAGCGTACTCCAAACGCTCGGCCGATCCGCTGGACCTATACCGACGTGAGGAGACGGATCATCACTAAGCGAATCACCGGGACGGTCCACGAGTTTATAGCGAAGTGTGCGGACTGGCCCGCTGAGAGCTTTGCATCGATGAATTCGTCCGGATAGGAGGAGCGGCGTTTGGCGATGGCGAAGTATAGGGATGAACGGATGTACTGACCGCTCGATGCGGTCATTCGATGCCGGCGGCAGGCGATAGGAGGTGTTAGCTACGTAGACCTCCAGTGATTGGATTTGCTTGATTCGATCTGGAATCGTCACCTCGAAGGCATGTCAGCCGTTTCCAATTCCAGCGCTCGCAAGATCCTCCCGAAATTGATTCGCAAGCGAAAAGCCGACAATCGCCACGTCTACAACGCATTGAACTACCAACGAAGAATGAGGATCGCTGCGGTCGTAAACCCAGCCTGAAACGATCCTTTGGTGAATACCCTCAAGAAAACCGCAGTAAATTGGCTCCACTATGCGCAGGCCCTACTACCTGCTTCTTCAATAGCATAAGATCGACGCCCTGTTGGATTGTACCTGTGGAACCGGTTCTTTGCTCTGTCACCGCAAGAATCATCCTATAAGGAACTTTCCACAGCGCGGGCGAGTTTGAGCAGGCCATCCTACCGCTGGCTCGCACACTGGAATGGCTCCCCAACTCCACTCGTCGGGAAAGCATCTGCCGTCGTCATTCTCGACAAGGCAGACGCAGGCCAGCGGATCGTAGACTATGCGCGTCCAATGGGTTTGAGGTGCGTTCCTGTACACTGCGGGAAGAGATTGAAGCGAACGATTGGAACTCAGGTCTATTTTTGTGCTAGGGATCATCTCCGAATGGCTAGTGTCTTTGGCGCCCTCCGTATGGATGAAGACCGCGTCATGGGCTTTCAGGAAAAACCAGGCGGCGACGGTGCATGGATCAACGGCGGGTTCTTCGTTCTATCGCCCCAAGCGCTGTCTTTCATTCGGGATGATTCGACTGTGTGGGAGCGTGAGCCGATGGAGCAGCTCGCGGCTTCTGGACAATTTGCTGCATACAAACATCCGGGGTTCTGGCAGCCCATGGACACCCTCCGGGAAAAAAATCATCTCGAACAGCTTTGGAACAGCGGCCAAGCTCCCTGGAAGATATGGAACGAATAACTCAGAGCCGGGCTCGACCATCACAGCACAGAATAATATGGCTGGTCTGACGGAAGATTCGGATTGTAATAGGGATCCACGGCATAGAGTTTGTACCATTTGTCTTTAAATCGCTTGAGTTCTTCGGGCGCGACTCTTCCAGCGTTTACTCGACTGAGAGACTCGTAATGGTAGAGCATGACGTCGGGCACGTAAACAGCCCGGAATCCCCTCTGGTGTAGCTTCAAACAATAGTCAACGTCGTTGTAATTGAGCGAGAATTCTTCGCTGAATCCTCCTACCTGCTCAAAAAGCAAGCGCTTCGTCATCAAGCAAGCGCCCGTCACTGCCAGATAGTTCCGAGTCACCGCGGCGGAGAGAAAATAGCCCAATTCTTCCTTAGGATGGTCGTAATAAGGATGGCCGGGATTGCCATTCAACAGCAGCACGCCGGCATGCTGTATTCGCCCCGTCGGGAAAAGCAGCTTGGCGCCCACCGCGCCGATATCGGGTTGTTGCGAGTACCGCAACATCTGTTCAATCCAATCCGGCGTAATTACCTTGACATCGTCATTCAATAGCAGCAAGTGCTCACCGGTGGCATGCCGGACACCAAGATTGATTTTGCGAGCTAGATTGAAGTGATTGTCTTGATAGGTGACAAGCCGGACCCGGGGCTCGAGCCAGGACTTCAGTTCGCGGCGCAGATCGCCGTTCTCGACAACGATGATTTCCAGCTTACGCCAACTGCTGTTAGTCAGGACGCTGTGGACGCACTCTCGCAACAGGTCGATAGAGTTGCCCTCATAGTTGACCAACCGGCCAGCCGTCGGAATGACCACGGTAACCGTTGGTTCCGACTGAAGGTCGAATCGGATACGATGGAAGCCGTAAGAGGGCCCCGGAAGCACTTCTCCCCCGAACGGCAACCTATTTAAGTGATCCCGTAGCGCTCGCTGCGCGGCGGGATACGCGTAGTCCTTGTTCTCACCGGCCAAGGCGGTCGAAGCCTCGTGCGCGCGCCAATGATACAAGACTTTCGGAACGTGGACGATTCTCTGCGTGCGGGCCACGAACCGAAGCGCGAGATCGTAGTCTTGAGCCCCTGTCACTTGCGGCCGAAAGCCGCCGAGCTCGCGCGCCAGAGCGGTCCGATAGACACCCAAGTGACAGGTGTACATGCAAGTCAGGAAGTACTCCGGAGACCAATCTGGCTTAAAGAAGGGGTCGCTGCAGTAGCCCTCTTCATCGATCTTGTCTTCGTCGCTGTACAAAAAGTCACCAAGCGGATTCTCATTATGCGCAAGGGCAATCTCAAGAAATGCATCCGGGGTGATCTCGTCGTCGTGGTCAAGCAGGGCCACAAACTCGCCGGTCGCCAACCCTAGCGCGGTATTCGAAGCTGCCGCAATATGGCCGTTCGACTCGCGATAAGCCACCTTGATTCGCGAGTCCTTCTGGCGATACTCCTCCAGGATCTGACGCACTTGTGGGGAAAGAGAGCAATCATCGGCGATGCACAATTCCCAGTGAGAATACAATTGGCCAAGCACAGATTCGATCGCGCGACGTAACCAGCGTTCCGGCGTGCGATAGACCGGCATCAGCACGGAAATCAGAGGCTTTCTTTCCATTCCTTTGAGCGCCTCTTGGAGGCGCGCCGCACTCCACTCCCGTTGCCAATAACCAAGCCCCACTGGTACGCTCAAGCGATGTCCGATCATCCGGCCACGGCGGGTTGTGGCGTACACCCTGACAATATGATTCCCTTTGGCAAGACTTGAGACGTCGACAATTGCGGAGTAGCCCGAGTTCTCCGCTCCCAGCAACTCAGGATGTGATTTCGCGACGTCTAGGCGGCGCAATCCCATTCGCACGGGGAGGAAGATCCTGTCCGCAATGCTGATGTCAATTCGTTGGATGCCGCTTTCGGCTGCGGCCCAACCGCGGATGTACAGTTTGCCGTCCGTGAGTCGGGGAGCATCCACATGCAGCCTCGCATATTCCTGGACCGGACGAATCCGTTGTCGCAGAGTCCGCCACCCAAGTTGGAGTCGTTTCTGCCAATATCGAGATCTTTGGTACATTCGCGGAACAACTCCCCAAAAGTTAGCTAGGCTCGCTCGGGCATCGGTTGGAACTGCGAGATATCTCGCTTTGAAACGCCACGCGTGACGGTAATCTTGAGAATTTTAGCATCAATCAGCCATCGTATACCAAAGAAAGCCCGCGTCATTCAATGTCGGTGCGGCACACGGGACAGCGTGTAAAATCAAGAGGTGACGCAGGCTGACTTCTGGCGCGGCAAGCGCGTGCTGATCACGGGACATACTGGGTTCAAAGGCGGCTGGTTGACATTGTGGCTCAATCACCTGGGTTCCGTCCTGTATGGCTTTTCACTGGCGCCTCCGAGTGTACCTAACCTGTTCGATGTCGCGGGCGTTGGTGGATGCATTGAGTCGCAGACGGGCGATATCGCCGATTTCCAAACGTTGCTCGACTATGTGCGGCGGGTAGAGCCGGATGTTATCTTCCACATGGCCGCGCAATCGTTGGTGCGCGCATCCTATCTGGACCCGGTCGGAACCTTCCGGACCAATGTCCTCGGCACTGTCCACGTGATGGAAGCAGCGCGCTTGGTGGGATCGGCCCGGTGCGTGGTGAGCGTGACCAGTGACAAGTGCTATGAAAACCGCGAGACTTGCACGCCTTACCGCGAAGGCGACCCCATGGGAGGGCACGACCCGTACAGCAGCAGCAAGGGTTGTGCCGAACTTGTCGCTGCTGCTTACCGGCGCTCGTTCTTTGAGCCCCGGCTCACCGAACACCAGCCCATCGGTCTTGCCACAGTTCGAGCCGGGAATGTGGTCGGCGGAGGGGACTGGGGCGCCGATCGTCTAGTGCCGGATTGCATGCGAGCTCTCCTCGCGGGAGCAAGGCCGGTGATTCGAAACCCAACGGCTACGCGCCCCTGGCAACACGCGTTTGAGCCACTCTCGGGTTATCTCTTGCTCGCCGAGCGTCTTTGGGAGCGCCCCAGCCATTTCGCGGGCGCCTACAATTTTGGACCTTCCGATCAAGGCGTGCAGCCAGTGCGTTGGATTGTCGAGCGTCTCTGCGCTGCATGGCGCCCGGACACCAGCTACGAAGTTCAGAATGAAATCGGACCGCACGAAGCCCATCATCTTCAGCTCGACTCGACGCTCGCACGGGAGAAACTTGGCTGGAAATCTCGCCTTGAACTCGCAGATGCACTGGGCCTGACCGTGGAATGGTTTCGCGCCTATCAGGCTGGCTGCCCGATGCGTGAGTTTTCTATCCGGCAGATCGAAAGCTATGAGTGCAAGTCCTAGGATAGCGCCCGCGAGCGGAAATAGCCAGTGTCGATCGTGCGGTGAGCTACTCCGCGCGGTATTCGCGGATCTGGGCATGTCACCACTTGCCAACTCCTTCCTCAGACGAGAGCAGCTTCGCGAGATGGAGTGTTTTTATCCTCTGCGTGTGCACGTATGTAGTTCCTGCTTCCACGTACAACTGGAGGAATACCAAAAACCCAGCGCGATCTTTTCCGACTACGCCTATTTCTCTTCCTTCTCGACGTCCTGGCTGGCGCACGCCGAACGCTACGCCCGCGATATGATCGAACGCTTCCAACTCGACGCGCGCTCTCGAGTGGTCGAGATCGCAAGCAATGACGGTTATCTGCTCCAGTATTTTCAGCGCGAAGGCATTCCCGTGCTCGGTATCGAGCCTGCGGAGAATGTAGCCAAAATAGCAATCGAGAGAGGGATCCCGACCGAAGCCGTGTTTTTCAACGTCGAAACCGCCACCGAATTGGCTGAGCGCGGCAACGACGCGGACTTGATGGCCGCCAACAACGTCCTGGCCCACGTTCCCGATGTGCACGGTTTCCTGGAGGCGTTTCGGATTCTGCTCAAGCCACAAGGAGTGGCGACGTTCGAGTTCCCGCACATCTTGCAGCTGATTCTTCAGAATCAGTTTGACACCATCTACCACGAACATTTCTCCTATTTCTCGTTGTTTGTGGTCGAACATTTGCTCCAGCAGCATGGACTGACGGTCTTCGATGTCGAATCGATTCCGACGCATGGCGGATCGCTGCGGGTCTTTGCGCGTCATCGGGAGAACATGGATCCGCCGGTTTCCGCCTTCGTGGGCCGGCTGAAGCAGACCGAGCGCGATGCGGGCCTGCAAGACTTGGACACCTACACCTCTTTCGCCGCAAAGCCTGTGAATATCAAGTGCGAGCTGCTTCGATTTCTGATCGATTGCCGCCAGTCCCAGCGGAGCGTGGTTGGCTACGGAGCGCCAGCCAAGGGGAACACGCTCCTGAACTACTGCGGCATCGGTCCGGAGCTGATGAGTTATACCGTCGATCGCAGTCCTCACAAACAGGGTATGTATTTGCCGGGCACCCGAATCCCTATCGAATCGCCCGCCGAGATTGAGCGGACTCGGCCGGATTACGTGCTCATTCTTCCTTGGAACCTGCGCGACGAGATAGCCGGCCAAATGAGCGTTATTCGGTCGTGGGGCGCCAGGTTCGTCGTCCCGATACCTCACCTGGAGATTTTCTAGGAATGAAGTTCCACACGCTTTCCCTTTCGGGCGCTTTTCTGATCGAGCCGGAACTGAAGAGCGACGAGCGTGGCTTCTTCGCGCGGACCTGGTGTAGCCAAGAAGCGCAGGAGCGCGGCATTTCTGAATCCCTGGTGCAGTGCAGCATTTCATTTAATCGGTCGCGAGGGACACTGCGCGGGCTCCACTTTCAGAGCGCTCCATTCGCGGAGGGTAAACTGGTGCGGTGTACCGCGGGATGTATCTATGATGTGATGTTGGACCTGCGCGAAGGATCTCCGACGTTCAGCCGCTGGGAAGCGTTCGAACTGTCGTCAGACAATCGTTTGGCGTTATACATTCCGCAGGGCGTGGCACACGGTTTTCAAACACTCGCCAACAATTCTGAGGTCTTCTATCAGATGACCGAGTATTACCACCCCGAAGTGTCAAAGGGCGTTCGTTGGAACGACCAGGCATTCGGCATTGCTTGGCCGATCGATGAACCCATTCTCTCGGATCGAGACCGCTCTTTTCCGAACTTCAAACCGTGAAAAGCGTCTTGGTTACCGGAGCCACGGGTTTCATTGGAAGGCATGCCGTTCCGCACTTGAACTCGGCCGGGTTTGAGCTCCACATCTGGTCTCATCGATCCCTCGCATCCCTGCCGGACGGAGCGATCGTACATACCGGCGACATCCTGGTGGAGGCCGATGTTGCGAGAGTCCTACGCGAGGCCAGCCCGACACACTTGCTGCATCTTGCTTGGTATGCCGTTCCAGGGAAGTTTTGGACGTCGTTGGAAAACCTCCGGTGGGTGGCCGCGTCTCTGCATCTGGTGAGGGAGTTTGCGGCCGTTGGCGGGAAACGGGCGCTGTTCGCGGGTAGTTGCGCCGAATATGAATGGCAGGACGAAGTTTGCTGTGACGAGGACCGAACGCCGCTTCGGCCGCGTTCTCTGTACGGAACCTCGAAGAACAGTTTGCGCGAGATGTTGTTCGCGGCCGCGGATCAACTGGCGATTTCAATCGTATGGGGGCGCATCTTCCACCTCTACGGCCCCCATGAGCCGCCCGAAAGACTCGTCTCATCGGTAATCTTATCTCTATTGCGGAATCAAATCGCGCGTTGTACGGATGGCCATCAAGTACGCGACTTCATGCATGTCGACGACGTGGCGAGAGCGTTAGTCCATGTTCTCGACAGCACGTTCGTCGGCCCCATTAACATAGCGTCCGGCAACCATGTTCCAATTTCGCGGGTAGTGGAAACCATCGCCGATCACCTCAACTGTCCCCATCTTCTCTCGCTCGGAGCCGTGCCCCGCTCTCCGGACGATCCCAGGAAATTGGTTGCAACTACTGCCCGGCTGAAGGCCCTTCGGTTCAAGCCAAGCTTTGATCTTGCTTCTGGCATTGCTGACTCTATTGCATGGTGGCGTCGAAATCTCGCTGCGAGCGAGCTTGAAAACTCTCGCGCAGGGCGGCGGCCGGGTGTCGGTCCGTCGTCCTGACGAACACGATCTGACCCATGCCGGCTCCTGGCAGTGCGAATCTCAAGCGGCGCTCGCCGAAGGCAGGCTATAATACCCGCTTAGCGGCCCGAAGAAACGCTATGGTAATACCAGGCCGTTTACGTTCAAGTTGCTGGAGGCGCCGTAGTGTGGAGCGGTGAATATTCGTTTGTTTTGAAGAACCTGGTGCTCAAGGATTTCCGCATCCGGTATCGGAATATGTCGTTGGGTGTGCTTTGGTCCCTTCTGAACCCACTGGTAATGATGGGTGTGTTGATCTTCGTATTTACGAAGATCTTCCCTAATCCACGGCCCCATTTTGCTGTATTTCTGCTGTGCGGTCTCATTCCGCTGAGCTTCTTTCAGGTGGCTTGGTCGTCCGGAACCGGCGCGATCCTCGACAATGCCGGCCTAATCAAAAAGGTCCGAGTGCCGCGCGTGCTGTTTCCTATTGCGAGCGTGTTATCCAATTTCGTGCATCTCTTCATCCAATTGGGCCTCTTGGCGGTCGTCGCTCTCATTTCTGGTGTACACATTACCTTAAACTGGCTTTGGCTTCCTGTGATCCTAGGCCTCGAGGTCGTCTTTGCCTCGGGGCTAGTACTAGCCACGTCGAGCTTGAATGTATATGTGCGGGATACTCGTTATGTTGTCGATTCCTTCAACACGGTCTTGTTTTGGCTCGTTCCCGTTTTCTACGATTTCGCGTTTGTTCCAAGGAAGTACGCCGAAATTTATCAGTACAACCCGCTGGCGGCACTGGTGCTCGCGATGCGCCAGGTGATTCTTCTCGGCAATCCACCAGCCACGGTGTTGATGCTCAAGGCGGTTCTGGTTTCCTGCGTGTCGCTCACTTTGGGCGTTCTGATCTTCGGCCGATTGAAGGATCAGTTCTACGATCATCTATAGTTCTGAGCCGCTATGAACGCAATTTCCTTTCAACAAGTCTCCAAAAGTTTCCCGCACCATCGCGGACGGATGTTATTGCGCGAGCGTGTGAAGCACCTTTTCGAAAAGCGGCAAACAGAGACGTTCTACGCGTTGAAGAATGTGTCGTTCGATCTTCGTCCTGGCGAATCGTTGGGTGTCGTGGGATCGAATGGCGCCGGCAAGAGCACATTGCTTGGACTCGCTGCGCAGATCGCCCGCCCTTCGGCCGGGAAAGTGATCGTGAATGGGCGGACGGCGGCGCTGCTGGAATTGGGATCCGGTTTTCATCCGGACTTGACCGGAGTGGAAAACGTGTACTTGAATGCGTCGTTACTGGGATTCGGCCGGGCACAGACGAAATCGTTGTTTCCTGAAATCGTCGAATTCGCGGAGCTCGGGGACTTCATGCAGGAGCCGTTGCGCACCTACTCCAGCGGCATGGTGATGCGCCTAGCGTTTTCTGTGGCGGTGAACGTCGATCCCGATATCCTCATTATCGATGAGGTTCTGGGAGTCGGGGATGCCGCATTTCAAGCCAAGTGTTTCGACCGCATCCGAGCTTTTCGTCGCGCCCACAAGACCTTTGTGTGCGTTTCGCACGCCAAGGAGCCCTTAATGGAGATCTGCGATACCGCGATTTGGCTTGATCACGGCGAAATGATGATGCAAGGTTCAGTCGAAAAAGTATGGCAGGCCTACACGGGCGGGGCAGCGGTGTCCGCGTAAGTACCGCTTTCACTCTTGCCGTCGAGAACGCAATGACGGCAACTTCTCCCCACGTTAATCTCCCAAATCTAGCCGTTGCGCCTGCTTCGAGCCGATTTCAGCGGGGAGATTTATTTTGCCGACCGGAAGCGCCAGAGTGAATCTAGCCAGGCGACGGATCGCCTATCGGCGCTGGGTGGGCGATCGCAGTGCATGGGCCCGGCGCCTACGTCTCCGGCAGCACACTGGAAAGTAGGGCCAAAGTAGTGACAGTGATTCCAAAGCCACGCGGAACCAGGTCGAGACTATGGCTCTCAAGAGGATGAAATCGGGTTAGGATAGGAATCGGAGGAATGGGTGAGTCCGGCGGTATTGAAATGCTAACAGACCCCGTCGGCAAGTTTGTCAAAATCCAACATAACCTCTGTCCAGCCAATGGTTTACGCCCATTTCGATCTTCATTCCTTTTTGCCTGTTTTCATCCGTTTTGAGCACCTTATAGTGCCAATTTGGTGACAGTCACCCCTTCTGAGCATCGGAAAGTGAGACTGTCACAATCGATCGCCGTATCCTATTGCTGATGAAGCTCTTATGCGACAAAATCTTGCATCGAGACGTTCTGAGAATCCCAAAGTACATGGGCGATAGAGATCGTTGCTATCGCTCATTCCAGCGGCTATTATGAGCGATAGAAGATACTCCTATCGCTCATGACGTGGAACTGGCAACAATCGGACTGGCCCAATTTCACTTGGGATGAGGCTCGCCTGCGCAAGGCGGAAGAGCACTTCCTCGTAGGCACAGGCCTGTTCGTCGGAACGCTTAGGCACCTCCAGCAGTCCGATCAAGAACAGCTTACGATTGAATCCATCAGCGCGGAAGCGGTCACCACCTCGGAAATCGAAGGGGAAATTCTTGACTTGGCGAGCGTGCAGTCGTCAATCCGACGCCAGTTCGGCCTTGTCAGCGACAACCGGCGGATCAGGCCCGCCGTGCAGGGGATTGCTGAGATGATGGTCGATCTCTACCGCTCCTTCGCAGAACCACTCTCCGACGAAACACTCTTTTCCTGGCACCGGATGCTGTTTAGGGAGCGTGGGAGGCTCATTGATGTTGGCCGCTATCGCACAGGTGCGGACGCAATGGAAATTGTTTCCGGCCCGATTCATGAGCCGAGAGTGCACTTCGAAGCGCCGCCGGCGGCGAAGACGCCGAAGGAAATGGCGCGGTTCATCGCCTGGTTCAATCGGACAGCCCCACGGGGCGGTGAGCCGCTGCCAGCGCTCACGAGAGCCGGCATCGCCCATCTTTATTTTGAGTCCATTCATCCGTTCGAGGATGGCAACGGGCGTATCGGCCGTGCCATCGCCGAGAAGGTGCTCGCGCAATCTTTCGGGCAGCCAACCCTTACGGCGTTGGCGGCGACGATTCTCTCCAGGCGCAAGGCTTATGATGCTGCGCTTGAAGCCGCCAACAAAACCAATGAACTGACGGACTGGCTTGCATGGTTCGCAGGCATAGCCATTGAAGCGCAGAGACGAACAACTGCACAAGTCGAGTTCTTGATAGAAAAGACCCGCCTGCTTGATCGATTGCGCGAGCGTGTAAATGCGCGACAAGAGAAAGCTGTGCTACGCATGCTTAGGGAAGGGCCGGAGGGATTCAAGGGAGGCTTGAGCGCTGGAAACTACGCCAGCATCACCGACGCTTCCCCGGCGACAGCAACTCGCGACCTTGCCGATCTCGTGGAAAAGGGGGCACTGCTCCGCGTCGGCGAACGGAGACATGCACGCTATCAAATCGCCATCGCCGCGACGAAAGTGTCGCCCGTCATCATTGATGAGCACGGGAATTTCAGCTAGGTCAGAAGACTTAACCAAACGCGGTATGTCGAACCGACGCCGTTGGCTTCTACTGTCTTAGCATTGGGAACAGGTTACATTACGTCCCCTGAAGACTTTGGTTGGTGATGATGGTCCTGGGATGAAAGCTAAGCAGCAACGAAAGGGCTTTCAGGAGGCACGGCCAGCAGTCACAT
>Ga0209415_10003520_pt1 | contig 29101 bp, 24 predicted proteins | sample PeaSoiSIISIP2007_FD_187696 | JGI IMG/M metagenome (GOLD analysis project Ga0209415, IMG submission 187696) | Peat soil microbial communities from Weissenstadt, Germany - SII-SIP-2007 (SPAdes) (version 2) | ecosystem: Environmental > Terrestrial > Soil > Wetlands > Peat | place: Germany...
ATCACCGACACCTGGTGGCAGACCGAGAACGGAGGTTTTCTCGCGTCGACCAAGCCGGCACTCGACCCGATGAAGCCCGGCAGCGCCGGACCGCCGATGATCGGGATCTACCCGATCATCTACGACGAGAACGGCAAGGAGATCCCCGCGGGCGCGGGCAAGGCGGGGAACATCTGCATCCGCAACCCTTGGCCCGGGATCTTCCAGACGATCTGGGGTGACCCGGAGCGCTTCGTCCTGACCTACTATGCCAAGTACAACAAGAACGAGCGCAGCACCGACTGGCACGACTGGCCGTACTTTGCGGGCGACGGGGCCGTCTGGGCAGCCGACGGGTACCTGCGGATCCTGGGCCGCGTGGACGATGTCATCAACGTCGCCGGCCACCGGCTGGGGACGAAGGAGATCGAGTCGGCGTGCCAGACCGTTCCGGAGGTCGCCGAGGCGGCGGTCGTTCCGGTCGTCGACCCGGACAAGGGACGGGTCCCCGAGGTGTACATCGAGCTCAAGCCCGGGGTGAAGCCGGATCAGGCGGTCGCGGACAAGGTGAGTCTCGCGATCGAGACGGTCATCGGCAAGATCGCCCGGCCCCGGATCGTCTGGATCGTGCCGGACATGCCGTATACTCGTTCCGGCAAGATCATGCGTCGGGTCCTCGCATCGATCTCCAACGACCTCGACTACGGCGACATCTCGACCCTCGCGAACCCGGAGGTCGTCGAGCAGATCCGGATTCAGGTCCAGGGCGCCGCCCCCAAGGTGAAGAAGACGGCCGCCCCGGAGGACATCAAGCTCTTCGGCCAGGGGTCGTAAGGCGTTCGACCGCGGTTGCCGACCTTCCGGCGACCGCCGGTACGGAGCAAGGGGGAGGGGGGATGATGTCCGCCAACGGATCCGGGAGGCCGTCGCCGCGCGGACCCTTATCGTCGTGTCTGGACGGCGGGGGCTCCTCGGACCCCCGGGTTCAGGAGGGTCTAGCCCCCACTTCCGCCGGTGTGCTCCGCTCCGCTACCACTGGTAGCCTCCGCTCCCGTGCCGACGGTGTGGCCGCAGGATGGGCAGGTCGTCGCGGTATTCGGAAGAGGCTTCTGACAGTTCTCGCAAATCCCGGGGGTCATAGGCCGGGCGAATGCTAACGTTTGGATGAACCTTCCGACGGCCCGTTTCGGAAGACACCGGCTAGGCCACTTCGTTTCAACCCCACGGAGCCCAACCCCCCAGGGCAGGGCTCCAGTCGAGCGCTACTTGGGCTGGTTCCATTGCTCGGCATTGGGCGCCGGCCTCGTTTCGGTGCCCGCCTCCGCTTCGGGCGACGTGGTCGGAGGCGCCGAACCCGGGGCGGTGGGTGCGGTCCGCGGGTTCCTCGCCCGACGTCGGAGGCTCAAGACGATCAGGATCACGGCGACCAGGGCGATCGCCGCTCCGATCGCCAGCCAGTTGACGAGGGAGCCGAGCCCTCCGGGAGCCGTTGAGACGGCCGAGAATGCAACCGATACGGAATGAGGACCGCCCGCGAGTGTGAACCTGCCGGATACCGGATCGCTGTGGTACCCCGCGATCGCACCGATGGAGTAATCGTAGGTACCGTTGGCCTCTCTAAAGGTCAGGTTAGTCGAGGTCGACGAGTGGCTCGAACCCGCGATCGTGACGGTCCAGTCGGTGCCGCTGGCCAGCCCACTCTCGGTGAAGGTCACCGGAAAAGTGACGGGGGCGACCGACGTGAAGTTGATTTCCTCGTCCACTCCTGAGCCGGTCACGTCGATCACCCCGTGGCTGGGGAGCTCGGTGTAACCGGCGATCGCGGTGACGGTGTACGGATAACTTCCGTTGCTCCGGGCGAACGGCAGCGTCGGGTCCGTGGTCGAGAGGGTAGTCGACCCCAACGTCACCGACCAGTTCGTCCCCGGCGCGAGCCCGGTCTCGTAGAAATCGATCGGGTAGGTCGGGTCGAAGGTCACCGTGACTGTGACGGGACCCCCGTGCACCGTCACCTGCCCCACGTAGCTGGAGAGAAAGCCCGGAACAGGGGCGACCGTGAAGTTGTAGGTGCCGTTGGGCTCGGTCAGCCAAACGCTGGACGAGGTCGTGCTGATGTTGTAGCCGCCTCCGGCAAAGCTCCACGAGGTACCGGGTGGAAGTCCAGTCTCGCTGAACGCGACCCGGTACGTCAGGTATGCGAAGGTTACCACATGGATCTGGTCACCGCCGAGGACGGTGATGTTCCCGCGGTCGAAAAGGGGTGAATAGCTCGCGTTCGAGCTCCGAACGGTGTAGGGGTAGGTCCCGTTGGTCGCGTTGAAGACGATCAGGTTTGACGTGGAGCTCTCGGCCGTTCCGTTCAGGGTCACTGTCCAAATCACCCCGGCCGCAAGTCCGAGCTCGGCAAACGTGATCGTGTAGGTCGGTAGAACAAAGGTCGTGGTCTCTTGGACCGGGAGTCCGGAGACCGTCAACGTCCCGGGGGAGGTCGTCGACACATATTTCTCATCACACCCTGGAGCGAAGCACGACAAGATCCCGTAGGAAAACGTCCCGTTCGGTTCGGCGAAGCTGACGGAGCTCGTATTCGATAGCCAGGTCGTACCGTTCACGGAGACCGACCAGTTGTAGCCGGTCGGGAGCCCGGACTCCGTGAACGTCACGGGGTAGGTCGGGGGAGGGGTCAGGTTCCCGGGAGTCAGTATCGAGAGCGTTCCGCTGGCCAAATTGCTGACATACACTAAACCGGGGCCCGACGCCCAGGTGATCCCCTGTGGCCCGCCCCCGACAGAAACGACTCCGAGCAAGTTGGTGGTATCAGCGATGGGCGTGACAGCGCCGGTCGGATTACGGAGGAAGCTGGACCCCACCGCCAGCGTTTCCTGCGTCGCGTTCACGTAGGTGAGAGCGGAGACTAGACCCGGGACGTACAGTATCGCCCGGACCGCCTCGGTAGCTCCCGATACGAGTGCCACCTGGGTGGAAGAGAAGGGATCCCCGGTGTTGCTCGCAATGTATAGGTCACCGGTCGTGCCGTCGTAGGCGATCGGGCCCGCATACGGGACAGGACCCGAGACGTTGCCGACGACCGTTTTGGTGGCCGGCGAGATGACCTGCACATTCCCATACTGCGCTCCGGGAGTAGGGTAGCCCAGCTGTTCCGAGACGTAGACCTCGTCGTTGGCGGGGTCGTATACAATCGATTCCGGCCCCAGACCGACCGGGATTGTGGCCACCACGCGGTCGGTCGAGTCGGAGAGAACGCTAACGTTGGAAGATTCGTAATTGGCCACAAAGATCAGGCCGTCGGCCGGATCCACCGTGAGAGATTGGGGGTCGACCCCGACCGAGACGTTCGCCATCACTACGTCACTCGTGCCAGAGATCACGGTCACGTTGTTCGATAGAGCGTTCGTGATGAACAGGTGGTCCGACCCGCCATCATAAACGATGGCCGAGGGAAAGAATCCCACCGGGATGGTTGCGAGGAGCTTCTCGGTCGAGGTTGAAACCTCGAGGACGTTGTCGGAAAAAGTGTTCGTGACGTACAGACTCCCGGTGGCGCTGTCGAACGCCGAGCCCGAAGGACTGGGAGCGAGCCCGTCAAATCCGGTCACCTTGTCCGTGGCCAGTGAAATCCCTGTAACGTCGTTCGACCCCTGGTTCAGAACGTAGGTCGTTCTGGTCTGGAGGTCCACGCTTACCCCGACAGGGGCGTATCCGGTCGTGATGTTGACGACCACTTGATCCGTCGAATCCGAGACGACCGCGAGCTGATCCGCGACGTACTTTGCCACGAGCACTTGCCCGGTCTGATTGTCGAACGCCACTGCGTCGCTCGCCGTCCCCAGTTCGATGGAGGCGACAATGCGGTTGGTGGCCGCGGAGATGACGGTCATGTTTGAGTAGGTCGTCGTGTTCCTCCCCAACCCTGAGGTGTTCTCGCCGATTCGGGGAGCGAACACCTCGTCCTTGATACCGTCGAAAGTGAGGGCCGTCGGATCGTTGGGCATCGATACATTGGCAATGATGTTGTTCGTGGAATCCGAGACTATGCTCACGATTTTCACACCCGAGTTGGCCACGAAGACCTCACCCTGCGTGGGGTCGTAGGCCAACCCCGCCGGTAGCGCGAAGCCCGAGATGGTTGCGGCAACCGTGTGGTTAGACTCGTCAATCACGGTCACATTATTCGAGTACTGGTTGGCGACAAACACCTCTCCGACAGCCGAATCCTCCACCAGGGCGTCGGGGTAGATGCCGACGGGGATGGTCCATGTAATGGACGCATTTGCGACCGTGATCACACAGACACTGTCCGAGTCCCCGTTGGCCACCCATAGATCGCCGGTCGAGTTCACGAACGTAAGGGCATCGGGATACTGGCCTACAACGACCACGGCTTGCACCGACCCCGTGGCTATGGAGACGAACTGGACAACTCCCTCTTGGGGGTCGGCCACAAAGTATTCGCCTAGCGTTGAGTCCAACGCGATTGCAAGCGGTTGTCCCGGGGTGGGGGGAAGGTAGTTCCCTGGGGCCAACGTATCATTGGCCAAGACGAGAGTGTTGTAAACGAGGGGACCCATCTCATCCCCGAGCGGATACGAACGGGAAGTCGGTCGGAGGTTCAAGTGCTCGCCGCTGGCCGGCGGTACCCCCGTGGCAGTCGACATCGGTTGCGGGAATCTGGCCGAATCCATCGTGATCACCCCCGGGGTGGGTCCAGGAGCCCCGCCCCCGTCAGGGTGAACCTGCGCGCCGAGGTTTCCGAACCCGCTGAACAAAAGCGCCGTCGTGATTACGATCGGTAGCCAACTCCGCCCAAGCAATTCATATGACCGGTGACGCCGGATTCCCACGAGGACCCCCGGCCCCGACATGGGGTCTTCAGGGTACCGCTGGGCGGCTCATTTGCCTTTCGAACCTCTCCGCCGACAGGACACCAGGGGATCCGCCCCGGACCTCGTCCAGTCGGACGCCCGGCCGGCCGGAGATTCCGCCGACAGTGTCCTGTCCGACCGACGGGAATAAGAGGGGGGCCCCGCGTGGCAGACCCGGTTCACTGTGCCTAGTTCCGGTCCGTCGTCGGGTGCTCCGCCCCCGCCCGTCGTGGTCCCGAAGCAGGCGTTCTCGCTAACCCTGAGCTCGGGTGCAGTCTTCGCCGCGAGCCTCCTGGTCCAGGTTCTCGGGCTGATCGGCAGCATCGTCCTCATCAAACAAACGAATGGGCCGGACCACCTCACGCTCGTCGCCCTCGTCGGCACCGTTCAGCTGTTCCTCTTGATCGGCTCGTCGGTCAACGGCGTCGGGGACCTCCGGCTCGGTACGGCCTACACGTACTTCCTCGCCCGAGGAAAGCCGGCGATCGACAACACGACGACCTACCTCTTCGTTCGGATGGCGATGGTCGGGGTCGCCGGCCTCCTGCTGTTCGTGGTCGCGCCGTTGTCCTTGGGCGGACAGCACCTCGTCTCCGGTAACCAAGAGGTCCTCGCCTTCGGTCTGTTCATGGCCCTCCCTCTCCTCTGGTCGCTCTCGACCGTCTACAACTCAATGTTCATCGGCGAAGGGAATTCGCTGAAGGCCCAGTACCCGTCGTTGGTCGAGGCCCTCGCACGCTTGCCGTTCCTGTTCTACGTCGCGTACCACGATTTCTCGATCCTGGGGATGACGCTCGCGTACGTCGTGGGAGCCGCGGCGTCGGCCCTGTACAGCCTGCCCGCGGTCTACAAGCGGATGCGGCGGTTCCGACGGGGGGAGGCGGTCCGTCTCTTCCGATTTGCGTGGCCCCTCATGGCCAGCCTTCTGATCAACTACCTCGTCACCAACTCGGTCCCGTTGATCGTCGGCATCAGTCTCGGCACGAAGCTGCTGTCCGTCTTCCTGGCCGCGAACGGGTTCCGGATCCTGATCCTCTCGATACCGGCGGCGATAGCGACCCCGCTCTTCCCCTACCTCGCGGGGCTTCATCGTCAGCAGAAGTACGAGGCAATCCGGCAGGGGACGTGGCAGGCGTTGCGGTATTCGGCGATGCTGCTCGTTCCCGGGGTCGTGGCCCTCGTCACCTATCGCTACAACTTCCTCAACGTGTTCTACACCTCGTACTACGCCTCGAACGGCGCTCTCGCGATGGCGCTCCTATCGGTGGGGGCACTCCCGCTCGCGCTGAGCCAGGTCATCCAATCGAGCATCAATGCGATCGGCCGCCAGCGGCTCGAGTTGTACATCACCAGCACCCAGGTGTTCGTGCTCTTTGCGATGGTCGGGTTGCTCGTCCCCCCTTGGGGTCCGCTGTCGATCCAACCCGGGGTCGTGGCCGGCGCCACGGCCATCCTCGTCTCGTCGGTAGCAGCGTTGGCCCTCAACACCTACTTCATGGAGTCCCTGATCCGCGTCCACATCCACCCGTGGTCCATCCTGGCCATCACGGTCAGCGCCGCGGGGTCGTTCGCCTCCCTCTGGCTCATCAATCACAACATCCACCCCGGTTCCCCGGGCGCGATCGCGGCGGGTGTCGGCGACCGGTTCGCCACCCTATGGTTGGCCCTGCACAGCTCTTCCCCGGTCAGCACCTGGTACGAGCTCCTGGTGGTGGTCGTGATCGGGTTCGTAGTGTACTTCGTCATCTTGGCGCTCGTCGGCGAGCTGACGCGCGCCGACGTCCGGCGGATCGGCTACTCCGTGAGCCTCCCGAAGGACCTCGTCGAGACGCTCGCGGGGGTGCCGTGGAAGGAAAGCCCTCCCAACCTTCCCCCGGTCGACCTCGCCCGCGCCCCTGGCCTCCGCTCGACGACCGAGCTTCCCGAGACCTTCACCGGAACCCGAGAAATGCCCGAGATCTTGTCCGAGGAGGACTCGACCTCGCCGCAAGAGGAATCGCCCCCCCCTCCCTGACCTTCGGTCTCGGGAGGGATCCCTCCCGTTTGTATCGCTCCTCGCTAACGGGATCTTGAGGCGGAAAATGCCCCTAAATGAGCGAGTTTGTCGCTGCGCGAGATTCGCAGAGCTTATCCCTTTGGACTCGCTGCTTTGAACGAGGAATACCCATGGTCCACATCGAGATCCGACCGGCGGCCTCGGAGCAGGTCAAGACGCTGATGCGAGGTCAGCAACCCGAGATCGGCGTCCGCGTCTACGCCCAACCGGGCGGGGGTGGCTGCGGATGCGGGGGCGGCGCCAGCGCGATCAAGTTCGGCATGGCGTTCGCCAAGCCCCGGGCCGACGACGACGTCGTTCGCTCGGACGGATTCTCCATCCTGATCGACCCCACGAGCACGAAGTTCGTGGACGGAGCAGTCATTGACTACGTGGAGAGCCTCAGCGAGTCCGGTTTCAAGATCACCAACCCGACCCTGCCCGAGCCCGACGAGGGCGGAAAGGCCGGGGGATGCGGGTCCTGCGGAGAGAGCTCCGCGTCCGGCGGCGGCTGCGGGTGCGGATAGACCGGCCACTCCCTTTTCCCGGGACGTCGCACTTCCCCGGCGTGGGGTTGTCACGTAATGGGCCGGCCCCGGCTCCCCCATGAGCTCCGAACCGCTCTGGAGCGAGAACCTCCGTAAGACCTACACCACGAAGGGCTCGCCGCCGGTCGAGGCGCTTGCCGGCGTCTCGATGAACGTCCACCCTGGGGAGCGGGTCGCGCTGCTCGGGCGGAACGGAGCCGGGAAGACGACCTTCCTTCGGATCGCATCGACCCTGCTCCGGCCGACCTCGGGGTCGATCCGGGTCTTCGGACACGACGTCTCGGAACATCCGGAGCGGGCCCGTCCCTACATCGCGGTCGTTCCCCAGGAGGGCAAGCCGTTCTTCCACCTCGGACCCCGGGAGATGATCTACACCTACCTTCGGGCCCGGGGTCTCTCCCGGGAGGTCTCCCAGACCCGCACGGAGGAGGCGATCGAGCGGATGGGACTCACCGAGTTCGCCGACCGGCTCTGCATCACGCTCTCGGGAGGTCAGCGACAGCGGACGATGGTCGCCACGGTGATCGCGACCCAGGCTCCCCTCCTTTTCCTCGATGAGCCGACGATCGGAATGGACCCGTTCGCTCGGCGCGAGGTGTGGGCCTCGCTCCGGGACCTGACGGCGAAGGGATCCACCATCCTCCTCACGACCCACTACCTCGACGAGGCGGAGGCGCTCAGCCACCGGCTCTACATCGTCGAGCGCGGACAGGTCATCGTCAGCGGGACCGCGGACGACCTGAAGCGGTCGGTCGGAGGGACGCTCAAGGTCTCCCTGCCCGAGGGCGCAAGCCAGATCGACTCGTTCCGGTCGTTCGGCGAGATGGTCGCCGACGGAAAATCCCTTACGATCATCGTCCACCCGGAGCGCCTGGGGGAATTGATGGACCTCGCGGTTCAGCGCCAGCTCAGCGCGACCGTGGGACCGGTCACGCTCGAGGAGGCATTCCTGCGGGTCGTGGGACGGAAGATCGATGAGGACTGACCCACCGAGCGACCTCATCCGGCCCACCCGCCCGTTCGGGGGAACGGGAGCGTTCCTATGGACCGAGGTACTTGTTCAGGCGCACGAGTCGCTCGCGATGGCCACCGCGATGGTGACCCAGACCGTGCTTCTGGTCTTCGTGTACATCCTCAATCCGGGTCTCCTCGGCGTCGCACTGATCGGCGCCGTGATCTTCTCCGCCTTCACGCTCGGCCAGCGCGTCCTGAACGAGGCGGCGTACATCCGGATCGACCACAAGGCGAACGACCTCTACCTCGCCGGACCGATGAGCCCAGAGGGGTACTTCCTCGGGATGGCGACCGGGATCCTGGTCGTCTACATCGCGCCGATCGCGCTCCTCGGTGGACTGGCGGTCGCCGTCGGCCACCTCACAATCACGACGTCGCTCGCCCTGCTCGGCCTGGCCGGGCTGGTCTGGCTGTTCGCCGCGTCGATCGGCTATATCTTCTCGACGTTCTTCCGAGACAACCGCGCCATCTGGGCGTACGCGAGCCTGTTCTTCAACGTTTTCGGCGTCCTCCCACCGGTCTTCTACCCGCTCGGGTTCTTCCCCGCGGCGCTCCGGCCGGTCGCGCTGCTCATGCCTCCCAGCGCCGCCGCGGCGCTCCTCCAGTCGCGGATCGGGGAAGCGACCCTTTCAACGGGCCAGATCGAGCTGGCCCTGTTCGGGCTCATCGGGGAGACCGCTCTCGTGTTCCTCGTGGCCATCTACTGGGCCCGTCGGACGGTCCGGGGTCCGTAGATGGCGAGCGTAGAAGAGCAGTTCCGTGACCTGCCGACCGCGGGCCGGGCCCTTCCAGCGTTCGGTCTGGTCGGCTGGCGCTGGATCAGCCGGAACCCCGCGGTCACGATCACCCCGGTCCTCATCCCGTTCATCTTCCTCTACTTCCTGTCGCTGATCTCCCCGCCCGCCCTGTTGCCGCTCGAGATCGTGGGCGCGATGCTGTTCACGATGCAGAACATCGGCTCCTGGGTCCTTGGTGACAGCGCCACCTGGCGGATCGAGTGCTCGTTGCAGGACATGTTCGTCGCGAGCCCTCTCAGCCGGATCCGCTACCTGTTCGGGGTCGCCTTCTCGAACCTCATCGCGATGATCCCGGCGCTCGTGGTCCTGTTCCTCCTCCTCGACTGGGACGGGGCGGCCCGCGGCCACCCCGTGACCTGGCTCGTCGTCCTTACGCTCTTCGTGAGCCTCTTCACGCTGTGGGTGCTCTTCTCCGCCGTTGGGATCGCGATCTCGAGCCGGGTGCGGACCCAACGGGAGATCTGGCCGGTCGGGAACCTCACGTTCACGCTGCTCGGCATGCTCTCCCCGCTCTACTACCCCCTCTCCGCGCTCCCCCCGGACTGGCAGGCAGCGGCCCATTTCCTGCCGACGACCTACGCCGCTCTCCTCGTGCAGGGCGCCCTCGGGATCACGCCCGCCACGCCCGCCCAGATGGTCCTCTACGCCGGATTGCTCGGGGTCTGTGCCCTGGTCGGGCTGTTCATCTGCCTCCGACTCTACCGCTGGGGGGAGGCCTGACGACGTTGAGGGGAACGTTGATACGGGGCGCGTCCATAGTGCAAGCGGTGCCCTCTCGCACGAACCTCGTTCCTCGGTCCCGGCCGCACCGGCCGCTCGCTCGAGGGTCTTCTCGGAAGCTCCGTTCCCTCCCCGTGGGAGGCCGGTAAGAGAACCTGAAGATGGGAAACAATGAGTTCGACGAGATCCTGTCCGCCCTCGACCGCGAGACCGCCCGGATCCGTGTGCGCGCCGAACCCCGGCGCTACAACAAGCCGGCCACGGTGATCTCGGGGTTCCCGCCGGGCGTCGACCTCGAGGAGACGACCCGGACTCTCAAGAACCGCCTCGCGACCGGAGGCTCGGTCGTGGACGGCGAGGTCTACCTGCAGGGCGACCACCGGACCCGCATCCGGGCGGAGCTCGCGAAGCTCGGGTTCGACCCCGAGACCGTCGAGGTTTCCGACGCCGCCCTCCCCAAACGGGGTCGGCGCGGGTAAGGCCCCGGACCGGCGAATTGCAGTTTCCTGCGCCGAATCACCGCATATCTACGCCGATTGTGCGGGTCAGCGAGGGTATATTCCCCCCCACCTCCGACGGGGGCGAGAGCGACGATGGCGGCGTATGCACACCCCGAAGTACTGGTCGAGAACGAGTGGCTGGCCTCCCACCTGAACGACCCCAAGGTCCGCGTGGCGGAGGTCGACTACGACCCGGCAGCGAACTACGAGCTCGGGCACCTCCCGGGGGCGGTCCTGTTCGACTGGCGGAAGGACATCAACGACCCTCTCGCCCGGGACATCCTTTCGTCCGAAGCGGCCCAGACGCTGCTCCGTAAGGCCGGTGTCCACGACGACACGACGCTGGTCCTCTACGGAGATTTCAACAACTGGTTCGCCGCGTTCGCCTTCTGGGTCTTCACCTACTACGGGGCCAAGAACCTCAAGATCCTGAACGGCGGCCGGAAGAAGTGGATCGCCGAGGATCGTCCCCTGACCAAGGATGCCGTCCACCACCCCGCGGGCCAGTTCAAGGCCCACACCGGCGACGAGAAGCTCCGTGCCTACTTGGACGACGTCCGCAAGGCGCTCCCCGAGGTCAGGGCCGGGAAGCTCCACCTCGTCGACGTCCGCGGCCCGAAGGAGTTCTCCGGTGAGGTCACCGCACCCCCGGAATATCCCACCGAGCACGCCCAGCGCGGTGGACACATCCCGGGCGCGAAGAACATCCCTTGGGCCCAGGCGGTGAAGGACGACGGCACGTTCAAACCCCGCGAGGAGCTGGAAGCGCTCTACGGGGGGAAGGGCGTGGTCGCTAGCGCACCGGTGATCACCTACTGCCGTATCGGTGAGCGGTCGAGCCACACCTGGTTCGTCCTGAAGTACCTCCTCGGTTACCCCGACGTCCGGAACTATGACGGTTCCTGGACCGAGTGGGGCAACCTCGTCCGGACCCCCATCGAGAAGCCGTAGACGCTTCCGCCCACCCGACCCAACTCTTTCCTAGACCTCTCGGGGAATTTCCCCCGGAACGCCCTGCTCCTCAGGCCGAGACGCGTCGACGGGGCACCGGGTGCGCTTCCTTGCGGACCAGGAACTGGTGGAGCGTCCCCTCCCGGCGATGGGTTCGCACCGTGTGGCCCGTCTGGTCGGACCAGCGCACCATCTCGATCGGACTGGTCGGGTCGTCCGTCACGAGGAGCACGTGCGCCCCCGCGGGCCGGGCGAGGAGTTCCTCGTTCAGCATCGTCAGGACGGCCGAGCACTCAAGGCCGATCTCGTACAGCTCGACGTCCGGCGTGGCCGGCCAGCACCGGATCCGCTGGGTGCGGATCCGCTCCGAGAGCCGGGCGGCGACCTGGTCCGCCCGTTCGAGGTACTTTGCGACGTCGTCCGTCCGGACCGGTCGCACCCGGACGATCCAGCCGTCCCCATAGGGCGTGTCGTTCACGAGCCGAGGTCGCTCGGAGACATTCCGGTTCCGCTCTAGGATCTCGGCGTCGACCGGAAGGCGAATGGCACCCGTAAATCGCATGCTCTCGACGGTGGCCACGCTCCGGCCGCGGCCGACCACGCCCTCGACGGGGCGGAAGGTGAGGCTCGTGAACGATCCGGCGAACGCGGCCAGAGTTCCGAGGACGCCCAGCCGGGCGGTCGCGCCCCCTTCCTCGGAGACCCACCAGACGTCGTTCTCGAGGTCGTAGAGACGGTCCTCGGGCAGCGGGCACCCCTCGATCTCCACGGACCCTTGGAGGCCCCCGCGGGGCTATAGGCCTACCCGCGGCGGAGCGCCGGCCCCCTCCAGGCCCACGGGGTTTCCCCCGGTGCACGGGTTTTGCATTCCGCCCGTCTCGCAAGGGTTAAACCCCCAGCCGGCTCGCCCGACCCCGAGGACCCTTCTCCATGGGCCGCAACATCCAGGTCGAACCTCTCCGGACCGTCCACATCGAGGACCAGGCCATCGAGCTCGTGGAGCGCAAAGGTCTCGGCCACCCCGACTCCATCGCGGACGGGGTCTCCGAATCGGTCAGCCGCGCGCTCTGCCGACTCTACCTCGACGAGTACGGGCGCATCCTCCACCACAACACGGACGAGACCCAGGTGGTCGGCGGAGCCTCCGAACCGAAGTTCGGTGGCGGGAAGGTCACGAAGCCGATCTACATGCTGCTGGTCGGCCGGGCGACGACCGAGGTCAACCACGACAAGCTCCCCATCCACGATACCGCGATCGAGGCGGCTCGCAAGTACGTCCAGTCGGTCTGCCGCCACATCGACGTCGACCACGACGTCGAGTTCGACTCCAAGATCGGCTCCGGCTCGATCGACCTCCGGGGCGTCTTCGAGCAGAAGAAGGTCCTCTCGAACGACACGTCGTTCGGGGTCGGGTTCGCTCCCCTCTCGGACACGGAACGCCTCGTGCTCGAGAGCGAGCGGTTCCTGACGCTGAAGCTCACGAAGAAGCTCGGGGCCCTCGGCGAGGACGTCAAGGTCATGGGCTACCGCCTCGACGACAAGATCCACCTCACGGTCGCGGCCGCGCTCGTCGACCGCGAGGTCAAGGACGGAAAGGAGTACCAGTCCGTCTGCGACGAGATCCGGGACAAGCTCGCCGACCAGGCGACCAAGCTGACGCACCGCGAGGTCGAGATTGACGTCAACACGGCGGACGACCCCGAGCTCGGCCGGTACTACCTCACCGTCACGGGCTGCTCGATGGAGGCGGGGGACGACGGGTCGGTCGGTCGCGGGAACCGCGCCAACGGGCTCATCACGCCCTGCCGCCCGATGAGCCTCGAGGCGTCGGCCGGGAAGAACCCGGTCAACCACGTCGGCAAGATCTACAACCTGCTCGGCAACCTCATCGCCGGCGACATCGTCAAGGAAACCGGCGGGAACGTGAAAGAGGTTCACGTCAAGATCCTCTCTCAGATCGGAAAGCCGGTCGACGAGCCCCAGGTGGCCAGCCTCCAGATCCTCCCGGCGGAGGGGGTCAAGCTCTCGGCCGTCAAGGGAAAGGCCGAGTCGGTCGCGCAGGGTTGGTTCGACCGGATCGACACGATTCCGCGCCTCCTGCTGACGGACAAGCTCAGCGTCTTCTGAGCTTCGCCCCGCGCGGGCCGCCTCCCACCGAACGCGGTCTCCCCGGCGGGCCGCGTCCCACCGGGAGGGATGGGGTTCCAGCCCGCCCGGGGCCTCTCTCCGCGGAGCCTGTGCTCTAAATAGTCGAGGGACGCCCTCTAGTCAGTATCGTGCCCCCTTCGCGGGGACGCGAACTACGGATGACCCTACCGGGCTCGACGCTCATCCTCATCGCGGTCACGGTCATCCTCGTGGTGGTCGTCCTCGCGATCTTCCTCGTGATCCTCCGACGGCTCCGGGCCCGCCGCGACCAGATCCTTCTCGAGCTGGGGACGAAACCCGCCCTCGTCCAGGACCGGGCCTTCAATCGGCTGGCCATGGCCCGGCGGGAAGCGGAGGTCCTGGGTCGAACCGGCACCGACACCTCCCGCGCCCTGGAGCTGATCGCCCAGTCCCAGGGGGCGTTCGATACCCACCAGTACCCTCATTCCTACGAGCTCGCCCAGTCGGCCCACGAGGCGCTCGTGAACGCCCATGGACGGGTGGGTCCTTCCTCCGCGTCCCTCGTCCCGCCCCCCGGAACCCCGTACCGTGCTCCGCCCGTAAGGCCCCCCGCTACGACCGGGTCCGCGGCCCCGCCCGCACCGGCGCCGCTCCCGCGCAACCGCGCCGAATCCCAGTTCCAACTGCACCTGCTCGAGCAGGAGGTGGTCACCGCCCGCAGCGAACGTCCCAGGCAAGGGAGCACGCTCGAGGCGGTGAGGCTCCAAGGGCAATCCCAGGCCGCGTTCGACCACGGGGATTTTACCGAAGCGTTCCGGCTGGCCCTCCGCGCTCGCCGGGCCCTGGGTGGGAAGGTGGAATCGCTCGCACCGCCTCCCCGTAACCCTGCCACGGCCATTCCCTCCGAGACGGCCTCGGAACCTCTCGATTCGACCGCCGCCGCCGAGCAGGCTGCCGCGACCAACCGGTGCCCGAACTGCGGGTATCCCACCCGAGCCAACGATACTTTCTGCCGGGGGTGCGGGACGCAGCGCGCGACGAGCACGTGTCCGGCCTGCGGCAGTCCCCGCGGACCCGCCGACACCTTCTGTGGTCGGTGCGGGGACCAGTTCAACCTCTAGACCGCGGGGACCTTCTCGCTAGCTAGCCAGTCGTCCAGTTTCCGCTGGGTTCGGGCTTCGTGAAGCACCGCGCTCTGGAGGAGCCAGCGCTGGAGGGGAATGGCGAAGGTGGACCGGATCAGTCCGGAGAGCTCGGCCATCGAATCGAGTCGAATCGCCGGCTCGAGGAGCGCGGCCCGGACATGCTCCCGGACGTTCCAGACCCCCAGCGGCAGGATTTCCCCGGGGTGTACCTCCCGGAGGACCACCACTCCGGCCTGACGTCCGAGTCGGAGGAGCGCCTCGCTGGTCGCGAGGCGGGCTGCATAGTAACAACCGCCGATCGAAGCGTAGGTTGTGCGCCCGTCGTAGCCTTCGTGGTCCCCCATCATGATGATCTCGGTCGGGCTCGGGTTCCAGAACGTCGAGGGATACCAGGATTCAATCGACTCGTACCGCCATATGCCGGGCAGGAAGACGATCAACCACCGGTTGTCGAGCGCGGTCAGCCGATGGGCTTGGATCTCCCCCAACTCCGGGAGCAATCTCACCTCCCTCACATTCTGCTTTGAGAGGAGGTCGTCGACGGCGGTGATGCTCCACCGGGTGGGGACCAGGCGGCGGTGACCCCGGCGGCCGAGCGTGCCGACGCTGAAGGCGCGTTGGATGCGGCTTACCTTCACCCCCCGCTGGTAGAGTTCCTCCACTGCGATTCGGGCGCTCGCGGCCGTATCCGAGGAGAGGCGGTCCAAGTGGGGGTCGACCCGGCGCACATCGAGGCGGAGCTGGTCGATCGGTGCCGAAGGGCCGAACGGTGGGGCCGTATCGGAGAGCGCGATGTGCCCTCTCGGGGGTCGCCGGAACCGAGCCTCGCTTTCGGCCGACTCGGCTGCGATACCCAGCAGCTGGAGCTCTTCGAGGAGAGGGATGGGTTTCTCGGCATCGGTGACGCGGATGGGACTCGTACCGCGGATGAGGCCGGTGCGGAATCCCACCACTTCCGCCACGGAGCGCCCCACCCAGTCCTCGGGGGTGTCGAGGAGCTCGGTTCGCCCGTGCTCGGGGCTCAACAGGGGTCCGAAAGAGACCTTCGGGTAGCCAAACCGCCCCACGAACACCGCCGGGGGCGAAGTCCCGGAAAGTTCGGTTCCCTGGACCATCGGGAGGGTCCGTTCGAAGGCGTGGTAGCGCAGGAGCAGAGGGCAGACCGGCTTTCCACACAGGAGTTGGGCCGAGCGGCACCGCAGGCACATCGTCGGGTCCTCTCGGAGTCCGGGGATCGACCAAACGAGCCCGGGGGTTGGGTCGACCCCGGGGAACGGTGGAGCACTGAGAGCCTCCGACATGCGCAACTCCCCAGGACTCCACGTAGCGCTATATGCGTGGGGCCGAGGGGCTGAAACACCCCCGAGTCCGACCCCGGGTCGGTCCGGTGTGCGGCTTCGACCCCGCCGCCCGGGGGCTTCGAGCCGCACCAGCGTCACCAGTCGTACGGCGTGGGTCCTGACCTCACGCGGTGGGCGGAGCCCTAGAACATCCCGCCCTAAACCGCGCTTCGGGCCTCGGCAGGCAGCCCGCCCCCGTCCGGCCCTGGCATGGGGAGCGAAGGTCCGAGCCCGCCGTCGGATCCACCGCCGAGGGCGATCTCGGCCGAGCAGGGGACGGGGGTGGGCGTCCATAGCTGGAGTGGGAATGGCCGGTGGCCGAGTCAGCCCGGCCCCGGCCCGGTCATCCGTTCGCAGGGACGCGGCTAACTGGCTCCCCGCGGCACCCGTGAAGTCCCGCCGAACGACGGAGAGATGCGTTCGGAGGCGTCAACCGGCGACCTTCAGAACGGGATGCGCGATCCCACGCATACGCGTCATCAAGTTTCCGACCCTTCCGCCAAAATCGAGCTCACTGCGAGGCGGGACGACGCGCACTCATAGCCCTCCAGCCGGGTTGAAGGGCCGCGCGGCCGGAACGTCCGAGTCGAGTGGGCGCCGTAGGTGCCGGGAAATCACCTCATACTCGCCGGGCGGGGGCACGAGGGCAGAGAGTTGTTAAGTTGGGCCGGATTAGACCACGGCCAAGCCGCCAGAACCGAGAGAGTTTGCTCTCAGGCAGGCTCACCGGGCGAGGCCGCAGCGTCGCAGGCTAGCCTAGGTTATGAGGCAGACCCGCAAACTAATCTCCCACCGTTGCGCACCGCAAGGGGGCCTGACGAAATGGCGTGCTTCGGGACCGTCGACGTCGATGTGCTCCCGGGGTGATTTCCGTGTGCGGGATTGCGGGCACCACCTCAACCGACTCGAGCGAGATCCGCTCGATGATCGATGCACTCCGGCATCGGGGACCCGACGCTTCCGGCACGTTTACCGGTGAACGGTTCGCTCTGGCGGGCTGCCGGCTGAAGGTCCTCGACCTTTCCGATCATGGGAATCAACCGATGACCAACGAGGATCGCTCGATCTGGGTCGTCTACAACGGGGAGATCTCAAATTTCCGGGAACTCCGTGGTACGTTGGAAGCAGCCCACCACACCTTTGTCTCGTCGTCCGACACGGAGGTCATTGTCCATGGGTACGAGGAGTGGGGACCGGACGTCGCGCGCCATCTCGACGGGATGTGGGCGTTCGCGATCTACGACCAACCTCGCCAATGGGTGGTGCTGTCTCGTGATCGCACCGGCATCAAACCGCTCTACTATCTCTCGGATGGGGTGTCGTTCAAGTTCGGGAGCGAGCTCAAAGCCTTCTTTCAAGGCGACGCCCGTCCCACCCTCGACCCGGCCGGCCTCTGCGAGCTCCTCACATTCGGTTTCAACCCATCGCGGTCCACGGCACTTCAGTCCGTGAAGAAGCTCCTCCGCGGAGAGACGCTCATCTATCATCTGCGGGAACGCTCGTTCACCCTTCAAACGTACTGGAACGGGATCACCCACGGTGGTTCCGCGCTCGACCTCGACCAGCTCGAGAAGCTCCTTCAGACCGCGGTCGAACGCAACCTGATATCGGACGTTCCGGTCGGCTGCTACGTTTCGGGCGGGATCGATTCGTCGCTGGTTTCGATCCTGTATTCGAGGTTGTACCCCGGAACGTTGGAAACCTTCACGGTCGGGTTCGGCGCGGGCAAGGACGAAACCCTCTACGGGGCCCAGATCGCCGAATTTCTGGGTGCGCGGCACCACGCGGTGAACGTCAGCGACCACATCGCCGCCACATCGTTCCAATCGATCGTGCCCACGTTCGACCTGAGCGTCACCGATCCTGCGATCCTCCCGCTCACCCTGCTGGCGGCCGAGGCGAAGAAGACGGTGACGGTGGTCCTGGCCGGAGAGGGCGGGGACGAGGTGTTTGGAGGCTACGACTACTATCGCGTGCTGGAGGCGCTGCGGCGGTATGGGATCGTCCGCGTCGCCCAGGCCCTCCCGTATCGGGTGGACGGTGGTGGGATTGGTAATCGCCGGTTAAGTAGTTGGGCCAAGTTGTGGGGCGCAGCGCAATCCGTCTCGCCGGCGATGATGGCCCTCCAATTTTACTCCTCCATGCCATTGTCGACCGCGCGGCGCGTGGTCCCTCGGTTGGACGTGGACCGGACCGTTCGGGCCATGGAGGCGGAGGTGGACTGCACGACGATGGCGGCTTCCCCGAACCAGTTCTTGCTGATGGACCAGTCATGGAGGTTGCCCGAGAGCCTGAACTACAAGGCGGACAAGGCGTCGTCCTCCGTGGGACTGGAAGGACGTGTTCCCCTGCAGGACCGGCTGCTGGTGGAGTACGCGAACCAGCTGGATGTGCGGGAGAAGGTGGGGTTACGGGTCGGAAAGATCCCCCTCCGAAAGATCCTGGAACGCGAAGTTCCGGACCTGGCCACCCGTCCGAAGCAAGGATTCGGCTCTCCCGTTCGACGCTGGGTCCGAGGTGAGATGTCCACCGCCGTGGAGGAGTCCCTGAAGCGCATGACCCATGAGGGGCATGTCGATGGGACGCGGGCCCGGCCGATCTTCGAACGCTCCCGTTCCGGCCCGATCACCGACGGGGAGATCCGGTTCCTTTGGAGAGTTCTCGTGGTAGACCACTGCCTACGGTCCTTCGGCTACTGAGAGCCCGGCCCGTCCCACTCGATTCCCGTGGCCGGGGAATCCCGGTGCTCCGCGGAGGGTGGACCTCCGCGGTCGGTCGTCGCTCGGCTCGACGGTCAACCCGACGCGCTGGACGAGCGGTTCCGTGGGCCGGAGCAGCCTTGCAGAGTCTCGACTCAGCTCTCCAGCCACTCCAGCCCGGTCCCCGGCCGCAATGACCTCCGCTTCGACCCGAGATTCGAAACGAGGGCCTGTGGGATGAACCTCGTCGGGTCGGACTCGAAACGGACTGGTCGGCGTCCCCTCCCTCCAGGGGTTCGAACCAATCGATTCGAAATGAGCGCCCTCGACGGGAACCTACTTCTCGGTGACTGAGGGAACCGTTGGCTGACTCAATCGGCGAAAATCTTCGTCGGAAAGTTCGATGTCGGCGGCGGCCAGATTCTCCTCCAGGTGGGCCACCGACAAGGTTCCGGGGATCGGTAGCACGACCGGGGACCGCTTGAGGAGCCAGGACAGCGCCAATTGATGCGGGGTCGCTCCGTACCGAGTCGCCATCTCCGAGAGCGCTTTCGCGGGCGCGAGGTTCCCGCGGTGCAGTGGGGTCCATGGGATGAACGCAATCGAATGCCGGTCGCAGTACTCCAGCACGGCTGCTTGTTCTTGCTCAAGAATGTTGAACCGATTCTGAACGGAAACGATCGCCGCCACTCGGCGTGCCCGTTCGACTTCCTCCAACGTAACGTTTGAAATTCCGATTCGACGGATTTGTCCTGCTTCCTGCATTTCCTTGAGCGCTCCGACGCTGGCCTCGATGGGGACCTGTGGATCGACCCGATGCAGTTGATAGAGCTCAATGCAGTCGACCCGCAGCCGTTGGAGGCTGCCTTCGACCGCCTGCCGGAGGTATTCGGGATGGCCGTCCACGCTTCCACCGTCCGGCGTACGAACTATGCCGCCCTTGGTGGCCACCACCAGGCCCGGGGCAGTGTTCCCCAAGGTCTTTCCAATCGTTTCCTCGCTCGCGTTGAATTGGTAGACGTCCGCCGTGTCGATGAAATTCACGCCCAACTCCACGGCCCTCCCAAGTAGGGCCCGCGCCGACTCGGTGTCCGTTACGCGATTTGCCCCGAGCCCCAAGCGATGGACGGTACGGTCACCGAGCCGAACGGACCCAGCGCGAGAGGCAGAGATATCCCGTGCCACAGCCGTCGCTTTCGCGAGTGACTATATTATCATTCGGAGGCGGGCTCGCTAGGGCCTTGCGTTGCCCCGGCGACGGAGTTCGGGGGCGCGAGACGGTACGGAACGGTTTGTAATCCCCTTCCCGACCTCCTGGAGGCAGCTCGATGCGGGGAGGGTCGCAAGGCCGATGGTCTGGTCGGGGACCATCCCCCCAGCGGTTCAAATCCACTGATATCGCCGACCCGGACGGATCTGACAGCCCACAGCCTCAAATCTAGCGACCCCGCACGTCCCTCGCGGTCGTTCATGGAGCGGGCGTGACGTGGCATTCTGCACCGAGGCGAGCGCCGTTGATAGCCGGCGAGCCATTCATCGGGCGCCCGTGAAAGGGGGCCCACGCGGGATTTCACGAAGACATTTGGCCGACCGATTCGTCCGGCGGAGAGAACGGATTCCTGGGAAAACAGCCCGGCTCCGCGATTCGAGACGAGTATGCTCCCCCTCAGGTCCCTTTGGGTTCCCACCGCTCTTCGTAGACCTCCTGATGATTCGGGGACTGTTGGAAGGACCACCGAGTCCGAAGGTGGAACGACTGGGAGGATTCCAGCGAGAGGACATCCGTCACCATCTGACGGTGAAGAGTTTCTGCAGTCGCCCCTTCCAAAAGAGGTACGACCGCCCGCCACTCCGCGGGATGCTCAAAGCTTGGCTTGGGCGGAACCTTGACGTCCCACGCACCCGGCCAGCGCTGGGAGAGCACGGCGCTGATCCTGCTTGCGAGCAGATCCGGGAAGTTCCCGTCGACGTAGAGTTCCAGGCGGACTTCGAGAGCTAGGTTCGAAGACATCTCACGCGGATGAACCGATTTCAAGATAAAGGCACGTCGCACTTCTCGCGAGCCCACAGGGTGCTGGCCATCCCTGCCTCCGAGGCGGGTTGTCGAAAATCTCCCGAGGCGGCGGCGCGGGAGTCATCGGTGACCCCCAGCGGTCCTCACGCTCGGGGGCTTGCCACGTCGGGCGGATCCTTCTAGAACATGGAATCCGGGTCGTGCGGACTCGCCGATCACTTTGTACCCCCGTACGGAGATGCGCCTATTGGACTAGGCGGGTGTGCGTCCACTCCCCGGGAGGTCGAATCCTCGGGGCCGAGTGAAAGAATCACACCAACCTCTCGGTCGAGCGAATCGAATTCGAGCGAGCAACCTATTTGTCGCATCCCTGTATCCGCTCACCGCGATGCGTCCTAGTCACCCCTGTGCGACCTGTGCCCACGCGACCGTGGAGGACTGTACCGCCGCGTCGCACGGCATGAGCGTGGAAAGGGGAGTCCAATGCCTCCAGTGTTTACATTTCTGCCAGCAACGGGCGATGCCTGGCCCCAGTCCTCCGGGCTCAATGGCACAGCCGAGTGGTGTCCCGACTGGTGGGCCGTCGCCCCCCGTCCCTCCGGACCCCTCGACCGAAGTAGGGCCTCCCCATGGGCCTTGATTGACACAACGGGCGACCTACGCCGGCGTTGAGGCAGGAGTGTGCAGGCTCGGAGTTTCAGGTTGGATCGGTTACCGTTTTACATGCCGTAGACCCGGGCTCTGCCGATAACGAGGGCACCGCCGGCGGGTGCGAGACGAAGAGTCGCTCCTGAGGTTGATATTAGCCGTCCGCCACAGATATCGGGATGGACTGGTCGGTTTCCACACCCCCCGGGGGTCAGAATCCGATGACATCAGGGCGCGGGGTCGGAGTCGATGCCAGGCGAGTTGCGCTGCCTCACGAGAATCGGGGCCATATTCGAACCGCCCGGCCGTACGGAGAATGGCGAGACCATTGGTGCGGGTTCCGTTGATCCGTCGACCGGAGGTGGACCCGGAGGATCTCAACCCAAGTTCCCGGCGCTCGACCGTAGAGGGGCCCGGCGAATCCCAGCCTGAGCGACCGACCTCACTTTTCCGGGACGATGCCTAGATCCTCGGTTGGGGTTGTTCTAGACCTACCCCGAACCCCCGCCTCCCGACCAAGACATCCCCGTCGCGACGGGGGCCGAGGACCTACCGGCAACGGTCTTACGTAGGCCCCGCATTTTACTCCCCTCGTCGTAGTACGTCCGGGGGGGGACACAACTCAGTGATGGATGGGTCGGCACCCGCCCGGTTCCCGTCCCAACTGTTGAGTCGCCGCGAGGTCGCGGAGAGGACGTGGGCGTTCCAGTTTCAGCGACCGCCCAGGTTCGAGTTCATCGCAGGACAATTCATGGATGTAACGCTCGATTCTCCGAAGGACACGGATTCCGAAGGGAACACTCGGGCGTTCTCGATCGCGAGCCCGCCTCACGAGGATTCCTTGATGGTAACGACCCGGTTGAGAGACACCGCGTTCAAACGCAACCTCGCGTCCCTGCCCCTGGGGACGGCGGTGACCTTAGCGGCGGCTTCCGGGGATCTTCTCCTCCACCACGATCCCTCGCGACCGGCTGTGATGCTGGCCGGGGGAATCGGCATTACTCCGTTCCGGAGCATCCTACTCGACGCTACACGACGTAAACTAGGTCACGAGATGAGTCTCTTCTACTCGAATCGTCGCCCGGAGGATGCCCCGTTCCTCCAGGAATTGGAGGGACTGGCCCGGGAGAATCCTCGGTTCCATTTCGTCCCGACCATGACGGCGATGGACCAATCCCACCGTCCATGGAAGGGGGAGCGAGGTCGGATCGACGTGGCCATGATGGCCCGCCACTCTCCGGGGTCCTCGGCGCCGGTGTATTACCTCGCCGGACCGCCCCGACTGGTGAACGAGCTCCACGCGATGCTCTCCCGGGCCGGCATCGCAGAGCCCTCCCTCCGGGCCGAAACGTTCGATGGGTACTGACGGCGGTCCCTGGCCCGTCGGCCCCGGCTCCTTCTCAGATCGCACCGATGGGGAGTCCGACGTGCTGCTCGGACCGGGCCCGAGAATCTACGACCTCGAGTGTCGGACTAGGGCAGTTCCGAGTCCTCTCCTCAATTCGAACCGCAAGTAGAGGAAGCTCGCTCCACGCCGGACGCCGACCAGTGAGCCCCACAAGGGGTGATCGGGCGCGAAGGTCCGGCCGGCCACGAGGCCCGGACGTGAGACTGGATCCTTCCGACCGGCGATTTGGGGCGCCAGCGTCAGGAAGAGTTCGTCCAGAAGGCCCTCGGCCAGGAAGTCGCCCATGAGGTGGGGCCCACCCTCGACCAGCAGCAGGTCATGATGCCCGGTACTCTGGACCGCCTTGAGGACCGCCCCCGCCTTCAAGGGACCCGACTTCCCTGCGGCGACCACGCGCACGGTCGGCAGGAGGTCGGCGGAAGCCAACCGCCGGGCACCCCGAGCCGACGTGACGATGATCACCGGCACTTTCCCGGATGAGAAGACCGGAAGCTCGAGGTCGAGCTCGCCCTTCGCGGTCACGATTACGTTGACGGGAACGAGAGGCTTCCCGAGCCGGCGACGGAACTCGCCAAATTCGTGGGCCATCGTTGGGTAGATGTGCTGCGCCGTCCAAAGGTGGTGGCGGTCGGCCCGAAGCGTTCCCGCCCCCACGATAACGCCGTCAGCAGCCGCCCGTAGGAGACCCATCACCAGGCGATCGCGGGGCTCGAACCCAGTGATGTCCCCACCCCCCGAGGCGCCCGGACGGTTCAGCGAGACCACGCCGTCTAGAGTCGTCGCAAAGTTGCCAAGGACGTACGGACGGCGGGAGGGTCGGGGCAGGCGAAGAGGCCCGTAGACCCGCGAGAGCGCCCTCGGAAGGGGGAGACGACGGCCCCGGCTCCCCTCGAACATGACCTCGAGCGGTTCGAGGGAGCTCACGGAAGAGAGCCACAGATGGTCATGAACTCCGATCGCAACGAGGGCGCTTCGGCATATTGGCCGCGCCACATCGTGGTCCGGGTCGAGGGAGCGTCCTCGCGCACCCCTCGCATTTGCGTGCAGAGGTGGTGGGCATCGATGTAGACCGCGACTCCGTGGGGCGCCAGAAGGGACTCGAGGGTGTCGACGATCTGCTGGCCCATGCGTTCCTGGACCGTAAACCGTCGGGCGAAGAGGCGCACCAGGCGGGTGAGTTTCGATAGGCCGATGATTTGTTCGTGGGCGATGTAGCCGACGAACACTTTACCGTGGAACGGTAGCGCGTGGTGCTCGCAGAGAGAGAAGAATGGGATGGGCCCTTCGACCACCTGATTGAGTTCGCATTCCCGGCCCCCGCGGCACTCGGTCCGGAACGCCGTGAGGAGCTTCGCGTCCCCGTCGTAACCTTCGGTGGAGTCGATCAGGGCCCGGATGAAGCGTCGCGGCGTCGCTTCGGTCCCCGGAGTGCTGAGGTCGAGACCGAATGCCGTGAAGATCTCGGACATGTGACCTTCAAACCTGCGCAGATCCGCCTCGGTAAACTTCGTCCGTCGAGTCGCGGTTGCCGCGAGGAGGCCGGCGTTTGTCGTCTCGGGGTCCAACGTCATGGGGCACCGTCGTTCACCCGGGTCGGAAGACCTCGGGAGTATTGGACTCCTTACCCGTCACATGCGGGCGAGGACGGGCTCAGCGCCGTGTGGCCTTGCTTTCGTGTCCGGGGGAAGACCCGCAGCTAGGCCGCAGGTCAGGATGCCTCGACTCGGGCCAGGACGCTGAGCGCCTCAACGGTCGCCCATTGGCTCGGGAGGTTGAGCGGCTCGAGAAGCATTGGAAACACGAGGTGCCGGAACACGTAGCCGCCATGGGCGGCATCGAGGTCCGGATGGGCGGCGTCAAGCGCCCACGTCCCATCGCGGCCCCGCTTGCTGCGCAGCCAGCGGATAGCTGGGGCGATACGGGGGTCCTCTCCGTACCCCAACCGAGCTAGGATTCGGAGGCCCACGAGAACGTCGTAGTAGTAGTGATTGGGATAATGAATCCGGAACCACGGCGGATAACGAACTCGACCTTCGTCCATGAGATGATGGCGGAGGTAGAACTCTGCTCCTCGCTCGGCGGACCGACGAACGGCCTCGCCTCGGGCCTCCTCGGGAATCTCCGCCAGGGCAGCGAGCCCTTCCCAGCCGTCGAGCGTACCGGTTCGCGATCGGAAGCAGTGCCAACCGCCATCCGCCTTCTGAGTTCGCACGATCCAAGCGATCGAGCGCTGAACGACCGGGTGATCGAGGTAGCCGAATCGGATCAGGGTCCGGACGGCGTTTCCGGTGACGCAGATCTCCCCGCTCCGACCCGTGAGGTCACCTCCCCGCTTACTCCATCGGTCCAGGATCATCTCGGCGGTCCGTCGGATTCGAGGATCGGACCGGGTCATGCCAAGATCGGCCAGAACTATCGCGAGCCAGTTGGTGACAATATACTTCGGTCGGTAGAGGTCCGCGCCGGACGTCCCCGGGGTCACCCAATGTCCGTCCGACAACTGATAGTCTAGTAGAGATGCGGCCCAACCGGTCCGTCCGATCGCTCGCTGAGCCGTCCGCACCCGGGGATCTTGGCGAGATCGCCCCTCGACCTCCACCCAAAAGCGAACCCGGACGCTGGGGTCGGATCCCGGTCCTGTCAGCCACCTTCGAATTCGAGTCGCGACTTTCATCGGGGGAGGGAGGCACACCGGACCATATGGATTTCCTCTTCCCTCTCGCGGCAAAGAGGTCCGCCCTGGGTTTCGCCCACACGAGTTCTATCGGAGGGGGAGCCGCCGATTAAGCGGGCGGACTCCGCTCACGGCGGGTCCGTAGTCAAACTACCCTTTTCTGGGGGGGGCAGGGTCGAACACGCGCTTCGACTCCGCGCCGTGGAGTCGGTCAACCGGACTTGACAGGCGGTGCCACCGCGGGTCCCCCCTAGGGTCGACAGCAGGTCCCGACTCGGCCCACGCCCTCCTCCAGGTGGGTCATCGACCGGCGCGCCCCTCATCCCTGTCGAAGAAACGAATCGTGGGGGATGAGGTCACGGGTGAATAGACCCTACTACCGGGGTCGTTTGGAGCACTGATCCCACCGGTGTTACCCTCATGACCCGGCTCGCGGTGGGCTCTGCCGAGTACCGGTCATGAAGTGGGTGACTCGAGAGAAAGCAAGAGTGGATCGGATCGCGTGTCCGTGGCTGGTGCGGAAGTTCATCGACCCCGCAGCGGAGTTCCTCTATGTTCCGAAAGAGAAGGTGACGGAGGTGGCGGAGAGGGAGGGGGCCATCCCGTTCGACACGCCGGGGGCAGAACTTCACCACTACGAGGAGGCCGGGAAGGAGTACGTGAGCTTTGATGCGATCATTCGGAAGTACGACCTGAAGGATCCGGCCCTCCTTGAGCTCGCCAAGATCGTGCGCGCAGCCGACGGGGGTTCCGGACGGGAAGCCGAAGCGGCAGGGCTCGAGGCCGCTGCGACCGGATTCCGAATCATGGCACGGGATGACCTGGAGAACCAACGCCTTCAGTTTCCTCTCTACGATGCCCTGTACGCCTACTGTAAATGGAAGGTCGAAGAGAAAGGAACGCTCGAGCACACCGGCAGCCAGTCCACCTAGTGGCCATGGGGCGCGCCGAGTTTGTCGGGCGACAGACCAGCCCCTAGTGGCGTTTCTAGCGCGGTAGAGTAGGTTCCGGCCGACCGCAAAGGCTAGTGCCGGGGAGTGCTCCCTCCCGGAGCATGGTGCTGCGCGTCCGAGAGATCTCCAACGAAGAAGGCAACCGACTCCGATCCGCGGTCCGTCACTCGAAGGACCTCATCGAGATGAAGCGGGCCCAGGTGATCCTGGCCTCGGCTCAGCGATTCACCGTCCAGCGGATCGCCATGTTCTCGGGGATGAGTGACGGGTACATTCGGATCCTCATTCACGCGTTCAATGACGAGGGGCTGACCATGCTCAAGCCTCGGTGGAACCCGGGGCACCGCCACAAGTTCTCGAAGGAGACCCGGGATCGGCTGGTGACCCTGGCCACCAGCCGCCCTCGGGACTTGGGACTTCCCTTCGGTCAATGGAGCCTTCGTCGACTGAGGGACACCGCCGTGGCGAGGGGGATCGTGGAATCGATCTCCCTCGAATGGTTGCGAGTCATCTGTGACGAGGCGGACATCACCCATCAGTCGATCCGAACGTGGAAGGAGAGCCACGACCCCAAGTTCGAGGAGAAGCGTAGGCGGATCGACCGCCTCACCGTGAAGCGGCACAACCCACCGATCGTCCTCAGCATGGACGAGATCGGACCGATCTCGCTCAAGCCACATGGGGGCAAGGGATGGTTCCCGAAGGGGCTGCCGGGTCGAATCCCTGCGACCTACAAGAAACCGGAGGGGACTCGATACGAGTACGCCTGTCTGAACGTGTTCCACCAGACGCTGAGCGTGAAGCAGGAGGAGCACAAGGGGGGTCGGATCTGGCTTCGGTTCCTGAAGTACCAACGCTCGAAGTATCCACCCGACCACAGGGTTTACGTGATCCAGGACGGGCTCAGCGCCCACTGGACTCCCGAGGTGAGGGGGTGGGCAAGGACCCACAAGGTCACCCTCGTCCCCTCGGCGACCGACGCCAGTTGGATGAACCCGGTCGAGTGCCACGCGGGGCCGCTCCAAGTGACCGCGATGGCCGGGAGCGACTGGTGGAGCTGGGGCGAGGTCGACGAGGCGTTCCGAAGAGCGGCGCTCCTAATCACGCGAGAGAACCGGGCCTCAGGAAAGGAGTTCCGAAGCACGCGTCATCGGGTCAGCAAACATCGACGCCCGCTCTGGACGCGCCACTAGGGGATTGGAACGGCGGGGCCATGCCGGAGCTCGAATGACCACTAGAGTCGCAACATCGTCGAGCGCGTCCTCGGCGCAGCGCGACCGAATCCTGTTGATGGGTGCGCGCTCCGCGCGGGGATTCGGTGCCGGTGCCCTTTCAATCGTCATTGCTCTCGACCTTACCGGCGTGGGCTACTCCTCGTTCGTCATCGGCCTACTTCTCGGTCTCGCGCTGGGTGGGGCAGCGGCGTGGGCCCTCGCGGTGCCGCGGATCGAATTGCATTGGCGTCGGCGGTCCGTCTTCTTGTTGTCGGCCGCCGCCCTTGCCGTCGGGGGAATCCTCCTCTGGGTCGATATCGCAAACCCGGCACTCTTGCTCGCGGCGCTCCTCCTGGGCGGAATAGTAGCCGGGGGGGCCGACGTAAGTCCCCTCGGAGCCCTCGAGCAGGCCGCTCTCGCGGGAACGACCGCGGATCGGGTGAGAACGCAGAACTACGCCGTCTACAACCTTCTGGGGTATGTAGGGGTCGCCTTGGGTGCCCTCGCCGCCGGTCCGCTCTATGCACTGGGTGGTCCTACCGTGGCGGGGTTTCCTCCTGGGCCGCACGACGCCACGCTTCTTTTCTATGGTCTCCTCGGTCTCGCCCTGGTCCCCCTGTATCGAAGTCTTTCGAGCGAAATTGACCTTCCGGTGAACGGCAAGCGGCCTTCTCCGCTCTCTCCGTCGAGCCGACCAATCGTCTACTCTCTTTCGGCGTTGTTCTCCGTCGATGCGTTCGCCGGTGGGCTCATCGTGAACAGCCTCGTCGTCTACTATTTCTCGACCGAGTTCCGCCCCGGTGTCGACCTTCTCGGGTTCGTCTTCTTTCTCAGCAACCTGGCCGCGGGGGTCTCTCTCATTCTCGCCGCGCCGCTGGCCCGGCGGTTCGGTCTCGTCAACACTATGGTCTTCAGTCACATTCCGTCGAACGTCTTCCTCATCCTCGTCGTATTCGCCCCTTCCTTCCTGTTCGCGTCGTTCCTCTGGGTCGCGCGGGCGACGCTTTCCCAGATGGACGTCCCTACGCGCCAGTCGTACATGCAAGCGGTAGTGCCCGCGGAAGATCGCGCGGCAGCGGCGGGCTACACGACCGCGGCGCGAAGCTGCCAGGCGTTCGGCGCACCCGTCACCGGGTCCTTCCTGGCGGCGGGCGGGCCGTGGGTAGCCGCTCCCTTCGCGCTCGCCGGATGCGTGAAGATCGGCTACGATGTCGCCGTCTATTCCCGATTCCGCCGGCTACGTCCGCCCGAGGAGATAGCCGGTCGTGGTGAAGCTCCGATCAGTCCCAGGGCTCTGGATCGAACCTGAGAAGCGAGCAGCGATCTCGTGGCCGGGTGCCCTCGTCGCGGTCGGTCTTCGACGGCGCGGGTCGTCCGGCACGGAAGTTAGCTGATGGACTGGTCGGGATTTGAACCCGAGGCCTCCGGTTTGCAAAACCGGCGATCTTCCGAACTGATCTACCAGCCCGC
>Ga0209415_10003521_pt1 | contig 29100 bp, 24 predicted proteins | sample PeaSoiSIISIP2007_FD_187696 | JGI IMG/M metagenome (GOLD analysis project Ga0209415, IMG submission 187696) | Peat soil microbial communities from Weissenstadt, Germany - SII-SIP-2007 (SPAdes) (version 2) | ecosystem: Environmental > Terrestrial > Soil > Wetlands > Peat | place: Germany...
GGTCGTTTGACCGCGAAACCCAGCGTTGAAACGCTGGGCTATTCTCGAATGTCCCTTCGGGACAATGACCGCCGACCAGGGCAAGGCAATTTCCGAAAGGCATTGGGTCTTACTCGGCTCTTGCGCCCTGTAAGGGCGCAGGTCACTCTTATCAATGTCCAAATCTTTCATAGTCGGCTCCTCGATGGATGTCAAAGTGTTTTCAGGAATTCGACCAGGTCGTTAAGCTGAATCTTGTTCATGTAGCTGCTCACGCCGTGCAGATCGTTGGTGTTGTAAATGGTCCAGAGCTCTTCCAGGCTTTGCGCCCGGCCGTCATGGAGATACGGTGCGGTATCGGCCACGCCCAGCAAATGCGGCGTGTCGAAGGCCTCGGTGGTGTCGTGCTCGCCTTTGGTGCCCAGGTTGAAGGGCAACCGCACCGAATAGAGCGGCGGCGGATGACAGGTAACGCACCGGCGGGACAAAGGGATGTCTTTGCCGTCCGGCGTTTTGGCGGCAAAAAAGATCGCGCGCCCTCGCTCCTGGGAAGGGGTCAGTTTGGCGTCTTTATTCCGCGCCGCCCGCGGCGGGGGCAGCGATTGGATGAACGTCGTCAAGTCGCGCAATTGATTCGGGGGAAACGGTTCCGTGCGCATGAGCACTTTGGCGAACCGGGGGCCGCACTGGATTGCCAGCGTCGGGTTTTTCCCGTTCCATTTGAAGGGCCCGGTGCCGGCCACGCCTTGGAGACTGCGGTTGTCCAGCAAGTTGTCGCCGATGCCATCGCCGTCAAAGTCGTAGCTGAGGCCGTCCTCATGGCCATCGGGGTGGCAGGACCGGCAGGAGAATTGGTGCTGGAAAGTGTAGGCGGCCGTGGTGAACACCCTTTCGCCCCGTCGGATCGCATCCTCCGTTCCTCCATCACCCAGAACGATTCGGCCCAAGGGAACGAGCCGGTGGGCGTCCACCACTAATATCGAGTCCTCGAGGCGCTCGGCCACCAGCAGCGTGGCGCCATCCGGACTCAAAACCAGGTGGCGCGGATTACGCCGCGTGGGAATCCGGCCAACGACATATTCCGCCGAAAGGGAAAGGTCATAAATCGCCTCCGCTCTCTCGGTCGCGCTGGCCTGCCGCAACCACGCAGCCAGGCGCTCGAGGTCCACCACGCTCACCACATCGGCACCGCCCGAGGCCACAAACGCCCTCCGCCCCGCCGGGTCAACCGCTACGGCCGAAGGGTCGGCGAAGTAGTCGTTGGCCTCGTCCAGGGGCATCTGGACAACCGCTCCACTTTTAAAGTCGGAAACCGCCAGGCCGCTCGACATGACCCAGCCGCCGGCCACCTGGGTTATCGGAATCATGTTTCTCACCTTAACCAGCGGCGTGAGCGCCCAGCCGCGCCTCTCATCCAGGCCAACCCCTTCGGAAAGATGGGCCGATTCCAGGGAATCGCGCCGAACCACGCGAGCGGTGACCGGGTCAACCACGGTCACTTCGGAAGCGGGCATGGTTTTGATGCTGCTCAACCCCACCAGGCGATTCGCCACGAACGCGCGCGCGCCGTCGGCCGTAGCCGCGACCGCAAAAGGCTCGCGGCCCGACGCCGGACGGCCCAATTCTTTGAGCGGCGCTAGGGAAATCACAGAAATATCGTCCGACATCGAATTGGCCACGACGAGGCGGTCACCCGCGGCGGTCCGGCAGAACGCAATGGCCGTGGGTCCCGTGCCGACCGGCAGCGACCCGGTTTCGTTCAGCGATTCCGCATCCAGCACGGCCAGCCGATCGGCGTGCCGGCAGGTGACGAACAAGTTTTTTCCGCTGACATCGAGGGCGAGCCCGAAAGGTCCGCCCGGGACTTTGGTCCGGCGCCGCACCTTGCGCGTGGCAATATCGGCCTCCGCCACTTCGTCACGGTCGTCCAGCGCAATAAAGAGTTTCTTGCCGTCGGGGCTGACCGCCAAGCCGGCGGGCGAATCGTGATGCGGCCGCGGCTTGGCCCAAAGCAGGCGGTCAGTGGAAACGAAATGGCAGTAGAAACAGGTGGCGTTGGCCAGCGGCGGCTGACCGATTCGTTTGCGGATGTGGGCATTGCCACCGAAGTGATGGCCCAGGAGGGCGGCCGTGGTCATCAAAACCAAGCCGCCTCCGCGCAAGAGAAGGCCTCGGGGTTTCATTTCACCGCCGCGTTTGGGCCTGGCTCGGCTCCGGTTCCGCCCGCAGGCACGGCACGGGGGCGTACACCGCCAGCGGCCGATGGTTGCGGGGCGCCCGGTTGTGCGCCGCGTGGCAGCCGGTGCAGGAACGATTCTCGCCGGGCCGGACCCAGATAATCGGTTCGACCCGGCGCAGGACCTGCCCTTGTTGGTCGAGGGCCTCGAAACCTAGCGGCACATCGGCGGGAATCTCCGCCATGAAGGAGCCATCCACCTGGACAGTCACCTCCCCCAGCGAACGGCAGCGCCCCGGCGAAACCTCCGCCAGCACCCGAATCCGGGTGGCCACCGGCCCCGCTTGCTCAGGAGCGCCATAGGTTGTGTCGTTCGCATTCAGGCAGAGGATTTGGCCGGTCTTTTTGGCCGGATCCATGCTGCTGAGCCGGCCCATCGGGCGCGGGCGCGGGCGCGCTGCCACCGCTTCAACGCAGTCCCATGCCGCGTCCTCAAACAGCGGCGGGCCTAACTTCGGTTCGCTTTCGTCCACCCGATATACGGCCCAGCCGGAGCGCGCATTCCGGGCACAGACCAGGAAACCGTGCTCCCCCTCGGCACACACCGAGCGAAGGCGCGCGCCCAGGCCCGGCAGCAGCTTCGCCCGGCTCAGAAACGGGCGCGCCATGCGCACGCACTCCGCCGAACCCTCAGCCACCGCGCTTCCGAGGTCCGCAGCCAAAAAGGCGACCCGGCCGTCAGGCAGTTGCCTGGGCCGGCCCATCACCGCGGGAGGATCATGCTGGCAGGCAAAGGCCGTGATCTCAGTGCCGTCGTTGTTGATCGTAAAGAGCGAAAGGCCCCGGGCTGAACCCGCCGGGCCGGGGGAAGTGGCCGAGACAAAGAGGATTCTGCCATCCAGAAGCACCGTCGGATCGGCGGCTCCGGAAACGCCGAAGGTCAGTTGGCGCGGCCTGGCCCCGGGCAGTTGCGCGTAGAGTTGGGGCGGCCGGGCCGTGGCGCCTTCCTTGCCTGGCTTCGGGACGGGGGAGGCAAACACCAGGCTCCCGTCGGCGAGCAACGCCGGAGCCGCCGCCCCGCCCGGCATCGAGGTGACCGGGCGCCGATGGCCGCCGCCAACACGCGCCTCGTAGATCTGCCAGTCGCTTTCAGCCCCGGCTTTTCCCGCGAAATAAACGCGCTCTCCGTCGACCGAGACCACCGGACCGCCCGCGGCGTGGAGGCCCTCTGAAAGGACCCGGACCTTCGGCACGCCCAAAGGCGCAGCGGCCACCACCACCCGGCTGCCCGGGCCATAGCAGAGATCCAATAGGTCCCTGGCCGCCCCGGCGCCGGACCCGCGCGGGGTTTGCGCCAGCACGAGGGGCCCGGTCGGCCAGCGTGGCACGGGCATCCTGCCTGTGTGTTCGCGGCCCGCGCCCTCCCCCAGCACCGGTGGCCCTGTCGGAACCGGCGGCTCGCCATGGCCAGTTACCGGAGCAACCGCAAAGAACGCAAAGAACGCAAAGAAACGGATTCCCTCTCTGCGCCTGCCCGCCGAAGTCTCGGCGAAGGCGGGTTCTTTGCGTTCTTTGCGGTTAATCCCGCTCATTTCCGCTCTCCGGGTTCGCGAACTTTGAGAATCTGGTCCACCCTGACATTCCTCAACTCCTGCAACTGTTTGCTGGGCCAGCGGATCTCGAGGCGGTCCACCGTTAAAGCCTTGCCCAGCCCAAAATGCAGGCGCCGATCGCTCTGCATGAGGAAACCAAAGGCGCAACGCGCCTCGGCAAAATAGTCCCGCCCACCGGCGCTGACCTTGACGGCCGCGCCGAATCCGTCCCGGTTGCTCTTCGTTCCCTCCAAATCGAGCGTAAGCCAGTGATTCCCGGATGCGTCCCGATTGTGGAGCAGGAAACACCGGTCGCCCATGGCGGTCACCAGGAGGTCCATCCGGCCGTCGTTGTCATAGTCGGCCACGGAGCAGCCGCGCGCTCGGACTTTGGTCCTGAAGTAAACGCCGCCCTTGCCGGCCGCATCGGTGAAGGTTCCGTCGCCGCGGTTCTCCAGCAGCAGGCTTTCCCAACCGACCAGGTAATGAGCGTCGCCATTGGCGATGAAAATGTCCAATTTGCCGGCATTGTCAAAATCCAGGAAACAACCGCCCCAGCCGACAAACTGCGCGGTGAGCGAGCCTAGTCCGGAGGCCATCATGCGATCGTCATAAACGCCTTTGGGAGTTCCCATGTATAATGAGCCGTAGCCCAGGCGCGTCACCAGGATGTCGTCGTAGCCATCGCCATTGCAGTCGCCAATGGTGGCCGCCATGGACCCCGCAGCCTCTCCCATGGCGTTGAACGCCACACCCGCTTGCGGCGCCAGGTCTTTGAAATGACCCTTCCCGTCGTTGACCAGCAGCACATTGGGCGTGCCGTCGTTGGAAAGGTAAAGGTCCGGCGCCCCATCCCGGTTATAGTCCAGCACGGCCACCGACATCGCCCGATGCCCGGGAATCTGTATTCCCGAGGAGGCGCTGACGTCTTCAAACGTGCCGTTGCCGCGATTGCGGAAAAGCTTGTTGAGCTGCGGTTTATAGGCCAGCGGCCCCGGATAGGCATCCGCGCTGAAATACAACTGGTAGTTCGGATCGAAGGTCAGATAGTTGGCCACGAACAGGTCGAGATACCCGTCGTTGTCCGCGTCCAGAAACACGGCCCCAATCGCCGTGCCCCCCGGGTTGGCCACGCCGGCTTTGTCCGTGACATCCTCGAAGGTGCCGTCCCCCCGGTTGTGGTAGAGGATGCAGCGCCCGACGCCCATGACGAACAGATCCACGTGGCCGTCGTTATCATAATCCGCCGCGATGGCGGCGGTGCCGTACCCGGCGCCTTCCACCCCCGCCTTTTTGGTCACGTCTTCGAACGTCCCATCACCGCGGTTGCGATAGAGCGCGTTTGGCCGCCGCGCGGTCCCCGGGGCCTGATGAGTCACTCCCTCGAGCGGCCCGGAGTTGACCACATACAGATCCATCAGCCCGTCTCCGTCATAATCGAGCCAGCATCCCCCCGCGCCGTTTGACTCGATGATATTGGCGATCCTCGAATCGCAGAATTGGTTGACAAACCGGAGGCCGGCCCGCTCCGTGACGTCCTCAAACAAATCGTTCGGACCCGCGGTGAGCGTGGGCGTAACCGCCAGCGCAGCCACGGGTTGCTGCGACGGGCTCCCGCGCGGCGCGGAACGGCTGACCGAACGCTTGAAGCTGACCAGCACCGCCACGCAACCGGCCAAGCCCAGGACCACCAGGACGACAATGCGGAGGAATCGCGCCACCGCGCCAGAATGAGGAACTTGCAGCCCAAAGGCCATGCAATTGGGATGTATGGCGCGAAAATCGGGGTGAAAGGCCGCGAGCCTGGAGTTTGGACGTTTTGCGGCTCGGCCACCCCTAGCGGCAAGGCCTTTCCGGAGTTGCCTTGCCCCGGTCGGCGGTCTTCGTCCCGAAGGGACATTTCCAGAATAGCTCAACGCTTCAACGTTGGGTTTAGCCGTGCAAAGGCCAACAAGTGCCGAAGGGACGGCCGACACTGGCCCCCGCGTTCAGCCGTCCCTTCGGGACGGGTGACGGTCAGGGCGGGTTGACCCAGCGTTGAAACGCTGGGCTATTGTCGGATGTCCCTCCGGGACAAGGACTTGGCGCGGGTGCCGGCCTCTGGGTTCGGCGTCAAATCCTAGCGACATTGGATGAAACCGTCCCCGCCCCTGGGCTTGCGGCTTCATGAATCGGCCCTGCCCCGGGCCTGTGCGCCCAAACGCACAGTTGACAAACCGTGTCGAACCGGGTGATATGGACACGTATATGCCAACAGTGTAGAGATGAAGAATGCAGGATGGAGCATCCATCGGCCTGAAAAAAAAGTTTTGCGCAGCCCCCAAAACCGTTGACTCCATTCGCCAATACCTGTAAGATTAAACCATGAAAGCCAAATCGCCTCGGTCTCCGACCCAAGTCGCCTTTACCCTCATTGAACTGCTGGTGGTCATCGCCATCATCGCCATTTTGGCCGCCATGCTCCTGCCGGCGTTGTCTTTGGCCAAGGCCAAAGCCCAGGCCATCACCTGTACTAACAACATGAAGCAGTTCGGCGCGGCCATCCGCATGTACGCCGACGACAATCGAGACGCCCTTGCCTTCTGCAACTGGGACGGCGGGGGCGCGTACAATGGCGTGGATGTCCCGGGGTGGCTCTACACGGTGGGCCCTGGCGGGGTCCCCGACGTCGGACCGGGCGGAATCTACCAGACCAATCTGGGAGCGGCCTATTCTACCGGCACTTGGTTCAAATACGTCCCCAACCCCATGTCCTATCTCTGCCCCGTCGATATCAAGAGCAAGACTTGGACTACCCCCCGCAACCAGGGCTCCATCGGCGTCAACGTGCGCGAGAACAAAATGTCCAGCTATGTCATGGATGGGGCCGCCTGCGATTTTCAAGCCCAGAATGAAGCCCCTTCACACTACGAGAAGCGCGGTGTGTTTATAAAGATCACCGATGTCTGGAACCCGATGTGCTGGCTGTTGTGGGAACCCGACGAACAGGCCTACGCCAAGCTCTCCGGCAACCCCGCCTTTGAGTACAACGACGCGTCCAATTCCCCGGATGATACCGAGGGCATCTCCGTGCTGCACAGCCATAACGGCGGCAATGCCGTCTGTATCTGTGGGACCGCGCAGTTCGTCCTGGTCAAGAAGTTTCATCTCGAGTGCGATGGCAAGGGCACAATGGGACCAGGGGGAAAGACGCTTTGCTGGTGGGCCCCCGATTCAGCCAACGGTCACTGAGGAACCGTATGAGCCGCACTGTGATCACCGCCTTGGAAGGCCATGCGTACTGACCTCGTTCCCGCGAAAAGAGGCCTGAATTCTTTGGCCGCTCTTGGCCTGCTCCTTCTCCTGGCCTGCGCGCTCGCCGGCTGCAAGAAGGCCGCCCCGAGCGCCGACGCCGAGGCCGCCGCCGGCACCAAGCTTTTCCAGTCAGCGCCTCCCGAGATAAAGGCCGCTTGGGACGGCGCGCTGGCGGCCATCCAAACGAACGACCAGGCGGCGGGCTATGTGGCACTCTCGCAATTGCGCGCCCAATCGGGCCTGACCCCGGATCAAAATGAGGCCATCGACGCCCAGCGCAGGCGCATCAACACTCAATTGGCTGCCGCCGCCCAGCAGGGCGACACCAACGCTATCCAGGCCCTGTTGCAAATCCGCAACGCCTCCCGCGTCCGCTGACCTCGTAACTGCATGATTGACTCGAATCGCCAATACCGGTAAGATTAAGCCATGAAAGCTAAGCCGATTCCTTCCGTCGAACCCGTCGAACCCGTCGCCTTTACCCTCATTGAACTGCTGGTGGTCATCGCCATCATCGCCATCTTGGCCGCCATGCTCCTCCCGGCGTTGGCCCTGGCGAAGGGCCACGCACAGACGATCACGTGTACGAATAACCAAAAGCAGATGGTGGATGCGCTGCACATGTATGCGGATGACAACAATGATCGGCTCGCGTTCGCCGGCTGGGACGGCGGCGCCGCTGGTTACCCCCGGGGTTGGCTGTACGCCGTCACCAACGGCGCGATTCCGGATCCGGGGCCGGGTGGGCTTTATGTGAATGACCAGCTAGCCGCCTACCAAACCGGCCTCTGGTTCCCTTACACCCCGAACCCGAAGAGCTACCTCTGCCCGGTCGACACCAAAAGCAAGACCTACGCGGTTCCAGCCAGCAAGGGCGGACGGAATAACCGCATGTCCAGCTATGTCTGGAACGGGGCGGCGTGCGGGTATCAGAACACCATCATGAAGGAGATGATAATGACCAAGATTACCGATCCCTGGAGCCCAATGTGCTATCTGGCGTGGGAGCCAGATGAGAACGCCGATGGACCAGGAGATCCGGGAGCTTTCGAGTTCAACGACTCCGCCAATTACCCGCGCGCCACCGGGGTCATGGGGCAAAGTGGGACCGGCGAGGGCATTGGGCGGCTGCATAACAAGAACGGCGGGAACATCATGGCCATCGCTGGACATGTCGTCTTCATCACCACCAAGGCCTTCGCCCAAGATTCACTCTCGGTCGGCACGGGCAGGGCTCCCGGTCCGGGACACAAGACCTACCTCTGGTGGAATCCATGGAGCACCACCGGTGAATGACCTTTGCCCGCGCCCCTGCTTTGGAAGGCGCTGGATGGTCTCGTTGGCTGCTTGCAGCCTCTGCCTGTTCCTTGGATTTGCCGCCACAGGCTGCAAGAAGCCCACTCAGGCCGCCACCGCCGTTGAAACGCACGTTTTCGACTCGGCGACCCCAGAACTCAAAGACGCCTGGAGCACCGTTCTCAGCGCCGCCCAGACCAATGACTACGCCACCGCCTACCTCACCCTCGGGCAGATGCGAGGACAACCCGGTCTGACTGAGGCGCAAATTCGAGCCATCGCCGCCCAGTCCACTCTCGTCCATGCCCTCATGAACGACGCCGCTCAAAAGGGCGACTCCAACGCGCTGAGGGCGATCCAGGACATCCGGGCAGCCCAAAGGAGCCGGGGGCGCTGACCGAATAAATCTCGGCTCGAGCCTGTCTCAAGACCTTCGATTCCGGGCCTTGGCCGCCATCTCCGGTTGGTCTCGGAGCGCCGCCTTTAGGCGGCAGGTCCTATGACCTTCGATTCCGTTTCTAGCCTGAACCCCGCAGATTGGTTCCGGCTTTCAATGGATTACTCCATTTCAAGCCCGGAAAACGCGCGAAGTCGGCGTCTGTGGTTTGAAGGATCAGACCGCGCTCGATCGCCAAGGCCGCCAGATGCGCGTCCGTCGTCAGGTTGCCCGCCGCGCCGAGGTGGCGGATGAGTCCTGCCAGAAGTGTGAAATGTCGTTCGGAAGGATGAATGATTTCGACCTGAGGCTGTTCCAGCCACAGGCCGACGGTTGCCAGAACCTCCGCTGGCGAGTAAGGATTCTGGCAAATCCGTGGATTGGTCAATAGCCGGATAAATCCAAGCAATCCTACCCACGATAATCCCACCATCTGCGAACCATTCAACTGGTCTTCCCACCATTGCCGAGCTTGGGGATGATGCCTGGAAGTTTCGTCGTGCGCGTAAACCAAGAGATTCACATCCACGAGGATCATATTCCGCGCTGTTTCTTCAAAAATGCCTCGGCTTCGAGCTCGTCCGCCAATTGGTTCAGCTTGTCGGGGTCATAGCCGGGTTTCAAGCCCAGTCGTTTGGCAACCACTTTTATCGGCTTGCGCCTGGGAGCAGCCTCGCCCGCGGCCGCAATTCCGGCGCGCAACAGGCCGTTCACAACCTCTTTGAAAGAGCGGCCCTGTTGACTGGCCTTTCTTTTAAGAATCCCGGCCAGATCGTCGTCAATCGTCAGCGTCGTTCTCATATCGAAAACATCATGGCATATTAGGACTTGATGTCAAGGCATCAGATATTCTATTCGCCCTGACGACAGGGCCCGTTCATCAAAGGGGCGGGGACGGCCTCGCCCCCGGTTCCGGGTGGCCCGCGGGAAGAGAAACCTGGGGACCAAGCCGTCCAATCCCGCTAAGATTTGACGCCCAACCCGGAGGCGATCACCTGGCCGAGTCCTTGTCCCGGAGGGACATCCGACAATAGCCCAGCGTTTCAACGCTGGGTCAATTCAAGAATCGGGCACCTACGATGGGCGTGTCAAGCTCGAACGGAACCATTGGCCAAAAAATGTTTGCTCGGGCTGGCCTGGAGGGCCAAAATGGGGGCGTTCAATGGAAAAACGAACGAACTTGTTGCATCCCTGTCCAGTGGCGGTGGTGTTACGCCCGATGGCCAGCTTTCGTTCGGCGAACGGGTCACGTTGGGAGCCTTCCGTCAGATGGTCCAAGTTATTCTTGCGCGATCCCTCAATCCAGCGCGAGGGGAGTATCGTCTCTGCGCCCTCTAGTCCAGCCTGCTCAAGGCTTGACACCCACAAAAACCGCGGTGCTGGCCAGACGCCTCAGCTTGGAAAGGCGGTCTTGCCGGCACGGTGCCCGGCTTGGTCGCACCCTGACCTTTCGCCCACATAAACCCAGGCTGCCATGGGCAACTCAATCGGCCCTCCTTTATCAAACCTCGCAGCACCTTCGCAAACGGCCCGGCGGATACGGTCAAGGTCCTCACGGGGTTGAGCTCTCAGAATCCCCCCCGTTCTGGCGGTTCCCCTATAAAATGCTTCAAAGAGCGCATCCCGGCTGGGTAATTCCCAGAGCAGTTGAATCAAGCGGGCTCTTGGAGACGAAAAGCCTGCGTCGGTTAACAGGCCGATCCCCTGTTCCCTCTCGCCATATCTAAAAAACGGAGGACCCTCCGGAAGTGTGACCGCGCGATTCCCGTGCGTTTCGATGGCCCTAAGCACGATGGAGAACCCGGGCGAATGTTCGGGTGGCGCCCACACAGTGAATCCGAACCGCCCTCCCACTTTAAGCGCCTTATAGGCTTCGTTCACTGCTTTGTCTGGCTGTGCCAGATGAACCATGCCGAAATTCATCGTAATTATATCAAATGCCCCTGCTTCAAACGCCAAGTATTCCGCATCACCGACCCGAAGTTGAATTGCGCTAGGGAGCGATTGCCTTGCCCTGGCGATCATTGCCTCGGAGATATCGATCGCGCTTACGACGCACCCCAGGTCATGGGCCTTGTGCGCCACATAACCGGGCCCGGTCGCGATATCCAAAAGCTTGTCGCCCTGCCTGAAGTTCAATTCCCGAAAAAGGCAAGGTATTAACTGCTGGGTGAGAGGGCCAAAGAGACTGTCGTACGCCACTACCGATTGCTCCCATCCTTCGTGCTCGAATTGTTTGAACCCACGTGCGTCAATACTCGGTTGCATATCGTGCGTGTCGAAAAAACAAAGTTTCCGCTTGAGCCGGCCAAGCCGCGCACGGCGCGGTTAGCGCGAGCCTGGAAGCAAAATGCCCTGATTTCATGTCGCAATCCCGACGCTCATTAACCGAATTAAAGCAGGTTACGCCAGGTTTATGACTTTGCAAGCCGACCCATGCGGAACCGCGGTTTTGCTTGCCGAGGGATCCGACGAGGAGGAGTGGGTGCTGCGCCGGAACGCCCTCCACGCCAAGTCCAAGACCTACAGGCGCGTGGATTTCCTTGAGCCGAACCGGCAATAGCGCCAATCATCCCTCATGAGCACATTCGACAAGGTTTCCGGCCAATACCAGGAGAAGGCGTTGGTCCAACAGGCTGCCGCTGGTAAACTGCTCGCTCTCCTTCAGCTAGGCGAGAAGGAAGATGTGCTGGATGTTGCCTGCGGCCCCGGCCACATCACCCAGCGGCTCAAGACCACCACGCGTGGCCGGGTTGTGGGCACGGACATTTCCGCGGGAATGATCGCCCAGGCCCAGGCCAGGTATCCCGCCATCACCTTCCGGCACCTGGCGGCGGAGGCCCTGGACTACGAGGAGGCTTTCGACGTGGTTTTCTGCAACTCCTCAATGCAGTGGTTCACCGAGCCTGCGAAGGCCGTGCAGGCCATGTGGAATGCCCTGCGGCCCGGTGGACGGATTGGCGTCGCTTGTCCGGCGACCGAGAATTGGTCAAACTGCTTCAGCGCCGTGGCTGAGGAGGCGGGCGCACATGCTGATTTGCGCGTCACTTTTGCCCAGTGGAGATCTCCGTGGTTCCATCTGCCGGACGGGCGGGCCTATCAGCACCTTTTTGAAGCCGAGGGGTTTGAAACGGTTTCCTGCCAAATTGCGGTGGAAGCACAGCAATACGCTACGGAACAAGCGGTCGAGGTCTTCGCATCGGGAGCCGCCCAAGGATACACCGGCAGGGAGTTTTACGAGGTCCCCATCGACGACGAGTATGTCCGCCGCTTTAACGACTACGCCCGGACGGCGATGGAACGTCGGGCCCAGGGCGGCAAGGTCGTGGTTGATTTCCGCCGCCTATACTACCTTGGCAAGAAGTCGGATGAGAACAGCGTCTAACCTTGCTACGGCGTTAGCCAGTGCGTGTTGTTGGGCCGGAGTTGGACCGGGCTAATCCCCATGCCTTTCGGAAATTCTCTCGCCCCGATCGGCGGTCTTTGTCCCGAAGGGACATTCGAGAATAGCCCAGCGTTTCAACGCTGGGTCTCGCGGTCAAATGACCCCAAGTCCCGAAGGGACGGCCGAAAGTCGGCCTGAGAGCCACGCGCCCCGCACTCGGCGGATTCAGCCGTCCCTTCGGGACGGGCGCATCACAAAACTGGCCTGTCCCAGCGTTGAAACGCTGGGCTATTGTCGTAGTGTCCCTCCGGGACAAAGGCCCGCTTGAGTTTCCGAAAGGCATTGGGGCTAATCCTTAACCGACCAGCCCAACCCATCCGGGCCTGGCCCCGTCTCGATGTGACCCGCCGCCTCCATCCTTTTCAGGTTTGCGGCGGAGCACGTTGCCGCGCTCAGGCAGGACATCAGGAGGATTGCTTTTGGGATGATCTTCATGGTGTGGTCGTGTTTACATTTTTTGGCTCGTTGCGGGCAAATTATACCGGGTCACATTAAGAGCACATGAAGATAACCCAAATTCTCTGTCAGCGGCGGGATTACGCTGCTCACTTCCGTCCCAATATCCGGTCCAGCGAATCGGAGGTTTGCCAGGCCAAGGCTTCTGGATAGTGCAGGTAGGGGTGGAAATACTCGAAGGTGACATAGCCGCGGTAACCGGTCTGGTCCAGGGCCTCCATCACGGCCGCCCAGTTTGTGGTGCCGTCGAGCAGCGGGCGAAACGCCTCCAGGGAATGGTCCGTGCCCTTTTTCGTGAACTCCTTGAAATGCGTGTTCTTGATGCGCTTGCCCAGGAGGGGAATCCAGTGCTCCGGGAACTGGAACAGCATCACGTTGCCCGTGTCGAAGTGGACCCGCACGTGGTCGCTCTGGAAGCTGTCCACGAACGCGTTGAGTTCCATCGGCGTCATCAGGTAGCCGCTGAAGCAGATGTTTTCAATGTTGAGGTACACGCCCAGCGTCTCGGCCTGCCCGACAAGTTTGCCGACGGCTTCATGCGCGCGGCGGTCGCAGACATCGTTGGGCACCGGCTCGTGGTCGGTGCGCCAGGGGATATGAACGGCGCCGGGCACGACCAGCAGGTTTTCGATGCCCAGATCGTGCGCGGCCTGAACCATCAAGCCGGCCAATTCCAATCCGCGCGCCCGCTTGATCGGATCGTTGCTCGTGAGGGGATAGGGCCAGAAAAGGAAGGAACAGAGGCCGCTGATGGCGATGCCGATCTGGTCGGCCAGCTTGCGGATGGCCTGGAACTCCTTTGTGCCGGCCTTGGGCGAGAGGTCGTTGTCCAGATCGTAATTCAACTCAATGCCGTCGAAGCCCGCGTCCTTGGCCAGGTGGAGGCACTCGCGCAGGTTCATCCGGTCGGGGTAGGGAAAGGCCCAGAGGTTGATGGACTTCTTCATCGCGTAGCGCTTGGGCGAGGCGCGGCGCGGATCGGGTGCGGGCGCGTCGGCTGCGGACGCCGTCGCGCCTGCGGCCCAGGCAGCCGCGCCGGCGGCTGCGGACTTGAGGGCAGACCGCCGTGACATCAGGCCCTCAGACGCGAGGATGGATTGACGGATAGGGGATGGCTTTTCTTTCATAGCCGGCATCGTAGGCCCGGAGCTGCCGGGTTCCAAGCCTGTTTGCGCCGGTCTTTCGGCGTAACGGCCGGTGCCGGTGGCCAGCGCCAGCCTCACGTGAGGGCCGTTACGCCGGTGATTGGCGCGACGGCCAGACGGTTACAAACTGGCGAGAGGGAGCTTTTTGCGATTGCACAATGCCGTGAAGCTGCCAACGTAAGGGACGCCGTGAAGACGTTGCACACCTATTTGACCCGGCAGGTCCTGGCGTCGCTGCTGATGACGGTGGCGGTGTTCACGTTTGTGCTGTTGCTGGGCAACGTCCTGAAAGAGATACTGGCGTTGCTGGTCAATCGCCAAGCCAGCCTCGGGCTGGTGGCCCAGGCCATGGGGCTGCTGATCCCGTTCGTATGGGTCTTCGCCCTGCCCATGGGCATGTTGACGGCTACGCTCCTCATCTTCGGCCGCCTCAGCGCCGATCAGGAACTGACTGCCGTGCGCGCCAGCGGCGTGAGCCTGATCGCGCTGGTAAGTCCGATTCTGCTGCTGAGCGTGGCGCTCTGCGCGCTGAGCGCACTAGTCAACATGGAGGTCGCGCCCCGCTGCCGCGTGGCCTACAAGAACCTCCTGGCCAGCGCCGATATCGGCATCGCCAACATCCTCATCCCGGAGGGCCGCTTTCTCAAGGATTTCGACGGCTACATCCTGTACGTCGGTAAAAACCGCGGCGGCAATCTGCAAGAGGTCATGATTTTTAGTCTCAAGGACCAAACCAATATCGATCAAGTGATCCGCGCCCCCAACGGGACGGTGACGCTGGACCGCGAAACCCGGGAGGTTGTCCTGACTCTGAGCGAGAGCAAGATCATAACGCTGTCCGCCAACGACATCGCCTCTCCAAAGGCGGTCGACTTTACGATTCGGGCGTCGTTGAAGCAGGCCCGAAAGGGTTCGTCGGAGCCGAGGATCAGCGACATGACCTTCAGCCAGCTCTGGGAGCGCCGGCGCGAGTTGGAAGAGGGCCTCAAGCATTCGGCCCGCCTGGATGGCCTGACGCGCGAGCAACTGCGGGAGAAGAAAAAGGAGGTGCTCAAAACCGGCGAAGCAGCCACCACGCCTTATCGCGTTCAGATTCACGAGCAAGTCTCCTTCTCGTTCGCCTGTTTCGGCTTTACCCTGGTGGGCATCCCTCTGGGCATCCGCGTCCACCGGCGCGAGACCAACATCGGCATCGCCATCGCCTTGATCCTGGTCGCCGTCTATTACAGCTTCATCATGGTGGGCCAGGCGCTCGACACCCGGCCCGAATACGCGCCGCACCTCATCGTGTGGCTCCCCAATTTCCTCTTCCAAGCCGTCGGCGCCGTGCTGCTCTGGCGCGCCAACAAGGGGATCTAACCCGACGGATCAACTCTTTCGGCGGTACACCTTGTACACCTCGGCCTGGTCAACTGGTTTGACCACCAGCTCATCGATGTTCACATGCGGCGGACGGCTGGCCACCCAGACCAGGATGTCCGCAATGTCTTCTCCCTTCAGGGGGTTGGTCCCTGCGTAAACCTTCTCCGCTCGAGCGGCATCGCCTTTGAATCGGACGAGGGAGAACTCGGTCTCCGCCAGGCCGGGATCGACCGTGCCGACGCGGATGCCGGTTCCGTTCAACTCGAGGCGCAAGGCGCGGGTGATGAGAAGCTCGCCGGCCTTGACGGCGCAGTAGGCGGCGCCCCCTTCGTAAGCGGTGCGGCCCGCGACCGAACCGATATTCAGGATGGTGCTCCCCGGGTTGCCGCGCAGCAGCGGCAACGCGGCGCGGGTTACCCGGAGCACGCCCAGCAGGTTGGACTGGACCATGGCCTCCCAGTCCGCATCTTTGCCCTCGGCCACTGTCTCGAGCCCGTGAGCGCCGCCGGCATTGTTGATGAGCACATCGAGGCGCACGGTCTTGGCCCTCACCCATTTGAAGAAGGTTTCGACGCTCGGCGTTTGACCCACATCCAGCGCCTGAGCGTGGGCTTCGACGGCGCCGGCTTTCCGGGCCTGGGCGGCGACCTCTTCGAGCCGGTCAACTCGGCGGGCGCCCAGCAGCAGCCGGGCCCCCTCTGCGCCGAAGGCCCGGGCGGCCGCCGCGCCAAACCCGCTCGAGGCTCCGGTAATCAACACCCACTTGTCCTTGAGTTCTGTTTTCATAGCCGGGCAATATGGGTCAGGCGCACCTCAAAAAGCAAGTCCTTGAATTCTGGCATTGTGGGTCGGTCCGGTTTATGCTACTGTTCGCGTGTGAACCGGTTGACCAAACAGGAACAGATGGTTTTGTGTATCATCTTGGGCCTGCTGTTGACCGGTTGGGGTGTTCAAGCGTATCGCACCGCACATCCCCCGGCGCCAGCGGCCAACCCAGCAGCACCTTGACATGCACGAAGCCAGCTTTGAGGAAACGGTGGAGTTAATCCGGGCCAAAGACCCGCGCTATGCCCGCGACGGCTACCAGTTCGTTCGCGAAGCGCTGGACTACACGCAGAAGACCATCGGCCGGGAAAACCGCGGCCGCATGCGCCATGTCAGCGGGCAGGAACTGGTCTTGGGCATCCGGGGCTTCGCGCTGGCCCAGTTCGGCCCCATGGCGATGACGGTCTTCGAGGAATGGGGCATTCACCAGTGCCGCGACTTCGGCGAGATTGTCTTCAACATGGTCGAGAACGGGCTGCTGGCGAAGACGGAGAAGGACAGCCGCGCCGATTTCGATGGCGGCTACGAGTTTTATGAGGCCTTCCGGCGGCCTTTCCTGCCCAGCAGCCAGCAAACCAAACCGCTGGCGGCCTCCTCAACCGGAAACTGAGTTGCCTCATGCCGCGCCGCTCCGCTTCTCGCGCCCCGCTGACGCCGCCGATCCCGGCGCTGCCTCCCGGGGTAAAGCTCACCCTCTTGGAAAACGGCCTGGCGATTGTGGTGCGCGAGGATCGGAGCGCGCCGGTGGTCTCGGCGCAGGCCTGGTGCATGGCCGGCAGCGTCCATGAGGGCAAGTGGCTTGGCGCCGGCCTCTCGCACATCCTCGAGCACATGCTCTTCAAAGGCACCACCACCCGGCCCGGCAGCCGCATCGACCAGGAAGTCCAGGAAGCAGGCGGCTATATGAACGCCTTTACCTCCTTCGACCGCACGGTCTATCACATCGATGTGCCTAATACGGGCGCGAAGGTCGCCCTGGACATCCTGTGCGACATCATGCAGCACGCCACGCTCCCGGCGGAGGAAATGGAAAAAGAAAAACAGGTCATCCTGCGGGAGATGGACATGAACGTGGACGACCCGGGCCGGCGGGCGGGCCGGCGGCTCTTCGAGGTGGCCTACACGCGGAGCCCGTACCGGTTTACGGTGATCGGCTACCCGGACATCTTCAACGAATTGAAATCGGAGGATATCCTGGCCTATTACCGCGAAAAATACGCCCCCAACAACGTGTTCTATGTCATCGCCGGCGACGTGCGGAACGACGAGGTCGTGGCCCAGATGCGGGCGGCTTACGCGGGCGCCAAGGCGCGGGCGCTGCCGGCGGTGGTGCTGCCCGAAGAGCCGAGCCAGAGCGCCCCGCGCGAGGTCATCGAGGAGGCGGCGGTGGAACTGGGCTATTTTCATTTTGCGTGGCATATCCCCGAATTGCGCCACCCGGACCTGCCGATTCTGGACGTGCTGGGGGCGCTATTGGGCAACGGGCGCAGCTCGCGGCTTTACCAGGAGGTCCGCGAGAAAAAGGGGCTGGTTACCTCCGTGGATGCCTGGACGTACAGCCCCGGCAACGCGGGTCTGTTCGGTCTGAGCGCCACGGCGGAAGCGGCGCGCTTCCAACCGGCCTGCGAGGCGATGCTCGAGGAAATCGAGAAGATGAAAGCCGGGCCGGTGGCCCCGGAGGAACTGAGCAAGGCGGTGAAACAGTTCACCGCCGCCACCCTGGCCACGCGCAAGACGATGCAAGGCCAGGCCCAGGACCTGGGCTCGAACTGGCTCGCCGCCAACGACCTCAACTTTTCCGAGCGCTACCTCGCCGCCGTCAAGTCCGTCACCGCCGCCGGCTTGCAGCGCGTCGCCCGCACCTGGCTCACCCCCGAGAACCGCACGCTTTACGCCCTCCTGCCGAACGGGGCCGCACCGAAATCGGTCCTGACCGAGAAGGTTTCGGAAGAGCACCCGATGCGGAGATTTGAACTCCCCAACGGGCTGCGCCTGCTGATCAAAGAGGACCATCGGCTGCCCTTCATCGAGTTTCGGGCCGCCTTCAACGGGGGACTGCTGGCCGAAACCGCCGATGACAACGGGCTGACACAGCTTACGGGCAAGATGCTCCTCAAGGGCACGGAGACGCGGTCCGCCGAGCAGATCGCCCTGGACATCGAATCGGTCGGCGGCAGCCTCGACAGCTACGGCGGGAACAACAGCTTTGGCCTGAACGCCGAGGTCCTCTCGGGGGACTTCGCCATCGGCCTGGAATTAGTCGCCGAGGTGCTGCGCCGCCCTTCCTTCCCGGCCGCGGCGCTCGAGCGCGAACGTGAAGTCCAATTGGCCAGCATTCGCGCCCTGAGAGATCATCTTCTCCAAAGCGCCGCCAGGGCCATGCGCCGCGCGCTTTTCGGAGACACCGGCTACGGTCTGGACATCCTGGGCTCGGAAACCAGCGTCCAAAAGGTCCAGACCTCCGACCTCAAGGCTTTTCATCACCAGTTCGCCAGGCCCAACCAGGGTGTGCTTGCCATATGTGGAGACATCGATACGGAATGCGTTCACGCCGCGGTCCAAAAGGCCTTCCGCGGTTGGGAACCGGCTCCAGATGCTCTCCGTCCGGGCCTGGGGAGCGGCGTCCCTTCCTCAGCGGGCGTGAGGCGGGTGACTGAAATCCGCGACAAGAAACAGGCGGTCCTGGTCATCGGCTTCCGCGGCGCCAGCCTGCGAGACGCGGACCGCTATGCGCTTGAACTGGTCCAGGAAGCGTGCAGCGACCTCGGTTCCCGGCTGTTTCTGCGCATCCGCGAGAAGCTGAACCTCGCCTACTACGTCGGCGCCCAGAATTTCATCGGGCTGGCCCCCGGCTACTTCGCCTTTTACGCGGGCACCACGCCCGAGAAGGCCGGGTTGGTGGAGAAGGAGATGCTCGCCGAGGCCGAGTTGCTCCGAGCCGACGGCCTCACGAAAGAAGAACTGGACCGCGCCAAAGCCAAAGTCATCGGCCAACGTAAGATCGCCCGCCAGGACATCGGCAGCGTCGCCATGACCGCCGCCCTGGACGAACTCTACGGCCTGGGTTACGCCCATTCCGACACCGAAGACGCCCTCTACCAGGCGGTCAGCCTCGACCAGGTCAAAGCCGCCGCTCAAAAATATCTGGACCCCGAGGGCTCGGTCATTGCGGTGGTCAAACCCGAGTGAGCCGCGCGAACTTTTTCGAAAAATGGCCGATTCGACAAAGGTCCCCGACAGAGGTTCTCGACAAAGGTTCCCGTCCGCCGGGCTCTTGGGACAGGCTCTAGTTAATCCAGGAAATCGGCCGCCGCCGCGTTGGCGGCGACCTGGGCGGGGTCTTTGCAGCCGGGGATGGCGGCGGAGACGAGCGGGTTTTTCAGGCACCAGGCCAAGGCCCATTGGGACATGGACGCCCCCGCAGGCACTTCGGTCTGGCTGAGGCGCTGGATCTCGGCCAGGTCTTGGCGCAATTTGGCCGCGTCGAAGAGCGCCCGCACGTCGTTGGGCTGGAATGAGGCGCCGGGACGGTATTTGCCAGTCAGCAAGCCGCTGGCCAGGGGCACGCGGGCAAGGATGCCCAGATGGTCGAGTTGCGCGCGCGGAAAGTATAATTGCTCAGGCCGGCGGTCCAGGCGATTGTAGATGACTTGCAGAGCTTCGGCCCCCACGCGCCGGGCCTCGAGCGCCTGCCGTTCGCTGCCCTTGCCCAAAATCGAAATGCCCAGGTGACGCACCTTGCCCGCGCGCTTCTGGCCGGCCAGCATGGCCCAGAGTTCGGCGTTTTCAAAGACGTCGTCCGGCCCGGAGTGAAACTGGTAGAGATCGATGCTTTCGATGCGCAGCGAGCGCAAGGAGGCCTCGAGTTGGAGGCGCGCGCCGGCGGCGGAGAAATCATCCGCGCGGTCCATAAACTTGCGGAAGTGATGCCCGAATTTCGTCGCCACGACCCAGCGGGAGCGATCGTGGCGGGCCAGGTAATCCCCAATGAGGCGCTCGGAGAGATGATCCCCGTAACACTCGGCGGTATCGATGAGGTTAATGCCCAGCGCGGCAGCCTGGTCGAGGATCGCATCCACTTCGGCTTGGGAGAAGAACCGTCCCCACTCGCCGCCGAACTGCCAGGTGCCGAGGCCAATCACCGACACCTTGAGGCCAGTACTGCCGAGTATTCGATAGCGCATGGAATGGAATTCAGGGCTTGCGCGGCGGAGCGCCGGCCGGTCCAAAGGGACTGAACCAGAGACAAAAGCGGCCGCCGCGGCCAGTCAGCAGCCAGGCAGAAAGAACCATCAGCAAACCATTCTGGGCCAGCTTATTGCAGGTGAACACCTCGCCCGTGCCGCAGCCGCAATCGAACTTCACGAGGCAGAGCGCCAGATGGTTGGCCGCGGCGAGCGTCAGGGCTCGCTCGAGGACCAGCGGCGTAAAGGCCATCAGCATGAGCAGGAGCATCAGGGCGGCTCCGCGCACGGCGACGCCGGCCAGCAAGAGGAGTCCGCAAAAGACCTCGAACCAGGGCAAGCCGGCGGCAATCAGGTTCAGAAGATAGGAGTTGCTCGTGAGGTCGTACTGCCGCACCAACTTGAGGAACAGATCCGGATGCAGGGCCTTATTCAAGCCCATATAGACGAAGCTCAGCCCCAACAACCACCGCACGGCTACGGCCCCGGCCTCGAGTGCTTTGGACCTCGGGGACGGCGGGCCGACAGGCCCCGGGTTCGGGGCCTCGGACTCGCGGCGTTGAACTGTGAACTCTGGACTTTGCACTGTGGACTGTGGACCGTGGACTGTGGACTCTATTTGCGCATCTGCCCGCTCTTGCGCTCGCCGATTTCGACGGGCAGACCGTTGGCGCACCATTCCGCGAAGCCGCCGCCGTACACGAAGAGGTTCTGGTTAGGCACACGCAGCACATCCCGCAGGATGATGGCCGTCTGGATGCTGTCATCGCATTGATCGCCGCCGTGGCAATAGACCACCACCTGCTGGGCGATTTGGCACACCGGCCCCACCGCGTCCAGGTATTTATCCCGGTAAGGGTCGTAAAACTCGAAGGCGCCCGGGATATGGCCCTGGCGGTAGTCCGGCTCATCGCGGGCGTCGATAAACACGACCAGGTCCGCCTCGCGGCGCGGGTCGTTGAAAAGCTGGGAGACGCGGTTGCTGTCGGCCGGTTGAAGGCCGAAGCCCCGGATCTTGGCGGCCACGAGTTCGGCCGCGGAATTGGTGTTGATCGCCGGCGCCTTGAGGCTGAACTGAGCCGCGCCCGGCTGAGGAAAGTAAACCCGGCCGAGCTTGAGGCCGCGGGGTGAGACCGCGTTGGCAACGAAGGCGAGCGCAGCACCGATGGCCGCTACTACCAGGCCTTCGAGCAGGAGCTTTCTCACTTATCTTGCATCGGCTCGCGGGGGCGAGGGCGGCGGGTTGGTCGAGGATGCCGTGCCGGTGGGAGCAGGAGGAAATGACGGGGGGGAGGCGGGCTGCGCGGTCGGCTGAGGGGGCCGCGGAGAGGCGGCCGCCGGGCGGCGGATGGGCGGCGCCGGCCGGTTCAAGACGACGGGCACTTTGGTCGGACGCAGTGGCTGGTAGATCGGCACCTTGATCAATGGCATTTGAGGGTGGGTGGTCTTGAGGGTGAAGTTGCCCGGCCGGCCCGCGGGGAGCTCGAAGCCGGCCGGGAACTTGAGGAGAACGCTGAAATAGTGGCCGGGCTGGGTCTCTCTGGTGGTGGCCTCGACCACGGGCACCCCGGCCTGGTCGGGAGGGGCTGGGGTCGGTGCGGGGAGCCCGGGTTTAAGCTCGATGACCGTCACGTCCAAGCCCGGCACCGCCACGGAAGGCTCCGCGAGAGTGATCGGGTTGGTGCTGTTATTGATGATGGTCAAATAAGCCAGTTGGTTAGTGGCCAGCGGGGCCGGCCGGAGATCGATCCGCGCTGGCACCACGTTGACCGGCGGCTGCGAGTTGGCCCACGCGGTGATGGTGATGACGGGGAGGCTCGCCGCGGAGGTCTTGAGTGTGATGTGGCCCTGCACGGTGCCTGGCGGCAAGGCCGCCGTGTTCGAGATGACGACCAGGTAATCGCGGCCAAACGCGTTGGTCCTCAACTCGGCGCCAAGGAGGGGGTTGCTGCTTTCCGGGGGAGAGAGTATCAGAGGCTGGTCCAGGCGGTTCGTAATACGGATGCTGACCGAGGTGAACGGAGCGTCCGGCCGGAGAGCCAGCGCGGCGGTAGGCGGGATGGCCTCGATCGGCTTCCACACCACGCCCTTGAGCTGGAGCGAAAAAACGCCGCCGGGCTGACTCCGGTCGTTGCAAGTGACCGTGACGAGCTTGGTGACCGGCATATTGTAGTTGGCGGTGTTAAATACCACGGAAATGTGACCGGAGGCCCCCGGCTTAACCTGGCGCGCCCAGTCGGTGACCACGGTGCAGCCGCAGGCGCCTTGGACGTTGTTGAGCACCAGGTCCTGGGAGCCGGTATTGGTGAAATAATAGGTGTGGTTCACCGGTTCGCCTGACATCACCTTACCGAAGTCATACGCGGTGGAGTCAAATCGAATCTTCGGGGCCGAAACGCTCGTCGGCGGCGCGCCCGCAACCGTGCTCGCCGCCGTGTTTGACGGAGGCGGGGGCGTCCAAAACGGTGTGCTCTCGGCCGCAGGCGGCGGCGCGGGCACGGGGGGAGGCGATTGCAAAGCGAACGCAGCAGTCCCGGCGAGGCATGTAGAAAGCGCCGAGACGACGAACCTGTATCTGGCCGATATGCTCATAATCACATTTAAGCTCCTCGAATATCCCATAGTCCACCTCTTAGGAAAAGCCAATAAATTAGACATCCAAGGCCAGTTGACTGGCGAGGCGAGCCAGGTCCTCGCCTGAGCCCGGCAGGCAGGATAAGAGCCGGGGAAGGCGCCGTCGCACCCAATCGCTGGTGTTGTTCCTGGGGCCGAGCTTGCCGGAAAGACCCAGCAGCCGCGCCCATTCTGCCTGCCATTGCGGGTCGTAATCCTGGAGCGAGGCCAAAGGGGCGCCTCCGCGCAGGATCTTATGGAGGCGGCCGGCCAGGGATTCGGCCTCGCACAGCCCCACGTTCATGCTTTGAGCCCCCACCGGCCCAGTCTGATGGGCGGAATCGCCCGCCAGCCAGCATCGGTTCCGGCCAAATTGCTTCACCAACCGCTGCTCGAACCCGAGCTCCATGCACCAAGTCACCTCTTGCACCGCAGCCGAAAACCAAGGCGCCCGCTGGCGGCCCACTTTCTGCACGTACTGCCGCACACGCTCGTCCACCGTCTCTTGCTCGAGATGCAGCGCCCGCCGCTCCTTTTCGGGAAACTCGAGTGCCTGGGGAGCCTCGGGTTTCTCAGGAGTCCCCGGAGGAATCTCCGGTTTTATCAACTGGAAGGTCCATCGGCCCTTGTTCTCCGCCAGCGGCCAAAGCACATTGGTGGTGGTTTCGTCCAGGACGACACGGACCTCGTTGGCGACCGGGGCGTCGGATTTAAACTCGTAAACGGCAAAGAACAACGGGCTGGCCAGGGACCGGTATTCGAGCCCCAGGCGCTCACGCACCTGGGAGTGATGGCCATCAGCGCCTACCAGGAAGCGCGCCCGGATGGCCAAGGTCTTGAGCACGACCGTCTCCCAATGCGGCACGATGTAACCGGTAGCAGTGCCGCCCAGCTTTTCGACCGTGGCCACGACCGCCTCACCCTCGGTCTGGCAGGAGTCGAATCGGTGGTTCCAGTTGACCGCGATGCCGGCCTTTTGGCGCAGCCGCCGTTCGAGGGCCTCTTCCAGGACGTTTTGCGGCAGGATCAGCAGGAAAGGCCAGGGGGTGCCGGGCTGGGCCAGGCTGATTTCAGCCCGGCGCTCCGGGCCGTCGTAAAAGGCGACCTTCTCGACCCGCCGGCCGCGCTCGAGCAGCTCCGTGGCCAGCCCAAGCCGAGCGAGGAGCTCGAGCACGCGCGGGTGCAGGGCGCAGGCGTAACTGCGGGTTGTCGTCCGCGCTTCATGGTCAATAATCCGCACTTCGATGCCGGCCTCCGCCAGCAACGTCGCCGCCAGCAAGCCAACCGGCCCGGCGCCCACCACCAAAACTTCGGTCTGTTCGTCGCGCATCTGAGGGTTTCCCTTCTGCCTATGACATAACCTGTAGCATAGTCCAAGGCCGCCAAAAAGTCATGGCGGAATTTTTTTTGAAATTTTATGCAATAGTTGTTGACAAAAGTGCCAACTTTTCATACAACTTAAAGAGGTTCGGGTAGCGGATCGTTTTCCTTCAGCGGGATTCCCCATCCCCACCTCCTTGGCGAACCGTTGCCCGGACCGCCTTTTTTTCCACGGTTCACCTCCTGACGCTTCGAATCCTTGCCGGCCGGGTGGCGTCTGAATATCCTCATGATCGTTAGGGCTTTGGTATGCAACCGGAACTGAGAATGCGGGCGATGAACCATTGGCGGCGCCTGGTGAGAGACTGGGTGCTGGTGGCAGGCGCCGCGGGGCTGCTTTGCGGCGGGGCGCGGTCCGTGGCGGCGGTGGAGGCGAGCCCGGCCGACAAGAGCGTTGCCGCGGAAGCCGCGGGCACGAACGTAGCGGCGATACCGCTGGCAGAGGTGGCGGCGCAGGCCGAAGCGGCGTTCGTCAGCCTCCAATCCATCGAAGGCAATTTGTCCGCCGACCAGGCCACGGAAGAGATTCAGCAGGAGCTGCCGGAGTTGACGCGAGTTTCGAGCGCGCGCTTGGAAGAAAGCTCGAAGACCCTCGGGTCCAGTCCCTCGCTGCAGACGCTGCGCCGGTTGAACCGGGAGTGGGAAGGAGTTCGCAAGGAGTTGGCGGAATGGAAGCGCAACCTGACGAAGCGCGCGACGCAAGTGGGGCAAGACCGGGAGCGACTGGCCCAACTGGAGCAGGTCTGGAAGGCCACGCACGCCTCCGTGCTGGGGTCGAAGATGCCGCCGGAGGTCCTGGCACAGGTGGAACGGGTCATGGCCGCGGTCAAGCGGACCCAGGAAAAGGCGGAGGCCCAGCAAATGGCGGTGTTGGGCTTGCAAACCCGGGTGGTGGAACAGGATGGGCGGGCGCTCCACACGCTCAATGCCATCGAGCGCGCGCGCGAAGCGTTCCTCCGCCGTCTGTTTGTGCGGGACAGCCCTCCGATCTGGAGCGGGGAGGTGTGGTCGGACTCGGCGCAGAATCTCGTGGCGCAAAGCCATCAATCGTGGTCGCGCCAGGTGCAGGCTCTGCGGGGATACCTTGGGCGGAAAGGCGGCAGCTTGGTTCTGCTGGTGGTCTTGTTCCTGGCGATCTGGTTCGGCCTGGCCGGAGCGCGCGGAACCTTGCGGAAGCTGGGCGGAGACGAAGCGAGCCATGCCGCGCGGGTGTTTGATTCGCCGGTCGCGACGGCGCTGGTGCTCGCCTTGCTGGCGAGTGGTTGGATTTACCCCGAAGCGCCACGGTTGTTCTGGGCCATTTCCGGGGCCGCGGCGATGATCCCGGCCATCCTGGTGGTGCGCGAGCTCATTGACCGGCGCCTGTTTCCGGTCCTCAACGCCTTGGTGATTTTCTACTTTGTGGATCAACTGCGGAGCGTCGCCGCCTCGCAAGCGGTCTTGTCGCGATTCCTGGTTTTGGCGGAAATGCTGGGCGGCGCCTTGTTTGTGGGCTGGCTGCTGGGGCCGGGCCGGCTGGCGAGCGCGGCCGAGGGCCGCCGCTTCGGGCAGGCGATGGGCAAAGCCTGCGGGGTAGCGCTGGGCTGGTTTGCGGCGGCCTGTATAGCCAACGCGCTCGGCTACGTGAGCCTGAGCAAACTCCTCGGCCACGCGCTGCTGCAAAGCGCCTACCTGGCCCTGATTTTATACGCCGTCGCGCGGATTATAGACGGGCTCTTCTTGACCGCGCTGAACGTTCCACCCCTGGCGCGGTTGGGTTTGGTGCAGCGGCATCAGGAGTTGCTGCGCCGCCGGACGCGAGGCGTGGTGAACTGGGCGGCCATTCTGCTCTGGGCGGCCTATGTTCTGGAAGCGCTGTCCTTGCGCGCGCCGGTGTTCCAGAACCTGCGGGAGGTGCTGACGGCCGCCTGGACGGTGGGCTCCTTCAGAATATCACCGGGCGACGTGGTGTTGTTCGGGGTCACGGTCTGGGCGTCATTTTCCGTCTCGCGAGTGTTGCGTTTTGTCTTGGAAGAGGAGGTGTATCCCCGGGTGAAACTGGCTCCGGGACTGTACTATTCCATCTCCAAGATTGTCAATTACGCGATCCTGGTCCTGGGCTTTTCCGTGGGCATCGCCATGCTGGGGTTCGACCTGACGCGCCTGACGATCCTGGTGGGCGCCTTCGGCGTGGGCTTGGGGTTCGGCCTGCAGAACATCATCAACAATTTCGTTTCCGGCCTGATCTTGCTTTTCGAGCGGCCGATCAAAGTCGGCGATGTGATTCAATTGGCCGGCAACGAAGGCGTGGTCAAGCGGATCGGCATTCGCGCCAGCATCGTGCAGGCTTCCAACGGTTCGGAGTTCATCGTGCCAAATGCGAGTTTGATTTCCGAGACCGTGACCAACTGGACCTTCTCGGACCGGTTGCGCCGGATTGATCTGCCCGTCGCGGTCGCTGGCACGGCCGATGCGCGGCAGCTCATGGAGTGGCTCAGAGGCGCGGCGCTCGAGCAACCGCGGGTGCTTAAGGACCCGCCGCCCCAGGTATTGCTCGGCAGTTTCGCCGGCGACTCGCTGAATCTCGAGCTGCGGGTCTGGACCAACCAATCTGAGGATTGGTCGCAGATTCGGAGCGAGCTGGGGCTGGGCGTTCGCGCTGCGTTGGCCGAGCACAATATTGCGGTGAAATGACCCGGTTGACGAACGCGGTTTGGGGTTATCCTTGAAATTGAGCTTGGCGGAGAGAGGGGGATTCGAACCCCCGATACGGCTTTTGACCGTATAACGGTTTAGCAAACCGCCGCCTTCAGCCACTCGGCCATCTCTCCAAACCACGTCTGCTGTCGCCAGCGTGCGTTCAGTCTCGCCTGACGAGTGAGGGTGTGTCAAGGGCGGAAAAAGGAACCGAGCGCTGCAACAGAGTTGCCTTTCAACTTGGCTCGGCGAGCGGATTCCAGACGCGCGCAAATCCGAAACCCTCAAAATCCTTGACGTTGGCCGTCGCGAAATCCGTTATGCCGTGATGCCGGAGGATGAGGGCCAATCGGGCGTCAAAGATGCGGCGACAGGCAAAACCCGGATTTCCCGGAGAAATCCCTCCTCCGCCTCAGGCACCTGCGCCAACCTCTTGATTCCCGCCGCGCTCATCGGCCGCGTTCCAATGTCCCTGGGTTGCGGCAAATGCCAAGCCTCAATGCTCTCCACTGGGGACGGATGGCGGTCAAGGAACTCCTCGGCCGCCCGCCGAATCGCCTCGGCCAATGACCACTCCCGCTGCCGTGCAAGGCGTTTGAGCCTGAGACGCACTCCTTCGGGCAACTGGATCTGTGTTCGTATCATGCAATCACAATAACATCGCCACCATTATGGCGTCGATCATTTCGCTGACCTTTTTGGTTTCGGGACTGATCCCGCGCCCCGATGTCACGGGCTTAGACTTGGTCCCCACGCCAGCCCAAGCTGTGGTCCCACCCCGTGGAGCAATGGGGCAAGGCGGCCGGAGGGCGGCGGAACGGTCTTGCCCCGCATCCCGACACCAGCCCGATCTATGGTCTGACCTCGTCGTTTGGTGTTGAGGCGTAAGTGTTTCTGTGTATTTGTCAGACGAAGGAAATTCCGGCGCAAAGAGTATCAGCCGACCCGCGAACGCTCGGCGCATGAGCCGAGTTCACGGGCCGGCTGATCTCGTCCGAGAGCAATCGGCGAAGATCTTCAGGGTGCCCCGTGGTTCCTCCACCCCCACCCACCACTGGTTGGATCCAGGTAGTTCTCCCAAAGATTGCCGTCAGCGCCGCCCACGAAAAACTTGATGCCTGTCGCTTGTGAATCCAATGGACAACCGGGGGCCGAAGCTGCGGTCGTTCCGGGCGGGTTCAAATGCGGAATCCAGCCCCACGTTGAGGACGCTGCGTCAAAGGAGTACTCATAGATGCTGCCTCCGGCCGGGAACGTGCCCCCACTGGTGCTAAAGTCCCAACTCGTCAATATCACTCTGATTCCGGCGTCCGGCGAGTTAAAGAGCACCGGTCCTGCGAGCACAGGGAGGGTTTGGCCGGGCGGCAGACCGCAGGGCACCCAGGACCATGTGCCTTTTTTCTGGTCCAGGCAGTTTGCCCAAATGTGGTGGTCGATGGTCACCACAAAGAACCTGATACCCGCGCCTGGCGTATTGGGTGCATCTACGGCGCCGAATGACTGGCCGTCTATCGGCAGGGGCGGAGCCCCGTGGGGTATCCAATTCCACTCAGGAAGGATAAAGGTTCTTGGAGGCGTGTAGCGCGTGCCGGGTGTCACCTCCCTTTTAATCTGCAAGGCGAGTTCATAGATTTGACCATTAGCCGCGGTCACCATTATCCGGGTGCCGGCGTCGGCGGAGTTGAACACCGCTCCAGGGTACGAAACGGTCGTGCCGGGAGGCGCACCCAAAGACGTCCACGTCCACTGTCCACCTTGGTCAATCGCATCCACCCACAGTTGGCCATTTCCGTCGTTTAAGACATACACCGTGCCCAGGAACGGCGGATAAATTACGGCCCCCGCACCCTGAGTCCCGCCACCGATCCCTCCGGGCGGCACACCGAGGTTGGGGCCCCAACCCCAGCTTAAGGTGGTTGGATCCCAGGAGTACTCCAGAATATCACTGCCGCCTTCAGGGTTTACGACCACTCCGAGTCCCGCGCTTGGCGACTGAAAAAGCGGCCCCGCCCACATGGTGGGCCCGGCGCCGGGGACTGGTCCATTGTCGTGCCATTTCCACTGCAGCGTCTCTTCATTCCAGGTGTGCTGATAGAGATGGGTATCCGATTGGTTACCAAGCTCACGTACTGCGAAAAGCGTGGGGCTGCGGGGCATATTCCCCAAATTGCCCTGGTTATATGCCGCCACGACGGCGCAGGGCTGGATTATCAAAGGGGGCTGGCTGGTCGGCGGCGGCGA
>Ga0209415_10003523_pt1 | contig 29096 bp, 29 predicted proteins | sample PeaSoiSIISIP2007_FD_187696 | JGI IMG/M metagenome (GOLD analysis project Ga0209415, IMG submission 187696) | Peat soil microbial communities from Weissenstadt, Germany - SII-SIP-2007 (SPAdes) (version 2) | ecosystem: Environmental > Terrestrial > Soil > Wetlands > Peat | place: Germany...
GGCTCGGTGCGTCAAACCTCCGGGTAGGTCGCTAGAGCCGCGCAGCGATGCGCGGCCCAGAGGAATGGCCGTCCCGCAGGAGCAATCTTGCGGACAGAATTCGGCTTACAGGTCCGGCTGCCTCAATGATATGAAAACAAAGTAGTTGTTGACTGAGCCTTTCCTTAGCGTCCATAATAGCGTCCGTTCTGCCAACGGAGGCGCTCTGTGGCACGCGTCAATATCCTCAAACAAGTGAAGACCCTACGCGGCTGGCGCAATCTTGCGTTGAAGCGCGACGCGCGGGGCAGGATCAAGTGGAGTTCCAGCTCTGGCCGCTACATCATTGAATGGCGCGAGAACGGTCAGCGCCTCCGCTCCGCCGCTGGCATTACTCCCTCCGAAGCTCTCGAAGCACAGAAACGCAAGCGTCTCGAACTCGAAGCCGGTTCGAGTGGCCTCGAAATCACCGGGGGCGTGCCGGAAGAAAAGCTTTCCCTCACCGGAGCGATTCAAAGTTTCCTTAAGGACATCAAAACCTTCCGCAAGAAGCTGACCCACCAGAAGTATGATCTCATCCTCGGTCTCTTCAGCGAGCACGTCGCACCGAAGTCAGATGCCCGCGACGTGACTAGTGAGGACATAAAGAAGTTCCTCGCCTGGCGGAAGTCAAAGGGCTTCGACCCAGGGACGACGCTCTACACCGATCGGGTCATTCTTCATAATTTCTTCGGCAAACTTGGCATCGACAATCCTGTCAAAGACGTCCCCCGGCTGCCGAAGTTTCGCAAGCGACCCGTCGCCTACCCCGACGCGGATCTCCAGAAATTCTTTGCGAAGTGTACAGACTGGGAACGGGCGTTCTTCTGTCTGGCGCTTGCGACCGGGTTACGGCGCGGCGAACTCCAGACCCTCCACTTCTCAGACCTCGACTTAGCGCACCGGCGCGTCCACGTCCGGGCAAAATCCCAGTACGGGTTTTTGCCGAAGGACTGGGAGGAACGCACGGTCCCGATCTCTAATGAAGTGGCCGAGATCCTGCGCAAGCACCCGCATGTGCCGAACTGCCCCCTGGTCTTTCCGTCTCCGAAAAGCCACCTCAACTACCGCTTCCTGCATGAGCGGTGCAAGGAGATCGCCACACGCGCGGGCCTCAACAAGGATGAGTGGCACCTCCACCGCTTCAGAGACACCGCCGCTACTCGCTGGTTGCGCGCAGGCATTGACGTCCGCACCGTGCAAGAATGGCTCGGCCACGAGTCGCTTGCGACCACGCAGAAATATCTGGAGCCCTCGAAGGAAACTGAAAAGCAGCTCGAGGACCTCAAGCTGCCGTTTTAAATTCCAAGATTTCTGTGTTAACGAGACCCCATGGTCCATGGGCGAAAACCTTTGACCATTAGATTGCACAGATAAGGCCCCTTATAGATTGGAACTTGCACTCTTCCAATCTTCGTCAGGTACGTTCAAGAATACGTCGACAATCCGCGGATCAAACATCCGGCCGGACCAGCGTTGGATTTCCGCGCCCGCAACCGCAAAGGCGCGCGCCACGCGGTGTGGACGATCGCGGATGAGCATTTCAAACGTCTCCGCCACTGCGACAATGCGCGCCCCCAAAGGAATGGCCTCGCCTTTGAGACCTTGGGGATAGCCGGTTCCGTCGAACCGCTCGCGGTGAGAGCGCACAATCTCCGCAGCGCCCTGGAGCGACGCTTCTTTGCGTACGATCTCATACCCGCGCAGGCAGTACTCGCGCATTATGAGTCTCTCTTCCGCCGTCAGGACCGCGGGCTTTCGGAGGATCGCCTCCGGGATCTCGAGCTTGCCGATTTCATGGAGCAGGGCGCCAGTAGCAATAGTCCGAATCTCTTCTTCATCCAGGTCGAGAGCTTCCCCCACGACCGTCGCAAACGCCGCAACCCGTTGGCAGTGACTCCACGTCCCAGGGTCCTTCTGCTCCAGTGCCTCACCCCATCCCACAATCGTGGCATCCAAACCTACGGGAGTATTTGAAACCCTCGACTCATCACCCATATTGGCCATCCCGAGACTTCCATATTACGGCCAAATGATGTGAGTAAGGAGTCCTAGAAACGTCATGATCCATGGACAGCCATACTGGCGCACCAATGGGTAGTCCATGCCCGTCATCCACACGACCGGGACGGGGATCGCCAAGTCCAGCGGAGGCTTCTCCGTCTGGACACTCCTTTTTCTCGGCGTGACCGCGGTCTTCTCTCTCATCCTCTCGGCGCGCGGACTATGGAGCCTGCGATGGGGACAGCCCCGGTAGTCAAACAATCCCGAACATGAAAAGGCCCGTCGCACGGCGGAGGTGATCGGCGCGGATCCCTTTCTAAGTAGTTGTGAGGAACGATCAAGAACCTGGGGCATTCACGGTCTGATCCTTCGCGCCCATAATCACCAGCCACAGCATCAACGCCACCTCACCGGTGAGAGCGGGGAAAGTGGTGTTAGCGACCGCATGCTCGTATTGCGGCAACAGTAAGCCCGTCAAGCTGATGGCTAGATAGGCGAAGCCGTTGATAATTAGCCAGACGCCAAGGAAGCGGGGCAGGAAGCGCGACCTGTACACCAAGATCGCCAAGGGGAGAAGCCATAGGCCCCAGAAGATCTCAGCGGCAAAGACCTCCTGGTCGTGCATACGGAGGAACAGCATGGCCAGGGCATCGCGCTGAGATTTGTCGAATACGGACAAGAAATCGGCGCCGCGCACGAGGATCAGAGCAGCAGAGTCGTTCAGCACGACGAAGAAGTCGATGGCGGCCGGCAGCACACCCCCAAGGATCACAACCAGCACAGCGAGGTACTCGTCCACTCCCTTGAACAACCGGTAAAAAGCCAGCACGAGGAAGATCAAGATGGTTCCGCAGAACAGGTCTCCGACGATGCCGAGACGGAAGAGCGTCTCGTGCACGGCGATGTTGTTGGCCGTCGCCGACGCGTTCCCATGTACGAACAGTTTGCCGGGAATGTACATGAGGCGGATGGGACCGGCGATCACGAGTAATAGATAGAGGAACCCTGCGATTCTAGCGTTCTTGCTTGTCGGGCTCATGTGTTCTCCCCTGCTGCGAATCGTCGGCAAAGAAATGGGACGGGTTAATTAGTCTGGAAGAGGGCGCGTAATTGGTCGCTGTCGCTCGAAGAAGGCCCAGATCACTGCCGGTCCGTTCGGTTCCTTGGGCGACGGGCCCAATAATCGCGGATGGCGACGGTATGGCTGAGGGATGCCATGTCCACCGCCCCGAACGGCTACGAGCTCGACCTCCACTCTGGAGTCGTTGCGCCAGAGTACCTGCTCGACGCTAACTCCGTCTGCCACTCTGGTCTGGTTCGTTTCAGGCGTCCCAGTAATGTGGTTGAGGTCCGCAAAATATTGACCTGATTCTCGCGACGACCGGACCTTGCCGTTCCGGTAGAACAAGCCGAGGAGGGCAACCTCTCCACCATCGAACGGAACCACGGGATCGTCCGTACCGTTCACGATCATGACGGAAGCGCCTTCCCCTGCGGGCTTGCATTTGAAGTTCTCCGGCGTCGGGATGTTTGCCGATACCGCCGCAACCGCTCGAAAGCGGGAAGGGGCTTCGAGCGCAAGACGAAAAGCCATAAAACCGCCACGGGAACTGCCGGCCGCGAACACGCGGCTCGGGTCGACACCGATTTCGCTGATGAGCTTGTCGACCATCCCCGTCAGGAACCCCACATCGTCGATGTTGAGCCCGTTCGCGCTGACGTCACCGACAATGTTGCACACGTTCCAATAGCCCTTGTGCGCATTGGGATAAACGACTGCAAAGCCAAGTTCGTCCGCAAGGCGGTCGAACCCATACCCCGTCTCTATGCGCATTTGCGCTCCGTTTTCGCCCGAGCCATGCATCACTACCACAAGCGGTGCTCCTCTCGCCAGCCGCCGCGGCACGTAGGTCAGGTACGTCCGCTTCAGTCCGCCCGCCTCAATATCCCCCTTGGTGAGCGTACCAGACAGTGGTGGAACCACAGGAGCAGGCGAGTAGACGAAGTAGCCGAACAGCACACCCACCGCACCGACCAACGCAACAACGACAATCAAGCCCCGAAAGACGAAGCGCAGAACTCTGCTCATGGCAATCTCCCTGCCTTTCTCGTCCCCGGGCCGCGTTCCCGCTGCGCCATCAAACACTGGACCGGCAAGCGGCGATCCAGTCGTCAGCGTAACGTGTGTCAGATCCCGACCCCCGCATCCCCGTGGAGTTTGAGGATGTGGTTCAAGAGTTCACGAAGGTCAAGCATGGTGCTAAGCGCCTGTCGCCGCCGCACGCGCCTGTTCCTTCCATCGTTGCTCGTCCACGCCCCTCACCAGCAGCCACACGATCAGCGCGAAAGCCCCGAGCAGGGCGACGCTGACAGCGTAGGGGAACAGCAGGCGTCCGAGCGGCAGATAGAGGAAACTCAGCCAACCCAAACCTCCCAATACCGACAACACTCCCAGAATCCGTGGCAGGAAGGCGGATCGGATGATGAGGTAGCCTGTCAGGAGTGCGTAGAATCCGAAAAACACCAAGGCCATCTGGGCGCCCCGGTCATTCACCTTGAAAGAGAGCAGCGCCAGCGCCTGCAACTGTTCGGCACTGAAGACACTCAAGAAGTGCGCGCCTCCCAGGATGAACAAGGGGACGATAAAGAAGACGCGGCTAAAGGTCTTGATGATGCAACCTGCGAGGCCTAAGAACGCGGCAAGCAAAGAGACGCTCCTGCCCACCGGCTTAAGCAATTCATAAAAGAGAGCGGTCATAGCGATATTGCACGCCATTTCGATGAGGTAGACTGCGAAACCCAACTGAAACAAGCCTTTGTGCGTCAGTATGTTGGTCGCCGTAGCTGCGGCGTCGCCGTCTACCACAAGCCTGCCGCTCACGAAACCCTGGGCGAATATTCCCGTCAGTATGGTGAGGAGATAAAACACGCCCGTAATCCTGGCCTTGAACCGAGGCGACGTTTCTGTGATTTGACGCGCCATTGTGCCCGAGCTCTTAATTGTTCCTCCGATCATCCGCGCACGATTCGCGAATCGTCGAGCTGAGACTTTCAGAGTCTACAGCAATCGGAACCCGAAATCTCCACTCTCCTGTGAACCCATTGGCACGGGCAGGTCATTCTCAGCGCATGGTTGCGCAGCCTGGCGGGCGCCAAACCGCGCCAGGAGGCGACTAGCAGCCGGGGTACTTGACGTTAAATCCCGATTCCACTCACTGACCCCTGCGCTTGATTAAGTCAACGAATCGTCGATCAATCATCTACAATTCCCTCCGTTAAAACCTCCATTGGACACCACTGACAACAGAGCCGCTTCCCGGCCCTCCACTCTGCGCAAGGCGGGGCTGTTCTATCTCGTCTTCGTGATGTTCTCCTACACCACGGGCGGGCCGTTCGGCCTGGAAGACATGGTCACGACCTCAGGCCCGGGGATGACGCTGCTCTACCTGCTCATCCTGCCGTTCTTCTGGTGCATCCCGGTCTCGCTGGTGTCGGCGGAACTGACTACGGCCATGCCGGTCGAGGGCGGTTTCTATCGCTGGACGCGCGCCGCCTTTGGAGACTTCTGGGGGTTTCTCGCGGGCTGGTGGAACTGGTCGGCATCGTTTCTGCTGGGCGGCATCTATGCCGTGCTGTTCACCGACTACGTCGTGTACTACTTCCCCAGGATGACCTGGTGGGAACACTACCTGATTTCGGTGGCGCTGATCGCGCTGCTGACCTGGATCAACGTGCGCGGCATCGAGATGGTGGGGCAAGTCGCGACCGCGCTGGAAGTCTTCATGTTCATCCCGGTGATTACGATGATCGTCATCGCGCTCACCCATTGGCACTTCAATCCGTTCCATCCCTGGGTGGTGCCGCATCAGCCGACGTTCAAAGTTTTCGGCGTGGGGCTGGCCTTTGGGTTGTGGCTGTATTCGGGATATGAACAGGTTTCTACGGTAGCCGAGGAAGTCGAGAACCCGCAGCGCGCCTATCCGCGGGCGCTGGCGGTGGTGGTGCCGCTCTCCATGGCGGCGTATTTTCTGCCCGCATTTGCCGGACTGGCCTCGGCCGGACACTGGGAACAGTGGCATTCCGGATTTTTTTCCGAGGCCGCCAGGGTCGTCGGCGGGCCCTGGCTGGGCACGTGGATGACACTGGCCGCCATGGCCGGCAGCGTGGCGCTGCTCAACAGCACCATCCTGACCACTACACGCATGCCGTTCGCCATGGCCGAAGATCAGTATCTTCCGCAGGCGCTCACGAGAAAGCATGCGCGCTATGGCACGCCGTGGCTGGCGATCGTGGCGTCGGCGGCTATCTATGCGCTGCTAGCCTGGCAGAGTCTGGCGCAGCTGATCTCGGTCTACATCTGGCTGCGCTCGGCGACCACGGTACTGACCGTGCTGTCGGCATGGAAGCTTCGGCAGAAACGCCCGGACCTGAAACGGTCGTTCACGATTCCGGGCGGACGCGGCGGCTTGCTCTACGTGGTGGGAGCTCCGGTGATCATGGCGCTGTTTGCGCTGTTCGGCAGCGATCGCTTCGGGACGATCGGAGGCGTGATGGCGATGCTGCTGGGGCCGGTGGTGTACGGGATGGTGAGGGGAAGACGTCGCTAGTCGTTAGTCGTTGGTCGCTAGTCGTTGGCCGTTTTCTGCCGGCGGTGGTTCGGGACCATCGGCGCTCGGTAAAGTGGGGTGGGGCGGACAAAAACGGTTGATCCCGGTTGGCTCAGGGGATGCCTTCTGCGGCGATTCCTGAGGCCGCTGCAGGCCGGGAGGCGGTGGGATCAGGGCTCAGGCCGGCGCCGTTTTCGGACTCTCTACGGACCAGCTAAATCGGTTTAGTTAGCGGATTTAAGTGTATTATTTTCAACTGGTTACAGCCATATTTTTCCACAGCCGCAAGCCCCCAAAAATGACCGCGCCAGTGTAACTGCAAGCTATGCCGTAGCTTCAGGGCCGGCGCTTGAAATTCGCCCTCGTTAGATATACACTCTACATGTATATCTTTGGAGGAACCTGTGCAGGTCGCGAAGTGGGGAAACAGCCTGGCGATTCGCCTGCCCGCCGCAGTCGTTGACGCGCTGGAACTGAAAGCAGGCGACAACATCGAGATTCGCATCGCGGACAAGCGCACCTTCGACGTAAGCCGTGACTCGGCTCGCCAGCAAGCGCTCGCCCGCCTGCGCAAGCTGAGCCGTCCTTTGCCGGCTGGGTTTGTGTTCGACCGCGAAGAAGCGAATGCGCGATAAGGCGTTCTTCGACTCAAACGTGCTGATCTACGCCATGGTCAGCGGGGATTCCCGCAGGGAGCGGGCTCAGCAGTTAGTAGAGCAAGGCGGAGCAATCAGCGTTCAAGTGTTGAATGAATTCGTCGCGATCGCGCGACGTAAGATGCGCATGCCCTGGGAGGACGTGATCGAAGCGCTCGCCGCGATGCGGATCTTATTCCCTTCGCCGGTGGCAATCACGGTTGATACGCATGAGGCAGCGTTGACGATTGCGCAGCAGTACGGATTCGGGATCTATGACGCGCTGATCGCCTCTTCAGCCCTCGAAGCGAATTGCTCTACGCTGTATTCGGAGGATCTGCAGGATGGACAAATCATCGGAGGAAGGCTGACGATTCGGAATCCGTTTGCCTAGGAACGCGGGCGAGGGCGCCCGCGCCACACGATCCGGGGCAGTACTCTCGACCTTTAGCGATTCCTGGGTGCGCCAATTCACAGAGGGTGCCCCATCCTTGCGTTCTTCGCAAGGGTGGGCCGCGATGCTGCGTGTGCGATTTGATTTGGTGTGGCGCGGCTGAACAAACCCACTGGCCCCGGCATTTCCGACTCCCGCCCTTCGCAAAGAACGCGAAGGACGGGGCACCCCCTGTGTTGTTGCGCCAGCGGGTCAAAAGCATGGGCCACCCGACCGCCGGTCCATTCAGGCTCTCCGCCTTAGACTCGATATACATAATGCGCGACTTTGCTGACGATTTCGGCACGGCGATATTCTCTCGACCTTAAGTACATTCATTCTCCGAAGATGGCGCGGCCCATCTCGTCGCCGAGTTGCTTTACCTCTTCCGGATCGGCTGCGGCTCGAAAGCGTTCCGCCAATTCGAGGAATGCCTGCTCTTCTCTGGGCGCTTCTGGCGGCACGGCTGAAGCCGTGCCCTTCCCGGTGTCCATTCGTTGCTCCATGGAGATTCTAGCTCACCCAATCCAGGAATTTGTACCACGCGCCGGCCAACGGCAGGAACCACGGGTTGCCGTTGTAGAGGCCCAGGGGCGCGCCGGGGAACGGGATGCCGACGAAGGGATTGTCGGGCTTGGCTCCGCCGGCGCGATCGGCGGCCATGAGTTCGGCGATCTTCTGGCCTTGATACGTGGCCATGGCGACGCCGTGTCCGGCATAGCCGAGCGCGTAGTACAGGCCGTTCATCTCTCCGGCGTGCGGCATGATGTCAAAGGTGAAGTCGAGCGTGCCTCCCCAGACGTAGTCAATCTTGGCGTCGGCGAGTTGCGGGTACACGTCAATCATGCCGCAGCGCAAAATCTCGGCGCTGCGGCGGATGGTCTGGTCAGTTTCGGGAAAAAACGCGGCGCGCCCGCCGAACAGCATGCGCCGGTCGGGTGTGAGGCGGTAGTAGTAGAGATAGTTTTTCGAGTCGTAAATCATGCGGTTGCGCGGGCTGAGTTCGTGGGCCAGCTTTTCGGGCAGGACTTCGGTGGTGATGATGAACGATCCGATGGGAATGATCTTTTTCTGCAGCGCGGGCGTGGCCCGGCCGGTGTATCCGCTGGTGGCGACGAAGACTTCGTGCGCCCAGAGAGCGGCGGACGCCCTGGTCCGCCGAGGCGTCCCCCGGACGGGGGCGTCCGGGGCTCCCGTCGAGAGCTTCCATCCGGGTTCGCCGTGGTGTGAATCGCGCTCGATGGTCTGGACGCGGGCGCGTTCGTAAATCTGCGCACCGGCTTTCATGGCGGCGCGGGCCAGTCCGGCGACGTAGCGGGCGGGATTGCAGCCGGCACTGGTTTCGTCCACCAGGCCGCCGTAGTAGATGGTCGAGCCGATCTCGCCAGGCAGATCGTTTTTCTGCACCACGCGCAGGGTGTGGTGGAACTCGCGGGCGATGACTTCGGCCTGGCGGGCGTAGTCGTCGAAGTGCTTCTGTTTGCAGGCGACTTCGAGATGGCCGCAGCGCGCAAAGCCGCAATCAATCTTTTCTTCCTGCACCATCTGCTCGACGCAATCCATGGAAGCGAGCGACGCCGCGTACATGCGCTGGGTAAGCTCGCGCCCGTACATGGAGATGAGCTGGTTCACGCCGAGCTTCATGCCGGTGAGGACCATGCCTCCGTTGCGGGAGCTGGCGCCCCAGCCGATGGTTTCAGCTTCGAGGACGGCGACTGTAGCGCCGCGTTGGGCCAGGGTGCGGGCGGCGGAGAGGCCGGTGAACCCGGCGCCCAGAACGGCCACGTCTACGACTTCGGGCAGCGGGCCAGATTTCGGACCGGGGTCGGCCTTGGGGAATTCGACAGTGGTCAGCCAGTAGTTCTGTTCTTTGAGGGGCATCGGTTGTAGTTGGTCGTTGGTCGTTCGTCGTTGGTCGTTTGCCACCAAACCCGCCGATCGTTGCCAACGACTAACGACTAACGACCAGCGACCAGCGACCAACGACTGCCGCACAGAGTGAGCGACGGACGAGCATTCCAGACCGAGCATTGTAGCGCGGCCATTGTAGACCAGGGGCTCGCGGGTACATGTACGGCCGGTGCCGAGCGGGCTACGCCGCGCCACCTCGGTAATCTTGCTGAGGTTACTCGCCCTCCGTAGTCTGAAGGAGATGTCGCTGCGCAGCCTTTTGTTCACCACGGACGAGCCCTCGGCTCAGCCGATTCGCGAAGCCCTGACTGCCCTTGGCCTGGAAGGAGAGTCCTGTGCGGTGGCGGGCGAGGCGGCAGAGAAGCTCACGCTGGAGTGTTTCCAGATCGTCATTCTTGACTGGGACGAGCCCGAGGCCAGCCAGTTGCTGGCGACGGCCCGGGAGCGCAAGCTGGCCGAGCGTCCGCTGACGCTGGCCATCGTGAGCTCGGAGGCGGGCGTGCCCAAGGCGCTGTCGGCGGGCGCCAACTCGATTCTGCGCAAACCGGTTTCGCTCAACCAGGTACAGGACACGCTGAAGACGGCGCGTGACCTGCTGCGAGCGCGGCAGGACGCCGCACTGCAGGCGGCCGCGGCCGCGGCGGCTCCGGCATCGCTGCCGGCGGCGCTGAAGCCGGGTTCTGAGCCGGTGCTGCGCGCCGGAGAATTCCTGCAGAGCAGCAGCGCCACGGCGACCACCCAATTCGACATCGAGTCGGATTTCCAGAAAGCTTTCGATCAATCGGCCACGGCGGAAATGGACTCGCTGAAAGAGCTGGAGCCGATGGCGACGGCGGTGCCCGCGCCGGAAGCGGCCCCGGCTGTGCCTGCGGCATCTTCGCAAGGGCCAGAAGAAAAGCGCGGGCTGGAATGGTATTTGAAGCGGAAGGGAATCGCGGCGCCGCTTCCGGCCGGGACGGGGGCAGCCGCAGCGGCCGCGCCCGCGAAGGCTCCGGAAAAGGTCGAACTGCTCGGCTTTGATCAGAGTCCTTCGTTCGCGGACGCACCGCACACGGGTGCAGCCGCAAGTGCGACGAGAGCTCCATACGAAGTTCCAAACGAAGTTGCGAACGAAGGTCCGAACGAAGTCGCGAACGCGGTGCCCGCGCCCGAACCGGGAGCCGCGCGCCAGATTCAGGAACAGAAGACAGAAGCGCAACTGTTCGCCTACATCGCCGGAGAAGATCCGGCAGGGCAGCCGAAGCGGGAACGGTCCCGCTTCCACCTGGACCGCAGGATGATGATCGCCGCGGCGGCGCTGGCGGGCTGCGCGGTGGTTGCCGCTCCGCAGGCTCCCTGGCATCACAGTTTGGGGTCGCTGTTTGGACGCGGGCGGCTGGCGGTGCAGGGCTGGCTGAATCCGCAGCCGGTGACGCCGCCACAGGCGCCGGTTTCGCATGAAAACTTCGGGCGCCCGGGCGACGAGTACAAACTGCCCGTGGCCGAAACCATTCCGGACGCCACCACCGACCCTTCGCAGATCAGGGTTACTCCGATGGTGGATCCGACGGCGAAAAAAACGAATGACGCGGTGGTCGCAGACCCGAACGCCGATGCCGGAGACGGAACAACAAACGCAGGCGACGGCGGACCGGCACCAGGGAATCAAGTTCCAGGCACTCAAGCTCCAGTCATTCAGGTTCAGGAAAATCCGCAAGTTCAGGAAAATCCGCAAGTGCAGGGAAACGTTCAGGGAAACCCGCCAGCTCAACCTGGGGTGACGACGCCGGGGACAGGCGCAGCCGCTCCGGCGGATGTGCCAGCGGCATCGGCAGCCACGACCCCGGCTCCGAAGCCCTACGCCATCATGCCGCCGGCGCCGAAGATTGCGCCTCCGCGCCGGGCGTCGAGTCCGGCTTCGAGTACGACGATTCCATCGAGCCTGAAATCGCAAATGGCTTCCATGACTCCGGAAGCGAGCGGCAACAAGCCGGTCGAGGCTGCCCTGCCTTCGATTGAGCCGGTGGCGGTTCCGGAAGCAACCGAACGGGGCCTGCTGGCGGAGCAGCCGGCAATCAGTTATCCGGCGAGCGCCAAGGGGTCGCAAGGGACAGTGGTCTTGCAAGTCCTGATCGGGCGCGACGGCGCGGTGCAGGACGCCAAATTCATGCAGGGATCGCTGGCTTTTGCGCGGGCGGCTATTGACGGCGTGAAGCAGTGGAAGTTCAAGCCCTACAGCCTGAACGGGCGCCCGGTTTCGGTACAGACTCAGTTGACGCTGAACTTCAAGCCGGGAGCGTAGCCGCAGCGGCACACCGCGAGGCCAAGCCCACAAGTTAATTCAGGCCTGTCGGGCTGGAGGTCGTGACACCCGGATCGAGTCTGGGCGGCAGCTGCCGAGCAGCCGACCACGGCTCCTGCAGAGCTAGTTCCGGTGCCGGCCCCGGATGCGCTCCGAGCCCAGCACCGGATATTTTCATCAGGCCTTGAAGAAACGCTAATCTGCGGCCAGCGCTCCTACTTGATTTTCTTCGCGGTGATGTCTCCGCTTCTCGTGCGATACACGTAGCGAGAGACGCTTCCAGACGTGCCCTTCTCAAAGACGATCAGGCCTTCGTCATCGTCTCCATTGACGAAGAAGGTCGTCTCGTTCAGCGGCTGCAACTCATCCGGCTTGTTCTCGTTGCTCAGCTGAGACATTAGCTTTCCACCGGCCACGGAAACTGTATCCACGAACCCCGGACCCCATTCGTATTGCCCGGCGTATTGGGTAAGAACAGCGGGATTTACTTTGACGGATTGCCTCTTCAGGAGTTCGGGCATTTGGGCGTGGGCGATCAGCACCCAACTGCCGTCTTTCTTGACATAGGTATCCAGAACCGTCCAGCGGCTGATCAGAGACTGTTCGCCGTATATTTCCTTCTGGCTCTGACGGTAGACAGCCACGGCCGTCTGGCCAAAGCTCGTCACCTTGGGACTGTCGTGTTCGACCACCATTTTGTAGCCGACGGTGGGCCGAGCTTCAGAAATTTGCTGCGCCCCGGTATAGACTCCGGCTGGTTCAGCAAACACTGCCGATTGATCGATGAACCCGCCGTAAGCGCCACGATCAAAATTCTTCAGGGCGGCATGACGCTGGTTGATCAGTTCCGCGATCTCGCGTGTCGTCTGATCATCCGCCGCCACCCCGACTCCAGCCGGTGCGACCTGGGACTGCAGGCTTGAACCTCCCACCAACAAAGCTGCGGTTACCAAACCAACCAAAAGCGTGTGCTTCTTCATGGACTGCCTCCTCTTTAGATTCCCAGGAGCCCGCTGATCATGCATGTCGGCGAGTTCCTGTGATAGATTCGGCAGCACATCAGGCTCGTTCTTGCTTGCTGTGTGCACCACCGTGCTTGCATCCTGCGGGGAGCGGCTATTCAATGTCTTTAGGGATCGGCTCAATTCTTGTCAGGGTTCTCAGGATCGCCGTATGACGCAGCAAAGAAAGCGCTTCTGCGATTTTGGTCCGTTTCGGATGGACCGGCAGAAACGCTTGCTCCTGCATGGCTCTGAAACGCTCCCCCTCCCGCCTAAGGCCTTTGAAGTTCTCTTGTTCCTGATTGACAACCGCAACCGCGTCATCGAGAAGCCGGAATTCATGAAAGCGGTCTGGCCAGACAGCTTCGTGGAAGAAGGCAACCTGAGCCAGAACATCTTCCTCCTGCGCAAGACTCTTGGCGATGGCCAGGACGGACAGCGCTACATCCTTACCGTGCCCGGAGTCGGCTATCGATTTGTTCCCGAAGTAACCGAAAAAGAAGTTTCTGAGCAGCAAGAGCAGGCCCCGGTTAAGTCGCCTGGCGAGATCAGTGCATTCCGGGCGAGTCATGGTCTCCGAGTTGCGGTGTGCGCAGCAGCTCTGGTGCTGGCGCTGGCCATCGGCTTGGCCGTCTATGCGCGACACAAAACGGCGCCGCAAGCTTTACGGGAGACACAGCTCACCACCAACGCTGCGGAAGCATCCCTGACGGCCGCGGCCATTTCCCCCGACGGCAATTACCTCACCTTCGCCGACGAGCACGGCCTCTATGTGCGCCAGACCGCAAGCGGAGAAACTCACCCGCTGGCCTTGCCGAGCGCCGCCAGAATCTACCGTCTTTCCTGGTTTCCGGACGGAAGCAAAATCCTGGCTACGGGCATCTCTTCCGAGAGTCCGGTTCCCAGCGTTTGGTCTATCTCGCTGCTGGGTGGCACTTTCCGAAAATTGGGCGAGGACGTCGAGGAAGCGGTTCCTTCCCCGGATGGCTCAAGGATTCTCTACACGACCAGGCTGGAATCCGAGATATGGGTGATGGGCTCTAACGGGGAGGAACCGGCAAAAATTCTGAGCGGGGCGGCTCAGGACGCCTTGGGTTCGCTGGCCTGGTTTCCCGACGGTAAGCGGATCATGTTTCTCAGATTTCCCCTGGTCGGTCCGAATGCCGTCGAATCTTTGGAACTGGACGGCACCCAGCCGGCCGTCATAGTCTCCGCTCACAATCTTAACGCCTCGATATTTCTGCGCGACGGGCGGTTGCTCTATGGCGTTTGGAACCAGTCCGGCAATGACTCTGCGCTTAGTCTCTGGGAGGTTCGCGTAGATCTCACGAGCGGGCGAGCCGCCGGCGGGACTCACAGTTTCACGCAGTGGAAAAATGCCAGCATCCGTGATCTCAGCGTCACCTCCGACGGACAACGCCTCGTTTTTCTCAAGGGTGCAGCGCAGGGCGACGTATATGTTGGAAATCTGGAGCAGAACGGCAAAGCGCTCAGCGTCCCGCGACGGCTTACGCTCGACGACCTTGATGACCAGCCTTCCGACTGGACGCCCGACAGCAAGTCTGTGCTCTTTTTCTCCAATCGCAACGGAACCTACGATATTTTCCGGCAGTCCATCGATGAAACCACTGCCCAGGCACTGGTCGAAAACAAGCGGTACAAAATCCGGCCGAGAATGAGCCCCGATGGCAATTGGGTGCTCTACTATGACCCACCTGGAATCAACAGCTGGAATGAACGGGTGCGGATCGCGCGCGTTCCCCTGGCAGGCGGACCCACCGAGTCGGTCATGGAAGAACAGGGCCTCTACGTATTTCGCTGCACCCGACCTCCCTTTAATCGCTGCATCGCAGGCGTACTGCGCCCAAAGGAATTGGTCATCTACTCGCTCGACCCGATCAAAGGCAAGGGGCCGGAGCTTGTCCGAATTCCAGTCAATGCCGATGTCGAACAACCGAATCTGGATCTCTCACCCGACGGGAAGAGTATTGCCTTCATCTCCTTGAATATGTTTGCGGGCAAGATCCGGGTGATCTCCCTGCTCGACGGTTCGCAGCGCGACGTTGACGTGAAAGGCTGGAACAGCCTGAATCACATCAACTGGGCTGCCGACGGCAAAGGCTGGTATGTTTCCAGCGAACTGGCGTTGGCCAGCACGCTCCTCTATGTGGACCTCAGTGGCCATGCCACGATTCTGCTGCGTGAGCCAGGCTTCTTCACCGAGATTTGGGGCATTCCTTCTCCCGACGGCCGACACCTCGCCCTGCTGCGCCTCAATTCCGGCAACAATGCCTGGATGCTGAACGGCTTCTGAGTTCGCGCGCCTGGCTGGTGAACTGGCCCGGGCCCGAAGGCCGCTGCTGCGCTAGCCAAGAACCAGACCCTCGAGGGGAGGGATTTTCCCTCGATAACCCAATCGCGTCCTGGCCGTCTGATTCAGGGTGGCCCTGGCGTTACCGAAGTAGGGTCCTTTGGGCAGCCGCGGGATGGTAAACCGCATCTATCCAGCTATAATGAGAGCAGGTTCTAAGGAAGTATCCCTTTCCAGAAGGCCAAAACGGATGTCCATGAAAATGAAAGCCGCGGTACTGGTCGCGTCGTTTGCCGTCCTGATGTTTGTGGTCGTGGGTTCGCTGGGAGGCGTGCATGCCTCCTCGAACGACGGCTCTTACCGCCAGTTGCAGGTGTACAGCGAAGTGCTGCAGCGGGTGCAGAACGAGTACGTCGAAGAACCGAACATTCCCAAGGTGACCGACGGGGCGCTGCACGGGCTGCTGGAATCGCTCGATTCCAACTCGAGCTATATGCCGGCCGATACCTATAAGGCTTACAAGGCGCACAAGAACGATTCCAAGGGCGACATTGGAGCGGTAATCTCGAAGCGCTTCGGGTACGCCGACGTGGTGGATGTGCTGCCCGGCTCTCCGGCGGAGAAGGCCGGGATCGAGCAGACTGACATTTTTGAGTCCATTGAAGGGCAGAGCACGCGCGAGATGGCGCTGCCGGAGATTCGCAGCCTGCTGGCGGGCGCGCCGGGATCGACCGTAAACGTGGCCGTGGTGCACGGGCGACGGGCGGAACCGCAGAAAGTGGTAATCACGCGCGACCTGATCAGCATGCCGGCCGTCACCGACAAGATGCTGGACGACGGCATCGGCTACGTGAAGACCGAAGCTCTGACCAAGGGTAAGGCGCAGGAGATTGCGTCGAAGATCAAGGCGCTGGAACGTTCGGGGGCGAAGAAGATTCTGCTCGACCTGCGCAACTGCGCCGCGGGCGATGAGAACGAAGGCGTCGGGACCGCGAACCTGTTCCTGAATCACGGCACGATCGCTTATCTGCAGGGGCAGAAATATCCGAAAGAGGCGTTTAATGCCGATCCGGCAAAGGCGATCACCACGCTGCCGGTGGCGGTGCTGGTGAATCGCGGAACCGCTGGTGCGGCGGAAGTCGTGGCGGCGGCGATTCTGGAGAACGCGCGCGGCGACGTGGTCGGCGACAAGACGTTCGGCGACGGGTCGGTGCAGAAGACGATTGACCTGCAGGACGGCGGGGCGCTGATTCTTTCCGTGGCCAAGTATTACTCGCCGGGCGGGAAAGCGATTCAGGATGTTGCGGTAACTCCGAATGTGCTGGTGGCGGACATTGACGAAGGCATTGGCCCGGAGGATGAGGAGCAGATTTCAAATCCGGAACTGGAAAAGCCGAAACCGCCGGCGGACGATCAGATGAAGAAGGCGGTGGAAGTGCTGAAGAGCCGGAGCAGCTAGAAGGTCCTGCAACAGCAGATTCCTCGGTTGCCGTCGCTTTCGCTCCGGCCGCTCTCGGAATGACAAATGTGGATGCAATCGCGCGCCTCTGGCGCGCGATTTGCTTTCTGGGTGCGCCCTGCGCCCGAGGCACGCTGAGCGGGTGCTATCCTGACCTCGAAGCCGCATGGAGCCTCTCTACGACCAAATTCCTCCGGTGAAGGTGGGCGAGCGCAAGCTGGTGGGACGCGTGCTGTTCGGGCTGCTGGTGCTGGTGGCGGCGCTGGTGGGCGCGACCGCCGGGCTGCTGCTGGTCTACACCACCGACCTGCCGCAAGTGGACGCGCTCGAAGCCTACCGGCCCAGTTCGATTACCGAGATTTATGACGATTCCGGGCGCGTGATCGGCTCGTTTGCGCTGCAGCGGCGGGTGGTGGCGAGCTACGACGATTTTCCTCCGGTGCTGCGCGACGCCCTGGTTTCGATCGAAGACAAAGACTTCTACCGGCACTCGGGCATCAACTTCTGGCGCATTGTGGGCGCGGCGTATCGCGATATCGAGTCGGGCGGCAAGGTGCAGGGGGCGTCCACGCTGACCATGCAGCTGGCGCGAAATCTTTTTCTTTCGCCGGACCGGTCTTTCCATCGCAAGGTGCAGGAGGCGATGCTGGCCATCCAGATCGAGCGGCATTTCACCAAGCCGCAGATCTTCACGCTGTACGCCAACCAGATTTTTCTAGGGCACGGGGTGTACGGGTTTGAGGCGGCTTCGGAGTTTTATTTCAGCAAGCCGGCGAAGAGCCTAACCCTCGACGAGGCGGCGCTGCTGGCGGGGCTGCCCAAGGGACCGGCGGTGTATTCGCCGATCGCGCATGCGGACAAGGCGCAGAGGCGGCGGAATCTGGTGATCAACGGCATGCTCGAGGACGGCAAGATCACGGCGGCAGAGGCCTCGGACGCGCGGTCGGCGCCGCTGGTGCTGCATCTGGCGCACGATCCGAATTCGCTGGCGCCGTATTTCGTGGAAGAAATCCGGCGCTACCTCGAAGGCAAGTACGGCGCCGACCAGGTGCATGAGGGCGGATTGAAGGTTTACACCTCGCTGGATATGAATCTGCAGAAGGCGGCGAACCAGGCGGTGCTCGACGGGCTGGCGGCTTATGAACGGCGGCACGGGTGGAAGGGGCATCTGGAGAACGTCATCGCCGAAGGGGCGGTGCTGGAAAAGTATCCGCATCCGGACTGGGACGACGAGCCGGAAGTTGGCGGGTACATTCACGGCCTGGTCCTTTCGTCGGGAACGGGCATTGCGACGCTGAAGTTCGGCCGCTACACAGCCGCGTTGGGGCAGCCTGATGTGGCGTGGACGCAGCAGAAGATTGCCGACATTCTGAAGACGGGCGACATCTGCTATGTGAAGATTTTGTCGCTCAGTCCGAACGGCGCGGCGAAGGTGAGCCTGGAGCAGGATTCCGGGGCGCAGGGCGCGCTGCTGGCGATTGACAATGCCACCGGCGGGATCAAGGCGATGGTGGGCGGGCGCGATTTCAACGATTCGAAATTCGACCGCGCGACGCAGGCGCTGCGGCAGGTGGGGTCGTCGTTCAAGCCGTACGTGTACACCACGGTGATTGACGGAGGCGCGAGCCCGGACGACACCATTCTGGATGAGCCGGTGAGTTTTGAGACGCCGTCGGGACCGTACTCTCCGCACAACTACGACGAGAAGTTTGAGGGGATCATCACGCTGCGGCGGGCGCTGGCGCAGTCGCGGAATATTCCGGCGCTGAAGCTGGCGAACAAGGTGGGCATCAAGAGCGTGATCGAATATGCCGGGCGGTTTGGCATTACGTCGAAGCTGCCGCCGTACCTGCCGGTGGCGCTGGGGTCGGCGGAGATCACGCTGATGGAGCAGACTGCGGCCTACAGCGTGTTCCCGAATGACGGCGTGCGGGTGACGCCGCGCTACATCACCCGCGTGACCGATTATGAGGGGCGCGTGATGGAGGAAGACTTTCCCGAAGTGAAAGATGTGATCAGCCAGCGCACGGCGCGCATTATGACTTCGATGCTGCGGGAGGTGGTGCTGCATGGCACGGCGATCGCGGCCTCGAAGCTGCCGTTTCCGGCAGGGGGCAAGACCGGGACGACCAACGATTTCACCGACGCTTGGTTTGTGGGATTCACTCCCTTGATGAGTTGCGGGGTCTGGGTGGGCTACGACGAAAAGAAATCTTTGGGGGCGAAAGAGACGGGCGCGCACGCGGCGCTGCCCATCTGGATGAATTTCATGACCGTGGCGATGGCGGGGAAGGACGCGGGAGACTTTCAGCCTGCGCCGCTTGGGCCGCACGCGGTGGAGAAGGTGGACACGCCGGACGCGGCGCCGGCGGCGGAAGAGGCGCATTGAAGCGCAAAACCGTAACCGCAGAGTACGCCAAGAAAAGCCGCGGAGTTCGCGAAGGAAGACTTTCGCTGGAATCTTCAGGGAGGATCATTCACCGATGATCATGAGGAAAATCGCTTTTGCGGTGTTCTTGATTGCGTTTTGCTTGATGAACTGTCGAGTGGGAGCACAGGCGTGGAATCGTGCGTCAGAAGATACCCGGGCCGCCGTCGGACAGGTGCTGCGCACGCAGCAGGCGGCGTGGAACAACCACGATCTCGATGGGTTCATGACGGGGTACTGGAAGTCTCCGGAGCTGACGTTTTTCTCGGGCGCGAACGAGCGGCACGGCTGGCAGGAGACGATGGATCGCTACAAGGCGACGTATCAGAGTCCGGGGCACGAGATGGGGAAACTGGAGTTTTCCAGCCTGCGGGTCGAGGCGCTCGGCGGGGATGCGGCGTTCGTGCGCGGCGAGTGGCATTTGACCATGCCGGACGGGAAGACTCCGCACGGGTTGTTTACGCTGGTGTTTCGCAAGTTTGCCGACGGCTGGAAGATCGTGCACGATCACACGTCGGCGGCGGAGTGAGTTGGTCTTCCCCAATCATTCAGCGCTCTGTCATCCTGAGGGAAGCGAAGGACCCGTGCAGTCGGCCGGCAGCGCCTCACTGCACGCAAGTTGCATAGGTCCCTTCGACTACGCTCAGGGCAGGCTCTTCTCGGCAAAGAACGCCGCTCAGGATGACAACAATTTTGTGGCGCGTCATTTCCGGACGCGAATTTGGACCCGAGCGCCTTCCGGCAAACTTCCGTTTAGCGGTTCCACTTTTCCGTCGCGGACGATGCCTTCGAACTCCTGCGGGTGGGGTGAAAGGCGCGCGGACGAGGCGTCCGCGGCTCCATGGCCTGTCTTCGCGGGTCCATGAGTTGTGGCTGTGGCGGCGTTCGCGGGCGAGGGCGCCCGCGCCACATTTCGTCCCGTGCCTTTGTCCATGGCTTGGTTGGCCAGGAGGTCGGCTTCCTGGTTGTGCTCGCGCAGGGCGTGGCCGATCGAGAACCAGTCGAGTTTCGCGATCAGTTCCTTGGCGCGGGCGTGCAGGTCTTTCAGCGTTGGGTTCTTCACTTTGTAGACGCCTTGAATCTGCCGGACCAGCAGTTCGGAGTCGCTGACCAGTTTCAGCGCTTTGAGGCCGTGTTTTATGGCGTATTCGAGGGCGGCGATTAGTCCCTGATATTCGGCGAAATTGTTGGTCTGGTGGCCGAGGTATTCACTGAGCGCGGCGACCTTGCGTCCGGATTCGTCCTGGATGACGACACCGTATCCGGCGGGGCCGGGATTGCCGCGGGCGCCGCCGTCGCTGTGGGCGATGAGGTAGTGCGCGGGAGGAGTGTCGCGGGATGGGAACAGGCTGCCGGTATGGCGGGGAGATGGCATGGCTTGAGTTTATCGCAGGCTTTGAACCTCAGCGGCGGAAGCCGCGATTCAACATCGGTGAATCGCAGGGCTGAAAGCGGGGCGCCACGCAAAAACCCGTCCACTGGGGCTAAAGCCCGATACCGAAGCCAATGCCGACGCGGCCCTGAAGGGCCGCTCTTCCACCCTAGCCCCGGGGCCGCTCTTTGACCCTAACCTCGGGGCCGCTCCTTCACCCAGCACTTCCACTCAGCACTTCCACTCCGGACTTCCATTTATTTCAGCCGTTAAGGATAGATCGAGACGGCGGGGGTCGAGCTTCGCTCGACGGACAGCCGGGGGCGGCTGTCCCTACATGGACTTTTACCGGCCGACGGCGAGGCGGGTGGCCAGGCGGGGCGGGAGCTTGGCTTCGAAGATGCGGTCCTGGGCGGCTTTCAGGTTGTAGGGGGTGCGGTGAAAATGCACGACCTGGGCCTCGGTGTCGTAGAGGGCGAAGGCGGCGCGCCAGTCTCCGTCGCGGGGCTGGCCGACGGAGCCGGGATTGATCAGGTAGCGGGCGCCCGGCTTGAGCTGCATGGCGACGGTTTCCGCCTTGCCGACGGTGCGGTATTCGGGGCGGAATCCGTCGGCGCCGGTGCCGTTGGCGAAAAATCCGCCCTGCAGGTGCGTGTGGCCGAAAAACGTCAGCGGAGAAGTCAGCGTGATCAGCGGGGCCAGGGCGTCGCCGAGGGAAACCACGTATTCGTCTTCGTCGTTGGGAGAGCCGTGGACCAGTTGCACGTCGGGGAACTCGGGGAGCGCGATCGGGCCGTGAGGCAGCGCCCGGAGCCATTCGAGATTCTCGGGCGTCAGCTGGTTGCGGGTCCAGACCGCGGCGGCAGCGGCCATGGGGTTGAAGTCTTCGATGTCCATCAGGCCGGTGGCGGCCTTGTCGTGATTGCCGCGGACGAAAGTCTTTCCCAGATCGCGAGAGCGGTCGGTGACCTCGTTGGGGCTGGCGCCGTAGCCGACGATGTCGCCGAGATTGACCACGATATCGTGCGGCGGAGCGGCAGCCAGGCAGCCGTCGAACGCTTCCAGGTTGGCGTGAATGTCGCTGAGCAGGAGTATCCGCAAGAGGTCCCCGGACGAAGCGGGAATTATAGAACAAGAGCGGGGTTGGGTGCGGGCTGGAGAGTTGCAAATCCCGTGCGGGACATCACTCACCTGCGTTCTATACTGCGCACGAGGCTCCCAACATGGCGCGCTGGCAATTCAAGGACGAGACACCTTTAGACGTGAAGGTGGTCGCCACGGTGTTCTTCGTGGCGCTGCTGCTGGTTCTCGCCTTGGCATGGGGCATCCCAGAGTGGTCTCCGAGGGTTGCGGACAGCATACATTCGGTTCCCATCGCCTATCGCGGCGGCACCGCTTATTTTGTCCAGCCATGGCTTGCGAAAGCGGAGCGTGACGCGGATTGGCTGGCGGCAGGCTCGGGAGCCGCCGTCTTTCTACTGTTCCTTGTGCATCGCAACGAGCTCGAGCGAGTCGGGTAAACTTTGGTGCCCCCGTGACCCTCAGGGGCTAAAGCCCGGGTCATTTGTGGCGCTGGGCGGCACGGCTGAAGCCGTGCCCTTCCCGAAACCGCTTATGAAGCCTCCCAAAACTACTTATAAAACGGTTCTAGGAATTCACCACGGGGCAGCGGGCCCAGTGGCCGGGCGCGATTTCGGTGAGCGGCGGCAACGATTGTGCGCACTCGTCGACGCGGAATTCGCAGCGCGGTTCGAAGGGGCAGCCGGGGGGCAGGGCATAGAGGCCGGGGACCGTGCCTTCAATCGTCTTCAGGGGTTGAGCGCGGTCGGTCTTGAGGTCGGGGACGGCGTGGAGCAGGCCGCGCGTGTAGGGATGGGCGGGGGCCTGAAAAATATCTCGCCGGGTTCCGATTTCCACCAGGTTTCCGGCGTACATGACTGCGACCCGGTCGGCGACCCCGGAGACCACCGCGAGATCGTGGGAAATAAAAAGCATGGCCAGCCCGAACCTGGCGCGGAGATCGGCCAGCAGGTCGAGAATCTGCGCCTGGATGGTGACATCGAGCGCGGTGGTGGGCTCGTCGGCGATCAGCAGCTGCGGGCGGTTGACGATGGCCATGGCGATCATGACGCGCTGGCGCATGCCGCCGGAAAGCTGGTGGGGATAGTCGCGGGCGCGGCGGCCGGCTTCGGGAATGGCAACTTCGTTCATGGCGGCGACGGCGCGCTGCCAGGCTTCGGACCTGGTCATGCGCTGGTGGGCGAGAGCCGCTTCGGCGATTTGCTCTCCGACGCGCATGACCGGGTTGAGCGCGGTCATGGGCTCCTGAAAAATCATGGCGATGCGCGAGCCGCGAAGCTGGCGCATGGCTTCGTCGGAAAGGTCGGGGAGGTTGCGGGCGGCGCCGTTTTCTGAAAAATGAATTTCGCCTGACACCCGCGCCTGCGGCGGCAAGAGCCGCATGATGGCGAGCGAGGTGATGGATTTGCCTGAACCGGATTCGCCGACCAGGCCAAGGACTTCGCCGGGGGCGATGGAGAAATTCAGGTCGCGCACGGCAGCAAACGATGAAGAAGAAGGTGCGCCGGGGGTTGGTGCTTGCGACGGGAAGGCGATGCTCAGCCGGCGGACCTCGAGCAGATTGGACACGGACCTATGGTAGCAATTCGCCGGGTGGTGGTCAGTGAAGAAACCAGCCGGCGGCGAGAGCGGCCAATTCGAGTTTGACCAGCCAGCCGATGGCGTAGGAAACCACAAACACCCGATGGAGTTTCATGAAGGCGGCGTTGGTCAGGATCATGGGCAAAGGCCCGATCACCCAGATGGCTACGGCCAGCTGGCTCGCGCCAACCACGGTCAGGCCGAGCCTGGCTGAGACCAGGGCAAAAACGCCGCAGGTTAGAAAGGGCAACGGGCTGGTCAGGGCGATCGCCTTCGATTCCGCGCCCTTCCGCCATACTTCCGGATAGCTGTAGCGGCGATGGATCCAATCACCGGCGAAGAACCAGTCTGTCAGCGAAGCCACGACGCCGGCGCCCAGGGTGATCAGGGCAAGTCGCATCCAGTGCATAGCCGAACTCCCCAACCGAGACGGGATTATACGGCCGGCGTGCGCTTCTTCCGGCAGCTTATTCGCTATTGTCCCAGAATCAAGGGCAGGCCGTTCTTGTTATTGCCGATCACTACGACCTTGGAGTTGGGGCTCTTGGCCAGATTTTCCGTGGCTTCGATGCCCTTCCACTCGAGCAACGACGGCGTGATGCCCTGGGCGACGATCTGCTGGAAGTCGCGTACGCCGGCAGCTTCGATGCGCTTGCGCTGCGCTTCCTGGGTTTCTTTCTGCAGGCGGAAGTTCATGGCCAGGGATTCCTGCTCGGCCTGCTGCTTGGCCTCGATGGCAGCTTTCAACGTCGCCGGCAGCTGGATGTCGCGCAGCAGAACGTTTTCCACGGAAATGCCGCGTTTGTTGAGTTCGGCGGTGATCTGGTCGGTGATCTGCTTGGCCACCATTTCACGTTCGCCGGTGTACAGGGCGTTGGCGGTGTGCGAGGCGGTGGCTTCGCGGATGGCGGAGCGCAGCGTGGGCTCGACGACGACATTCTCGTAGTCGGCTCCGATGTGCTGGAAAACGTCGGCGGCGCGGTCGGGGTTGAGGTGGTAGATGAGCGACGTGTCGAGGCTCATCATCAGGCCTTCGCTGGAAGGAACGCTGGCCGATTCCTTGATGGTCTGGGTCTGAATGGACATCTCGTTGTTGGTTTTGAGCGGATTGATGAGATGAATGCCTTCGCCCAGGGTCTCGCCCGTGACCTTGCCGAAGAGCGTGAGCACGCCGACGTGGCCGGTGCCGACGCGAGTGACGGAACTGAAGAAAAGAATGACCAGCAGGAATGCGGCGACACCCAGGCCGATCAGGCGAATCAGGCCGCCGCCGTGTCCGCCACCATCAATCACTCGGCCGCGCGCAGGATCAAAAATTGTCATCGGAATTCTCCCTGAGAGATTCTAGGGGTGGACGATACACGGGATAAGTAGCTTGTTGGGGTCAGGGTGTGAGTGTATGCGGGCACGGCCTTTTTAATTTCTGCGAAAGAGATCTCAGGCAAACGTGGCTCTGATTCTCGGCTGCAAGAGAAACAGCAACAGCGCACCCGCAATGATGATGCCCGCTCCGCCGCGCAGCCAATCGCCTCTGACACAGTTAACAACATCCCCGAGAACCTGAGTGGTGATGATTGCGACCGCCAGTCTCCATCCCCAACGGCGGCGTCGAAACCACCCGATTCCTGCAGCGGTAAGGAGCGCTCCGAGCAGCAGGAAGAGAATCCCAACCGTACCGCCGGCAGGCGCGAGCTGCTTATACGCAGTGGGATTGAGAGCCCAGACACGGTCAAGAGGCGTACCTCGCCAGAGCAGAGTTGTTGCCGCGAGACTGGCCATGATGGCACCAAAGAACAAGAAGATGCCTACGGCAGTGAATCCTGGCGGATTGTGCGTCATAGCGAGGCATGCACCTCTATATGATTTAACGCGCCGGCTTGCCCAATGCGGCGACCGTTTGAGCGGGACTGAGGCGTACCGAAAACCTGTCGTCGTGTCCGCAGCTGATTACCGTAATCTCACCGGGATACTCTCTGACCCAAATCACGTGCTCTGGGTTCACAAAGACTTCCATACCGTCCACATCTTCAAACATGACAAACTCCACGTCGCCTCCTTGGTGATTCCTGATCGCCTTTTCCGGGGAATGGCTCAATCATCGGGCTGTCTGGTTTATGGACTCAAAATCGCCGTCACGGATGGGAGTTTACCGGAAGAAACGCCGATGCTGCCAGCGGCTCAAGCTGTGATCTTTCGAGGCTGGTTGCGGCACGACTGGACGTCGTGCCCTTCCTGGGGTTATGCCCTTCGCGGCTTGGGTGAGATTGAAGCATTTGGGCTTGGCTTTCAGGGTGGGGCCGAAGTCAACGGCGGCGGACAGGAGGGTCCGCCCCACACAAATCTCTCAGGCTGGCTGGCTTGAATCTTGCCGGATGGGTGCCGCATCTCTTACAGTTACTAGATGAACAAGATTCATATCCCAACGCCATTGCGGCAGTATGTGGGCAAGCAGGCCTCGGTGGAAGTGCCGGGGACAACCGTAGGCGAGGCGATGACGGCGCTGGTGGCGCAGCATCCCGACCTGCGCAAGCACCTTTACACCGAGGAAGGGAAACTGCGGGCTTTCGTGAACCTGTATGTGAATGATGAAGATGTCCGCTATCTGCAGAAGGAAGCGACCGCGCTGAAGGACGGCGACAGTATTTCGATTGTGCCTTCGATTGCCGGAGGCGCGGCGTGATTGGGGATTCTCGATTGGGATCTGACCCCACAACGCGCTCCCGTATATGCTGCCCTTCCGGTTGTTAACTCCGGCTCCGCGGAGTTCGTCGATTTAAATACAGCGAGCAATGTTGGTGGATTCGACGAACGAAAATCGCTAAACCACGAAGGGCACGAAGGTCCACGAAGGAAAGCTTAACGAGGACATTATGGCCACCACCACGGAAACTCCAATAACGTTGAACAAAGACGAAATCCTGCGCTACTCGCGGCACTTGATCATGCCCGAGGTGGGCATGGAGGGACAGCAGAAACTGAAAGCGGCGCGGGTGCTGTGCATCGGCACCGGAGGCCTGGGTTCGCCGATGGCGCTGTACCTGGCGGCGGCGGGCGTGGGCACGCTGGGCCTGGTGGATTTCGACGTGGTGGACTACACCAACCTGCAGCGCCAGATCATTCACTCGACTGCCGATGTGGGCCGCAAGAAACTGGATTCGGCGGCCGACAAGCTGAAAGGGATCAATCCCTTCCTGAACCTGCGGACGTTCGACACCAGGCTGACCTCGGCCAATGCGCTGGAATTGTTTCGCGAGTTCGACATTATTGCCGACGGCACCGATAACTTTCCGACGCGCTATCTGGTGAACGACGCATGCGTGCTGACCGGCAAGCCGAATGTGTACGGCTCGATTTTTCGGTTTGAAGGACAGGCCAGCGTGTTTGCGACCGAGGATGGGCCGTGCTACCGCTGCCTGTATCCGGAACCGCCACCGCCGGGGCTGGTGCCTTCCTGCGCTGAGGGCGGCGTGCTAGGGATTCTCCCCGGGCTGGTGGGCGTGATGCAGGCGACCGAGGTCATCAAGCTGATTCTCGGCATCGGCGAGCCGCTGATCGGACGGTTGCTGCTGGTTGACGCGCTGGGCATGAAGTTCCGCGAACTCAAGCTGCGCAAGAATCCGGAGTGCCCGGTCTGCGGCACGCATCCGACCGTGACCAGGCTGATAGACTACAACGAGTTTTGCGGCATTCGCGGCGAGGAGAAGCCTGTGGCGAGCGGCGTTCCGGAAATTCAAGTGGAAGAATTGAAGCGCCGGCTGGAGGCGAAAGAAGATTTTCTGCTGCTCGACGTGCGCGAGCCGCACGAATATCAGATCTGCAATCTGGGCGGGCAATTGATCCCGCTGAATGATTTGCCGAAGCGGGTGAACGAGCTCGACTCCAGCCGCGAAATCATCGTGCACTGCAAGATGGGCGGACGGAGCGCCAAGGCGGTCGCCTTTCTGCAGCAGGCAGGATTCAGGAAAGTGCTGAACGTGGCGGGCGGGATTACGGCGTGGTCGGATCGGGTGGATCCGAAAGTGCCGAAGTATTGACGGGCCGGAGTGCCGAAGTTCTGAAGGGCCGAGTTCTGAACAGTCTAAGTTCTTAACGGCCGAAGAACTGAAGGGCCGAAGTTCTTAACGGCAGGGGTCAGGGATCAGGAGCTAGGGGCTAGTTTTCAAGGGGAGCGCTTACGCGCTCCCTTTCTGTTCTCAGACGTTTCTCATCCTCCCTGGGTTTTGCTCGACAGAGAAGTTTTCCCTTTCCCCGCCGATAGGGGACATGTGAGCAATATGTTTGCAGGGAAAGGGGTTGCCGAGGCGAAGGCGGCGGCGATCAAGCCCATTCGCTATGTGGCGCGGCAGCCGATATTTGACCGCGAGGAAAAGGTTTACGGATACGAACTGCTGTTCCGGGATGGGCTGGAAAATGCCTTCACGGGCGATACCAATGAGGCGTCACGGGCCACGCTCGATCGTTCGCTGCTGATGGGGTTGGACGTGCTGTGCGACGGGCGGCGGGCGTTCATCAATTGCACCCGCGACACGCTGATCAAAGGCCTGGTCACCCTGCTGCCGGCGGCTTCGACGGTGGTCGAAATTCTGGAGGATGTTCCCGCCGATCCCGACGTCTTGGCTGCCTGCCGGAGCCTGAAGAAAGCCGGGTATCTGATCGCCCTCGATGATTACGTGGCCGAAGACGCCAGGGCGCCGCTGTCCGAAGTTGCCGACATCGTCAAGGTGGACCTGCGGTTAACGACCGAAGCGCAGCGCCGGACGATTCTGCACGCCGGGCCGGAGCACTGCCTCATGCTGGCCGAAAAAGTCGAGACCCGGGCCGAGTTTGTCGCGGCGCGGGAGCAGGGCTTCGTCTATTTTCAGGGTTATTTCTTCCGCCGGCCGGAGATGGTCAACACGCGCGACATGCCCGCGAACCGGGTGAGCTATCTGCGGATGCTGCAGGAGGTTTCGCGTCCCGACCTGAATGTGGACGGCCTGGAAAGGCTGATCAAGACGGAGGCCTCGGTGTGCTACCGCCTGCTGCGCTACCTGAACTCCGCCGTGTTTGCCTTCAAAAGCGAAATTCATTCGGTGCGGCATGCGCTCTCCATGCTGGGCGAGCGCGAAGTGCGGCGCTGGGTCCGCATGATTGCGGCGGTCGGTGCGGGACAGGATCGCACCAGCGATCTGGTGCTCTAGGCGCTGGTGCGCGGGCAGTTTGGCGAATTGCTGGCGCCGCGGGTATCGCATGGTGAGTCCGATCTGTTCCTGGTTGGACTGCTGTCTCTGATTGATGCCATGCTGGAAGTGCCTATGGCCGAGGCGCTCGAGAAAATCCCGCTGGATCGCGAAACCAAGGCTGTGCTGCTGGGCCAGCCCAGCATTCTGCGCCCGGTCTACCAGCTGATTCTTGCGCACGAGAGCGGCGAGTGGGCGGCCTCGGCCGAGTTGAGCCAGAACCTGCATCTGGACGCGGAAGAAGTTGCCGGCCTTTACTGGCAGGCGCAGCAGTGGGCGCGGGTAGTTTCCGCGTCGGTGTAGAGCCTGGCGCCGACTCTGGCCGGCACTCAACCCTGCCCCTCTACCCTGGCAGTTCATGTCCTGCTGTGCAAAAGGCGGCGGGTTGGGCACTTGCGCGGCAGGGCCGGGGCGAGTAGCATAGGGATGTTCTCGTTTGAGGCCTCGTTCCCGCGCAGGCCTCCCGCGCCAGCCGATTCGAGGCGGCGCCTACGGATCCGAATAAACGGAAACCCGATAACTGAAGATTCTTGTTGAACACGTCACCAGTACCAGAATTAGCAGGTGGGGATTGTTTTAGGAAGTGTCCAGCCGCAAACACGCCGCGTGGAATCACCGATCGGGTACAGGACTCCGCTCCTGAGGGTGGGACTGCCTTCCGAAGCCGTGGCTTGGGGATCTTGCAACTTCTGTCAAACAGCTTGAGAGGACTATGAACGCAGGACCAGGAAAGGCCTCCTCCGGTGGGGGGGGACG
>Ga0209415_10003524_pt1 | contig 29091 bp, 24 predicted proteins | sample PeaSoiSIISIP2007_FD_187696 | JGI IMG/M metagenome (GOLD analysis project Ga0209415, IMG submission 187696) | Peat soil microbial communities from Weissenstadt, Germany - SII-SIP-2007 (SPAdes) (version 2) | ecosystem: Environmental > Terrestrial > Soil > Wetlands > Peat | place: Germany...
CGAGCGACGTCGTCGGCGCGGAATTCTCGGCCAGCCCCGCGTCGAGCCACATCGCACGCCTCGGCGGCGATGAATTCATCGTGATACTGCCGCTGGTGGACAACGCGGAGGATGCCGGCGTCATCGCAGGCCGGCTCATTGCGGAGCTCAGAAAGCCGGTGAATCTGGCGCTGCACACGCTCGTCGTCACGCCCAGCATCGGCATCGCCCTGTATCCCGGCGACGGCAAGGACGTCGAGACGCTGCTGCGCAACGCGGATCTGGCGATGTATTTCGCGAAGCGCAGCAGTCCGGGGACCTTTGCCTATTTCGATGCGGCGATGAACGCCAAGGCGCTGCAGCGCTTCACGATAGAAGCAAAACTCCGAACGGCGCTCGAGCGCGGCGAATTCGCCTTGCACTATCAGCCTCAATTCGACGTCACCACCGGCGGCCTCGTCGGTATGGAAGCGCTGCTGCGTTGGACCAACGATGAACTCGGTTCCGTTCCTCCCGTGGAATTCATCCCGATCGCCGAGGAAACCGGATTGATACTCTCGATCGGCGAATGGGTGCTGCGAAGTGCCTGTACTCAAGCGAAGGCCTGGCACGACGAGGGCCTGCCGCCGACCCGCATGGCGGTCAACGTCTCGGGCCAACAATTCATACTCAAGGATTTCGCGCAATCGGTGGCCGCCATCATCAAGGAGACCGGAATAGACCCGAAGTTGCTCGAGCTCGAAATCACCGAATCGGTCGTCATGAAGGACGAAATCTGGGCCGAGCAGGCCTTGGCGCAATTGAAGGATCTCGGTGTCTCGCTGGCGATCGACGATTTCGGCACCGGCTATTCGAGCTTCGGCAGACTGCGGCGTTTTTCGGTCGATCGGCTCAAGATCGACCAGTCGTTCGTGACCAGTCTGATCGATTGCAGCGACGATCGCGCGATTGCGGCGGCCATCATCGCGATGTCGCGCTCGCTGCACATCAATGTCACGGCCGAGGGTGTCGAGAACTTTCCGCAGCTGATGTTTCTGCAGGAGCACGAATGTCAGGAAGCTCAGGGATTTTTATTCAGCCGGGCACTACCGCCGGGCGACGCCCACAGACTATTATGCCGGGCAGCCGAGGCGTCCACGGGGACCCGAACGGCTAGACTTCGGACCCTGATTGGTTGAAAACCATTGGCAGATGATAATCCCTCGGGCGCCGCCGGCTCGGCGCGCCGCATTCTATTCGCGAGCTTGATCGGAACGACGATCGAGTTCTTCGATTTCTACATTTACGCGACCGCAGCCGCGCTGGTTTTTCCCAAACTGTTCTTTCCTCAATATGACCCGGCGACGGCGGTTTTGCAGTCCTTCGCGACTTTCGCGTTGGCGTTCTTCGCGAGACCGATCGGTTCGGCGCTATTCGGCCATTTTGGAGATCGCGTGGGCCGCAAAGCCACGCTGGTCACGGCCTTGTTGACGATGGGCGTTTCGACGATCTTGATCGGCGCGCTGCCGACGTATTCCTCGATCGGCGTGTTCGCGGGTGTGTTACTCGCGGTCTGCCGGCTCGGCCAAGGGATCGGGCTCGGCGGCGAATGGGGAGGGGCGGTGCTGCTGGCGACTGAAAACGCGCCGCCCGGCAAGGACGCCTGGTACGGCTGCTTTCCGCAGCTCGGTGCGCCGCTGGGATTCTTGTGTTCCACGGTCGTTTTCATGCTGTTGACGCATAGCCTGAGCGACGCCCAATTCTTGAGCTGGGGCTGGCGCGTGCCGTTCCTGGCAAGCGCGGTACTCGTGTTGGTCGGCTTGTACATTCGCTTGCAGCTCGTCGAGACCCCGCAATTCAACCAGGCGGTGAATCAAGGAGAGCGGGTTCGCGTGCCGCTCTACACGGTGGTTGCGCGGCACGGACGCACGCTCATATTGGGCACTCTGGCGGCGACCGCGACCTTCCTGGTGTTCTACCTCATGACGGTCTTCACCTTGAGCTGGGCGACGACCAAGTTGGGGTTCTCGCGCGAGCAATTTTTAGGTATGTTGGTCATCGGCGTGCTGTTTTTCGGAGCGACGATACCGATCTCGGCGCTGCTCGCCGATCGCGTCGGTGCGCGCAACATGCTGATCGTGGCGAGCGTCGGGCTGTTCGCGCTTGGATTCCTTTTCAAACCGCTGTTCGGCGCCGGCACGACGATGAGCGTCATGGCGTTCTTAAGTCTAGGGCTGTCCATGACGGGGCTGACTTACGGGCCGCTCGGCAGCGGATTGGCGTCGCTGTTTCCGACCGCCGTGCGTTACACCGGAGCGTCCTTGAGTTTCAATCTTGCCGGGATCGTGGGCGCCTCGCTCGCACCGTATATCGCGACTTCGCTGGCGTCTCTCTACGGATTGGCCTACGTCGGGTATTACCTGTCGCTCGCCGCCGCGGTGTCGCTGCTCGCCTTGTTCGCGATTGGCGGCGCCGACCGCTCACGTCAGCTGCTCCAGTAGCGCATCGATGCGCGCGAACAATTTATCCTCGGCGCGCGCATCGTGCGAGAAACGCAACTTGAGCGGACCCTCGAGGCGGTACTCCTTGGGCCGCCCCTGAAGCAGCTTGAGCACGCGCTTGGGCTCGATCTTGTTTTGCTCGTCGAACACGAAGTAGCCGGTTGCCGGGCCGACTTCGATTTTACGAATTCCGAGGTGTGCGGCGCGCAGCTTGAGCTGCGTGATCCGAAACAAGGTTTGCGCAAAGGGGGGCATCGGTCCAAACCGGTCGATCAATTCGACCTTCAATTCGTCGAGTTCCTCGCGAGTACTCGTGCTCGCGATCCGTTTGTAGAGCACCAGGCGCAAATGCACGTCCGGGACGTAGTCCTCCGGGATCAGCGCCGGCAGATGCAATTCGACCTCGGGGCCTGCATCGAGCGGACGTTCCAAATCCGGCTGCTTGCCTGATTTCAACGCCGTCACTGCGCGTTCGAGCAATTCCATGTACAGGTTGAAGCCGATCTCTTGAATTTGCCCGCTTTGTTCTTCGCCGAGCAATTCCCCAGCGCCGCGGATCTCGAGATCGTGCGTCGCCAAGGTGAAGCCCGCGCCGAGCTCTTCGAGCGACTCGAGCGCTTCTAGGCGCTTGACCGCATCGGCGGTCATCGCCTTGCGCGGCGGCGTGATCAGATAGGCATAAGCGCGGTGATGCGATCTGCCCACGCGGCCGCGCAGCTGATGGATCTGCGCGAGCCCGAAGCGATCGGCGCGATCGATGATGATCGTGTTGGCGGTCGGCACGTCGATGCCGCTCTCGATGATGGTCGTGCACACGAGCACGTTGAAGCGGCGATGATAAAAATCGAGCATGAGCTGCTCCAATTCACGCTCGCGCATTTGCCCGTGGCCGACCGCGACATTCGCCTCGGGGACCAATTCGCGCAGCGCCTGCGCCGTCTTCTCGATCGTCTCGATGGTGTTGTGCACGTAGTAAATTTGACCGCCGCGGCGGATTTCGCGCAGCGCGGCTTCGCGCACGACGGTCGCGTTCCACTGCAATACGAAGGTCTTCACCGCCAGGCGCTCCGCGGGCGGCGTCGTGATCAGAGACAGATCGCGCAACCCGCCCATCGCCATATTGAGCGTGCGCGGGATCGGGGTCGCGGTCAGCGTGAGCACGTCGACCTCGGCGCGCAAGGCCTTGAGTTTTTCCTTGTCGCGCACGCCGAAGCGGTGCTCCTCGTCGATCACGACCAATCCCAAGTCCTTGAAGCGAACCTTGCCCTGCAACAGCCGCTGCGTCGCAATCACGATGTCGACCGATCCGGAGGCGATCCCATCGAGCACGGCGTCGGCCTCTTTGCTGGTACGAAAGCGCGACAGGCTTTCGATGCGCACCGGCCAATCGGCGAAACGATCCGTAAAGGTCGTCTCGTGCTGCTGGGCGAGCAGTGTGGTAGGCACCAATACGGCGACTTGTTTGCCCGCCTGCACGGCGACGAACGCGGCCCGCAAGGCGACCTCCGTCTTGCCGAATCCGACGTCCCCGCAGATGACCCGGTCCATGGGCTTGCCGGACGCCAGATCGTCGATGACCTGGGAAATCGCGGTAGCCTGGTCGGCCGTTTCCTCGAACGGGAAGCCGCTCTGAAACGCGCGATATTCCGCGTCGCCCGAGACGATTTTCGTGCCCTGGCGGGCGGCGCGCCGCGAGTACAAATCCAGAAGTTCGGCGGCGACGTCTCGAATCCGCTGCGCCGCCTTGCGCCGCGCCTTCTGCCACTGGTCGCCGCCGAGCTTGTGCAAGGGCGCGGTCTCGGCGGGGGCCCCGGTATAGCGCGAGACGAGATGCAGCGCCTGTACCGGCACGTACAGCTTGTCGCCGTCGGCATATTCGAGCACGAGGAATTCGCCGGTTTGGCCGGCAATCTCCATGGTTTGCAGTCCCAGGTAGCGCCCGACACCATAGGTTTCGTGCACGACCGGCGCGCCGGTGCGCAGGTCCGAGAGCTCCTTGAGGATCTTGGCAGGGTCGCGCTCTGCGCGCCGCCGCCGCCGCTCCTGGCGCGCCCGGTCGCCGAACAGTTGTGCCTCGGTGAGGATCTCGAGAGGCGGCGATTCGAGCTTCAGTCCGGTGACGACCGCGGAGACCGCGATGCCGAGCTTTGAGTTGCTCGCGATGAAACTCGCGAAATTCTCGTATAGCTTGGGTTGTATGCCGCGGCCGCGCAGCAAATCGAGCAGTAGTTCTCTTCGTCCCGCCGATTCGGCCGCGAGCAGCACGTGTGCGGCGCTCGCTTCGAGATGCGCGACGAGCGCTGCGGCCGGCTCATCGGCGCGCGCATCGATACGCACCGCGGCCGGCGCCAGACTCGGGAAGTTCTGTACGGCGCCGTCCGTTTCCGGCGGCCACTCGAATTGATGCAGCTGAACCTGGCGCCAAGCGGCGAGCGCGTCGATGAATTCGGCGGGCGGCAGATACAGTTCGGCCGGGTCGAGGATCGGACGCTGGCGATCGTGACGCAGCTGCTCGTGGCGCAGCACGATTCCCTTCCAAAGACTCTCGCACGAGGCACATGCGTCGTTGACGTCGATCAATACGCTGCCCGGCGCCAGGTATTCGAACAAGTGCGAGCTGCGTTCGAAGAACAGCGGCAGGAAATACTCGATGCCGCCCGATGCGATACCCTGGCTCACGTCCCGATACACCATTTGTTCGGATAAATCGCCGGGGAAGCGCAGCCGGTAGCGGCGCCGAAACTCGCGTACCGCCTCCGGATTGAGCGGCGTTTCGCGCGCCGGCAAGAGCTCGATGTGATCCAATTTGTCGCCCGATCGTTGGCTGTCCGGATCGAACCGGCGCATGCTGTCGACGTCGCGATCGAGCATGTCGATGCGCAGCGGATACTCCGAGCCCATCGGAAATACGTCGAGCAAGGATCCGCGTACCGCGAATTCGCCGTGTGCAACGACTTGCGTGACCGCCGCGTAACCGGCTGCCGTCAACTGCGCGCGCAATGCATTGAGATCGAGCGATTCGCCGACATGCACCTTCAGTGAATACGCATCGATGTAGCTGCGCGGCGCGAGGCGTTGCAGCAGCGTGTCGACCGCAACTACCCAAACGCCCGCTCGGGCGCGCGGCAATTCCGCGAGGACCGCGAGGCGCGCCGAGGTAATGTCCGGGTGCGCCGAAAAGCTGTCGTAAGGCAGCGTCTCCAAGTCGGGAAACACCCTGACCGAGGTGCCGGCGCCCGCGAAGAAGCCGATTTCATCGCTCAAGGATTCCGCATCGCGCGAACTCGGGGCGATCACGATGAGGGGACCGCTGGCATTCGCCGCGGCTTCGGCAATGGCGAGCGCCGGCGCCGCACCATGGAGTTTGCCCCATTTGATGAGGGGCGCATCGGCGGTCGGAATTCGCGGGGCGAGTAGCGGCATCGATTACGGCGGTGAGGGCAGCAGCGGGGAGGTCGGGGTTTTTAGCGGCCGGCAAGATCGCGGAAATAAAAAACGCCCGCCGCGACGGCGAAGTCGCGGTGGGCTGGTATTCGCCGCCTCAGGATGTTACGTGATCGGCGCTTTAGCCCGCAACCGGGGTGTCAGCCGGCGCCCCGGTATCGGCCGGCGCGCTGCCGGCGACCACGCTATGAATGACGTGCTCGTGCTCAAAATAGACCACGAAGCCCTGATATTCCCAGCGCGAAATCGGGGGCGTGCCGACCGCCGGCACCTTGCTGACGGGCGCTCCGAATTTCGCGGCCACCTGATCCATCGTCATTCCGCGTGCCGGCGTGGCGATGTCGGATTCCTTGACGGCAATCCCGTTGTCGACAGCGATCGTTTCAGCCTTGCAGAAGCCTGTCAGGCTGACGGCGATAAAAGCCGCGAACAGCAGCGTTTGCTTGCCCATTGCACACCTCGTTAGCTATGCCGATTCGGTTAAATTATATCACTGCGGCCGAGGGGTAATGGTTGACACAATTAACAGTTTGATTATGTTGAATATTATCAAAGCGTCCAGAGTCGCCCCGCAAGCCGCACGCCATATGGTTTAATCGCCGCGCATGTTTCAGCCCATTCCGGTGTTCGTCGGCCTGCGTTATTCGCTGGCGCGCGAGCACAGTTTCTTCGTTTCCTTCATTACCTGGGTCTCGCTACTCGGCGTTGCGTTGGGCGTCGCGGCGCTGATTACGGTGCTGTCGGTCATGAACGGCTTCGAGTCGGAATTGCGCTCGCGCCTGCTGAGCGTCTCGGCACATGCTGTTTTGCATGAGGGCGGCGCGCCGATCGGCGATTGGCAGCGGCGCATAGCGCAGCTGCGGGGTGCGCCGGGCCTGCTGGGGGCTGCCCCGTTTCTCGATACCGACGCCATGCTGAGCCGCACGCCGGGGATGAGCGGCGCAATCGTGCGGGGCATCGATCCCGAACTCGAACCTCAGGTTTCCACGATCGGGGATTCGATGCGCGAGGGCAAATTGGCCGATCTGACGCCCGGATTCGATCGAATCATCCTCGGCCGCATGCTCGCCTACCAACTGCAAGTGGGTGTCGGAGATACGGTCACGGTCATGATCCCGAGCGGCGGCGCCCACGGTGCAGGCGGCGCCCACGGTGCAGGCGGCGGCACGGAGCTCGTGCCCCGCCTGCAACAGTTCGAGGTCGTCGGGATATTCGAAGTGGGAGTCCAGGACCACGACAGTGTGCTCGCGCTCGTCAACTTGGCCGACGCCGAGTCGCTGCGCGGCTTGGACGGCCCCACGGGAATACGCTTGAAATTCGACGACGTCATGAACGCGCCGGCCTTGGCCCGCAATGCGGCCTTGCGCTTATCGCCGGGATTGCAGCTGCGGGACTGGACGCAGGAAAACGAGGCGTATTTTCGTGCAATTCGCATCGAAAAGACCATGATGGGATTGATCCTGTTGCTGATCGTCGCGGTCGCCGTGTTCAACATCGTTGCGACCCTGGTCATGGTCGTCAACGATAAACGCACCGACATCGCGATTTTGCGAACCCTCGGCATGAGTCCGCGCGGCGTGCTCGCGGTGTTCATGACCCAAGGCATCCTGATCGGCTGGATCGGAGCCGCACTCGGAGTCGGCCTCGGACTCGCCCTCGCGCTGAACGTCGATGTCATCGTGCCGTTCCTCGAACAGACGTTCGGCTTTCATATCATGGACCCCGACGTGTATTACATCTCGGGCATTCCGAGCGAAGTGCACCCGCGCGACGTCCTCACCATTGCGATTGCCGCCTTGGTGTTGACCTTTGTCGCGACGATTTACCCGGCGCTGCGAGCCTACAAGACGCAGCCGGCCGAGGCTTTGCGCTACGAATGAGAGCCACGCGAAACTAACGATGCGCCATTGGTACGAAGGATTCATCGGCTTGCGCTATCTGCGGGCATCGCCGCATCGCGGCTTCGTCTCGATGATCGCCGGCATCGCGATCTTGGGCCTGAGTCTCGGGGTGGCCGTTCTGATCGTCGTGCTGTCGGTCATGAACGGCTTCGAAGAGGAATTGCGGACGCGCATCTTGAGTTTGACCGCGCATGCGACGATCTCCGGCCTCGAAGGCCGAATACCCGATTACCGTCCCGATCTCGACAAACTGAATGCGTTTCCGGGCATCGTCGCCGCCGCACCGTATATCGAAGCGCAAGGGATGCTCGTCCACGGCGGGAAGTCCGCCGGCGTGCTATTGCGCGGCATCGTTCCCGCCGATGAATCACGCGTCGCCGACTTGAGCGCGCACCTGCGCAGCGGCCGGCTCAGCGATCTCGCGGCCGGAAGCTACCGCGTGATACTCGGCTCGGCCCTGGCCCAAGAAGTGGGCGTGGGCGTCGGCGACCGCGTGGTCCTGATCGTCGCGCAGGGCGATGTGACGCCGGTCGGCGTCATGCCGCGCATGCGCGCCTTCATCGTCGCCGGCATCTTGTCGGTCGGCATGTACGACTACGATCGGCGCATCGCGCTGGTCGCGATGCAAGACGCCGCAAAAGTCCTGCAGATGGGCGACGACATTACCGGCATTCGGCTCAATATGGTCGACATGTATGCCGCGCCGCGCGTCGTACGCGATGCGGCGATCGCGCTGGGCGGCGGGTTTTACGTCGAGGATTGGACCGGTCAGCACACGAATTTCTTTCGATCCATCGAAATCACGAAGCGGATCTTGTTCGTGATCTTATCCCTGGTCGTGGCGGTTGCGGCGTTCAACATCGTCTCCACGATGGTCATGGTCGTCAAGGATAAGCGGCGCGACATCGCCATATTGCGCACCTTCGGTTCTTCGCCCGGCAGTATCTTGTCGGTGTTCGTCGTGCAGGGCAGTTTGATCGGGCTGCTGGGAATCGCATTGGGCGTGATCCTCGGCGTGTTGATCGCCACGAATCTGCAGCAACTCGTCCATGGATTGGAGAGCATCGTCGGATTCAAGTTCTTGGACGCCCGCGTCTATTACATGAGCGATTTGCCGGCGCACGTGCGCATTCTCGACGTGCTGCAAGTGTGCGGCATCGCGTTCGTGCTGGCCTGTCTGTCGACGATTTACCCGGCCTGGCGAGCGGCGCGCTTGCTGCCGGCCGAGTCGCTGCGCAACGATTGAAGCGCGCCACGATGAAGGATCTCAAGATATGGTGATTTCGACTGATTTGGTGCTCGAAGGCGTCGGTCTCGTCAAGGAATTCGTGCAGGGAGAGAGCAAACTGCGCGTTCTCGACGGCGCGTCCGTTTTCGTGCGCGCGGGCGAGCGAATTGCAATAGTCGGCGCGTCCGGATCCGGCAAGACGACGCTGCTGCAGGTGCTTGGCGGCTTGGATCTACCGACCCAGGGGTCGATCCGCATCGCCGGGGCTGCCATGAGCGAATTGAACGATACGCAGCGCGGCGAATTGCGCAATCGCGCAGTCGGCTTCGTTTATCAATTTCACCATTTGCTGCCGGAGTTCACGGCGCTCGAAAACGTCGCGATGCCGCTGCTCGTGAGGCGCATGAGCCCGCGCGTCGCGCGGGAACAAGCGGGCGCGTTGCTGTCGCGCGTGGGCTTGGGCAGCCGGCTCGATCATCGTCCCTCGCAGCTCTCGGGCGGCGAGCGTCAGCGCGCGGCCGTCGCGCGTGCGCTGGTGACGCGGCCGCAATTGGTGCTCGCGGACGAGCCGACCGGCAACCTCGATGGCGTGAACGCGGGCCATGTATTCGAATTGATGTTGGAACTCAATCGCGAACTCGGCACCAGCCTCGTGATCGTGACCCACGATGAGCGCCTGGCCGTGCGCCTCGACCGCATCCTGACGCTAGTCGACGGAGTTTTGGTCGAGCGGCCTTTGGCGCGGGCTGCACCGGGCACGCCTGCGGCGTAATAGATACAACACCCGGCCGCGCCACAGACACTGTGCGAGGATGTAGCCGACCGCGGCCGCCACGGCTCCCATGCACAGCGCGCCGAGCAGCAACGGCGCCCATAGCTGGTGCAGGAATTCGCGCATGTTGTGGTGATCTAAGTGCTGCACGGCGGGCATCAGGTTCCTGCCGGTGAGCAGGGTTCCGACCCAAATGGACACCAGAATCTGCGGTACCCAGGTGAACGGATTGCTGACGAACACGGTCGCGAACAGGACCGGGACGTTCAAGCGGAAAATGACGCCGATGATCGAACAAATGATCAAGTGCAAGGGAAACGGCGGCGTCGGGGGGATGAATGCGATAAACAGCCCCAATGCAAATGCGCGCGTCACACTGCTGCGATGAAAAGTCCAGCACCCGGGATTCATGACAACCGCCATGAACGGCTTGAGAAACCAGTGTTTCTCGAGCGAATCGCGGCCGGGCGTGATGCGTTTTAGCCAGCGTTGCATGGATTTTAGATTCTACTAGGCCCTATGGTAGGCCGATGCCGACTGAATTGGGATAGTGCGACAGAATTGCGAAACTGCGACTGAATCGGGAAAGCGCCGCCGAATTGGGGCCGGCTGCGGGAGTGCGCTCGAGGGGGCGCTCAAGTATCATGCCGAAACACGTCGAAATTAACGAATGAGGATCTAATGTGGGAGATCATCCGCGCAGGCGGCGGCTTCATGTGGCCCATCATCCTGTGCTCGGTCGTGGCGGTAGCCATCGTGTTGGAGCGTTTGTGGGCCTTGCAAAGCAATCGGGTCATTCCACGCGATCTCGGCCAGAAAGTCTGGAACTGGATCGAAGCGGACCAAATCAACGATAAACTCATCACAGCTCTGCAACAAAACTCCCCCCTGGGCGAATTGCTCGCGATCGGGATCGCCAATCGCGACAAGCCCCGCGAGTTCATGATCGAACGGCTGCAAGACGGCGGCCGGCATCTGGTGCATGACCTGGAGCGCTTTTTGAATACGCTGGGAACGATTGCCTCGATTGCCCCGCTGCTCGGGCTGCTCGGCACGGTGGCCGGCATCATCCATGCGTTCAACGCGATCACGGCCAACGGCATCGGCGATCCGCGCATCCTCGCGGGCGGCATCGGCGAAGCGCTGATCACGACGGCAGCCGGCCTCAGCGTTGCGATCCCCTCGCTGATCGCCTACCGGTATTTGCGCGGTAAGGTGGAGCAACTGGTCGTGCGCATGGAAAAGGAAGCCATGCGGCTCGTCGATGCGCTGGATGAGCGCAGCCGCTTGCTCGCAGGCGCCTGAGCCGTGAACCGGGACTGACCATGAACATGCGGCCGCGCCGGCGCGAGGATCCGGACATTACTCTGATACCGCTGATTGACGTGCTGCTCGTGCTGTTGATTTTCTTCATGGTGTCGACGACGTTCAATCAGGAGGGACGCGTCAAGGTGCAGCTGCCGCAATCGAGCGACAACCCCGTCCCGAACACGGCGCATGAGCCGCTGGTCGTGAGCGTGACCGCTGAAGGCGTTTATCGGGTCAATGAACATACCTTGATCAATTCGAGTCCCGAGACGCTGCGCGCGGCGCTGCTCAAGGAGGCCGGCACGGATCGCGGAGCGCTGACGATCCGTGCGGACGGACGCGCGACGCACCAATCCGTGGTCACGGCGATGGACGTGGCCGGCAAGCTCGGCTTCGTGCAGTTGAACATCGCGACGGTGCATGACGAGACGCCGCCTTGATCGAGGGCGGAAAATCCTGGCCGGTCTACAAGCGACTGCTGCGCTACGCGAAGCCGTACATCGGCGTCTACCTGATCGGCGTGCTCGGCATGATTCTGTTCGCGGCCACGGACGCATCGCTGGGGCTGTTCGTGAGATACGTCTTCAAGGAAAGCTTCATCCTCGGCAATCCGGACTCGGTTTGGTTGATACCGATCGGCGTCGTCGGATTGTTCGCACTGCGTGGAATTGGTGATTACGTCGGAAACTATTTTCCGAGTTATGTCGGGCGTCAGGTCATCAAGGGCTTGCGGCGCGATGTTTTTTCGCATTACCTGCGCCTGCCCACGGCTTTTCTCGACCGCGAGAAATCGGGCAATCTGCTCTCGAAGTTGACCTTCAATGTCGAACTCGTGGCGGCCGCGGCGACCAGCGCATCGATCGCCCTGATCAGGGAGCCGCTGACGATCGTGTTCCTGATCGCGACGCTGTTTTACCTGAATTGGCGGCTCGCGCTGTTTTGCATCGCTGCGGGCCCCTTGATCGGCTGGCTCATGCAGACGATCAACCGCAGTTTCCGGCGCTACAGCAGCCGCATCCAGAATTCGATGGGCGATATCACGCGCGTCGCGAAAGAGGCGATCGACGCGCATCGCCTGATCAAGATCTTCAATGCCGAAGAGCACCAGACGCTGCGCTTCGAGCAGGCCAACGAACAGAATCGCGCCTCGAACATGAAGCTCGCGCGCGCCCAGTCGATCAGCAATCCCGTGATCCAGTTCATCGCGTCGCTGGCGCTCGCGGGCGTGCTTTATGTGGCCCTCGGGCAGATCTTGGCGCGTCACATGGTGTTCAGCGATTTGATGGGATTTCTGACGGCGGCGCTGATGGTGCCGGCGCCATTGCGGCGGCTCGTGAACGTTACCGGCCCCTTGCAGCAAGGCATAGCCGCAGGCGAAAGCGTGTTCGGCCTCTTGGATCAGCCGACCGAAGGCGCCGGCGGCCCGCGCACGATCGAACGCGCGCGCGGCGAAATCGAGTTTCGCAATGTCTCGTTCGAGTACGCCGATGAAAAGGGAGGTGTGCTGCATGATGTGAGCTTTCACGTCAGTCCGGGCGAGACGGTCGCGATCGTGGGGCGCTCGGGCAGCGGCAAGACGACGCTCGTGAGTCTGGTGCCGCGCTTCTACGACGTGCAGCAAGGCGCCGTGTTGCTCGACGGCGTCGACGTGCGCGAATACCGGCTGACCGATTTGCGCTCGCAAGTGAGCGTCGTGAGCCAGGAGGTCGTGCTGTTCAACGACACGATTCGCAACAACATTGCGTTCAATGCGACGACCAAGACGGACGCCGAGGTCGAAGAGGCCGCGCGCGCCGCGAACGTCTTGGAGTTCGTCGCCCAACAGCCGCTCGGCTTCGAGACGCCCTTGGCGGATCGCGGGCAGAACCTGTCCGGGGGTCAACGTCAACGCATCTCGATCGCGCGCGCTTTGCTCAAGAATTCGCCGGTGCTCGTGCTCGACGAAGCGACCGCCGCGCTCGACAATGAATCCGAGCGGCGCATTCAGCAGGAGCTCGCCTTGTTGATGCGTGGACGCACGACCTTGGTCATCGCACACCGATTATCGACCGTCGAAAACGCCGACCGCATCATCGTGCTCGACCGCGGTCGCATCGTCGAGACCGGCACGCACCGGCAATTGCTGGCGCTCGGCGGCCTCTATGCCTCGCTGCACGGGATGCAGTTCAACGCGTGAGCTGAACGACCAACCCGCATGTCGGCTCAAGCTTGGATCAATCGAATATGGTACGGCGGCGGCGCGCCGCCGTGGTGGTTGATGCCGTGGTCGCAGGGCTATCGCGGTATCGCGGCGGCGCGCCGATTTTTGTACCGCCGAGGCTTCGTGTCCAGCGTGCGCTTGCCTTGCCCGGTCATCGTCGTCGGCAACTTGAGCGTCGGCGGAACCGGCAAGACACCGCTCGTGATCTGGCTGGTCGCGCGGCTGCGCGCGCTTGGATACGTGCCAGGAATCGTGACGCGAGGATTCGGCGGGTCCGCCAAGGCGGCGCAACTGATCGATGCCAGCCGGGATCCCGCGATGGCCGGCGATGAACCCCTCGTGCTTGCGCGCCGCAGCGGCGCCCGCGTCGCGATCGGGCGTGATCGGCCGGCGGCCGCGCGGCTATTGATCGACGCCGGCTGCGACCTGATTGTCAGCGACGACGGCTTGCAGCATTATAAGTTAGCGCGCGATTGCGAAATCATCGTCGTCGACGGCGCGCGCCAACTCGGCAACGGCTGGCCGCTGCCGGCTGGCCCCTTGCGCGAGCCGCCCGCGCGTCTTGCCGAGGTCGATGCAATCGTCGTCAACGGCGGACGAATCGCGCAACCCGGCGCGGTCTCCATGCGCCTCGCCGCGCAGGATGCGATTGCCTTAGGTAGCGGCGGCACCAGGCCGCTGAGCACATTTGCGGGGACCGCCGTACACGCGGTCGCGGGGATCGGAAACCCGCAGCGTTTTTTCGACATGCTGCGCGCGCACGGGATCGAGGTCATTCCGCATGCGCTCGACGACCATGCGCGCATCACGGCCGCCGATATTTCCTTTGCGGATCTCAAACCGGTGCTGATGACCGAGAAGGATGCCGTAAAATGCAAAAAGTTGGCCGACGATCGACATTGGTATATACCGGTCGACGTCGTTTTCGATGAGGCCGATGCCAATAAGCTCATGGAAATCGTGACGAAGAAAATCAACGATCGCAAACCGAAGGCTGACGAGGTCGAGCATGGATAAGCGGCTGTTGGAGCTACTGGTATGCCCGATCTGCAAGGCTCCGCTGCAGGTCGTGGGCAGCGGCAACTCCTTGGAACTCGTCTGTCGCGGCGATCGCCTGGCCTACCCGGTGCGTGCGGGCATCCCGATGATGCTGCCCGACGAGGCGCGCATCTTGAGCGCCGACGATCCGCTGCTCGCCCGCTGAGCCGCAAGGAACCATAGAATTCAAATGTTTCACGTGGTCATACCGGCGCGCTATGCCGCATCGCGGTTGCCGGGCAAGCCGCTCGCGCTCGTCGGCGGCCGCCCGCTGATTCAATGGGTCTGGGAGCGCGCTAATGCGAGCGCCGCCGCTTCGGTGGTCATCGCCACCGACGACGAGCGAATTCGCCGCGTCGCGGCTGATTTTGGCGCCGATTGCGCGATGACCGCGGCGACGCATGCCTCGGGCACCGATCGCATCGCCGAAGTCGTGCGGGCTCGGGCGTGGGCGCCCGAGGATATCGTCGTCAACGTCCAGGGCGATGAGCCCCATATCGACCCGCAGCTGATCGCCGCGTTGGCGGAATCCTTGCAGCTACGCCCGCAGATCGATATCGCGACCGCGGTCGCTCCGGTGCTGAGCCTCGCGGAGTTTCTCGATCCGAACTGTGTCAAGGCGCTGCGCGCGGACGACGGTCGGGCGCTCTACTTCAGTCGCGCACCCGTTCCATGGCCTCGCGATGCGCTCGAGGCGGGGCAACCGGCGCGCTATGACGGCGCATGGCGGCACATCGGCATATATGCCTATTGGGTGCGCAGCTTGCTGCAATTCGCCGCATGGCCGCCTGGGCATCTCGAAATGACTGAAAAACTCGAACAATTACGCGCCTTGGAGCGCGGTATGAGCATTCACCTCGTGACGCTGGCGGCGGCGCCGCCGGCGGGCGTCGATACGCCGGCCGACCTCGAGCGCGTTCGCGCGCTTCAAGCCGGCAGCACCGATTAGCAATCCGCGAACGGATTAGCGCGCCACAGGTTCGGAGAACTTGATGGTCACGCGTCCGTTCGCGGCGCGACCGCTCGTCGTCTTATTATCCTCGAGCGGATTGTCCGCGCCGAATCCCTTGGCGCTCAGCAGCGAAGGGTCGACGCTGTGAGCGACGAGGCAGGCGACGCCCTGTGCTTGCTGCGAGGCCCAATGCGGCCGCTAGGCGAATCGAACTGAAGCGCATTGCCGCGCTTCAGTCCGCCCGCGTCGTTCAGAAACCCGCGCTCGTCAGAACCGATAGCCGACGCCGATACCGAACAGGAACGGATCGACATGAACCGTCGTGACTTTGGCGCCACTGGGCGCGTCGACATCCGATGCGAGCTTGAACCATTTGACGTCGACATTGGCGTACCAATGATCCGGGAGCTTGTAATCGAAGCCGGCCTGCAGCGCCGGCCCGATGCTTGTCGAACTGAGCTTCAAGCCGCCAAGGTTCACATCCGAGATGATCGTGAAATTGACGCCGACGCCGACATAGGGCTGAAAGTCCTCAGTCGGCAGGAAGTCGTATTTCATCGTCAGGACCGGCGGCAGATGCTTGAACGTGCCGATCGATGTGCCGCTCACGGTCACGGTTTGGCTTTGCGGATACGTGAGGATCAACTCCGTCGACCAGTTCGGTGTCCAGTAATACTCGAAGTCCACATCCGGCAGCCATTTGCTGTTGATGTGAATCGCATCTGCCGGTACCGCCCCAAACGCGTCCGATTTATTCGCGGGATCGAGATAGACGGCGCGCACGCGCACTTCCCAATTACCATCGTCCGCGCGGGCCGGACCGAATGCCATTGTCGCCGCGACGGCGGCCGCCGCCACGATGCCGAAAGTACGCAATTTCATAAATACCCCCAGGTTGTTAGCGAGATCGAGCTGAGGCGATAGTTTCTGTAACTGTGGCGTAATACGACATCCGGAATTACCCTTAGTATTTTGCGCCTGCGCGTGGATCAGGAAATGAAACTCAGTAGCGTTCGAGCGCACTTGTGCCGCCTCGGCTACATCTATCGATATTCGCGAAGCGCTATAGAAATAGGGATTTGCGAATATCGTTTGCACTCGCAGTGTCTCGCCGATATAAATTCCGAATCATGAACGAGATTCATTTCGGGTCTTTGCGCCTGATCGATCGCGCGACCTGCGCGTGGTGGAAACGCAACAATGGAAGGCGGGGAATTGACCGACAGAATTCGTCATGTAACAGGTCTTGAGGACCTTGGCGGCTTCGAATGACATGAACCAATCACTGACAAACTCACGCCGATCGTTATCTATATTGTTCGTCTGCCTCGGCAACATTTGCCGCAGTCCCACGGCCGAAGCGGTGCTGCGCGATACGGCCGCGCGCATAGCGCCGCGGCTCGCGCTCGAAATCGATTCGGCAGGAACGGCTGACTACCATACCGGCCGCGCGCCGGATCCGCGCAGTCAGCGCGCGGCGCGGGAACGCGGAATCGACTTGAGCGGATTGCGCGCGCGTCAGGTGACGACGGAGGATTTCATGCGCTTCGATCTGATCCTGGCGATGGACCAAGATAATTTGCGCAATCTGCAGGCCATGAGTCCGCCGGACGCCCGTGCGGAGTTGCGTCTGTTCTTATCGTACGCGCCGCAGCTCGGGCTACTCGAGGTGCCGGACCCGTACTACGGCGGCGCGGCTGATTTCGCCGAAGTGTTGGAGCTCACCGCGGCCGCGTCGCTTGCGCTCATCGAATCACTACAGCAGCGCGCGCAATAACCAGTAGAGTCCGCCCGCGAGCGCGATCGACACCGGCAAGGTCAGGACCCAAGCCATGAGCAAATTGCGTACCGTGCCCCATTGCAGCCCCGAGTGATTGGCGACCATCGTGCCTGCGACGCCCGAGGACAGTACATGCGTGGTGCTGACCGGCAGCCCATACGCGTCCGCTGCGCCGATCGTCACCATCGCGACGAGTTCCGCCGAGGCGCCCTGCGCATAGGTTAAATGCGTCTTGCCGATGCGCTCGCCGACCGTCACGACGATGCGCTTCCAACCGATCATCGTGCCCAATCCCAGCGCGATCGCCACCGCGACCTTGACCCAGGTCGGGATGAACTTCGTCGCGTTATCGAGCTGTTTCTTGTACTCGGATAAGGTTGCCTGATCTGCGGCGGAGACCGATAGCGACTTCGATTTGCCGACGAATCGCAATCCCTCGCTGACGAGATACATGTTGTTGCGGATGTTCACCATCGACTCGGTCGGGATCTTCGCCAACGAGTGGAACATGTCGATCTCGCTGGCAAGCGATTGACCGAGCGCTGCGATCGCAGGCACGCCCTGGGGCGTGACGGTGCGAGTGCGCACGATCTCGACGACCGCCGCATGCGGGTCGAGCGGCGCGGAACCCTGCCCATAGTGCGACAGCGCGGTCTGCGCCTGCGCCGAGACCGCGAGGAACTGCGCGACGTCTTTCTCGTGCATCGTGCGGTTCAATGCGTAAGCGGTCGGCACGGTGCCGATGAGTATCAGCATGATGAGTCCCATGCCCTTTTGGCCGTCGTTCGATCCGTGCGCGAAGCTCACGCCGGTGCAGGTCAGCACCAGCAAACCGCGGATCAACAGCGGCGGCGGCTTATTGCCCTTCGGCTCCTGATAGAGCGCGGGAATCTTGATCGCGGATTTTGCGATCAGCAGCAGCAGAGCGGCCAAGCTGAATCCGATCAGCGGCGAGAACAGCAGCGACTGCCCGATCCGGACCGCCTGCGCCCAATCGACGCCGCTCGTTCCGCCGGGTTGGGTGGCCAGTAGCTGGTTCATGAGACCGACGCCCATGACCGATCCGATCAAGGTATGCGAACTGGAGGAGGGCAGGCCGAAATACCAGGTGCCGAGGTTCCAAAGGATGGCCGCAATCAGCAGGGCGAACACCATCGCGAAGCCCGCGCCGCTGCCCACTTGCAAAATCAGTTCGACCGGCAGCAGCGAGACGATGCCGAAGGCAACCGCGCCGCTCGAGACCAGAACGCCGAGAAAATTGAAGAATCCGGACCATACGACCGCGAAATTCGGCGGCAAGGAGTGCGTGTAAATGACGGTTGCGACGGCATTCGCGGTATCGTGGAAGCCGTTGACGAACTCGAACCCCAGCGCGATCACGAGCGCGATTCCCAACAAGATGAACGGGAACACGCGGGTCTCGCGCACCACCGAGAGATCGTCGGCGAGGTGGTAACCCGCGTAGATGATGCCGGTCACCAATACGACGCCCGCAAGCACATTGAACCAAGGATTTGATTTACTGTTGCGGAGCGGCGAAGTGATCGCGGCTTGCGGGACCACGGTCGTATCGGCGACGATTTGATTCATAGGGGGTCCTGTTCGAAGAATGGTGGGACGCAGCCGCCTTTGTATAAACAGGTAATATGACGGTTTGATGAATTCCTGAACGGGCCATGCCATTCACCATATCCCACGCGGCCGCGGTCCTGCCGTTCGCACGTTTTTTAGGTCGCTGGAGAGTGCTGTCGGCGCTCGTGATCGGCAGCATGGCTCCGGATTTCGGCTTTTTCCTGCCGTGGCAACTGCCGCGTTTCGAGACCCATAGCGCGGCCGCGCTGTTGACCTTCAGTCTGCCGGCCGGCCTCATCGTCTATTGGATTTTCCAGCGACTGATCAAGACACCGCTGCGTCAAGTCTTGCCCGACGACGCCTACGATCGCTCGGTGCGGTACGCGCCGATCGCCGATATCGCGAGCCCGCGGCAATGGTTGATCGCGGCCTGCGGTGTGCTGATCGGGGCGGTCACTCACTTGGTTTGGGATGCATTCACTCATGAAGGCGCACGCGGCGTGCGCATGCTGCCGGCTATCGACGAATGGTTCGTCGATGTCGCCGGACACGAGCTGGCCGGACCGCGGTTTTTGCAGGACCTGAGTTCCTTGTTGGGGCTCATCGTCGTTGCTTGGTTCCTATGGCGCTCCTTGCGCAACCAAGGAACGCCGCTCGCGGCATCGCGACGCTTGCAAGCGTCTGAGCGGCGCTGTTGGCGTTGGGCCTACGCGCTGACCGCGATTGCGGTCGTCGCAGCGGATCTGATGCTGACCCGCGGGACGGATTCCCACACGCTCGGCATCGCCCATTCTGCGGGCGACGCCGCGATAGCCAGCCTGCGCGGCCTGGCGGTTTCCTTGTTTTGCGTCAGTCTGTGCCTCGATAGACGGCTACGGATGCGCGCCTAAAGATCTTGCGCGCGCCGCCGCTTGAACTCCATGAACGTGAACGGAATGACTCGCGACCGGTGCTGGCTCCGCTAGAATGCCCAGTGGCGGAGGCCTCAGCAAGGCAGGCAGGCACTACATGGATTTCGTCGCCAAATGGTTGAGACCCGAGCGGGCTTGGCAAGGCAAGCACGCTTTGGTGCGCGTCGACACCTGTTACCGCATTCTCGACGTGGTCCTTTGGATCATCGCGGTGAGTGCAGTCGTCGCTCTTTGCATGGTCTTCCTGCGGGCTCAGGACTGGCTGAGCCGCAGCCGCTGGTTTTTGCTGGCCGGCGCCTTTCAGATCCCCACACTTGCGTCGGCGCTCTGTCGGGGCTGGCCGTTCCGATTGCGCTTCGCATTTCTGGCTGCCGACCTGCTGGTCATCACATTCGCCAACGGTGTGTTATTCGGCCTATTGCCGAATTGGGTGCTGGTCGGCCTCATTCTGATCATGCTCTCGACGCTGTTCTTCGGGACCCGCGCCGGCATCGGCGCAATCATCGCCGTGATGACGCTCAATGGGCTGGTTGCCTGGGGCTGGGTTACCGGGTCGCTACCGTTGCATGGAAACGGTGCCTATGTTGGCGCCGCGATCTTGGATTACCGGATTGCAGCGGTTTGGGTTCGGGTCCTGGCGGTTGGAACCGCCGGCTTTATGTCGATCGTGATCATGCTGCGCTACATCCTTGGAGACCTGAATCGCGCGCTGCAAGAATCGCGCGATGCGCTGCAACGGCTCGCGGTGGAGCAAGAATCGCGGATTCGAGCGGAGCAAGCGCGATTTGAGGCGGAACGCGTCGCGCGCGACGCGCAGAAATTCGATGCGCTCGGCCGCATGGCGAGCGGCGTGGCGCACGACTTCAATAACACCTTGTGTGTCATGAAACTCTGGAGCGGTCTGGTCGCGGACGACCCAAGCGCCGACCTGGAGACGATGCGGGCGGCCATGAAAGACATTGGAGAAGCCACCGCAAGTGCACAGCAAATGACTTCCCGCTTGCTCGCGTTTAGCCGCGATGAAGCCGGGCAAAGGGGTGAGTGCAATCTCACCTCCGTGGTTCGGCGCGACTGCGAGACACTGGCGAGGATTCTGCCCGAGGATATCGTCGTTGAAAGCCGCTTGGGCGAAGACGCAAATGTCGCGCTGCTACCAGGGCAAGTGCAGGAAATTCTGCTCAATCTAGCGATCAATGCCCGCGATGCGATGCCGCAGGGCGGACGGTTGCTGATTCAAACCGCGATCGAGACACGCGTGGCCGATGCGGAGGGTCTGGCACCGGGCCGCTATTGCCGGCTGTCGGTCACCGACACGGGAACGGGGATCAGCGAGGACGTCAAACCGAGGATTTTTGAGCCGTTCTTCACGACCAAGGCACCGGGTATTGGGACCGGCCTCGGACTCGCGATGATCTACGGTCTAGTCAAGGGAGCCGGCGGCACTATATCGGTTCAAAGCCGTCTCGGGGCGGGCAGCACTTTTACAATCCTGCTTCCGGTCATCGACAAGGAGGAGTTGCAAGCAGAATCCAAGCACGATTCGATCGGCACCGCGATTCGTTGCCCGGTATTGGTCGTGGACAAACAATCGGAGATGGGTGCGCTCGTCGAGCGCATCTTGGCCAAGGACGGTTTTCCGACGGTTTGGGCGCGCGACAGTCCTGCGGCGCTCGATGAAATAGCAGCCGCCGCCGACCGCATTGGACTTCTGATACTCGAGGGAGTCATGCCTGAGGTGCCGACCAAGGAAATCATCGCCGCGGCGTTCCGGCGCAATCCCTCATGCAAGATCATCGTCATCTTGGGCCACATGATGGATAGCGAGATCTTCGACGGAATCGAAAGAGGCTTGTACCACAAGCTATCCAAACCATTCGACGCAGAAACCCTGCGTCGCGTGATTTCGGAAGCCTTGGCCGCGTAACATCGGCCGGCCGCTAACGCTCGTCCGGGCCGGTACGCGGAACGGCATCGGGTGGCTGCGACGACCAGACCACATATTTGCCCTCGCCGCCGCCGGCATTGGCCGGCGGCGCTGCGGGCGTCGCGGACGCTGCAGATGCGGGCGGTGCGGGCGGTGTGGCCGGTGACGGCGATGGCGCCGAAGATGGCGCCGGTGCAAATGATGGCGCCGGTGCAGACGATTGCGGCGGTGCTGCCGATGCCGGCGGTGCTGCCGATGGCGGCGGTGCTGCCGTTGCGGTGGGCGCTAGGCCGACTTCGCGAGCCGGTGCCGGCGATTCGACGCCGGCAGAATCGACGACACGCTCGCGCGACGCGTCGCTATCGGCGGATTTGGCCGCACCATTGGGCCCTTGTCCAGCGGAAGAGTTCTCACCGCCTTCGCCGCGACCGCGGCCGCGTCCCCGGCGGCGCCGGCCACGACCGCCACGCTCATTGCCGGCGTTGCGCTCGGCGCCCGCGTCTCGATCTCCACTGCGCGGGGCCTGATCGCTACGCGATTGGTCATTGCGCGACTGGTCGTTACGCGATTGGTCGTTACGCGGCGCCAGGTCCGTACGTGGAGCCTGGTCGTTGCGCGGTGCTTGATCGTTGCGCGGCGCTTGGTCTGGGCGCTGTGCCTGGTCGTTGCGCGGCGCCTGGTCGTTGCGCGGCGCCTGGTCGTTGCGCGGCGCTTGATCGTTGCGCGGCGCTTGGTCTGGGCGTTGTGCCTCAGAACGCGGCGCGTTGGCGTTGCGTCCATCGGGGCGCGAGCGCGCATCACGCCTTCCCTCATCGCGGCGCGGGTCGCGGGGGAAGTCGCGGCGGACATCTCGATTCCGGTCGCGATCGCCGCGGTCCCGGTCGCGATCACGGTCCCGATTTCGATAGCGGTCCTGACGGGCTTCGCGGTGCGCGGGTCGGTCGCGCTGCGGCTGGCTCGACGGAGCCGACGCCTGCGGGCTCGCCGCGGGCTTCGGGCTACCAAACAGCCAGATCCAGAAGCGCGCTAACGCACCGAGCGTGGGCGCCTCGCTGACGGCGGCCGTGGCCGGCGGTGTTGGTGCCACACTGGGAATCGGCACAATCGGTGCGGCCGAGGCGGGCAGTATGCTCGGCACGAGCGGTGCCTCGCCTTGCGGCTTTTTGTCGCGGTTGCCGATATTCGAGTCATCGATGCTCGGTTGATCCGCGAGCTGGTAGCTGGCGGTGGGATTCTCCAGCAGTTCCTTCTCGTCATCGCGGATCCGACGCAAGGTATAGGCCGGCGTCTGCAGGTGGGGATTCGGGACAATCACCAGCGAGACCTTGTCGCGTGATTCGATCTGGTTGAGCCAATCGCGCTTCTCGTTAATGAGGTAGGTTGCAACGTCCACCGGCACTTGCGCGATCACGCGGCCGGTGCGCTCCTTGCGCGCCTCTTCGCCGATCAAGCGCAGCAATGCCAGAGACATCGATTCCACGCCGCGTATCGTGCCCATGCCGCTACAGCGCGGGCAGTTGATGTGCGTCGTTTCGCTCAATGCCGGCCGCAGCCGCTGTCGCGATAATTCGAGCAATCCGAAACGCGACAACCTGCCGAGTTGGATACGCGCTCGATCCATTTTCACCGCATCGCGCAGCATGTCTTCCACGGCACGTTGATTGGTTTGCGATTCCATGTCGATGAAATCGATGACGATGAGTCCGCCGATGTCGCGAAGCCGCAATTGGCGCGCGATTTCTTCGGCCGCCTCCAAATTGGTATTGCGTGCGGTTGCCTCGATGTCTCCGCCGCGCGTGCTGCGCGCCGAATTGATGTCGATCGATACCAAGGCCTCGGTATGATCGATGACGAGGCTGCCGCCCGAGGGCAGCGTGACCTTATGCGAGTATGCCGACTCGATTTGGCTTTCGATTTGGTAGCGTGTGAACAGCGGTACCGGGTCTTGGTAGAGCTTGAGTTTGCGCTGCGCGTCCGGCGGCATGAAGCGCTGCATGTATTCCTGGGCTTTCTCGAACGCCTCAGGTTGATCGATCAAGCATTCGCCGACGTCATCGGAGAAATAATCGCGCAGGCCGCGGGTCACCGCGTCGCTTTCCTGGAATATCAAGAAGGGCGCGGGCCGGCCGTCGTTGGCCGCCACGATCGCGTCCCACGCGGTCTTGAGATTGTTCAGGTCCCATTGCAGTTCTTCGGTTGTGCGGCCGACGCCGGCGGTGCGAACGATCGCTCCCATGCCATCGGGGATCTGCAGCCCGTTCATGGCCTCGCGCATTTGGTCGCGATCCTCGCCTTCGATGCGGCGCGACACGCCCCCGGCACGCGGGTTATTGGGCATGAGCACCAAGAAGCGGCCCGCGAGACTGATGAACGTCGTCAGGGCTGCGCCCTTGTTGCCGCGTTCCTCCTTCTCGACCTGGACGATGAGCTCCTGGCCTTCTTGGAGCAGATCCTTGATGTTGAGACGGCCGCCGGGCGGCGACTGCCTAAAATATTCCTTGGAGACCTCTTTTAAGGGCAAAAAGCCGTGGCGCTGAGCGCCATATTCTACGAACGCCGCTTCGAGACTGGGCTCTACGCGCGTGATTCGACCCTTATAGATATTGGATTTTTTTTGTTCCCGTGAAGGTATCTCAATCGATAAATCGTAAAGTTTCTGACCATCGACGAGTGCGACGCGCAATTCTTCTTCTTGAATTGCGTTGACGAGCATTCTTTTCATTTGCCCCAACTACAGTGGTAGGGGCCGAGGAGGAGAGCTGGAGAATAGAAGCCGGGGCCGCGACTAGGGACGCGGCGACGAATAGCAAGCTGCCGAGCGCGAACGTCGCGACCGGCATTAAAACCCACCAATTCTGCCAAAACGTATGCAGCAAGCCCGGGGCCTTGTTCTCGGTTAACCGCTTGTAGGACGCCGAAGCCACGCGAGGCTCTCTGAAGCGTCTTTCTCATCGGCCGAGCGATGGTCTGGAATTCCAGAACCAACTAATATGCGGCGCTCCCGTAGGATGGGGGCGCCACCGAAACCGGTGCCACTAGGCGACGAACTGGATTGGGCCGTACCCTTCAAATGGTTCGGCGCCTGACACGGTTTTAGGACATTATCACGCCGCGCCCACAGGGTCAATGTAATCAATACCTTAGAAGAATCCTCAAAATGAACACTTACGCTCCCGAACCCGCCGTCCAAACTCATGGAGCGAAGAGTCCGGTCATTCTGCACAAGGTCAGCGACGACGAATCCGGACAGCGGATCGACAATTTCTTGATGCGGCATTTCAAGTCCGTGCCACGCAGCCGTGTTTACCGGCTTCTGCGCAAAGGGGAAGTTCGCGTCAATCGTAAGCGAGTCGACGCCGAATACCGCTTGGCGGCCGGCGACGAGGTGCGGCTGCCGCCGGTGCGAATCGACGCGCGCGAGGCGCCGGGAAGACCATCGCAAAGTTTGCTCGAGCTCATCGAAGGCGCCGTGATCTATCAAGATCGACATTTGCTGGTCATCGACAAGCCGAGCGGCGTCGCCGTGCACGGCGGCAGCGGCATGAGCTTTGGTGTCATCGAAGCCTTGCGCGCATCGAGGCCGCGCGAGACGCTCGAACTCGTCCATCGTCTCGACCGCGACACCAGCGGCTGTTTGTTGGTCGCGCGCGACCGGCCCACCTTGACGGCGCTGCACGCGCTGATTCGCGCCGGCGGCTTGCACAAGACCTACATGGCTCTGGTGGCCGGCAGTTGGCAGCTCGGGACCAAGCGAATCGACGCGCCATTGTCGACCGATAGCCGTGAACACGGCGAGAGGCACGTACGTGTGGCCAGCGCCGGTAAGGCCTCGGTCAGCATTTTCAAACCGGTGCAATTCTTCGGCCAGCTCGCGACGCTCATGGAAGTCGATATTCCGACCGGGCGCACGCATCAAATCCGTGTGCATGCCTCGTACGCGGGCCATGCGCTGCTTGGCGACGACAAATATGGCGATCGCGAGCGCAATGCCGAACTCAAGGGCCACGGCCTCAGGCGTACCTTTCTGCACGCACAATCGGTGGCATTCGAGTGGCCTGGATCGGGCGTGCCGTTTCATGTCAGTACGCCATTGCCGAGCGAGCTGGTCGCGGTGCTCGATGCGATCACGCCGCTCAAGCGTAAAGGAGACAAGAGCGTGCCGCGCGCGGCCAATCGGAAGCCGCGTGCGGCTACGCCCAAGCCTCGGATATCGGGCGGCCGGGCTCCGGCGCGAAATCTCAAGCGCGCGCCTGTAGGCGATTCCGGCGCCGATTAGGGCAACTGGAAGCCGGCGCTGCGCAATACCGCGGCGAGACGTATCAGCGGCAGTCCGACCAGCGCGCTGGGATCGGTACTGTCGATCGACTCGAGCAGGCTGATCCCGAGGCCTTCGCTCTTGAATCCTCCGGCGCAGTCGAGCGGCGATTCGAGTTCGACATAACGCTCGATCGTCTCCCGGTTGAGCATGCGAAATTGGACGCGAGTGGTATCGAGGAACTCGAACTGCGCGCCGTCCACGTGCCGCAGTACCGCGACCGCGGTCAAAAACTCCACCGTGCGGCCCGAGCAATCTTGCAACTGCTTGATGCAGTTGGCGCGTGTACCCGGCTTGCCGAGAATTTGTGCTCCCGAATCCGGATCCGCGAGCACCGCAACTTGGTCCGATCCGATGACCCAGGCCTCGGTCTGCTGCGCGGCGATTTGCTGCGCCTTGGCGTGCGCCAAGCGGCGGGCCATGGCGAGCGGCGTTTCGTCCTTTTCCCGTGTTTCCTCGACGTCGGGAGCCGCGGTCGTGAACGCCTGGCCGAATCGCTCCAGCAAAGCGCGGCGGTAGGGCGACGTCGAGGCCAAAACGAGCTTGGGAGTGGACTTCAAAAACAACGACTTGCAACCAATTCGTTTTGACAGAGGGGGTAACGGGCCCTATTATACGCCGCCCATGGCAGGTGGCCCGCCAGACCTCGTTGATTGTGTGCGCCTGGCCGAGGAAGGCGTGACGCTCGAGCGGGTCTATGAGCTTCGCGATCTGCCGCGGCTGCAAGACATTTTGACTGACCCGCATGGGCGCGTGCAGGTCAACTTCGCGTTCGGAAAGACCGAGTCCGGTCGCGCCGGAGTCACCGTTGCGGTTCAAGCGGCGCCGATGCTCCAGTGCCAACGTTGCTTGGAGGGGTTCGCCTTCCCGGTGTCGGCGCGCACCGAGATTGAATTCGCGGCAGAGGAATCCGCTGCGGCGCAAAGCGCGGAGCGCGAACTGTATTTGTTGACCGATGGCTCGGCTTCGTTGCGCGAGCTTGCAGAGGAAGAATTATTGTTGGCGTTGCCCTTGGCTCCGGCGTGTAGCGCGCCCGAGCAATGCGGCAGGGCGCCCAAGTATGATGACGGCGCGGGGGCGGCACTGGCTCGACAAGAGACGGTTAGGCCATTTAGCGTTTTGCAGGAATTGTTGAAAAAACCTTGATAGGACACAGCGACCATGGCAGTTCAAAAGAGCAGAAAGACACCCTCGAAGCGCGGCATGCATCGCTCGCACTCGGCCCTGGCCCTGCCGGCCGTATCGATCGACGCGAAGAGCGGCGAGACCCATTTGCGCCACCGAATTTCGCGCGAGGGATTTTATCGCGGCCGTAAGGTGCTCGAGACCAAAGCCGACGCAGCTGCGTCCGAAGAATAGGCTGCAACTCCGCTGCCGGCGACTCTGAGTCGGCGCCCGAGTCCATCGAGACGCTCTGCCCGTGTCCGCGCCGCTGCATATTGCCATCGATGCCATGAGCGGCGACAGTGGCCCCTCCGTCTGCGTTCCGGCCGCGGTCGCCGCCGCGCGCGATTACGGCGACGTGCGCTTCACGTTGGTCGGCCGCGAAGCGGATTTGCAGCGAGAGCTCGCCAAGGGCGTTCCGTCCAACTTGGCCTGTCTGTACGCCGCCGAAGTCGTGGAGATGACCGACCACCCGCGCGACGCCTTGCGCCGCAAGAAGGACTCCTCGATGCGCCGCGCGCTGGATCTGGTCAAGACGCGCTCGGCGGATGCGTGTGTCAGTGCGGGCAACACCGGCGCGCTGATGTCGACGGCTCATTTCGTGCTGAAGATGCTGCCGGGTGTCGAACGCCCGGCGATCGCATCGTTGATTCCGTCGCGCGGCGGGCATACGTTCATGCTCGATCTCGGCGCGAATGCGACCTGCACGCCGGAACAACTGCGCCAATTTGCGATCATGGGCTCGATACTTGCGACCGATCTCGCGGGTGCGCACGCGCGTCCGCGCGTCGGTTTGTTGAACATCGGCGAAGAGGACATCAAAGGCGATGAGACCGTGCGAGCGGCGCATACCTTGTTGGGCGCCAGCAATATCAACTATGTGGGATTCGTCGAAGGTCACGATATCTTCGGCGACGAAGTCGACGTGGTGGTCACGGATGGGTTCACCGGCAACGTGGCGTTGAAGACGATGGAAGGGGCCGCGCGACTCATTCGGGATGCCATGCGCGAGGAATTCACGCGCAGCCTATCGCGCAAACTCGGCGCGATCGCGGCGCGACCCGCCCTCAACGCGCTGCGCACCCGCATCGATCCGCGACGCTATAACGGAGCGAGCATGGTCGGCCTGAACGGGATTGTGATCAAGAGCCACGGAAGCACCGACATTTTCGGTTTTCAACGTGCCATCGAAGTCGCGATTTTCGAGGCGCGCGACGGTGTCCCGGCACGCATCGCCGAAAATCTCGGACTCCCCACGTTGGCCTGAAGGATCCACCATGTACGCACGCATCGCCGGCACGGGCAGCTATCTGCCGGAAAAAATTCTGACCAACGCGGACCTCGAAAAACTCGTCGATACCACCGATGAATGGATACGCAGCCGTACCGGTATCGAGGAGCGCCACGTGGTGGTGGACGGCGAGACTACCGCGGACCTTGCCGAAAAGGCGGCGCGTCTCGCGATGGCCGACGCGGGAGTCGCGCCGGAAGACATCGATTTGATCTGTGTCGGTACGACCACGCCGGATTTCGTATTTCCCAACGTGGGTACCCTGCTGCAGTCACGCTTGGGTATACACGGGTGTCCCGCTTTCAGTCTGGAGGCGGCGTGCGCGGGATTTCTCTACGCCTTGAGCGTCGCAGATAAATTCGTTCGGCTGGCCGAGGCGAAATGCGCGCTCGTGATCGGCGCAGAAACCCTGACCCGGATCGTCGATTGGCAAGATCGTGCGACCTGTGTGTTGTTCGCCGACGGCGCCGGTGCGGTGATCTTGAAGCCCGCCCAGGAGCCCGGCATCCTCAGTACCCATCTGCACGCCGACGGCCGCTACAAGGACCTTTTGCTGTACCCCGACGGTGTATCGAGCGGCTTCAAACTGGTGCGCGAGGGCAAGGCCGGTGTGCGCATGAAGGGCAACGAAGTCTACAAGGTCGCCGTCAACACGCTCGGCACGCTCGTGACCGAGACGCTCGAGGCAAACAATATTTCGAAGGACCAGATCGATTGGTTGATTCCCCATCAGGCCAACATTCGCATCATCGAGGCGATTGCCAAGCGTCTGGAATTGCCGATGGAGCGGGTAATCGTCACCATCAATACCCATGGCAACACATCCGCCGCA
>Ga0209415_10003525_pt1 | contig 29091 bp, 25 predicted proteins | sample PeaSoiSIISIP2007_FD_187696 | JGI IMG/M metagenome (GOLD analysis project Ga0209415, IMG submission 187696) | Peat soil microbial communities from Weissenstadt, Germany - SII-SIP-2007 (SPAdes) (version 2) | ecosystem: Environmental > Terrestrial > Soil > Wetlands > Peat | place: Germany...
GCCGACATCCTGGAAAAAGTAAAACGCGCCCGCCGCACCCTGAATAAACGTCAATCTGTTTGACGCACTACACTAGCTTCATGATACTTGAGCGGGCTCACGCTGCCGCGATGCGGCGGATCAGGTCTTCCTGCTCGGCTTTGCTTTCGGCGCCGATGGTGAAGGCGTCCAGCAGCCCGAGCGACAGCGCGTATTTGATGCCTTCGTCCTGGCGATTGCGCAGTGTGCCCTGGCCGAGAATCTTCATGCCGACGACCGCTTTCCCCGCGGCTTTCATTTCTTTCAATACGCCTACAACCGTAGTGGGATCGGCGTCCATGTAAGCGCCGACCGGGTTGATGCGGGCGAGATCGATCTCTACCCACGGAGACTTGGCCGCCGCGCGCAGGGCTTCGATGGTGTGGCAGGAGCAGCCGTGGGCGCGGATGATGCCTTTTTCTTTGGCTTCGGAAAGCACGTCCATCGCGCCTTTGTAGCGCTCGGTCCAGTCGGCTTCGGTGACGCAATGCATCAGGCAGACGTCGAGATAGTCAGTGCCGAGTTCGCGGCGGAAGCGGTCGAGATCGGCGCGCATTCCGGCCGCATCCCGCGCCCAGCTCTTGCTGAGTACTGTGACTTTATCCCGCTGTACATGCTTGAGCGCCTCGGCGACGTGGGGATGGCTTCCGTAGGAATCGGCCGAGTCGAAGAAACGCAGGCCGTGATCGTAGCCGTTCAACAGCAGATCAGAGAGTCCCCTAACGCCCAGCGCAGTCTGATGCGAGTGATGCTCGGAGCCGACTGTGCCGGTGCCCATGGCTAGACGGCTGGTCTTGATGCCGGTGCTGCCGAGCGTGACCGTGTCGGAGGCGGCGAACTTGGTGGGAAGCGACTGGGTAGCGATTGCGTCGAGGATGGTCTTCGAGGAGAGCCACGCGGCTCCCATGCCGGTAGCGGAGCGAATGAGGAATTCGCGGCGGTGCATGAGTCCCTCCTAACGTCGGTGCTTTGTATGAGATTACACCCAAAAAGCTTTATCGCGGAGGTCGCGGAGAACGGCCGCGGAGATCGCAGGAGGTAGCGCCGGGACCGCGGCGCTACTCCCCGGTAGGGGATCACTCGAATTGTTTGCGGAACGCGGCGAGTTGTTGCTGCACTTCCGACAGCTCCCGGCGCAGGGCAGTGACTTCTTCTTCCACTTGGGCCAGGCGATCGGCGGAGGAAGAGTGTCTTGACGAGTCTGAAGAGGGCGAGGCGGGGCCTTCCGTAATCTGCGGCTCGCCGGAAAAAAGATGCATGTAGCGGGACTCTTTGGTGCCAGGCTGCCGCGGCAAGACCCGCGCCAACGGCGGCTCGCGCTGCGCGAGACGGTCGAGAGTGGAGACCACATCGTCGAGCGCCTCGAAGCGGTACATGCGGTCGGTGCGGCTGCGGAGTTCACCGGGAGTCTGCGGACCGCGCAACAGGAGCACGCAGACGATGGCGATCTCGCGGCGGTCGAAGTTGAAAACTTCCTGCAGGCGGTGCTCGTACTTAGGGACACGGCTGTCGGCGCCTCCGGCCGGGCCGGCGAGGCGCTTTTCCTGCAGCGTGGCCAGGGCGGTGCGCACGGATTCTTCGTCGAGAGTCATCACCGGTTCGCGGTTGTTTTTCTGGTTGCAGGCGTTGACCAGGGCGTTGAGAGAGAGAGGATAGTAGTCGGGCGTGGTGATATCTTTTTCGATCAGGGAGCCGAGGACGCGGGTTTCGATTTCGGTGAGGATCACGATGTTATCCACGAGATGCTGTGCGCGATTCTAACGCAGGAGGCGGGGTTCAGTTGGGCGTGGCGGATTCGGAAAGTCAAAATCCCCACCCTAGTCGCAAAGAACGCGACTAGGATGGGGCACCCGACGGAGTTTTTCTAAAACAAGGCGGTGGGGCGGCGCTTCCAGGGCCTGCCTTTTTCTGCCGCGATTTTTTCCATGTCGCCGACGTAGGCTCCGGCTTGGGTTAGGACGTGGTGCAGGTCGTTGCCGATGCTGATGAAGGTGAATCCCTTTTCCAGAAACTCGCCGACGCGCGAGGTGCCGAACAGGAACAGACCCAGGATTACGTTATTCTTGCGCGCATGCTCGATCAGCTTTTTCGTGGCGGCGTCGAGTTCGGGCGAAGTGTACATGTGGGGGAACTCGTACTTGTTGTAAAGGCCCATCGACATGCAGAGATCGTTCTGGCCGAGGAAAAGAATGTCGACGCCGGGGACGGCGGCGATCTCGGCGATGTTCTCGATGCAGGAAGCGGTCTCCACCTGCAGCGCCACGATGCCTTCGTTGTTCCAGTTGCCAGCGTAGCCGAGCAGTCCATTCTTGTTCATGCTGCGCTGGGGGAAGTAGACCGAACGCGTACCCACGGTGGGATACTTGGTGCAACTGATGGCTTGGCGCGCTTCTTCGGCGGTGTTGATGTAGGGGATCAGAATACCGTCGGAGCCCATGTCGAGGGCCTGCTGGATGCCGGGGCGGTCGTCGTATCCGCCAACCCGGACCAGCGACTTGGCGCCGCCGTTCGAAATCCCGCTGAGCATGGCGGAAAGTTTTTCGTAGCCCATGGGGCCGTGCTGGGTATCCACCAGCAGCCAGTCGTAGCCGCTGTGGGCGAGTTGCTCGGCGACGGTGGGGCTGTGGGCGTTGAGAAACAAGCCCATCTTGGGCTTGCCCTCACGGAGTTGCTGCTTGAATTCGGAACCTTTGAGAGCGGCGTCAGACATGCGGAAGTCCTCCTAGGATCGAATCGAATTTTGTAGTGTACCGCAAGCCGCGAGAAAGACGGTTAACGGCAAGTAATTATTCAAGAAGCGTGACCACGGGACATGAGCGGCGTGACGGGGCGGCAGGGGCCAGTCTGCCTTGATATAGTTAAACTTCTCGTGAGTCTTGAGTCTGCCGAGCCGGTCGTCATACCGACATTTTGCGCGGACAATTCGAGGAGTCAAACCATGCGTATGCTTCTGCACTGGATTCTTAGCGGGCTGGCGGTTTGGATTGTGGCCCAGGTGGTTCCCGGATTTCACGTCAGCGGACCGGTCGCGGCGCTGATCGCAGCGCTGGTCATCGGCTTCGTCAATGCCACCATCGGCCTGGTGCTGAAGATTCTCACGTTTCCGCTAACGCTGGTCACGCTGGGTCTCTTCTGGCTGGTGATCAACGCCCTGATGCTGGAGCTGGCTTCTGCGTTGCTGTCGCCAAATTTTCAGGTGCGCGGATTCTTCGCGGCATTCGTGGGCGCGATTCTGCTTAGTCTGGTGAATATGCTGTTGAAGGGACTGGTGAGTCCCAGCCCCGACGGCCAGCGCTAAGAGGCTGCGCAGAGTCCAAGTGCGGGCCGCGAGGCCCACCTCGGCGGCTGGGTTACGTTTTCTTGGGCGCTTTGCTCGGTTTGAGCGATTCCCAGTCTTCATTTTTGAGCAGGCGCCCCAGGCTGGTGAATTCGCCGGCGCCTTGCAGGAACTCGCCTCCATCCATGCGGACGACTTCGCCGTTGATGTAAGCAGAACCGTCGCTCACCAGGAACGCCGCCAGATTCGCCAGTTCTTCGACCGTGCCGAAACGATGCTGTGGATTGCGGTCGAGGGCCGCGGTTTCGAATTCCGGGCGCGGCAGCACGCGTGAGAATGCGCCCTGGGTCGGGATCGGGCCGGGGGCGATGGCGTTCATGCGAATGCCGCGATCGCCCCATTCCACTGCCAGGCTGCGCATAAGAGCTTCCACGCCAGCTTTCGACACGGCGGAGGGAACTACATAAGCCGAGCCCACGGGAGCGTAAGTGGCCGAGATGCTTAGGACCACACCTTTGTGGTTCCCTTTCAGCCAGCGGCGGCCGCAGGCCATGGTGGCGTGCAGCGTGCCCATCAGAACGATGCCAATCACGGATTGGAACGCGCGCGGCGAAAGATCCTCGGTGCGGGCGATGAAATTTCCGGCTGCGTTATTCACCAAGATGTCGAGCGGGCCATCTTTCCAGATCGTGTCGATCATCGCGTCAACGGCGTCGAGTTCGCGAACGTCACAGGGAAGCGCATGGATGCGTCCGCCGGTCGTGGCTGACAGCTCCGCGGCGGTAGTCTTCAGAACCGCTTCGCGGCGGCCGCAGATGTAGACTTCCGCGCCGAGTTCGAGGAAACGGTGCGCCATGCCCTTGCCGAGGCCGGTGCCGCCGCCGGTGATGAGGATGCGTTGGTTGAGAAGAAGATCAGTACGAAACATGAGTACTCCCCCTGCGTTTTGAAGCGATGCCGGCAGACAGCAGATTCCTCACCGGGCTTCGCCCGCTCGGAATAACAAGGTTATACGAGGTGGCGAGGGCGCCGCACGCGCTACACGTCGCAGGCGACGCGAAAACCGTAATCCGCGTACTGGAATTCCGGAGGGATGCTGGAGCGAGCCGAGCAACGTGCAACTTTCACATGATGCCGCCACGAGCCTCCGCGCGAAGCCTTCCGCTGGCCGCTCGCGGGGCCTTGGGGATTGCGCTCCGGCGAACTCGCGTAATAATTCGGATCGTACCAGTCGCTGCACCACTCGTGGACGTTGTCACAAATGTCGTATAGGCCAAGAGCGTTGGCGGCATAACGCGCGACCGGCTCCGAGCCGGTCTGCCAGCGCGTGGCATAGTCTGAGAGCGACTGCGGCGGTTCGTCGCCCCATGGGAAGTTTTTTTGTTCGATACCGCCGCGAGCTGCGCGTTCCCATTCGGCTTCGGTTGGCAAACGGTAGTTGCGGCCTGTCTGCGAACTCAGCCACTCGCAGTATCGAATCGCTTCAAACCAGGAAACCCCGGCGACGGGCTGTTGAGGATGGCTGAAATTCGGATCGCTCCAGAAGGGCGGCGGCTGAGCCGACGTCGCACGCAGGTAGCGCTCATACTCGGAGTTGGTTACCTGGGTTGCAGACAGCTGAAACGAGTCAACCCACACGCGGTGCACCGGACGCTCGCAATCCTGGCCGGATTCCGACCCCATGAGGAACCAGCCTTCGGGCACGCGAACCAGGGCGGGCTCCGTAGCGGGAGCCGGCGAAACCTCGAGCCGAGCTGGAGTAACTGTCATAACTCAAAAAATGATCGAGAACCGGTGCTCAAGGAACCGTGCTCAGGAGCGGGTTGCCGTATCTTCCCTGAGGGATTTAAAGTTTACCAGCCTGAGCCTATCGGAGGATGAGGATGCCGGATGTGAAGCTGCGTTTCAAAACCAAAATCCAGGGCAAAGAGGCGGGCGTGGTGGCCGCCATCACTCCGCCGGTGGACGTGCCGGAGACCTTTGGGACGCGGGCGCGGGTTCCCATCCGCGGGACGATCAATGGCTTTCCATTCCGTTCGTCGCTGATGCCCTGTGGCGGCCGCCACATGATGCCCGTGAACAAGACCTTGTGCGCGGGAGCGGGCGTAAAACCAGGCGATACCGTGGAAGTGGTGATGGAGCGCGACGAGAAAGCTCGCACCGTCGAGGTGCCTCCACCGTTGAAGAAAGAATTGTCCAAAAACAAGAGGGCGCTGGTGAAGTGGGACACGCTCCCGTTCACCCACAAGAAAGAAATGGCCAGTTCGATTCGCGAGGCCAAGCAGGAGGAAACCCGGAGCCGGCGGCTGGCTAAGATCATGCAAGTTCTGACCACGGGCGCGAAGTGGACAGGCTAAGCCCTGAGCAGCGAACGCATTTTCACGACAACCTCTGCTATGTCGTTTTCCTGGAATAGCCGGATGCCGGCGATTCCGGCGGCGCCCGCATCGAAGCAAGACCGCGCGTTATCCAGGCTTATTCCTCCCAGGGCCAAGACCGGAATTCCGGTGCGGCAAGCCTCTCTAAGAGCGTCGAGGCCGGCGGCGCGAGCGCTGGGCGCATCTTTCTTTTCGAAGACTGGGGCGAAGACCGCCAAGTCTGCAGCGGCGGCGGCAGCTTGCACAACTTCTTGCGGGGAGTGACAGGAGACTGACAGGATTGGGCTTCGTGGTGAGTTTTCGCGGGCAAGAGTGCCCGCACCACACGTGCTCGCGCCGCACTGCCACATCGCTCGAACCTCCGAGGGAGGTACATCTTCTGAGCGCAAATGAACGCCGTCGGCTCCCACGGCCAGAGCTACATCCGTACGGGAGTTGATTAGAAGCGCAGTTGTCAGTTGCCGGTTGCCAGTTGCCTGTTTTTTCGCCTCGCGGACAATTTTGACCGCGTCGCGTGCCAACCGTTCCAATTCGCGCGGCGAAAGATCTTTCTCGCGGAGTTGGATGTATTCCACGCCGCAGCGGGCGGCTTCGGCGATCTTCTCGAGCACAAGGCAGCGGCGCGCAGGCTCGTCCCCGGGGAATGCGGTTCGATCCGTGATGTAGTAGAGCACGGCGCTTGGCCCTAGCCTCGGGTCTTGGCGATCTCGGGCAGAACTTCGCCTTCTTTTTTCGGCGCGCCCCCGAGATGATATTTGGTCAGTCCCTCGCGCAGGAATTCGAAAGCATCTTCCGGCGAGTCGACAATTTTCAACAGGTCGAGATCAGCCTGGGATACGGTGCCGGCGTCGACAAAGGCCTGGAAGTTGATGATGCGGTTCCAGTATTCGCTGCCGTAGATCACGACCAGAATCTTCTTGGCCAGTTTGTCGGTCTGAGCGAGGGTGAGAATCTCGAACAGTTCGTCCATGGTGCCGAAGCCTCCGGGAAAGATCACCAGACCCTTCGCCAGGTAGGCGAACCAGAATTTCCGCATGAAGAAATAGTGAAACTGGAAGTTCAGCGACGGAGTGACGTAAGGATTGGGACACTGTTCAAACGGCAAAGCGATGTTCAATCCGATGGTCTTGCCGCCGGCTTCATGCGCGCCGAGATTAGCGGCTTCCATGATGCCCGGGCCGCCTCCGGTAGTGACCACGAAGCGGTGCCGGCGGGCTGGAATGTGGATCGACCACTTGGTCAGCATGTGGGCGAGGCGACGCGCGTCTTCGTAATACCGGGCCATGTCCATGCCTGCCATGGCGCGCTTCAGGTTTGCTTCCTGCTGCGCTGCAGGGGCCGCGGCAGCGCTTTTCTCCACGGCTGTCAGGTTCTTTTTTGCGGCGGTTTTTCCTTCAAAGCGCGCCGAGCCGAAGAAGACCACCGTATCCTGAATCTGCTCGCGGCGAAAGCGAGCCAGCGGTTCCTGATATTCCGAAAGGATGCGCAATATGCGTCCATCGGGACTGTCGAGAAAGGCTGCGTTCTGGTAGGCCAACGGCGCGGATTTAAGTGGCTCGGTCATGGAAGACTCTCGTTCTGAAGAGCGATAGTAAAACTGTCTGGAGCGCCCAGGGCGCAGAGCACCAGCATACCGGAGCGGCGACCGCGGGGGTAGCGACTGCAAGTTTCGGTAGTGGCTCAATTTGAAAGTCTTCGCGTACTTTGCGGCTTTCCTTTGCGACCTTTGCGGTTAAAGGCCCTTGTTATTGGGCGGAAAATCCAAAAAAGACTTTAACCGCTAAGTGCGCAAAGAAACGCCGCAAAGTACGCGAAGAAATTCAAATGAGCCACTTCCCAAGTTTCTGGCATCGGCGCTAGTTGTGTTCGTGGTAGTGGAGCGCCTCCCAGAACCCAATCCAGATGTCGAGCAGGCCCAAACCGGTGCAAACGCCGCGGAAGAAGCCGCTTGAGACCAGAGTCCGCAGGCTGGGATATGTAAGTAACAAGTAATTGTCGGTCCATTCCGGCGTCCAGGGCAGAACGATCAGCAGCACGCCGGCTATGGCACTGATCAAAACAAACAGAAAGACTGAAATGCGGTGCAGCCACAATTGCAACCCTTCGTGGGTCGGTGCAGGCGTGGATTCCACTGGAGAGTCGAGCAGGGCGGTGTTGACTTTCTGCGTCTCGGGCACGGGACTACCTGGATCTGTCGAAGGATTTGACAGGGGAGCCTTGGAATCGAAGCTCAAGCGCAACTCCGCGACGCCAGACGGAGAACGGGCCGGCCAACTCTGCAACTGGCAGTATTGCTGCGACGAGGGCGATGGGGGGCAGAACCCATCCGGATATTCTACGACTTCAGGGCCTTGATGCGCTCGGCCACGTCACGATAGTCGATGTTGTGGCCGTAGACTTCCATGAAGTGCTGCAGGGCGCGGGTCTTGTCCCCCCCAGCTTCATAGGCGGCGCCGAGCTCGTAGTTCAGTGCGGTGCGTGTTTCCTGGTCGATCCCGGTTACACTGAGAGCTTTTTCGTACCAGCGGACTGCAGCTTCGGGCACGCCTTTGTCGAGGAAGCATTGAGCGAGCCAGGTGTAAGTCTGCATGATCTGGGGGAAGGGATGTCCGCGTTCGACGGACTGGCAAGCTTTTTGCAATTCTCCGATGGCCTCGTCCAGCAGTCCCATTTCCCGGAATGCGATGCCAAGGTTGTAGTGCGTCTCCGGATCTTCCTCGGAGGAAGCGACGTCGGCTTCCAGATCCTGCTTCAGTTCGCCGAACATCTCGGCCAAATCGATGCCCGGAGCCCTTCCCGCTGCCTCTTTGGCGGGTTCGGCAGGCAGCGGCGCGGACGCAGCCATGGTCGGCTGCGGCGGCGCAATTGCGGGCGCAGCCTGATCCAGCACTGGAGACGCAGCCGGAGGACGCGCAGCCGCACTGTGTATCATGGCGGGCGCCGCCGCGGCAGCGCTTGCGGCTGCAGGGGAGCTGGCGTGTGCTGCGTATGCCGGCTTTGCGGGCGGCGGGACTGCCTCTTTGGCAGTGTCCGGCGCAGCCGTCAGGAAATCATCGCCCAGCGACGCTTCGAGGTCGGCTACGAACTCGCCAAGAACCGGTGCTTCCTGCCCGGCAACCACGGGTTCACTGTGCGCAACCGGAGCCAATTCGGGCTCGGGCGCGCGAGCCTTCCGTGCAGCCTGTGGCGGAGCGGCTGGTTTGACCACCGTCGGCGGCAGAAATTCTTCGCCCAGGGAAGATTCCAGGTCGGAAACAAATTCCTTCAAAACGGCCGGCGCAGGTTCCTCAATCTCGGGTTTGGGCGCGGGCTTTGCCACCGGCTTGGGCGCGGGTTTGGGCGCGGGCTGTTTCTTCTGCGGCGGGGCAGGTGTTGCTTTAACGACGGGTTCCGGAGCGGCCGGCTCCTCGATTTCGACGACGGCTTCCGGAATATCCGCTTCGACGATCTCGAGCGCCGAATCTTCGGACTCCTGAACTTCGGACTCCTGAACCTCAGCCGCAGGGATATCGTCGACCGTGATTTCCTCGACCGACTCCGCGCTGGCCGCGTCGGTGTCCGTTGCATTCTGCGCAGCCGCCTCAAGTTCCTCGCGGATTTGATCTACTCGGGCATCGTCCGGCGCCTGCGTTTGCAGCTTGGCCAACGCCGCCCAGGCCTGTTCCGGCAGGCCTTGTGCGAAGTAGAAACGGATCTCATCGATGGTCTCGTTGATCTTTTCGTCGCTGGGGCCGCTGGCTTCAGCGGCTTCGGCAATCTCGCCTTCCGCGGCCGGAGCCTCCGGAGAATCACCTTCCACGGTGAGTGAGTCGTCCCATTCCGACGAAAGATCGATCTCAGCCGTGGCTTCGGATTCTTCCGCCGCTGGCATTTCCGCTGCTTCGGAAACGATCGTAATTTCATCGCTCGAGGCTGCAGCCGTGGGCCAGGGTGCGGCCACCTCCGCCTCCGCGGGTTCCTCCACAGGAACTTCTTCCACCGCGAACTCTGGTGCTGCAACTTCGTTGTGGGCCCCTGCCTCCACCACGGCCGTGTGTGGGATTGCAATCCCTTCGTCCCCGGTGCTCGTTGAGGTGCCGGTCGTGCGTTCCTCATAACGGTCCGCGAGCTCGCCGTAACGCGTGGCTTCCTCCGGATATCCGGCATCGGAATAGAGAGTCTGCAACGTGCGGCAACACACGGCTGCCTCGGTGAAGCGCCCGGCGCGAGTGTGCAGGGCAAGCAGGCGCTGATTCAAACGCAGATCGTTCGGAGCCTCGGGCAGTGCCGTCACCAGTGGCCCTAAGGCTTTGGCCGGCATGTTGTATGAGATGAAAAGTTCGGCATCGGTGAGCGCCGAGCGCACCGCGAGCGATACTTCGTCCGGGTAATGCTGGTGGACCGAGGGAGCAGTCGCCTCCAGTTCGTCCACAATCACAACTGCCTCTTCGGGCGTGATGAGCTTGCTGCCTCCCGAAGTTCCTCCCAGTTGCGCCACCACCTGCTCGTAATTTTGCAGGTGCATGGTGTTGTCGGGCTCCCGCTGCGACAGTTTCTGGTAGAGGTCCCGGGCGCGGACCAGTTCGCCTGACTGCACGCTGGCGTGGGCCAGCAACTCGGTCACTTCGGTAAGATGGGAGGTCTCTCCCGCCTTGTTAAACAGGCCCAGCAGCTTTTCCAGGGATGCGGAGTTGTCGCGCACATGCCCGATGATGCTATGCAGATGGTTGAGGACCTTGTCGGAGTTCTCCGCCAGCAAGCGTTCGGCGTTGTCGTCGTAAACCTGGAGCGCGCTTTCGTATTGCCCGGCCTGCATCAACGCATCGGCAAAGTCCGAAATCGCTGCCAGGTCGTTGTGGACGGTCAGCAGCTTGTGGGCGATGGTTCCGGCGTCAGAGAGACGTCCTGCCAGCAGGTACGCCTTCAGCAGATCGCGCAGGCCTTCAGGATTGGAATCGAGATCCGCTACTTTCGTCAGCGCGGCGATGGCGCCCTCGCCATCCCCTGATTCGAGCAGGTTCCGCCCCTGCATCAGGAGCGCGTAAGCATTGCCAGGGTCCAGCTTTAGCATGCGCGAAAGTATTTCTTCGGCGCCGTTCAGCGAACCCTTGGAGCGCATGCTCTCGGCCGCCGCGGAAAAGATCTGCCAGGCTTCGTTTTTCTTCCCCAGCCGGACGTAGACCTCCGCCAGCTTGAGCCGCATGGCGGAATTATCCGGATCCATCTCCAGAATTTTCTGGAAGATGCGCACCGCATTGTCGAGTTCGCCCGACTTCAGGAACTCTTCGGCGACCTGCAGATATTGCGCGCGCGCGTCGTTGAAAAGGCCTTGCTGAGTGTAGAGTTCCGCCAGTTTCAGCACGCTCTCAAACGAGGGCTTGAGCTTGCTGATCTTCTTGTACATGGCGATGGCCTTGACCGTGAATCCCTGGCTGGCATAGGCATCGCCTACGGTCTTGAAGGCCTCGGTAGCTTTGTCGCTTTCGCCGATGCGGGAGTAGAGGTCGCCGATGGTGTTGGCGACCGTCAGGTCCTTAGCATCGTTCTTGAGGATTTTTTCGTACTCAGCGATGGCGTTCGGGATCTTGCCCTGCTGGACGTACTTCTCCGCATTGCTGAGAACCTTCTGCTTATTGAAGCCAAACAACGCCATAATGAGAGCGGACCCCAGTTCCTGGTTTTAACGAGAACCGTCTTACACAGAACCGTTCTACATCAAGCCGTCTTGTGCCGACCTGCTTTGCGCGGAACCCAAACTCACGGGCAATCCCGCGCCGACGGCTTGTCGCGAAGGCCATTTTCCAACTTCGACTCGCACCCTCCGGACAAGGCCAATTGTACTTCCGGGCGTCATCCCCCGCATGGTTACCGAGGGTTACCCGAGGTTACCAAAAGGGAGTGTACGAACGGGTTACTAGGGTTATCTTTGGGGATTCACCTGCCCCTTCCGAACCCGGCCGTGAGAGAAGGCACCCACGGAGGCACCAGGCATGGCTTCTACAGAATGTCCCGAAGAACCCCGACATTTCCGGCAAGAAAGACGGAAGCCCTTTGGGCGCCTCTCATATGAATCTACTATGGGGTGTGGAATAGAAACCGCGTACTCTTCAGCAAAGCTGGAGAGATGCCCGAATACCGAACAACTCCGGGAGGAAATTTCATTTATGACCTGGATTCGAACTGTCCCGCTGACTGAGGCCGACGAAAAACTGCGCCGGGCGATTGAAGGCGAGCAGCTTCTGTACCCCAAGGAATACGCCCAGCCGGTGCACCCGGACGATTCCGGCGCCTCGTCGATTGTGGGCTCCCACACGCTGATTCCCGACGCCCTTTACCACGCATTCTGCACGTTTGGGGCTCTCATGTCGCCCGATCTTCCTCTCACCCGCCGCCAGCACGAGATGATTGCCACCATGGTCTCGGTGACCAACCGGTGCGTGTATTGAATCGAGTCACACGCAGAGTTTCTGCGCAGGGTGACGCTGGATAAAACGCTAGTCGAGGCACTGGAGAGGGACTACACCACCGCTCCCATCACTCCCCAGGAGCGCGTGATGGTGGACCACGTCGTCAAGCTGACCAAGGATGCCACCAAAGTATCGAAAGCCGATATCGACGGTCTGCGCCAGGCGGGATTTGACGACCGCGGCATTTTGCAAATCACGCTGATCGCCTCCTGGTTCAACTACATCAACCGGGTGGCGGACGCGTTGGGGGTGGGGCGGGAGTAGGAAGCGCTTCAATTTGCACGTAAGATGCTCACGTGCGCAGGCTGGTTCTTAAGATTCATCTGGTGATCGCTCTCGTCGCCGGGATGTTCATGATGATTCTCGGGGCGACGGGAAGCGTCATTGCGTTTGAACCGGAACTCGACCGCCTGCTTCACCCCGGCTTATCGTATTTCGCCTCGACCGGCAAAGTCCGTTCTCTCGCCGAAATTGGAGATGCTGCCTCCCGGAAATACGGCGGCGAGCCCATCGTTGCGTTCCTGCTCCCTGCATCGCCGCACGTCACCACGGAAGTGATCATGCCGCGCGGAATCGTCGCGGTGAATCAGTACACGGGAGAAATTCTGGGCGTACGCACCCGGGGACAGACATTCCTGGGTTTCGCGCGCGCACTTCACGTCCGACTGGCAACGGGAGACGTAGGCAGGAATATCGTTCGATGGTCGGCCGTCGCGATGCTGTTTTCCCTGGTTTCTGGGCTGTATCTCTGGTGGCCGCTGAAGCGTGTGCGAATTCGGGGTCCGTGGTGGAGCAGAGGGTTCTGGTTCGACCTGCACAACGCGGTCGGGATTCTCTGTCTGCTGCCTTTGTTGGTCCTCGCGGGTACTGGGACGGTCATTGGCTTTGAAGATCAAGTGGCGTCGCTTCTGGATAAGCCAGCTGGTTCAGTTTCTATTCATACGGCCCCGACTCTTACGCGGCCCGAACCCGAACCGGGAGCAATCCAGATAACGCCCGATCAAGCGGTGGCGGTGGCAGCCGCCCAGGTACCCGGCGCGGTGGCCTATCGTGTACAGATGCCGCGCTATGGCGGGGTCTACGTCGTAGCCTTGGCATTTCCGGACAACCGGATCACAGGCGATCGTAATTCGGTTTCTATTAATCCCTGGAACGGCAAGATCATCGCGACGACTCGGTCCACCGAACTTTCGACTGGGGAGCGTTTCGTGGCCACGAATGAGGCGATTCACACCGGTACCATTCTCGGCATTCCGGGCAGGATCATCGCGGCCCTGGTCAGCATTCTTCTGCCTGTGCAGGCTCTTAGCGGCCTTATCATGTGGCTGCGACGCACGAGAATCGCGAGGCCGGAATGAACGAAACAAGGAGCATCGCGCTTATGAAAAGGAAGATGGCGGTCGTCTTCCTGTTGGTCGTCAGTGCGATGGCCGGCGATCCGACCGGCAATCTCACCGGCAAGTGGTCTGGCGCATTCAAAGTTGACGGAGGCGACCATGAGGTGCCGCAGTTATTCATACTGAAACAGCAAGGTAAGACGCTCACCGGCACTGGAGGCCCGAACGCAAGTGAACAATACCCGATTGAGAACGGCAGAGTCGACGGCGACCACGTTACGTTCGAATTAACCACCGGGGAGTGGAAATTCACGTACGACCTGAGGCAAAGCGAATCGAGAGAGCTCACGGGAGAGCTGAAGCTCGAAAGCGTAGGCGATAGCCGGACCGCAAAGGTGTCCCTTGCAAGGGTGAAAGGCGACTAAATCGTATTCTCTTCAGCGAGGGCACAGTCAATCAGTTTCAGGTGAGACAGGAATGCCCAACCAAGGTCCGGGAACTGGTGGCGCTCCTCTGCGCGAGATTGGTGCAGTTTAATAACTGTCCCGGTGCTCGCTTCTTCGCGGCATGCTTCCACTAGACTTAAGCTGGATGAGGCTAAGCCCAAACGCGGCCTCACCGCCGCCCATGGCTGAATCCTTATCGGAATTTTTCACCGCGAGCTTTCAGGCGCACGCGCGTGAGCGCGCCTATGGGCAGCGCCGCGGTTACCGAATGCAGTGGTTCACTTACGGGCAAGTGCTGGAGATGGGCTGCCGCTTCGCGCGAGAACTTGAGGCACGCCAGATCGCCAAAGGCGACCGCGTCATGCTCTGGGGAGAAAACTCCGCCGAGTGGGTTGCGGTCTTCTTCGGATGTGTGCTGCGCGGCGCAGTGGTTGTCCCCATGGACAACGGCGCTTCCACCGACTTTGCCGCGAGGGTGTTTGGCCAGGTGGATACAAAACTTCTAGTCGCCTCCCGTTCTCATGCGAAAGTAGCATCCGACAAATTTCCCGCCGCAACTCCCACACTGATACTTGAGGATTTGCCGGAAGTTCTGGCGAATCATTCTCCGGCCCCCGTCCCCGATGCCGGCCTCAGCCGCGACGACATTCTGCAAATTGTTTTCACCTCCGGCACTACGACTGAGCCTAAGGGCGTAGTGATCACCCATGGGAACGTGCTGGCCAACGTCGCCCCGATCGAGAAAGAGATGCAGCGCTATCGGAAGTACGAGCGCTTCGTCCATCCGGTGCGTTTTCTGAATCTGTTGCCGCTCAGCCACGTTTTCGGACAATTCCTCGGCATGTTCCTGCCCCCGCTGCTCGGCGGGGCGGTCCTCTTCCAGGAAGAATTCAAGCCTTCGGAGATTATTCGGACCATCCACTGCGAGCGGGTCTCCGTGCTGGTAAGCGTGCCGCGAGTTTTGCAGTCACTCAAGCAGAAGCTCGAACGCGACTTGGAAGATTCAGGCCAACTGGCGCGTTTCCAGCAACAATTCCGCGCCGCCGAAGGCAAGCACTTTCTCCGTCGCTGGTGGATCTCCCGAAAAATCCGGCGCCAGTTTGGATGGAAATTCTGGGCTTTCATTTGCGGCGGCGCTGCGCTCGACCGCGAAACCGAAGAATTCTGGGGACGGCTGGGCTATGCCGCAATCCAGGGCTACGGGCTCACGGAAACCACATCGCTGATCAGCGTGAATCATCCCTTCAAACTGGGGAAGGGTTCGATCGGAAAAGTGCTGCCTGGACGCGAGCTCAAACTGGCGGAAGACGGCGAGATTCTGGTGCGCGGTGGCGGCGTCGCTTCCGCCTATTGGGACGCTTCTGGCCGCCACGGCCTCGCCGGCGATCAGGGCTGGTACCGCACCGGCGACGTGGGGGCGCTCGACGAAGCAGGCAATCTTTATTTCAAAGGCCGCAAGAAAGAGGTGATCGTTACTCCGGCCGGTCTCAACATTTATCCCGAAGATCTCGAAGCCGCCTTGCGCCGGCAGCCGGAAATAAAAGACTGCGTGGTCGTGGGCATCGAGCATAACGGCAACGCTGAGCCCTGCGCCGTCGTAATTCTGCGCAGGGAGGTGAGCAACGTCCGCTCCGGTGCGAATCTCCACGAGATCGTCGAAGGCCTAATCCAGCGCGCCAATCAATCGCTGGCCGACTATCAGCGTATGCGCATGTCGTTCCAGTGGCCGCAGGAGGACTTCCCCCGGACCAGCACGCAAAAGCCGCGCAAGAATCTGATTCTGGACGCTGCCCAGAACCATTTCCTTACGGCAAGGTTAGAATCCGCTGCTGACCCTTCGCCCGGTCAAACATCCGACTCGCTTGCCGAACTCATTACTCGCGTCGTCCGCCGTCCCACCAGCAGCCTGCAAGCCTCTGCCAACCTCGAGTCCGACCTTGGCCTGAGTTCGCTCGACCGTGTGGAACTGCTTGGCGCACTAGAGGACCACTACCAGGTCGACCTCAGCGAGACTCGCTTCAGCGCCGCCCGCACGGTGAGAGACCTGGAAGACATGCTGCGAGGCGAAATGGAGCCGGGCGAAGCGGTGCAGGATGGCGTGGCACAGAAAGGCACGCAGCCATCTGCAAACCACTATCCTCGGTGGACCTTGCACTGGCCCGCTACTTGGCTGCGATTTCTTGCTCATTACCTATTGTTACGCCCGACAATTGTTCTGCTGGGTTGGCCTCGAATCGACGGCCGCGAAAACCTGCGTGGCGTGAACGGTCCGCTTCTCGTTGTCTGCAATCACATCGCCGACGTGGATTTCGCTTTCGTGCAAACGGCTTTGCCGGCGCGCTTCCGGAATCGGCTGGCCACGGCTACTCGCGGCGAGGCTCTCGAAACTTTGCGCACGCCTCCGCCGTCCCGCGGATTCTTCGCAAGCATCTACGACCGGACTAAATGGATTCTTGGCGTCTCTTTGCTGAACCTTTTCCCTCTGCCGCGCGAGGCTGGATTCCGGCAGAGCTTCGCCTACGCCGGCGAGGCCGCCGACCGTGGCTACAGCATCCTGGTTTTTCCCGAAGGTCGCCACACCGCGGACGGAACTATCAATCAGTTTCGTGCTGGCATCGGCGTGCTGGCCAATAACCTAGGCGTTCCTGTACTGCCCATGCGAATTCTGGGACTTTTCGAAGTGAATCACGCAGGAAAGAGATTCGCCGCACCGTGGCAGATCCGGGTACGCATCGGCCACCCCATGAACTTCGCTCCCGGAACCGATCCAGAAAAGATCGCCGCCGAACTGCAAAAACAGGTGGAGCTTCTCTAGAATTTCGATTGGCGTCCAGACCGGTTCGGTGATCCCCTGTGTCCTCTGTGGTTCTAGCTTTCCACCGACGGCGAATCGGAATCCGCCCTCATTCCTCGTCTCCCAGCGGCGCCTCGAACTGCAAGTTCGTTTCCAGTTGGACCTCCGGCAGATTCGCTTCGCGCAGCTTCCGGTTGAGTTCGGGCAATGCCTCTTTCCGCAACTGATTCCACCGTTTGATTACGGTTAATGTCTCGCGTTCGGCGGCTGCGATGGCTTCGACCTGGGACGATGTCGGTGCCGCATCCACTTGCCAGACCTGCCCGTACAGCACACTAGCGTGCCCGCTTGCCCGCATCACTGAAGCTTCCCCGGCATCAGGCGCCGCGAAGCTCGGAGCACTGCCCAGCACAGCCGCGAGGTCGGATTGAAAAGTTTGAACCGCCTCTCCCGCCGTCTTCAACTGATCGCTCTGCCTCTTGAGTTGACTGTCAATCGAGTTCGCCTGTTGGATCGCTTGTGAGGTCTGGCTCAAGAGACCTGCCAGCTTTGTTTCCGCCTGAAATTTCTTCTCCAGCCCCAGCGCCGGAGTTTTCACCCGCGGATCCATCTTCACGGTCAGGGCGGCGGTCTGCGTCTTGCCGTTCGCGGTCAGCCGCACTGTGTAGTGGCCGGGCAAGGCCGTTGGCCCCAGTGGCTGCCGCGGCGTATCCCCAGGAATCGCCGCAATCGGATAATCGTGCCGCACGGCATTCGGCCCCGGATAGTGCATGTCCCACACCCAACGGTGCATCCCCGCCCCCACCGAGAGCGACCGAAACGGACGCAGCCAATAAAGCGGGATCAGCTGCTTTTTCAATTCTTCTTCTGAAGCCTCCGACTGGTCCGTGCTGGAGAAGCTGCGCACAACCTGGCCACGCGCATCCAGAATTTCCAGCTTCACCGGGCCGGATACCGCGCCGCCAAGGTAGTAGTCAATCGCCGCGCCATCCGGCGGATTCGCCGCCGCCGGTTCGTCCGGCGGAAGGGGAGTGTCGTTATTCGTATCTCGCTGTACTCGGTAAGCGGGCGCGGGCGCGAAAAGATGCGTCTCTGTATTCGTCACGGCTTGGGTGATCTGGCGCAGCGGCGTGATGTCATCGAGGATCCAGAACGAGCGCCCATGCGTGGCCACGATCAGATCACTGTCGTGAATCCACAGATCGCGCATGGAAGTGTGCGGCAGATTCAGCTGCAGGGATTGCCAGTGATCGCCGTCGTCGAACGAGACCCATACCGAATTTTCCGTGCCCGCAAACAGCAGTCCCTTGCGCACCGGATCCTCACGCACGGTATCCACCGGCCCAAAATCCGGCAGCCCGCTTGTGATCAGCTTCCAGCTCTTGCCGCCGTTGTGAGTGCGATAGATGTACGGATGAAGATCGTTGATGCGGAAGCGGCTTACCGAGGCATACGCAGTCTCTTCGTCAAAGTGTGAAGCCGAAATCTGCGTCACTTTGCTCCAGGGGGTCAGGTCTTTCGGAGTGATGCCGTTCCAGTTCTTGCCGCCGTCGTGGGTTATCCAGATCAGCCCATCGTCCGTTCCCGCCCACAGAGTGCTGACGGTCTTGAACGAGGGCGCAAGTGCGTAGATCGCGCCACGCTGCTTCTCGGCACCCTTGTTCACAAGCTTGCCCACGCTTGCCGGGGTCCCGGGATTCTCCCGCGTTAAATCACCGCTGATGGTTTGCCACGAGTTTCCGCCGTCGATCGTTTTAAAAAGTATGTTGGTGGCGTAGTACAGAATGTGCGGATCGACCGGAGAAAACATCGTTGGTTCCGTCCGGTCTCCCCGGTACTTGTCGCTGTGCACCGGAATCGGCGTTACATTCTGTATCTGCCCTGTCGACCAGTGAAACCGCGAAACTTCAGTGCGTCCGCCGCCATAAATAATGTCCGCATCGAGCGGATCAGGCGCCACATAGCCATATTCGATCACGCCTACGGGATGCCATTCGCGGAAGGTGATGGCACCATCGTTGCCCCGGCTCGAGATGCACACCGACCCGCTTTCCTGCTGTCCTCCGCAAACGCGATAAGGAAACGTGTTCGTCACTGCCACGTGATAAATCTGCGCGGTCGGCTGGTTGTACCAGGAGCTCCAACTGGCTCCGCCATTCACCGTCACCAGCGCACCCTGGTCGCTCACCAGCAGAATGTTGTTGCCATCGTTGGGGTTGATCCACAGATTCTGGTAGTCGTCGCCGCCCGGTGCGCCCCGGAACCCTGCCCAGGTTTTTCCGCCGTCGGCCGAACGCATCGTAACCGTGCTGGCGGAATACACGACATCGGGATTCTTCGGGTCAACCTTTGGAACTGCCAAGTCACCGCCCCCAATTCTCCCCGAAGGCCGGGGATCGGTAGTGGCCTGCGCCCAGTTTTCCCCGGCATCATCCGACCGGTAAACGGCAAGCTTGCCGGCACTCGTGCTCAAAGTCGCATACAGACGCCGCGGATCGCTGGGCGCGATGGCAACATAGATTTGCGACAGATCGGCTGGCAAGCCGTTCGTCAGACCACGCCAGGTCGCGCCGCCGTCCACCGACTTGAACAGCCCGCCTTTGCTGCCGTTGAACTCGTTGCGGTCTTCCCACGGGCCTTCGCGCACTTCCCACATCGAGGCATACACCACGTCCGGATTCGAAGGATCAATCTCCACATCCGAGCCGCCGGTGTTCTCGTCCTTGGAAATCACTTTCGCCCAAGTCTGCCCGCCGTCCGTCGAACGGTAGATGCCGCGCTCCTCGCTCGGCCCGTAAGGATGCCCCAGCACCGCGGCGAACACTCGGTTCGGATCCCGAGGATCAACCGCCAGCGCCGGAATCTGCTGCCCATCCCGCAAGCCCAGGTGAGTCCAGGTTTTCCCCGCATCCGTCGACTTGTAAATCCCGTCGCCCACCGAGAGGTCGGGGCGATGCAATCCCTCCCCGCTGCCCACGTAAATAATATTCGGGTCCGAAGGCGCCACTGCGATCGCGCCCACCGACTGCGTCGGTTGCTGGTCAAAGATTGGGTTCCAGGTGCGGCCAAAATCGTCGCTCTTCCAGACTCCGCCATTTACCTGTGCCATGTAGAACACGCCGGGCTGGCTCGGCACGCCTGCGGCCGCGCGCGTTCGCCCTCCGCGAAACGGTCCAATCATTCGCCAGTGAAGCTCCTGATAAGTGTTTTCAGGAATCTGTTGTGCTCGACTCGAAGCTACTGGCAGGACAGCTAGAACAACCGCGAATAAGCGAAAAACGGAACAGGATCTGATCACTCGTCCCCCTCGGGCAAAAACGCAACACCTGTGTTGCCGTTACAATGGCCTGAGCATGATAGCCCATCTCCGCGGGAAACTGCTGGCCAAGCATCCTAACCAGGCCATTGTTGAAACCAGTGGCGTCGGCTACGACGTTGTCATCAGCGTGCCCACGTTTTCCGACCTGCCCGCCGTGGGAAACGAAATCTCGCTGCACATCCATACTCACGTGCGCGAAGACTTGATCGCCCTCTACGGATTTCTGCGCCCGTCGGAGAAACTGCTCTTCGAGAAACTGATCACCGTGAGCGGAATTGGCCCCAAGCTGGCCGTCACCATCCTGAGTGGCATGGCGGCGGACGAAATGGTGCGCGCGATCCGCGGCAACGACATCGCGCGCCTCACCCGCATTCCCGGCATCGGCAAGAAAACTGCCGAGCGCATGGTGCTGGAACTGCGCGACAAACTGCCCGAGCCGGGCCCAAGCTCAACGCCGGCGGCTCCGCCGATGAGCGCGACCGAAGAAGACGTGCTTTCTGCGTTAGTCAATCTCGGCTACCAGCGCGCAGCGGCGGAGAAAGCGCTCGCTGTTGTCGCGAAAAACGGCAAGGCCACGTCGTTCGACGCGATGTTCCGTGACGCACTCGGTTCGCTCTCGAAGTAGCGCTACTTTCCGATGCAGAACGTACTGAAGATAAGATTCAGGATGTCGTCGGTCGTGGTCGCACCCGTGATCGCATCCAGCGGACGCAGTACGTTGTATAAATCCATCAGAAACATCTCGTGCGGCACTTTGTTGCTGACCGCATTCTTCGCAGCCTGCAGCGCCGCCAGCGAGTCCCGCACCAACCCCTGATGCCGGACGTTGGTCAGGAATCCGCTCTCGACCTGTGTCCCACTCTCGCCGCCCACATGCCGCAAGATCTCGGCGCGTAATTCGGCAATGCCTGCCCCCGTCAAAGCCGAAGTAAAGTGCATAGTCTGGCCACGAATCACTGTCCCCTGTCCACTGCCAGCCAGGTCGCACTTGTTCCCCACCGCGATCGTCGGCCGCCCCTCGGTCAGGCGCAGCAGTTCGTCGTCTTCTGACGTCCGCTCCAGCGAAGCATCCAACACCACCAGAACTAGATCAGCATCGGCCAGCGCTTCCATCGATTTGCGAATGCCAATGGATTCCGCCTCGTCGAGCGCCTGGCGAATGCCCGCCGTGTCCACCAGTTTGACCGGGATGCCGCCGATGGCCACGGTCTCCGTCACTGGATCGCGCGTAGTTCCAGGAGTGGCTGTCACAATCGCGCGTTCCCGCTCCACCAGGCGATTGAACAAGCTCGACTTACCTACGTTCGGCCGCCCCACAATCGCCAGCGTCAATCCCTCGTGCACGATCTTGCCATAGGCAAAACTGGCCGCCAGTTGCGCCAGCGGCTGCTCGATACCATTGATGCGATCAAGAATCGCGGCATCGGGCAGCACTGAAATGTCATCCTCGGCGAAGTCGATTCCTGCTTCGAGCACCGCGATCAGTTCCACCAGCTTCTGCTTCACCGGCTGCAGCCGTTTCGACAAGGCTCCGTCCAACTGCTGCGCGGCCACCTTCGCCTGATATAGCGTCTGCGATTCAATCAAGTCGCGCACCGCCTCGGCCTGCGTAAGATCGATGCGTCCGTTCAGAAAGGCCCGCATCGTAAACTCGCCCGGCTCCGCCAGCCGCGCCCCCGCCGCCACGCAAAGCTCCACAATATGCTGCAACACCACCGGCGCCCCATGCGCAGAAATCTCAACAATGTCGTCCGTAGTGTAAGAGTGCGGCTTAGCGAAGTAAGTGACCACGACTTCGTCAATCCTTTCTGGAGAGGAAATTCGTGACGGGTGCCCCATCCTAGCCGCGCTTTTTGCGGCTAGGGTGGGGATTTTGACTTCCTCTGATCCCGTGTCGGATTCCGGCACGACGAGCTCCCCGAAAATAGCCCAGCCCGGCTCCATTTCATGCTTCATCCGTAGCATGGGCGCAACAATCGCCCGCGCCTGCGGCCCAGCAACCCGCACCACCCCGATCCCGCCCCGCCCCGGCGGAGTGGCAATCGCGACGATGGTGTCGTCCAGATTCACGAGCCGATTGTAACGGGTACACTAAACGGAGCCAACGCCGTCGGGAAAACGATATCTGGGTGCCCCATTTCTCCCCGCAGTTGGGAGAAAGCCTGCCCTGAGCGCAGTCGAAGGGTGGGGCTTTTGGACCGATCATTCACGAACTTCTTAGGAGTACTCAACTTGTCCGTAGCCGACGAATTGTTAAAGGCCAACGAAACTTTCGCCCGCAATTTCACCCTGGGAGATCTGGCCGTCCGCCCCAAGCGCCACGTAGCGGTCCTCGCCTGCATGGACTCCCGCATCCTGTTCGAGCACTGCCTGGGACTGCATCCCGGCGACGCCCACATGATCCGCAACGCCGGAGGCATCGCCACCGACGACGCCCTACGCTCGCTGATCGTCTCCCACCACCTGCTCGACACCCAGGAGTTCATCATCATCAACCACACCGACTGCGGCCTGCTGAAAGTGCGCGAAGACGAACTCAAGGAGCGTCTCGTCGAAAAGATGGGAACTACAGCCGCTGCGCCCGCCAACTTCCACGCTTTCGACGATCTCGAAGCAAACGTCCGCCTCCAGATGCAGCGCGTGAAATCGCATCCGTGGATTCCGAAACACATTCCGGTACGCGGGTTTGTTTACGATGTGAAGACGGGGAAGTTAACGGAAGTCGAGGGAGATTGATCGTGTGGCGCGGGCACTCTTGCCCGCGTCTTACCACGAAGACGAAATGTGAAACGCTTCACTAACCCAGACTTGGAAGAACCCTTACTGCACCACTTTCTCAATCTCCGCCCTCAACTCCTGGTACCGCAGCGCTCCCGGATGGTACATCGCCACCTTCCCCGTCCGGTCCAGCAGCACCAGCGTGGGCGTGGTCGAAGCCCCGTAAGTGTCGAAATTGTATTTGCTGATGGGAACCGGCATATCCAGCAATCCGCCGTAGAAGCGATGCCGCACCGCGTCGATATAGGCGAGCTCGTCCGCGGCCGCGGCATGCTCCACCTGCGCCGTATAGCCATACAGCTGCGTCGGGCCAATCACCACCAATCCGTTGGAGGCAAATTCCGAACGCAGCTGCGTGATGATGGGCGCCTCCGCCTTGCAGTCGCCGCACCAGTGCGCCCAGAAAAACAGCAGCACCGGCGATCCCTTCAGTTGGGCGAGAGCAGGTGGCTTCGTTCCCAGGAACTGCACGTCCTTCAATGCCGGCGCCGGTTTTCCCTGCAGCGAGAGCAGATTCAGATTCTTCTGCAGGCGCGCCCGAATCGACGTGTTGCCATAAGTCTGTAGCGCCGTCTGCAGCAGCGCCACGGCCTGCGTCCTCTGCCCGCGCGCCACCATTACCTGCGCCTGTACTTCCAGCGCCGCTCCCAGCGCCATCGGCAAGTGCGGCTCGGCGTCGAGCGTACGCACTTTCAACTGCTCCAGCACCAGAGATTTCGTTTGTTTTGCGTAAGCGGCGGCCTGGTCAAGCTCCTGAGCATCCAGGGCCGCGCGCCCCATCCACGAATAAGCCTCAAGGTATTCCGGCGTGACCCCCTGCTGGCCGCGGTAAGAACTCAACTCTGCCTCGGCCGCCGAAAAATTACTCTGGGCGAGACTCATGCGAACCTGATCGACAATTCCCGCCGACGCCGGCGCAGCCAAACTCAACCACAACAGAACCATGCAAAGGCGCATGCCTAGATGATGATTCTTTTCCCCGAAAGTGGCAACTTCGCGATTTTTATTTCGCCGGCAGATAACGAGTAAGTAGTGCAGTATCATATATTTAGAGTGTGATTAAAAGAAAACCTGTAGCTATTTCGGTGCACTCCTGTATATACTAAGCTCGCGTTTGATCTTTAGAGCTTGCTTCGCAGTATCCAGTCTCTCCGCTCAACCCAGCGCGTGACCTGCCTGCAGAAGAATCCTTGAAAGCTTCAACGCAACATCAATAGAAAAGGAACATTGCATCAACATGGAAACAGGAACAGTGAAGTGGTTTAACGACGCTAAGGGCTATGGTTTTATCAGCCGCCAGAACGGCGAGGATGTCTTCGTGCATTTCTCCGCCATCCAGGCGAGCGGCTTCCGCAGCCTTCAGGAAGGTCAACAGGTTCAGTTCGACGTGGTCAAAGGCCCCAAAGGCTGGCAGGCCGAGAACGTGAAGGGTGTCTAACTAAACCGCTTCACCGAAACAATCCGAATAAAGGCGGCCAGAAATGGCCGCCTTTCTTTTTGGCATCGCCACCTTGCCTGAAGCCGGGTTGTATTCTTCACTGCCGCTGCTCGCTCATCAGCACTACGTCGGAATCGTCGTGCCCGCGCACCATGGCCAGTCTGCTGCCATCGAACGACCAGTGGAAGTCGAGGATACGTTCCGATGTAAAGGAAGTGAGCTGTTTTCCCGGCGAGCCATCCAGCGGCTGCAGCCACAGGTTCTCAACTCCGTTTTCATGGATGTTGTAAACCATCCCCCTGCCGTCGCGCGAGAAACGGATTACCCCTCCCGGCTGCCGTTCGAACTTAAGCGACTGGCGAACTTTACCCGTATCCGTCGCCACCAGCGCCAGTTTTCCCTCGTGCCCTGCGGCGTGGTCGACGGTTGCAAATGCAATTGTGCCGCCGTCCGGCGAAATGTCGAAGCTCTCCCCGAAAGGCAAGTCGGCCACCTTCTGCGCGGAACCCCCGTCAATCGGTACTCGCATGATCTGCACTGCGCTCCCATCGACGTAGTAAACCCATTGCCCATCCGGGGAGCAAACCGGGTAAAAGTCCCTCTTCCCATTCGTGAGCTGCTTTAGATTTCCCCCATCGGCGTCTGCGCGCCAAACCTTCAAGCTGCCGTTCCCGGATCGCTGTCGGCGATTGAACAAGGTGTAGCGGCCGTTGGAGCATTGCCAGGGATCGCCAGTTCTCACGTCCGACTCTGGGGCCACCACGCCCTTGGCTCCCGAGTCCGGGTTGACCCAATTCAGTGTGCCGTCCTTGTCGTAGATCATCCGGCCATCGTGCGTCCAGGTGAAGTTCGTGAAGGAGTTCGCAGAATGTACCATCCGCGCGTCGCTGCCATCCGACGCGGCGGACATGACGAAAAGATTCCATCGCTCCTCGCTCAGCACCGTAGCCAGCTCTTGGCCGCTGGATGCCACGCTCAGATCGAAATAGTTGTTGGTATCGCGCGTAACCGGATTCAACTTTCCTTCCGGGTAAGAGACGAAGACGATCTGGCTTCGCGTGTAGTTCGAAGCTTGGTCGCTGTCCAGAACCAGCAGGCCCCTGCCGTCTGGCATCCACGTAGGCAAGGCCAGGAAATCAACCGAACTCAGAAACAGTTGCTGCTTCCCCGTGCTGGCGTCCACCGCCATCAATCCGGAATCAGCCTCCCCGGGCTGAACTACGTTACACATAATTGTTTTGCCATCGGGTGACCACGCGGGGTTGTAGATCTCCTGATTGCTCGGGCCGCTGGCCAGCACGGTCTCGCCACCCGTGTCCACCGATCGGACGATCAGCTGGTACTTCCCCGGCTCCGGATTGTCGTCGCGTATGAAGGCTAACTTCCGGCCGTCCGGAGAAAACGTCACGTTCGAATCCACATCGGCTGCCAGTTTTTCTGGCGTACCTCCCAGCAGGGGCGCGCGGTACAGATACTTCAAAAAAGCATTCCCCGGATCGCTGCGCACGAAGTAAAAATAGTTTCCGTCAGGAGAGAATCGCAGACCGTTGTACCAGACTTCAGCCGGAGGCTCGACCTGGGTCATGCTGTTCGTAGGGACATTCCGTAGTGACAGGCTGGCTAGACCCTTGTTGGCCTTGTCTCGCACCAGGCTCAGAATGTACTTCCCATCCGGAGAGAGCTGCGCATCGACTGCGTCGCCGCTTTCCGTCACTTTGCTGACTGAAAAATTCTCGAAGGCTCGCGCGTGTTTGCGTGCGATCAGCGAGTAGACCCCATAACCTGCCGCCAGCAATACCACCACCCCCACAACTGTGAATACACCCGTTCCCAGCTTGTGCCGTCCCGCCGCTGCTACCACGGCTGATTTCTGCGAGGATCGCCCCGTGACCGCCGCTGTCGTTGCGCTCGTTGTCCCAACCGTTTCCGCCGCCGGCATAGAGCCCGAGCCTGCCGAACCAGAACCAGAAGCAACAGATGGCGATGCCGCCTTACGCCCCGACTCCGTATCCCGCTTCAGGCGCTTCAGGTCGCCGCGCAAGTCCGCCGCCGACTGGTAACGCAGGTCGCGGTCTTTCTCCAGCAACTTGGCGATAATCTCTTCGAGCTTCGGCGGTAGCGCCGAATTGAGCTGCTGCACCGAAACCGGATCAAGTTCCAGAATCGCGTGGAAAACCACCGCCGACGTCGCTCCCGAGAACGGCAGCCGCCCCGTTGCCATCTGGTAGATCACCGTTCCCAGCGAGAACAAATCCGTGCGCGTATCCAGTTCGAGCCCACGCGCTTGTTCCGGTGACATATAAGCGATGGTGCCCACGGTTGAACCTGGGCTGGTAAGGTGTGCGGGGCTGGGGGAGTCCTGCGTCGCCCCGATGGTTTCCATCTCCATCTCCGGACGCGTCAGCTTGGCCAGCCCAAAATCCAGCACCTTCAGGGGACCGCGCTTGGTCAGAAATATGTTTGCCGGCTTGATGTCGCGATGGATGATTCCTTTGGCATGCGCCGCGTCGAGCGCATCCGCCAGCTGGATGCCCCACTCCAGCAGCCGATCCAGGGGCACGGCGCCAAGCGCCAGCTGACGGTCCAGCGTCGCGCCCTCGAGCAATTCCATCGCGATAAACGTCTGGTCGCCCACTCTCTCGACCGCATAAATCGTGCAGATGTTGGGATGGTTCAACGCCGAAGCCGTCCGCGCCTCCAGCAGAAAGCGGTTCAGCGCGGTCTGATCGCGGGAAAGTTGCGGCGGCAAAAACTTCAGCGCCACCTGCCGCCCTAAATCCAGGTCCTGCGCCTCATAAACCACTCCCATCCCGCCGCTGCCCAGCTGCCCGGTAATGCGGTAATGCGATATGGTCTGGCCAATCATGCGAATGTCGAAAGGGAATTCATTTTAGCGCGAATCGCAGGTTCACCGGCAAATCTGCGCGGATGGCGTAAATCCCGGAGCGGGTGCCCCATCCTAAACGCTCTCTTTGCCTTTAGAGGCTGCCTTGAGCGGAAGGCGAAGAGGTCGGAATTCTTACTCTTGCGGCGTCCCCGGTCTCGCATGTTTCGGCTCGTAAATCCCTACTCTGCCGCCGCCCGGAAGCGTGAAGCTGGCCAGCGTTCCCCAACGTTGTTCGCGAACCTCTCCGATCTTCACCTTCTTCGCTCTGAGTTCCTTCAGTGTCGCCGCAAGGTCATCACACATCAGGAAAAGCTCGTGCCTGTCGTTGCTGTTCGAATCGGGGCTGTCGGAATCATGAAACGCAACTTCCGCCGGCGGCATGGCAAAGATCAACCACCCGTGGCCCGCGTCCACGAAAGGGAACTGCAGCACGTCGCGAAAGAAAGTCCGGTCCGAGTCCGGGTCTTTGCTGTAGATGACCACATGCGCCCCGTTGATCATCGTGACCTCCGGTTTCGAGTATCGATCCTCTCACCGCGCAGCCAGTTTCGCAACGCGGCGTGGGGGGTATAACGGCTGGTTCAACAGCCGTGCTGGGCATGCAGTATTTTGGGACTTCCGACCCGCTGGCAAAGGCCGTAGAATTCCGGATGGTGTTGTCATGCGTAGATCTCTCAAACTGCTGGTGTCACTCCTGCTGTCATCCGTAGCGGTTGCGACGGCGCAGTCTTGCCCGCCGCGCTATGTAATCGTCAATGTGCTCGACGCCCAAGGGATGCCGATCTCGGATCTCACGGCGATGAATTTCAAAGCATCTTCTCAAGGAAAGTCGCTCCGCATTCCGTCTGCGAGCTTCCGAACTGACCCAGGTGTGAGGACCGTCGTCCTGCTGAAAGCAAAGGGGTACGGGGAAGCGGGAGCGGGCAGAGTTGCGACAGCAGCCGCCGCGGAGTTCATATCATCGGCAGCGCCGCAGGCACCCGTCTCAATGTTCGCGTTCTCTTCGGCGATTGAGCACAGCTTCAACAGCAGCGGCGGGCGCCAACCGATGCAAGACTGGCTCAACAGCCCCGAAACAGCCGGACTAACTTCGCATAAGGGCGGGTCTGACCTGCATCAGACGTTGCTCACCATCTTAAACGCGATGAAACCAGCCCACCCGGGCGACGCTATCTACGTGATCACCAACGATCTTGACCGCCTGATGGGGCTTGCCCAGGAGACGGGCGGACCACCAATTACGTCAGACATCGCGGCCGAGCTGCAGTCCAGTGGCGTGCGGCTCTTTGCCTTAAAGTTAGAAGTGCTTCGCCGTCGACGCTGGGCCGTGATTTTGCCTGGAGATAATATGATGGCAGTTCCTCGTCCCCCAATGGGTTCTGAGGCATTGGCCGATCTCGTGCGGAGCTCAGGAGGCTTGGGGTTGGAATGGTACCCGAGCTCAAAGTCCGTATCGTTTGCAGCAAGCTACGACTTCGACAGCATTACCCAGGCCGCCATTCGAAAATCCGCCCGTGCGTTTCAGGCCGCCATTAGCAATTTTTACATCTTAACCGTCGATCCCCCCGAAGGTTCGTCCGCTCTAGGGGATTGGAAGCTTGAAATTGTTGACCCCCAGGGTAGAAAACGGAAAGATGTGGTGCTGGCCTATCCCGGTAAGATCGGTGCCTGCACTGCCCTTACCGCCGGACCCTAAAGCTTTGCGGCTTTGTAGATAAACCGCATTTCACCGGCAGCCTCCGGCGTGGCGGGCGGCCCAGCCTTTGGCGGTTTTTGTGAAAGGGTGGGACTCTGGTGCTGCCCTAACAATAAGCATTGGACAACAAGTCTTGCCCACCAATAACTAAAAAAGCCTCTCCACCTCGGCCTTAACCCGCTGCAAGAAATCCTCTACCTGGCCGACAAACGTTGATGACTCCGGGTTTCGCTCGAAGTGGTCGACTTGCTTGAAGCTCGGCGGAATCTCGAAGAGC
>Ga0209415_10003528_pt1 | contig 29083 bp, 21 predicted proteins | sample PeaSoiSIISIP2007_FD_187696 | JGI IMG/M metagenome (GOLD analysis project Ga0209415, IMG submission 187696) | Peat soil microbial communities from Weissenstadt, Germany - SII-SIP-2007 (SPAdes) (version 2) | ecosystem: Environmental > Terrestrial > Soil > Wetlands > Peat | place: Germany...
ATCGCCGCCCTCCTCGACGATTTCAACGCGATGGCCGAGCCCGCCTGATCCTGTCCGATTGGCGACGGTCACATTGGCTCAGGTCGGGATCAACCCGATCGAAATCATCGCTCGGCTTGCAAGGGTTGACGACATAAAGATATCTTTATATGTTGAATTTACCGATTGCGACTGCCACTGGCTCAGGAGTTTGCTGAATGCCCGAGTTTACCGATTACAAGGTTGCCGATATCGAGCTTGCCGGGTGGGGCCGGCGCGAGATCGCGATCGCCGAGACCGAGATGCCCGGGCTGATGGCGCTGCGCGACGAGTTCGGCAAGGCGCAGCCGCTCAAGGGCGCGCGCATCGTCGGCTGTCTGCACATGACGATCCAGACCGCCGTCCTGATCGAGACGCTGGTCGCTCTCGGCGCCACCGTGCGCTGGAGTTCGTGCAACATATTCTCAACCCAGGACCATGCCGCATCCGCCATCGCGGCCGCCGGCATCCCGGTCTTTGCCTGGAAGGGCGAGACCGAGGAAGAATACGAATGGTGCATCGAGCAGACCCTGCGCGGCGCCTCGGGCTGGACGCCCAACATGGTGCTCGACGATGGCGGCGATGCGACCAAGATCATCCACGATCGCCATCCGCATCTCTTGGGTGAGATTCGCGGCATCTCGGAGGAGACGACGACCGGGGTGCACCGGCTCTACGAGATGATGCGGGAGGGCACGCTCCGGGCGCCGGCGTTCAACGTCAACGACAGCGTCACCAAGTCGAAATTCGACAACCTCTACGGCGTTCGCGAGAGCCTCGTCGACGGCATCAAGCGCGCCACCGATGTGATGCTCGCCGGTAAGATCGCCGTCGTCGCCGGCTTTGGCGATGTCGGCAAGGGGTCGGCGGAGAGCCTGCGGAGCCAGGGCGCCCGCGTCATGGTCACCGAGATCGACCCGATCTGTGCCCTGCAGGCGGCGATGCAGGGCTACCAGGTCACAACGATGGAGGAGGCCGCGCCGCACGGCGATATTTTCGTCACCGCGACCGGCAACATCGATGTCATCACCCTCGACCACATGCGCCAGATGCGCGACCGCGCGATCGTCTGCAACATCGGCCATTTCGACAGCGAGATCCAAATCGATTCGCTGCGCAATTATGTCTGGGAAGAGGTGAAGCCGCAGGTCGACGAAGTCGTCTTCCCCGACGGCAAGCGGCTGATCGTCCTGGCCAAGGGCCGCCTCGTCAATCTCGGCTGCGCGACCGGCCATCCGAGCTTTGTGATGAGCGCCTCGTTCACCAACCAGGTGCTGGCCCAGATCGAGCTGTGGAACAACCACGGCAAGTATGAGAACGAGGTCTATGTCTTGCCGAAGCATCTCGACGAGAAGGTGGCGCAACTGCATCTCGAGAAGCTCGGCGCCAAGCTGACCCAGCTGAGCCCGGCCCAGGCCGAATATCTCCGGGTGCCCAGCGCCGGTCCGTTCAAGCCGGATTACTACCGGTACTGATCGGGAGGAAAAAGCTACCGGCTAGTCCGCGGCTGATCCGTCGGAAGGCTGGCCTCTTTTCTTTTCGAGAAGAACACCGGATTATCCCGCTCGATCGGAAGCCGCCCCCTAGGTTGAGCGCGCCGCGCCGAGAGGCGGCACATGGTGATCGAACTTGCTGCCGGAATCTGCGCCATCGCCGCGGCGGTCTGCGCCGCCCTATGGTGGCGCGCGCGGGCCGGCTGGCGCGAGGCGATGGCCCTCCGCGAGGCGGCCGAACAAGGTCGCGCCGCGATGGCGGCAGTGCTCGGCACACTGCCGCTCGCAGTGTTCTGCTGGCGGCGCGATTCGGAGGAAATCGCGCTCGGCAGGGCGCCCGGCGGCGGCTCCGGCTTCTCTTATGCGAGCCTTCTCGGCAGTCTGGAGACCGCCGATGCGACGCGCATCGCTGCCGCAGTCGACGCTCTGAAAGGCACCGGCACGGCCTTCAGCGCGGCAGTTTCAAACCCGGGTGGCGTAGCCTACGAGATCGAGGGCCGCCCGGCTTCGAACGGCGACAGCGTGATGTGGGTTGCCGACGTGTCGGCGATCCGGCGCGCCGAGGCGGGGCGCGGCGCGGCGCTAGCCGATGCGGCCGCCTTGCGCGCGATGATCGACGCGCTGCCGATGCCGGTCTGGCGTCGCGATCGCGACCTGCGCGTCGTCGATTGCAACATTGCTTATGCCGCGGGGCTCGATTTGCCGCGCGAGAGTGTGCTTGCGCAGGCCGCGGAGCTGACGCCCGAAAGCGAACGGGACCGAACGCTGGCGCTCGCGCGGGCCGCCGTCGCCGGGACGGCCGGAAGCGAGCGCTGCCATGTCGTCATTGCCGGCTCCCGCCGATTGCTGGAACTGAGCGAAGCGCCCGATGGGGCGCGGGGGACGATCGGTGCGGCCATCGACCTCACCGACCTCGAAAGCGCCGAGGGCGAATTGGCGAGGCACGTCAATGCCCATGGCCAGGTTCTCGAAAGCATCCAGGTCGCCGTCGCGATCTACGGGGCCGACAAGCGCCTCAGCTTTTTCAACGCTGCGTTCGTCCGGCTGTGGGGCATCGAAGAGGAGTGGCTCGCCGGCGAGCCGTCGCTCGACGAGCTGCTGGAGCGCCTGCGAGAGCGCCGCCGGGTTCCGGAATACGTCGATTTTCGCGCCTTCAAGCGTCAGCAGCTCGATATGTTCACCTCGCTGATCGAGCCCCAAACGGAGCTGATGCATCGACCCGACGAACGCACGCTGAGCGTCACGGTATCGCCGCATCCCCTGGGCGGCCTGATCTTCGTGTACGAGGACGTCACCGACCGCCTGGCGCTGGAACGCTCGTACAACACCCTGATCGAGGTCCAGCGCGAGACTCTCGATAATCTGTTCGAGGGCATCGCCGTGTTCGGCAGCGATGGCCGGCTCAAGCTGCACAACCCGGCCTATCGCAAGATTTGGGGGCTTTCCGAGACCGACCTCATCGGTGAGCCGCATGCTGGTGACATCGTCGAAAAGATCCGGGGTTTTTACGAGGATGGCGGCGATTGGCCGGCGCTGCGCGAACAGATCATTGCCGAAATCATTGCGCAGGCCCATTCGAGCGGGCCGCTCGACCGCCGCGACGGGTCGGTGCTGCAGCGCGCGACGGTGCGGCTGCCCGACGGCAACGTGCTGCTGACCTACCTCGACGTCAGCGACACCGCCCGCGTCGAGCGCGCGCTGCGCGAGCGCAACGAGGCGTTGGAAACCTCGGGGCGGCTGAAAAGCGAATTCATCGCCAACGTTTCCTACGAGTTGCGCACGCCACTCAACGCGATCATCGGCTTCGCCGAGATCCTCGCGAACCAGTATTTCGGGCCTTTGTCGCCGCGTCAGCTCGACTACAGCCGGGGCATCATCGACAGCTCGCACCGGTTGTTGTCGCTGATCAACGACATCCTCGATCTCGCCACGATCGAGGCCGGCTACATGACGCTCGAATTCGCCCGGATCGAGGTGAACGACCTGCTTGAAGCTGTCATGACCCTGACCCACGAACGCGCCCGCAATCAGGATCTGTCGCTGACGATGAGCTGCCCGGAGCGCATCGGTGCGGTCGAGGCCGATGAACGGCGGTTGAAGCAGGCGCTGTTCAACCTGATCTCGAACGCGATCAAATTCACCCCCGCCGGCGGATCGGTCCGGCTCGACGCCCGAGAGGAGGAGGGCGACCTGATCCTGTCCGTCGCCGATACCGGGGTTGGCATCCCCGCCGCCGACCAGGGGCGGGTCTTCGAGAAATTCGAGCGCGGCAGCCCCGATTCTCGCGATTCCGGCGCCGGGCTCGGCCTCTCGCTGGTCAAGAGCCTGATCGAGCTGCACGGCGGTTCGGTCACGATCGCCTCCGAACCCGGCACGGGAACCACCGTCCTATGCCGTCTGCCGGCCAGGCTCCGTTTGCCCGACGCACGTCCCGCCGCCTCGCGCCCGGCGGTGTGATCTGGGCCCAACATCGGTATTCAGCGGCCCGGCACCCCTTTTGTCGTCGAATACTCGAAATGCAGCGCTTCGCCTGGGTGAACGAGCGGGTGGATCGCATGGGCGGCGAGCGCCGCCTCGGCGAAGCCCGAAAGGATCAGCTTCAATTTGCCGGGATAGGCGGCGATGTCGCCGATCGCAAAAATCCCCGGCCACGAGGTGGCGCAGGTGGCGGGATCGACGCGGATCCGTTGGTTGTCGAGATCGAGCCGCCAGGCCGCGAGCGGGCCGAGATCGGTGGCGAGGCCGAAAAACGGCAGGAGGCAATCAGCCGCGAGCCGGCGGGTCTGCCCGGCGAGATCGGCGACGATCACGGCCGAGAGCTGTCCCTTCGCGCCTTCAAGCGCGTGCAGCTGATAGGGGATGACCAGCTCGATCTCGCCGTCATCGGCGAGCGCTTGCAGCCGTGCGGCTGATTGCGGCGCTGCGCGGAATTTGCCGCGGCGGTGCACAACCATCACCCGCTCGGCGACCTCCGCGAGCGACAGGGCCCAATCGACCGCCGAATCGCCGCCGCCGGCGATGACGACGCGGCGGCCGCGGAAATCCTCGCGCCGCCGGACGATGTAGAAGACGCTCTTCTCCTCGAACTCGGCGATGCCGGCGAGGGGCGGGCGGTTCGGCCCGAATGCGCCGCCTCCCGCCGCGATCACCACCGCGCGGGCGGTGACCCGCACCCCGGCGGCGTTCTCGACGACAAACCCTCCTGCCGTCGCGGTGAGCCCCGAGACTGCCTGGCCGAGATGCATCACCGGTGCGAACGGCGCGGCCTGCTCGGCCAGGCGCTCGACAAGCTCGGCGGCATCGATTCGCGGATAACCCGGGATGTCGTAGATCGGCTTTTCCGGATAGAGCGCGGCGCATTGCCCGCCCGGCGCCGGCAGCGCGTCGAAGACATGGCAGCCGAGTTCCAGCATGCCGCATTCGAAGACCATAAACAGCCCGACCGGCCCGGCGCCGATGATCGCGACATCGCAGCTGTCGAGAGCGTCATCCATCGCACCAGCTTAGCCGCCGGGCGCGCGCGCGCAAGCGCGCCGGCCGCCGGCTTCGCGGCTTCGCGCCAACAAACAGAGTCCGCCGCATGCAGATATTGCGGGCGCTCGCCTTAGAGATATACAAGCCGCAGGTAATGATCGTCATCGAGCTGCCCGATGAAGCGGCCACCGCGGCGCTCGCCGCCCAGATCGCGGCGCGCGTCGTGCCCGGCGACGTGATCGCCCTCAAAGGCGAGCTCGGCGCCGGCAAGACCAGTTTTGCCCGCGCCTTCATCCGCGCCCGCGGCGGCGTCGAGGCGGTGCCGAGCCCGACCTTTACGCTGGTTCAGGTCTACGAACTGGGCGAGGTTCCGATCTGGCATATCGATCTCTATCGGTTGCGCAACCCGGAAGAAGCCTGGGAACTCGGCATCGAGGACGCCTTCCTGGACGGCGTCTCGCTGATCGAATGGCCGGAGCGGCTGGGTCCGCTCGTTCCGGCGCGGCGCCTCGAAATCACCCTCTCCGCCGGCCCGACGCCCAATGCACGCCGTGCCGCCATCGATCCTGCCGCCGAATGGTCCGCGCGCCTTGCGGGCCTCGCCGCGGAGATGTGAGGTGACCACCGCCCTTTCGCCGGCCGCTGCCCAGCGCGATGCCGCAATCACTGATTTTCTTGCGACAGCGGGCTGGAGCGGGGTCGCCCGGCTGAGCCTCGCCGGCGACGCCTCGTTCCGGCGCTATTACCGCCTCGACGACGGCACCAGGCGGGTCGTGCTGATGGACGCGCCGCCGCCCGTCGAGGATGTCCGGCCCTATGTCGCGGTTTCTGCGATCGTGCGCCGGCTCGGGCTCAGCGCGCCGCAAATCCATGCCGAGGACAGCGCGCGCGGGTTTCTGCTGATCGAGGATTTTGGCGACGACAGCTATACACGGCTGCTCGCCCGCGGCGCCGATGAGGCCGCTCTCTATGCGTTGGCAATCGACACGCTGATCGCGCTGCACCGGGCGGTCGCCGCGAGCGGGCTTCCGGCCCTGCCGTCCTATGACGAGACGCGGCTCCTCGACGAGGCGGCGCTGCTCGTCGATTGGTATGCGCCTGATGTGCTTGGGGCGGCGCTTCCGCCGGCGGCGCGCGCGGATTATCTCGCGCGCTGGCGGGATATTCTGCCCCAGGCGGTGCTTCCGGGGGCGACGCTGGTCCTGCGCGACTATCATGTCGACAATCTGATGCTGTTGCCCGACCGCCCCGGTGTCGAAGGGTGCGGGCTGCTCGATTTCCAGGACGCCGTCCAGGGACCGGCGAGCTATGATCTGGTCTCGCTGATCGAGGACGCGCGCCGCGATGTTTCCGCAACCCTGGGCGCCGCCATGACCGAGCGCTATCTCAGCGCGTTTCCCGGCCTCGACCGGGCCATGTTCCGGCGCTCCGCCGCGATCCTCGCCGTGCAGCGCAACTGCAAGATCCTCGGCATCTTCACCCGGCTGTGGCGGCGCGACGGCAAGCCCGGTTATCTCGCCCATATCCCGCGGATATGGCGGCTGATCGAGGAAGATCTGCAGCGCGAGCCGGCTCTGTCGCCGATCGCCGACTGGCTCGAACGCTTGCTGCCGCGCCGCGTGCGGCGCGCCCCTTCGGTCGAAGAGCGCGAGACGAGCGCGGCATGATCGCGCTGCCCAAATCAGCGATGGTGCTCGCCGCGGGCCTCGGCACAAGGATGCGCCCGATCAGTGACACGCTGCCCAAGCCGCTCGTCGAAATCGCCGGCCAGACCCTGCTCGACCACGCGATCGATCGGCTGGCCGCGGTCGGGGTCGAGCGGGTCGTCGTCAATGTGCATTACAAGGCGGAGATGGTGATCGCTCGGCTCGCCGAGCGCGACCATCCGAAGATCGAGATCTCGCGGGAGGAGGCGCTCCTCGAAACCGGGGGCGGGGTCGCGCACGCGCTGCCGCTGCTCGATGAGTGGTTTTTTGTCGTCAATGGCGACGTCTTGTGGCTCGACGGCAAGGAACCCGCCCTCGCCCGCCTCGCCGCTGCTTTCGACCCGGCGCGGATGGATGCCGTGCTGCTGTTCCACCGCACCACCAACGCGGTGGGCTATGATGGAAGCGGCGATTATTTTCTCGATCCCCTCGGGGTTCCGCGGCGCCGTGGCGAGCGCGAGATCGCGCCGTTCCTGTTCACTGGCGTCCAGCTCCTCCACCGCCGGCTGTTCGACAGCGTCACCGAGCCGCGTTTCTCCTTGAACCGCCTCTACGACCGCGCCCAAGCCTCCGGCCGCCTCACCGCGATCGTGCATGACGGCGAGTGGTACCACATCGGCACTCCCGACGGCCTCGCCGCCACTCGCACCCGCCTCAACTCCCACCGCATCGAGCGGTGAGGACGGATAACCGCGGAGACACGGAGAAGACGACGATTTCCAAGCGCACCCGCATTCCCGGCGAAAGCCGGGACCCATCCGGGCGGCCGTACGCGCGGTGGATGAATGGGTCCCGGCTTTCGCCGGGAATGCGGGTGTTTCAATAGTGCCCGAGTCTCCGGTGCCGCCGCACATCTACACGATCGCGCCGGACCGGCCGTTTCTCGCGACGCTCGCGCAGGGCCTCCTCGGGCTCGCCGGCGGTGATCCGCTCAGCCTGACCCGCATGACGGTGCTGCTGCCGACGCGGCGCGCTGCGCGCGCGCTGCGCGAAGCGTTTCTGCGCCTGACCGCCGAGGGCGGCGATCCCGGAGCCCCGCTTTTGTTGCCGCGGCTGCGCCCGATCGGCGACCTCGACGACGAGACCCTGCTCGGCCTTGGCGACGCGGCGATGGAGGATCCGACCCTCGCCGTCCCGCCTTCCATCCCCGAGCTGCGGCGCCGCCTGCTCCTGACCCAGCTGGTGCTGCGCTGGAGTGAGGTCAGCGGCGAGGGCGCGCTGCTGCCCGGACAGGCCGCCTCGCTTGCCGCCGCGCTCGCGCGCCTGCTCGATGCGGCGGAGAGCGAGGAGCGCAGCTTTGCGGCATTGCGCGATTTGGCGCCCGACGATCTCGCCGTGCATTGGCAGACGGTCCTGGGCTTTCTCGAACTTCTGCCGAGCGCCTGGCCGGGGATACTCGCGGCCGAGGGTGCGCTCGACCCGGCCGAGCGGCGCAACCTTCTGCTGCGGCGCCAGGCGGGGCTGTGGCGCCGCACCCCGCCGTCGGGGCCGGTCATCGCCGCCGGGCTGACCGGCGGCCTCCCGGCGCTGGTCGAGCTCTTGTCGGTGATCGCATGGCTCGACCAGGGCGCGGTGATCCTGCCGGGGCTCGATCGCGCTTGCGATGCCGGCGAGTGGCAGCTGATCGCGGAAGAGCCGGCCCACCCGCAGCATCTGATGGCGCTGCTGCTGAAGGCGCTCGAGATTAGCTCCGAGGAGGTGAGCGAGTGGCAGCTGCCGGACGGCGCGGCGTCACCGAGCCGGCGCGAGACGCGGCTCCGGCTGGTGGCCCAGGCGTTGCGCCCGGCGGCGATGACCGATACCTGGCGCGACCTCGCACCCGAGCCGGAAGATGCGCTCAGCGGGCTCAGCCGCTACGACTGCGCCAGCCCGCAGGATGAGGCGGTCACCATCGCCCTCTTGCTGCGCCGCGCGCTCGAGACCCCGGCCGCGACCGCCGCCCTCGTCACCCCGGATCGCGAGCTGGCCCGCCGCGTCGCCGCCGAGCTGCGCCGCTGGGGCATCGCGATCGACGATTCGGCTGGGCTGCCGCTCAACCGGACGCCGCCCGGGACCTTTCTGCGCCTTGTCCTTGACCTCGCCGACAGCGCGCTGGCGCCGGTCCCGCTGCTCGCCGCGCTGAAGCATCCGCTCGCCGCCGGCGGCCTCGCGCCGGCGGTATTTCGCGATTATGCCCGCCGCCTCGAAGCCGCGATCCGCGGGCCGCGCCCGGCGCCCGGCTTTGCCGGGCTGCGCGCGGCACTGGCCGATCGGGCGGCCTCGCTCATCGGCTTTGTCGACCACCTCGAACGCTGTCTCGGCGGGCTTGCCAAACTCCTCGAACAGGACGGCGTGACGCTCGCCGAGCTGGCCAGCGCGCATATCAGGGCGGCCGAACTCCTTGCCGCAACCGACGACGAGACCGGGGTTGCGCGGCTATGGCGCGATGCGGCCGGGGAGGCGACGGCGCGGTTCTGCCACGAGCTGCTCGACGCGGCGGCCGGGTTTCCGGCGATGGCCGGGCACCACTACCCGGCGCTGTTCGAGGCGCTCGCCGCCGGCGCGGTGGTGCGCCCGGTCTATGGGCAGCATCCGCGCCTGGCGATCTGGGGTCTGGTCGAGGCGCGGCTGCAACAGGCCGACCTCCTCGTCCTCGGCGGCCTCAACGAGGGCACCTGGCCGGGGCCGGCGGCCCATGACCCCTGGATGTCGCGCCAGATGCGGCAGGAATTCGGCATCGCGCTGCCCGAGCGGGCGATCGGCATCGCCGCCCATGATTTCGCCCAGGCGCTCGGCGCGTCGGCGGTCGCGCTGACCCGAGCGACGCGGCGCGAGGGGGTGCCGACCCTGCCGTCACGCTGGCTGTTGCGACTCGACACCGTGCTGCGCGCGGTCGGGCTCGGTGATGCGCTGGCTGCGGAGCCCGAGATCGCCGCCGCGGCGGCGCTGCGCGATGAGCCCGCCCGGCGCTGCCCGCGTCCGCCAGCCATGCCGCGGCCACCGCTCGCCGCGCGGCCGCGCCAGCTTTCGGTCACCCAGATCGAGACCTGGATCCGCGATCCCTATGCGATCTACGCCCGCCATATTCTGCGGCTCAAGGCGCTCGAAGAGCTAGATGCCGATCCCGGCCGCGCCGAGCTGGGGATCAAGGTTCACAATGCGCTTGCGGAGTTCATCAGGCGCCACCCGCGGGGGCTACCGCTCTTCGCCGAAGACGAGCTGATCGCGATCGGCCGCGAGTGCTTCGGCCCGATCTTGTCGCGCCCCGGAGTTTGGGCCTTTTGGTGGCCGCGCTTCGAGCGGATCGCGCACTGGTTTGTCGCCGAGGAGGCGGTGCGCCGAGACATCGTCGAGAGCCTCAGCGAGCGCCGCGGCACCCTCGTCGTTCCGGCCCGCGCCGGCCCGTTCACGCTCACCGCGATAGCCGACCGCATCGACCGGCTCGCCGGCGGCGAGCTGATGCTGATCGATTACAAGACCGGTGCGCTGCCGGCGAAACGCGAGATCGAGAACGCCATCGCCGTGCAGCTGCCGCTCGAGGGCGCAATCGCCCGCGCCGGCAGCTTCAATGGGCTGAGCGGCCGGCCGGCGGCGCTCGAATACTGGCGGCTGTCCGGTGGTGAGCCGCCCGGTGAGCGCTGCCCGATTGGCGGCGACGACCCGGCTGCGCTGATCGACCGCGTGATCGCCGATACCCTCGCCCGGATCGACCGCTTCGACGACCCGGCGACGCCGTACCCGCCGGTGCCGGACCCGCGCTGGGCGCCGCGGTTTTCCGATTACCGCCACCTCGAACGGCTCGACGAGGCTGAATTCGAGGTGGAGGCCGAGGCCGAGCCCGAGAGCGAGGGCGGGCCATGACTCTTGTCGCGGAAGCAGCGGCCACCCAGCGTCGCGCGCTGAACCCCGCCGAGTCGGTGTGGGTCGCAGCCTCGGCCGGCACCGGCAAGACCAAGGTGCTGACCGACCGGCTGCTCGCGCTGATGCTCGGCGGGACCCACCCCGGACGGATACTGTGCCTGACCTTCACGCGCGCCGCCGCGGCTGAAATGGCGAACCGGATCAATGACCGGCTCGCCGCCTGGACCACCCTGCCGCCGGGACGGTTGGCGGAAGAGCTGGTCGCGCTGCTTGGCCGCTTCCCGGACGAGCAGGAAATCGCGCTCGCCCGCCAATTGTTCGCACGCATCCTCGATGTGCCGGGTGGCGCCAAGATCGCGACGATCCACGCTTTTTGCCAATCGCTCTTGCGCCGGTTTCCGCTCGAGGCGCGGGTGCCGCCCGAATTCGCCGTCATCGACGAGCGCGGCGCCGCAGAAGCCCTCGCCGAGGCGGCCGAGGCGGTCATCGCCGCCGCGCGCGCCGAGAGCGGCGCAGGCGGCAAGCTCGCCGCGGCGCTAGCGGTCGTCGCAGGCTATACCCTCGACGAGCGTTTTATCGAGCTGATGACCGCCCTTGCCGGGGAGCGCGCCAAGCTGCGCCAGGCGCTGGCCGGTGGCGATGCAGCGTTGCATCGCCGGCTATGCCCGGCGCTGTCGGTGCCGCGAGATGCCACCATGGAGACCCTCACCGATTCCTTTTGCGCGCCCGGCGCCGGCGTCGAGGCGGCGCTGCGCGACGCCGCCGCTGCGTTGTCCAATGGATCCCCGGCGGACCGGCGGCGCGGTGCGGTCATCGCGCGCTGGTGCGAACGCCCGGGAGAGCGGCGCGATCTGCTCGACCCCTACATCGCCACTTTCCTCACCGAAAAGAGGGAAGTCCGTGACACGCTGATCACCAAACAGGCGACCGCCAAGGCCCTTCCGGCCGATCCGGGCGCCACGCTTCAGGCCGAGGCCGAGCGCATCCTGCGCTTCGATGCCAAGCGCGCAGGCGTTGCGCTGATCGAAGCGACCCTGGCCCTCATTCACCTTGGCGACGCGCTGCTGCACGCCTATGAGGACCGCAAGCGGCTGCACGGGCTCCTCGATTACGACGATTTGGTGCTCAAGGCGCTGGCGCTGCTGCGCCGGCCGGGGGTCGCGCCGTGGGTGCTGTTCAAGCTCGACGGCGGCCTCGACCACATCCTGATCGACGAGGCGCAGGACACCAATCCCGAGCAATGGGACATCGTCGCCGCGCTGAGCGAAGAATTCTTCGCCGGCGAGGGGGAGGGTGAACGAATCCGCACGGTCTTCGCAGTCGGCGATGGGAAGCAGTCGATCTACAGCTTTCAGCGTGCCGACCCACGTGCCTTTGTCGACATGCGCCAGCATTTCCAGTCCCGGGTCACCGCGGCGAGGCAGCAGTGGAGCGTGGTGCCGCTCGCCATCTCGTTCCGCGCCGCCCAGCCGCTGTTGCAGGCGGTCGACGCGGTTTTCAGCGTTGCCGGCGCGGCCGATGGCGTCGCGCTCGACGGCGCGGCCATCCGTCATGAGGCGGCGCGCGCCGGCCAGGCCGGCCTCGTCGAGCTGTGGCCCGCGGTTCCGGCGCCCGATCCGGCCGAGCTGGCGGTCTCCGCCGATCGCCCGGCGGAACCCTACGCGCGGCTGGCACGGGCGATCGCCGCCACGATCACGCAATGGCTCGCCACCGGCGAGCGGCTGGAGCCGCGCGGCCGGGCGTTGCGGCCGGGCGATGTGATGGTGCTGGTGCGCCGCCGCAACGCGTTTGTCCGCGAATTGTTGCGCGCGCTGAAGCAGCACGACGTGCCGGTCGCCGGGGCCGATCGGCTGGTGCTCGCCCAGGAGATGGCGGTGCAGGATCTCCTCGCGCTCGGCCGGTTCCTGCTGCTGCCGGAGGACGATCTGACGCTCGCCGCGGTGCTCAAGGGTCCGCTCTTCGATCTGTCGGAGGAGGAGCTGTTCCTGCTCGCCCACGACCGCGGCGAGGCGACGCTGTGGAGCCGGCTGCGCGGTCTGGCCGCCGAGCATCCGGCGATGGGTAGGGCGGCCGAGCGGTTGAGCGAGCTGCTCGCCCGCGCCGATTTCGTGCCGCCTTTCGAGCTTTATGCCGGGATCCTCGGGTCGGGGAACGGGCGCCGCGCCATGCTCGAACGCCTCGGGGCGGAAGCGGCCGACCCGATCGAGGAATTCCTCGCCCTGGCGCTTGCCTACGAGCGTGAGCACGTGCCGTCGCTGCAGGGTTTTCTGCGCTGGGTCGCCGCCGGCGACATCGAGATCAAGCGCGATTTCGGCGAACGCCAGCGCGACGAGGTGCGCATCCTGACCGTGCACGGCGCCAAGGGGCTCGAAGCGCCGGTTGTCTTCCTGCCCGACACGATGCAGCTGCCGGCCCGCCAGGACGCGCTCTTGTGGAGCGAGACCGAGGCGCTGCCGGTGTGGCGCCCTCGCAAGGATTTTTCCGCGCCGTTCTACCTCGCCGAGCGCGCCAAGCTGCGTCAGCGCCAGTTGCAGGAATACCGGCGGCTGCTTTATGTCGGGCTGACCCGGGCGCAGGATCGGCTTTATGTCTGCGGCTGGGAGACCCAGCGGCCGGTCAAGGAAGCGCCGAGCTGGCACGCGCTGTGCGCCGCCGGGTGGCAGGGCAGCGCCACGCGCGTGCCGTTTGATACCCGGCCCCTGATCGGCCCGCGCGACGGCTGGTCGGGGACGTTGCTCCGCATGACCGGAGAGCAGACCGCGCCGCCGAGCCGCGATCACAAGCTCGCTGCCGCGCCCCCGCTTGGGCCGATGCCGGGCTGGGTGCTGACCCCGCCGCCACCCGAGCCGAGCCCGCCCCGGCCGCTCTTACCGTCGCGCCCGAACGGGCCGGAACCGGCAACCCTGTCGCCGCTCGCCATTTCCGGCCGCGACCGCTTCAAGCGCGGGCTCATCGTCCACCGGCTGTTGCAGAGCCTGCCCGAATTGCCGGCATCGGGGCGCGCGGCGGCGGCGCGGCGTTATTTGGCCCTGCCGTTGCATGGGCTCGATGCGGTGACCCAGGCCGAGATCTGCGCCGAAACGCTTGCGGTGCTGGAAGACCCGCGTCTCGCCGAGCTGTGGGGTCCTGACGCCCAGGCCGAGGTTCCGGTCGTCGGGCTGATCCCCGGGTTGCGCCCCGGAACCGAGCATGCCTTGTCCGGACAGATCGACCGTCTCGTCGTGACGCCGGCGCGCGTGCTGATCGTCGATTACAAGACGGTGCGGCCGGCCCCGGCCAGCGAAGACGATGTGCCGCCGATCTACCTTCAGCAAATGGCGACCTACCGTGCCGCCTTGGCGCGCATCTATCGCGGCCGCCCGGTCGATTGCGCGCTGTTGTGGACCGACGGCCCGCTCTTGATGCCGATCAGCTCCGGCCTCCTGGCCCGCCACCTTCCGGGGCGCCTGCAGCAATAAATGGGAACCAAAATCGCCTCTCGTGCGTCAACCACGTGCGACGCTATCCGTGCATGCGTGCGCGAAAGGGACGGCGCTGATGCGATCACTGATTGGCATCTATCTGGCGTTCGGTTTCGTCCTGTTGCTGGTCGGCTTTTATGCGACCGGCGACTGCCCCATCAAGAACAAGGATGTGGTCGGCGATGCCGTCTTCGTCGCGGGTTGGCCGGTGTATTTTTATAAAGAGGTTGTGCGCGGGCCACTGACGCCGGCGCAATTGATGCACCTGCAGGCCTGCCAGAATGGCGTCGTCGCGCTCAGCGGTGCACTGCGGCCCTGATCAGCCAAAGCCGAATTCCGGGCCGGCGCCGCTGCGCAGCCGCGCACCGAGTTCGCTGCCAAGCCCGATCGCATCGCCGACGTTGCCCGCGATACGATCGCGCCGCTCGGCGCTGCCGTCGGGCGCCAGCAGCAGCGCGTCGAGCGTAAGACGATCGCCGGCGATCGTGGCAAGCCCGGCGATCGGCGTGCGGCACGACCCGTCGAGCGCCGCCAGCATCGCGCGCTCGGCGGCGACGCAGGCCGCGCTCGCCGGATCGTGAAGCGGTGCGAGCAGCTGCTGCACGGGCGCGTCTCCCGCCCGGCACTCGATCGCCAGCGCGCCCTGGCCGACCGCCGGCAGCATCACCTCGGGCGCGAGGATCTCGCTCGCCAATCCGGATTTGCCGAGGCGTTCGAGGCCGCAAAGCGCCAGCACCAGTGCGTCGAACTCGCCGGCGACGAGCGTGGCAAGCCTGGTGTCGACATTACCGCGGATCGGCAGGATTGCGAGGTCGCCGCGCCGGCGCAATAGCTGGGCGCGCCGCCGCAGCGAGGCGGTGCCGACCCGCGCCCGCGGCGGCAAAGCGGCAAGGCTGCCGCCGCTGTGCGCGATCAGCGCATCGCGCGGATCGTCGCGCGCCAAGACCGCGCCGATCTCGAGGCCGGCGGGCAGCACCGTCTCCATGTCTTTCAGCGAATGCACTGCGAGATCGATGCGACGATCGAGCAGCGCCTCCTCGATCTCCTTGGTGAAGAGGCCCTTGCCGCCGATCTCGGCGAGCAGGCGCGTCTGCACGCGATCGCCGGTCGTGCGGATCGGCACCAGCTCGACCGCACCCGCGGCGGCAAGCTCGACATGGGCGGCGCACAGCCGGTCGCGGACCAGCCCGGTCTGATGGAGCGCCATCGGGCTGCCGCGGGTGCCGATTCGAAGGCGCACGGATGCTCCTGTTCAAATGTCGGGCTGTTCTTAGGGAAGATAGCTCGGAAATGCGCGCTGTCTATGGCCCGGGCACGGTTGCCATCGGCGGGGTCAGCGGCAGGATGTTGGTCAGCGCCAGCCAGAAGGTGGCGAAGACGAGCGACAGCGCCGCGATCGGAACCCCGGCGCGGGCATAGGTGGCAAACGTCAGCCGCGCGCCCATCCGCTCGGCCTCTTCGGCGATCAACAGGTTCGTTAGGCTGCCGGTGAGCAGCACATTGCCGGCCAAGGTCGACAAGAGGGCCAGCGCATAGAGCACTCCCGAAGGCGGCGCCGGCCAAATCTGCAGCAGCAGCATCGCCGTCGGCACGCTGCCGATCGCGTTGCTGGTGACCCCGGCAAACGGCAGCAGCACAATGAGATTGTTGGGCAGCAGCTGGTGATCGTCGAGAAAGGCCAGCGCCTTGGCGGCGATCCCGGCATCGTTAAGCTGACCGGTGATCGCGAAAAGACAGGACACGAGGAGCAGGAGCGGCCAATCGACCGCGGCGATCATCGTGCGGCTGGTGATCTTGCGGTTGGCCAGCAACAAGGCCGCGATGATCAACGCGCCGATCTCGCGCGGCAATGGGGTGGCAAAGAGGATCAGCAAGGCGAGGACCGCGATGCCGCCCTTGATCGTCTGATTGCGGTCGAGGACATGCTCGGTGACCGCCGCGATCGCGATCGGGTCCGGAGGCGTCGCGGTATCGCGGATCCGCCGGTGCCACTGCAGCCAGACCACGCCGAAAACCACCAAGAGCGCGAACAATGCCGGGACGCCGCAGGCCGCCAGAAAGCCCCAGAAATCGAGCCGGCCGATGGCGCCGAGAAGGATGTTCTGCGGATTGCCGATCAGGGTCGCCGACGAGCCGGCATTCATCGAGGCGGCGAGGGCGATCGCAAACGGCCGCGGATCGAGCCCGCGCCGCTGCGCGCCGGCGAGCAGTAAGGGCGCCATCGTGATGACCAGGATGTCGTTCGCGAGTACCGCGGACAATGCGCCGGCGATTGCCACGGTCAGCGCGAGGAGCATGGTTGTGCCGCCCCGCATCTCGACCATCGTGTGGGCGCAGAGGTCGATAAAGCCCGATTCGGCAAGCTGCGCCGAGATGATCATCATCGCGAAGAGCAGCGCCAGCGTCGGCATGTCGACCGCGCTGCCGAAATCGTCGAGCGTCATCTCGCCGCTCGCAAGGAGCGCGATCACCGCGAGCAGCGCGATGCCGGTGCGGTCGACCCGCAGCCAGGCGATCCGGCCGGCCGCCATGCCGACATAGGTCAGGATCAGGACCAGGAGGACGATTGCGGCGTGCATGTGCGGATGGCGGCCAGGGCTTACTCACATTAAGGGCCCGGGCGATCCGGCAACGCCAGAACTCGTCTCTTTTGCAACAGTTTTGCGCCCCACCGTGTCCTTTGCGCCACGGCCTGATGCGGAGTTTGTTCGTCTGCTTCTGGTGCCCAGGTGCAGTCCGAATGCTATATCATGTTCTTCATGACCGATCTCGCCGCCGACACATCGCTCCCGCCGGGCCAAAAGGAGGGTCATCTCGCCGCCCTCAACGAGGCGCAATGCCGCGCCGTCGCGGCGGTCGACGGTGCCGTCTTGGTGCTGGCCGGGGCGGGCACCGGCAAGACGAGGGTGCTGACGACGCGCCTCGCGCACATCCTGGCGACGGGGCGCGCCTATCCCGGCGAGGTGCTGGCGGTCACCTTCACCAACAAGGCGGCGCGCGAGATGAAGGAGCGGCTCGACCAGATGATCGGGCGCGCCGCCGACGGGGTGTGGCTCGGCACGTTTCACGCGATTGCCGCCCGCATCCTGCGCCGCCATGCCGAAGCGGTCGGGCTCAGGTCGAACTTCACGATTCTCGACAGCGACGACCAGCAGCGCTTGTTGAAGCAGCTGATCGCCGCCGCCAATATCGACGAGCGGCGCTGGCCGGCGCGCGCGCTGCTCGGGGTGATCGAGCGTTGGAAGGACAAGGGGCTCACCCCGGACAAGGTACCCGCGGGCGATGCCGGCGACTGGGCCAATGGCCGGGCGCTGCAACTCTACCGCGCCTACCAGGAACGCCTCGCCACCGTGAACGCGGTCGATTTCGGCGATCTCTTGCTGCACAATTTGACGCTATTCACCGAAAATCCCGAGATCCTCGCCACCTACCAGCGCCGCTTCCGCTATCTGCTCGTCGACGAATACCAAGACACCAACGTCGCGCAGTATCTGTGGCTGCGGCTCCTGGCGCAGCAGCACAAGAACCTGTGCTGCGTCGGCGACGACGACCAGTCGATCTACAGTTGGCGCGGCGCCGAGATCGGCAACATCCTGCGGTTCGAGAGCGATTTCCCGGGCGCCTTGATCGTCCGGCTCGAGGAGAATTACCGCTCGACCCCGGAGATCCTCGCCGCCGCGGCCGGGGTCATCGCGCACAACAACGGGCGGCTCGGCAAGACCCTGTGGACCCGCGCCGAGGCCGGCGACAAAATCATGGTGCGCGGGCTGTGGGATGCCGAGCAGGAGGCCCGCTGGGTCGGCGAGGAGATCGAGGCGCTGCAGCGCCGCCGGCACGCGCTCAGCGAAATCGCGATCCTGGTGCGCGCCGGGTTTCAGACCCGCGAGTTCGAGGAGCGCTTCATCGCCCTGGCACTGCCCTATCGCGTCGTCGGCGGCCCGCGCTTCTACGAGCGCCAGGAGATCCGCGACGCGCTCGCCTATCTGCGACTGGTTCGCCAGCCGAGCGACGATCTCGCCTTCGAGCGCATCGTCAACATGCCGCGCCGCGGCATCGGCACGGCGACGTTGCAACAGCTGCACGCCGCCGCGCGCGCCGACGCGCTGCCGCTCGTCGAAGCGGCGCGCCACCTGATCTCCGGAGAGCAGCTGCCGCGGGCCGCCCGCAACGCGCTGGCGGGGTTCCTCGCCGCGCTCGACCGCTGGCGCGAGGCGGCCGATTCTACCGCGCACACCGATCTCGTGCAGATCGTCTTGGACGAATCCGGCTACACCGGGATGTGGCAGGCCGACAAATCGCCCGATGCGCCGGGCCGGCTTGAAAACCTGAAGGAGCTCGTCGTCGCGATGGCCGAATTCGAGAACCTCGGCGGGTTTCTCGAACATGTCAGCCTGGTGATGGACAACGCCGCTGACAGCGGCGGCGACATGGTCAATCTGATGACGCTGCACAGCGCCAAGGGGCTCGAATTCGACAGCGTCTTCCTGCCCGGCTGGGAGGAGGGGCTGTTTCCCAGCCAGCGCTCGGTCGAGGAGCACGGGTTGAAGGGCCTCGAAGAAGAGCGCCGCCTCGCCTATGTCGGGCTGACCCGGGCGCGCCATCAGGTCTTTGTCTCGTTTGCCGCGAACCGCCGCATCCACGGCCAATGGCAGTCGAGCGCGCGCTCGCGCTTTATCGACGAGCTGCCCGCCGCGCAGATCGAAATGGTCACCGAGACAGGGCTCGGCGCGGCGCCTTCCTGGGGGGCCGGCGCCACCGCCGTCGCCTCGACCGGCTGGGCCGCATCGTCGCCCGGCTGGGGTGCCGCGTGGGAACACGCGCGCGACGTCCGCAACCGAAGGGGCGCGCTGCTGGCGCTCAGCCCGGCGACCCCGCCGCGCGGCCAGGAAATCCGCAAGGTCGGCGGCTTCGCGATCGGCGACCGGGTGTTCCATCAGAAATTCGGCTACGGCACGGTGCGCGCGGTCGAGGACAACAAGCTGGCGATCGATTTCGAGCACGCCGGCGACAAGAAGGTCATGGACGCCTTTGTCGAGCGCGCGTGACGTCGACTTAGCCGTCACCCCCGCGCAAGGGGGGGGCCCGGGCAACCGAGGCGACCTACGGCCCTGGATTCCGCGGTCACGGGAATGACGGGGTAAATGGTAATGACAGGCACGCTGCGCATCAGCGCCGAGGTCGAAGGCGCGGACGCGGCGCTGGAAGTGGCTGCCCTGCTCGACGAGGTGACGGGCGGGGTTTCAGCATTCGAAACGGGCAGTGCCGCGCGGTGGCGGGTCGAGGCCTATCCGCGCGCCGCGATTCTGGACGCGGCATTGGAGGTCCGCCTCGCGCTTGCCGCTGCCGCTGCCGGCGGGCGGCTGATCAGCGTCGTCGAAGGGCGATTGCCCGAGCGCGACTGGCTGGCGGAAAACCGCCGCGCCTTTCCACCGCTGCGGATCGGGGGTTTCTTCATTCATGGCTCGCATTGGCGGGGCAGCGTGCCGGCGGGGGCGATCGGCGTCGAGATCGACGCGGCGACGGCGTTCGGCACCGGCGAGCATCCCTCGACCGCCGGCGTTCTCCTGGCGCTCGACGGCCTGGCGCACCGGCGCCGCTTTCGCCGGCCGCTCGACATCGGCACCGGCAGCGGCATCCTCGCGATCGCGGCGGCGAAGCGTCTGCGCCGCAGGGTGTTGGCGAGCGATGTCGATTGTGCGGCGGTGCGGGTCGCCGCCCATCACGTCAGGCGCAACGGGCTCGCCGGGCAGGTCCGCGTGATCTGCGCGCCGGGCTACCGCAGCCGCGCCGTCCGCCGCGCGAAATACGATCTGATTTTGGCAAATATTCTGGCCCACCCGCTGGCGCTGATGGCGCGTGATCTGGGGCGCGCCATCGCGCCGGGCGGGGTTGCCGTCCTGGCCGGGTTGCTACGGCGCCAGGAAGCGTCGGTGGTGGCGGCGCACCGGGCTCAGGGTCTGGCCCTGGAGCGCCGCCTGGTCATCGAGGGATGGTCGACCCTGGTCTTGCGGTCCGGTCAGCGATCGGGTCAGACCGGCGGAGGCGGCAGCCAGCCGTAACCGGACGCCGCTGCGGCCTGGCGATGGCTTGGCGCGGCCGCGGCGCGGGCGGGTGCCGAGGCGCGCCGCCCGTCATTGTCGTAATAGCCCTCGACGATGGCGCGGATCTCCTCGCGGCGGATGCCGATATCCGCGAGCGAGCGGTCATCGAGCGCCATCAACTCGCCATAGGCGCGTTGCCGTTGCCGCCATCCCGCGATCGCATCGCGCGCCGCAACAAAGAGATTGATGAGCGACATGGTTTGAACTCCTCACCGTTTTGTTGCACTGCAAAATGGGGTCGCCCGCTCGCAAGACCATGAGAAAGATCGCAGATCAGCCATGCACAGGTCAGTGGCCTTGACGCATTCCGGCCATAATTACTGCGTCGCAATAAGGCGGACTGGCGCAAGCTCGCTCCCTCCACCCGCTTGCGGGGGGAGGGTTGGGGTGGGGGCTGGCAAGGCGCATATTCCTGTTCGTGCCGACGTTGCTTAGACTGAGCCGAGGATGAGCGGGAGTGGATCGATGACGGCGCGAGGAGCAGAGCCGGATCGGCGCCAATTGGCGCGTTTGCTGAAGGAAGCCGAGTCGGCGCTCGACCCCGACGGCGTCGCCGCGCTGGTCGCCGGCATCCTGGCGGCGCCGCCCGAGATCGGCACCTCGTGGCACAAGTTGGTTGCCGATCCGACCCCGCCGGCGCTGGCCGAGGCGCTCCAAGCGATGCGGGACTGGCTTGCGGAGGATTTTCGCGACGGGCTCGCGGACGAGGATTTCGCCCGGCTGCCGCGCGCCGCGCGGCTCCAATTGCTGCGCGAGGAGCTGGCCGTGCGGGGGCTCGATGGCTTCATCGTGCCGCGGGCCGACGAGCACCAGGGCGAATACGTGCCGCGCTGCGGGCAGCGCCTGGCGTGGCTCACCGGCTTCACCGGCTCGGCCGGGATGGCGATCGTGCTCAGCGAGCGCGCCGCCCTCTTCGTCGATGGCCGCTATACGCTGCAGGCCGCCGCGCAGGCCGATACCGAGCTGTTTGAGATCCATCACCTGATCGACGAGCCGCCGGCGCGCTGGCTCACCGGCGCGCTGAAGAAGGGCATGGCCGTCGGCTACGACCCGTGGCTGCACACCCCGCAGGAGGTCGAGCGCCTGAAAGCCGGCGCCGAACGCGCCGGGGCCAGCTTGAAGCCGGTCGACAACCCGATCGACCGGATCTGGCCGGGGCGCCCGCCGGCGCCGCTGGCGCCGGTCGTGCCGCATCCCGACAGCTTCGCCGGCGAGAGCGCGCCCCAAAAGCGCAGCCGGCTCGGCCGCGCCCTCGCCGAGGATGGCGCCGCGGCGGCGGTGCTGACGAGCCCCGAATCGATCGCCTGGCTCTTGAACATCCGCGGCGGCGACGTGCCGCACACGCCGCTGCCGTTGTCGTTCGCGATATTGCGCCAGGACGGCAGCGTTACCCTCTTCATCGATCGGCGCAAGCTCGCGCCCGGCCTCGACCGTCATCTCGGCAACAGCGTCGCGATCGAGACGCCCGACCGGCTCGGCCCCGCGCTCGATCAGCTCGCCGCCGCCGGGGCGCCGGTCCAGGTCGACCCCGCGACCGCCGCATCATGGGTCTTCGATCGGCTCGAACAGGCCGGCGCCCGTGTCCTGCGCGCCGCCGACCCGTGCCTCCTGCCGAAAGCCTGCAAGAACCTGGTCGAGCTCGACGGCACCCGCGCCGCGCATCGCCGCGACGGCGCCGCGGTCACCCGTTTTCTCGCCTGGCTCGCGGCGGAGGCGCCGAAGGGCGAACTGCGCGAGATCGCCGCCAGCGACCGGCTCGAAGCCTTGCGCCGCACCGGCGAGCATTTCCGCGATCTGAGCTTCCCGACGATCTCGGGTGCCGGGTCGAACGGCGCGATCGTGCATTACCGTGCGACGCCGCAGAGCGAGAAGCGGCTCGAACCGGGGACGCTCTTCCTCCTCGATTCGGGCGCGCAATACCTCGACGGCACCACCGACATCACCCGCACGGTCGCGATCGGCACCCCGAGCGCGGAGATGCGCGACCGTTTCACCCGCGTCCTCAAGGGCCACATCGCGCTGGCGACGGCACGTTTTCCCAAAGGCACCACCGGCGCCCAGCTCGACGCGCTCGCCCGCCGCGCGCTCTGGCAGAAGGGGCTCGATTACGACCACGGCACCGGCCACGGGGTCGGCAGCTACCTCTCGGTGCATGAGGGCCCGCAGCGGATCTCGAAGGCGCCGAACGCGCAGCCGCTCCTGCCCGGGATGATCGTGTCGAACGAGCCCGGCTACTACAAGGCCGGCGCCTACGGCATCCGCATCGAGAACCTCGTTGTCGTGCAGCAATCGCAGGAGGGCGGTGAGCGCGACATGCTGTGCTTCGAGACGCTCACCCTGGCGCCGCTCGACCGCACCCTGGTCGCGACCGACCTGCTCGAAGACGACGAGATCCTCTGGTTCGATGCCTACCAGGCGCGGGTCCGCGAGGCGATCGCCCCGCTCGTCGATCGCGACACCGCCCGGTGGCTCGAAGCCGCCACCGCGCCGATCGGTTTAAGGCGAGCTGCTTAGTCGCGCCAACTTCTCGTCACCCCCGCGAAGGCGGGGGTCCAGGGCAAGCGACGGAACCTGGATGGCTGGATTCCCGCTTTCGCGGGAATGACGATCGGATCTAATTGAAGGCCGCTGGCGCGAAGCGCCGTCTCGAAGGACGCATGATCGGCCATGCAGCATCAGTAGCCGCGGGACGCAGCGAAAGCCTTGCCGGCTTCGAGCTCGCCGATCGCCTGATTGACCAGACCTTCCGCGTTAGCCTTATGGCCGCCGAAAATGTCGCGCGCCGCGCGCATGTCGGCGAGCGCCGCTTGCAGCGCGCTCTCGGCGCGGTTGATCTCGGGAAAGCGCCCCTGGGCAATCGTGCCCGCCGCAAAGGACAAGAGGGCGACGGCAAATATGATCGCGGCCAGTTGCATCCTTCGGATAGACACGGGTCGGCTCCTCCGCTGATTGGTTTGTCCCAAGGGCAGTCCCTTATCGCATTGTGCGGTTCATGAACAGGTGGGTTGCCGGTTCGCGAAGTTGCTTCAAGCCGCCTGTGCTCCGGCGCTATGCTGGGGGAAACCGGCTCGGGAAGGACACGCCATGACCGCCGCAGCGCCCCAGATCGCCCATCGCCCGACGATCGCCGTTACCCGCCATGCCATCGCCGCGGGGCATTATTTGGCGGCGACCGCCGGGTTCGACATCCTGCAGGCCGGTGGCAACGCGATCGATGCCGGGGTCGCCGCCGGGATCGCGCTCGGCGTCGTGCAGTCGGACCTCGTCAATTGCGCCGGCGTCGCGCCGATCCTGATCTACCACGCCGAGACGCGCGAGGTCGTGACGATCGCCGGCCTGGGGATCTGGCCGCGGGCGCTCGACCCCGAGCTGTTCATGCGCGAGCACGGCGGCAAGATCCCCGTGGGCGTGTTGCGCACCGTCGTGCCGGCGGCGCCCGATGCGTGGATCACCGCGCTCCGGCGCTACGGCACGATGAGCTTTGGCGACGTTGCCGCGGCGGCGACCCGGCTCGCGCGCGACGGCTTCCCGATGTACCCGCTGATGGCGGCGAGCTTGCAGAAACATGCCGAACGACATGCCTCGTGGCCGTCCTCCGCCGCGGTCTACCTGCCGAACGGAAAAGTGCCGCAGACCGGCGACATCTTCTGCCAAACCGACCTCGGCGCCTCGCTGCAATACATGGCGGATGAGGAGAAGGCCGCAGCGGGGCGCGGCCGCGAGGTGGGGCTCGAAGCCGCCCGCAATGCGTTCTATCGCGGCGACATCGCCCGACAGATCGTCGCCTTCATGAAGGAACAAGGCGGCCTCCTCTCGGCCGAGGACCTCGCCGATTATCACTCCCCGGTCGGCCCGCCGGAGCGCCGCCGCTTTGGCGACCTCGAAGTCTTCACCTGCGGCGCCTGGTGCCAGGGCCCGGTGCTGCTGCAGACCTTGGCGCTGCTCGAAGGCACCGACCTAAAGGCGCTCGGCCACAACAGCGCCGACTACGTGCATCACCTAACCGAGGCGCTGAAGCTCGCCTTCGCCGATCGCGAGGCCTATTACACTGACCCGGCGCTGGGCCACGTGCCGCTGCCGACCCTGATCTCCTCAGAATACGCCGCCGAACGGCGGAAGCTGATCCGGCCCGACCGGGCCTGGCCTGAAATGCCGCCGCCCGGCGAACTCGGCGCCATGGAACAGAAGCTGCGCGCCAGCCCGCCCAACCCGTTCCCCGAGCCCGACACCTCCTATGTCTGTGTCGCCGACCGCTGGGGCAACATCTTCTCGGCAACCCCGAGCGATGGCTCCTACGGCTCGCCGGTGGTGCCGGGGGTTGGGTTCATCCCGTCGAACCGCGGCTCGCAGTCGCGCCCCGACCCGCGCCACCCGGCCGGCGCTGCGCCCGGCAAGCGGCCGCGCCTGACCCCCAACCCGGCCTTGGCGATCAAGGGTAACGGCGCCGAGTTCCTGCCGTTCGGGACGCCCGGCGGCGATGTGCAGACCCAGGCGATGCTGCAGGTGCTGCTCAACATCTTTATGCACGGCCAGGATGTGCAGAGCGCGATCGAAAGCCCGCGTTTCGCCGGCTACAGCTATCCCTCGTCGTTCGCCCCCTATGACTACTATCCCGGCCGGCTCAGTCTCGAAGGCCGCTTCCCGGAGGCGGTGACGGCCGACCTCGCGCGGCGCGGCCATCAGATCGAGCGCTGGCCCGATTGGAACTGGCTCGCCGGCGCGGTCTGCGCGATCCGCACCGACAAAAAGCGCGGCGTCATGGAAGCCGGCGCCGACCCCCGCCGCGCCGCCTACGCGCTCGGGTGGTGACGGCTGCGCCGGCTTTACCCCCCGCGGCGCTCGGTCTTGGGGTACGGCGTGCCATCGCGGTGCGTGTAGCTGCCGGCATGCGCCATCATGTCGATGTCGGAGTAGTGGGCGGTCTCGCCGGTAATCCGGCTGCCGATTTCCAGCGCAACGGCATCACGGCCGGAGCGGTTCTGCAGGCAATGGCCGTTCGAATCGCTGGCCTTGAAGCCGGCGCAGTCGCCGGCGCGCAGCACCTCGGCGCCGGAATCGGTGACGAGCGTCACTTCGCCCGACAAGACGTAGACGAATTCGTCTTCACGCTCGTGCCAGTGGCGCTGGCTCGACCACGCGCCGGGCGGCAGGCGTAAGAGGTTGACGCCGAACTGGGTGAGCCCCGCGAGATCGCCCAATTTGGTGCGCTGCCGCGAAAGGCAGGGCTCATCGAACGGCGGCGGGTAGAGGGTGCCGGTGATCACCGGGAGGGTCGCGGGGTCGATGCGCTTCACCATGGGATGATCCTTTCGCCGAAGAATGCGGCGTGTGAAGCTTGATATTGCAGTGCACAATATGTCAACCGATGCCGTGGCGGACCCGCTGCGCTCCGCTAGATCGGTCGGCGAATAATCGAGGAGACACGCGTGAGCGAAATTGACCCGGCGTCTCCGGCGCCCGATTGGCCGGACGCCATTTTCGCCGCGCTGAAGGCGGCCGAGATCCGCCAGGTCGGCTTTGTCCCGGATGCCGGGCACGCCAGGCTGATCGAGCGTTGCCGGGCCGACCCGGAGATCCGCGCCATCGTGCTGACCAGCGAGGAGGAGGGGATCGGCCTTGCCGCCGGCGCCTGGCTTGGCGGCCAGAAGGCCGCCCTGTTGATGCAATCGAGCGGGGTCGGCAATTGCATCAACATGCTGTCCCTGGCGAAATCATGTCGGTTCCCGCTGATCCTCTTGGTCACGATGCGCGGCGAATGGGGCGAGTTCAACCCGTGGCAGGTGCCGATGGGAAGCAAGACCCGGGCCGCGCTCGAATTGATAGATGTCCTCGTTTACCGGGTCGAGCGGCCCGAGGAGGCCGGCGACACGGTGAATGCGGCGCTCGAAATCGCCTTTAACGGCGGGCTCGTCACAGCGGTCCTCTTGTCGCAGCGCCTGATCGGCGCCAAACGGTGGGTGAAATGAGCCCGCCAGCACGAGGCAATGCCCCGCGCCTGGACCGCCGCGCCGCGATGCGTGCGCTGCTCGATCGGCGGGGCGACCTGCTGCTCGTCACCGGGCTTGGCTCGACGACCTACGACGCCGCTTCGGTCGGCGACGATTCGCGCAATTTCTATTTGTGGGGCGCGATGGGCGCGGCAGCGATGATCGGGCTCGGCCTTGCGATCGCGCGACCCGAGCGCCGGGTCCTCGTCGTCACCGGCGATGGCGAGATGCTGATGGGACTGGGGGCGCTGGCCACGATCGGGGTCGAGCGCCCGCCCAACCTCGCGCTCGTCGTCTTCGACAACGGCCATTACGGCGAGACCGGGATGCAGGCGAGCCACACACAGGCAGGGGTAAGCCTCTGCGGTGTGGCGCGCGCATGCGGCATCCTTTCGGTGTTCGACATCGCCGAGGCGCCGGCCCTCCGCGATTTCGCGGCACAGCTCCAGGGTTTCGACCGGACGATTTTCGCCCGGATCGCGATCTACGCCGACGAGCCGCCGCGCGTATTGCCGTCGCGCGACGGCGTTCACCTGAAGAACCGCTTCCGCCGCGCCCTCGGCGTGGAATGACCCTCACCCACCGCTCGCTGTCGCGAGCGGTCCCCCCCTCTCCCGCAATGCGGGCGAGGGTTCGCGCGGCACTCGATACCCAAAAATCACCCCCTCGCCCCCATCGGGGGAGAGGGTTGGGGGGAGGGGGCCGGCCGCTACACGACCCCGGCCTCGCGCAGCGCGGCAATCTCGGCGGCGGAATAACCCAGCTCCTGCAGCACCGCGTCGCTGTCGCCGCCGAACTCCGGCGCGGGCCGGCGCAACTGGCAGGGCGCCTCGGCGAATTTTATCGGGAACCCGAGCATCCTGACGGCGCCGTGCCCGGGATGGTCCTGGGTCAGCACCATCTCCTGGTCGATGACCTGCGGATCGGCGAAGACTTCGGCGAGGCCCATGACGCGACCGCACGGCACGCCGGCGGCGTTGAGCGTGGCGATCCAATGTTCGGTGGTGCCTCCGACGAGCCGCGTCTCAATCGCGGCGTTCATCGCGGCACGGTTGGCGACCCTCATGTCGTTCGTGCGAAAGCGCGGGTCATCGCGCAGTTCGGGCATGCCGAGGGCGTCGACGAGGCGCTGGTAGGATTGCTCCTGCGATGGCGCCAGCGCGACCTCGCCGTCAGATGTGCGGAACATCCCGTAGGGCGCGACGATCGCATGGTCGTTGCCGGTACGCGCCGGTTCCTCGCCGGTGGCCAGATGATTGGCGGAAAGGAAGGCGAGGAGGCTGATGAGCCCGTTATTGAGGCTCGACCCGACGCTGTCGCCGGCGCCGGTCCGGCCGCGTTTCACCAGGGCGGCGCAGATCCCGATCGCGCCGTAAAGCCCGGCGACGAGGTCGGCGATAGGCGGCCCGGCGCGCAATGGCGGCCCGAGGGCCTCGCCGGTCACTGCCATGAATCCGCTCATCGCCTGGGCGATGAAATCGAAGGACGGGCGGTCGCGATAAGGGCCGGTCGTGCCGAAGCCGCTGATGTTGGCATAGACGAGGTCGGGCTTGAGTTCTTTGCGGCGCGCCTCGTCGAACCCCATCTGCGCCACCACCCCGGGCCGGAAGTTCTCGACCAGCACGTCGCTCCCGGCGATCAGCCGGGCCAGCACCGCCTTCCCCTCGGGCTCGCGCAGGTTGAGCGAGAGCGAGCGCTTGTTGCGGTTGAATGCGGCAAAATACCAGGAGAGCCCGTCCTTGATGACGCCCTGTGCGCGCAGCGGATCGCCCACCCCCGGCGTCTCCACCTTGATCACCTCGGCGCCCATGTCCGCCAGGATCATCGTGCAGAACGGTCCGGCCAGAATGCGCGTCAGATCGACGACCCGGATACCCGAAAGCGGCACGTGACAGGCTCCTCTCGCGCGACACAAGCCGTTCACGGCTCCTCGCTTACCCCTTTATACTGTCTTCCCGGCGAAAGCCGGGACCCATTCCCAAGCCGTTCGTGCGTCTGAAGAATGGGTCCCGGCATTCGCCGGGAAGACAAATTGGTGCGCACGGTTCATGACGACGCCGATCACCCTCGACGACATCGAAGCCCTCGCGGTCGGGGCGTGGATCCTCGGCACCGGCGGGGGCGGGAGCCCCTATCTCGGGCTCCTTAACATGCGCCGGCTTTATGCCGAGGGGCACCGGGTCGAGCTGATGTCGCCCTTTGATCTCGCCGATGACGACCGGATCGCGGTCGTTTCGAACATGGGGGCGCCGCTGATCGGCCAGGAACGCCTCGCCGACAGCCGCAACATCGCCCGCGCGGTAGAGATCCAGGAGGAATATTCCGGGCAGAAATTCCGCGCCGTGATGTCGTTGGAAATCGGCGGTGGCAACGGCATCCAGCCGCTGATGGCGGCAGCCCATCTGGGGCTGCCGGTGGTCGACTCCGACACGATGGGCCGCGCCTATCCCGAGGCGCAGATGACCAGCGTCGCGGTCGGTGGCCTCCAGCCTTACCCCTGCGCGCTCTACGACCCGCGCGGCATCGAGGCGGTCGTCGCCAAGGTGCCGAGCTGGAAATGGATGGAGCGGGCGAGCCGCAAAATCTGCGTCGAGATGGGCTCGATCGCGTCCACCTGCAAAGCGCCGCGCAGCGGCGCAGAAATCAAAGAATGGGGCATCCATTTCACCGTGTCGAAGGCGATCGGCATCGGCCGCCGGGTACGCGAGGCGCAGCGCCGGCACGATGACCCGGTCGCCGCGATCCTCGACGAGGCGAATGGCAAAAAGCTGTTTCGCGGCAAAATCGTCGATGTCGAGAGGCGGACGACCGAGGGGTTTCTGCGCGGCCGCGCCGCGATCGAGGGGCTCGACGAGGACCGCGGCGGGCGGCTCGAAATCGCGTTCCAGAACGAATGGGTCGTCGCCTGGAAGGACAGCGTGCCGGTCGCCATGTCGCCCGACCTGATTTGCGTCCTCGACACCGTGTCGGGCAATGCGGCGGGCACCGAGACGATCCGCTACG
>Ga0209415_10003529_pt1 | contig 29080 bp, 25 predicted proteins | sample PeaSoiSIISIP2007_FD_187696 | JGI IMG/M metagenome (GOLD analysis project Ga0209415, IMG submission 187696) | Peat soil microbial communities from Weissenstadt, Germany - SII-SIP-2007 (SPAdes) (version 2) | ecosystem: Environmental > Terrestrial > Soil > Wetlands > Peat | place: Germany...
TATGGCGGACCAGATCCAGACCTACCTGCGCGACCAGATGCCGGTGTGGAAGCCGGCCCATCCCGGAGTGGAGTCGATGAAAGTCGCGGTGATGGGCTGCGTAGTCAACGGGCCGGGCGAATCCAAGCACTCGAATATCGGCATCTCGCTGCCCGGGACTTTCGAGGAGCCGAAAGCGCCGGTGTACGTGGATGGGCGGCTGATGACCACGCTCAAAGGCGATCGCATCGTGGCCGAGTTCATCGGTATTCTGAACGACTACGTGACGTCGCACTACGCGGCGTAAGACGATGCCGAAAAAACTTCCTCCCCCTCCGGGCGAACTGCCCGTTCCCGGGGAGTTGGTAGAACGGCGAATCTACCTCATCCGCGGCCAGAAGGTGATGCTCAATCCGACCTGGCCGAACTGTACCAAGTGGCCACCAAGCGTCTCAATGAGGCAGTACGCCGAAACATTAACCGCTTCCCTGAAGATTTTATGTTCCAGCTCAGCGAAGAAGAGGGCGATTCTTTGAGGTCGCAGATTGCGACCTCAAACGCTTTGACATCGCAAACTGCGATGTCAAAGCCAGGAGGCCGCGGTGGCCGCCGCACCCTGCCCTATGCATTCACCGAACACGGCGTGGCCATGCTGTCCTCCGTGTTAAACAGCGAACGCGCCGTGCAGATGAACATCATCATTATCCGCGCATTCGTCCGCATGCGCGAGTTGCTGGCCAGCCATAAATCCCTGGCCGACAAAATCGAAAAGCTCGAACAGACGCAAACGCGGCAGGGCTCGATCCTCGGTGCCGTGGTTCAGGACATCCAGAAGCTGAAGAACCCGCCCGTCACGAGGGCCATCGGCTTCCGGATACCGAGCCCCAAGAAGAAGTAACCCACGCTTGAAGTCACAATTTGTGATTTCAAGGTCAGGCGCGCAACCCCGCGCTTGCTATAATCGACTCACCGCGCTTCCGCAGCGGTCCGTCATGCCTAAGCGCTTCAGCCTCGCCCAAGCCCGAAGCCTCCTCCCCCAGGTGGATAGCCTGCTGCGCGATGCGCTGGCAGCCAAGTCCGCGTACGACGACGTGGAGCGCGCTATCCAGACCTTTGGCGAACGGGTGATGATGATGGGCGGCATCGCGGTGGACCGGGAACAGGTGATCGAGCGGCGCAGCCTCCGCGATTCCTCGGCCGCGCGCCTGCGCAGCGCCATCGAAGAGGTCCAGGAGCTCGGCTGCGTAATCAAGGATCTCGATATCGGGCTGGTCGATTTCCCTACGTTCTTTCGCGGCGTGGAGGTCTACCTGTGCTGGAAACTGGGAGAGCCGGACATCGCCTTCTGGCACGGCGTGGACGAAGGCTTCCGCGGCCGCAAAGCCATCGACCAGGATTTCCGCGACCACCACCGCGGCGACCGCGCGCAGTAAGGACCGATGGCACACGGCACCCGCGAAACGGAGATCAAGCTGGCGTTCCCGGATGTGAAGGCCGCGCGCCAACGCCTGCGCGCCGTGGGCTTCCGCGTCGTCAAACGCCGCGTGCTCGAAGTCAACACGGTATACGACACTCCCGGGCTCGCCTTGCGCGACGCGGCAACCCTGCTGCGGGTGCGCCGCGCGGGCAGCGTGGGGACGCTCACCTACAAAGGCCGGCCGGACGATTCCAAACACAAGAGCCGCGAAGAACTGGAAGTGAAGGTCTCCGACCCGCACAGGATGGGTGTCATCCTCGAACGGCTCGGTTTTCACGCCGCCTTTGTTTACGAAAAGTATCGCACCGAGTTCCGGCAGCCAGGGCGCGGCGGCATCGCCACTATCGACGAAACTCCCATCGGCGCGTACGTCGAGTTGGAGGGGTCACCGGCTTGGATCGACCGCACCGCGCGCCGCCTGGGGTTCAGCGAAAAGGACTACATCAACGTCAGCTATGGCCGCCTGTACCTCGACTGGTGCCGGCAACACGGTGTCGAGCCTGCCGACATGGTCTTTGGCGATCGCCCGAAGCGAACATAATAGGGTTCTGTGTCCGACAACCCTTACCACGAGATCCCCTACACCACCGTGCCCCGGCTGTCCACGCATCCCGACCGCCTGGCGGCGGTGGGCACGCTCTTCGGCATGACGCCCGCCCCGGTGACGCATTGCCGCGTGCTCGAGATCGGCTGCGGCAACGGCGGCAACCTCATCCCCATGGCCTATGGGCTCCCCGAAAGCCGCTTCACAGGCGTCGACCTGGCGGCGGAAGCCATCGCCGCCGGACAAGCCACGATCGCGGCGCTGGGACTCACCAACATTTCCCTGCTGCCCGCCGATCTGCGCGACATCGGGCCGGACTGCGGCGAATTCGACTACATACTGGCGCACGGTGTTTATTCGTGGGTGCCGCCGGATGTGCGCGACCGCCTGGTGGCCGTGTGCCGCGAGCGCCTGGCTCCGCACGGCATCGCCTTCATCAGCTACAACGTCTACCCCGGCCGCCACGTCCGCCAGATGCTGCGCGAGATGATGCTCTATCACACGCGCAACATCCCGGACCTTGCGGAGTGCATCCGCCAGGCCCGCTGGTTTCTCCAGCTTCTGCGGGATGGCCGCGCCGTCCCCTCTAGGTGGCACGCGTTGCTGGACGGCGAGATCGAGGCCCTGCTGGAGCGGGACGCCGACGGCCTCTGCCATGACGACCTGGCGGAAATCAACGACCCGGTCTACTTCCGCGACTTCGCCGCCCACGCAGCCCGCCACGGTCTGCAATACCTCGGCGAGGCCGACCCGTATGAGATGTTCGACCAGGGAGACCGCCTGGCCTGGCTCGAAGGCGACGTGATCGAGCGCGAACAGTACCTGGATTTTCTGCGCGTCCGCCGCTTCCGCCAAACGCTTCTCTGCTACGAAGGGATTGCGCTCCAGCGTCAACCCGGCCCCGCCCTCATGGAGCGTTTCCTCTTCTCCGCTCCTGCCCAGACGATCGAGGGAGGCAAGATCCAGGGCATGCGCGGCATCCGCATCACGGCCGTTCACGAGGCAGTCAACCGGGTGGCCGCCGCGTTGGGCGAGACCTACCCGCTCCCCCTGGCATTCGAAGAGCTGGTGCCCTATGCCGGCGATCGCGACGCGTTGCGCGAGATCCTGTTCGGGCTGGTGGTGGGCGGTTTCGCCGATATCCACGTCTACGATTTCCCGTGCGAAGAGACCGTGACCGCGAAGCCCAGGGCCAGCCGGCTGGCGCGGCATCAGGCGGCAATCTCTCCGTACGTCACCGGCGCCTGCCAGCACGTGGTGAAGTTGGATGAAGTGGCCCGCCACCTGGTCTGCCTCATGGACGGCACCCGCGATCACCGCCAGTTGGCGCACGACCTGGCCGCGATCCCCGGCGCGCCCACGGCTGACCGGATCGCCGAACACCTCCTCGCGAGCCTGGAATGGCTGGCCCGCATGTCGCTGCTGGAAGGGTGACGGGCTCCCGAAAGTTCCGAATTCTTCCGTGGTTCAGTTATGGGACGCATGGTACTTCAAACTTCTTGAACAGCCCTTCCAAACAGTGCTAGACTCCACAAGTAATCGATCTGTAACAGGGCGGATCGATCTGTTTTCTCACACGAGGATTGGGGCCAAGGGGAGTCAAATGCGACTGCCTCCAGCACGCTTAGGCCATTCCCCGAGTCCGCGTGTCAGTGGCGCTTTTCCAGCAGTCTCGCGGTGGGCTGTGCAAGGAATATCATCGTCTCAACACAGGGCCGGAGTGGTTTCCCGCGTCGATGCTCCCAAGGGAGCGCCGGCCATTGGACGTCTGCGCGCGGAGGGGAAATTCCTGGTCGCCGGAGACCACAAGTTCTATGTCAAGGGCGTAACTTACGGAACCTTCCGGCCGGACGAAAACGGGTGCCAGTTTCCCGCTCCGGAGTCCGTGAATCGCGATTTTCACGCCATGGCGGCGCACGGCATCAACGCCGTCCGCACCTATACAGTGCCTCCATCCTGGCTGTTGGACACGGCCCAGCAGCACGGGCTTTACGTGATGGTGGGTCTGCCTTGGGAGCAGCATATTGCATTTCTCGACACACCGAGCCAGGCATCTGGCATTGAATCGCGAGTGCGAGCCGCGGTCCACGAATGCGCTTCGCATCCGGCGGTGCTGGCCTACGTGATCGGCAACGAAATCCCGGCTTCCATCGTCCGGTGGCACGGTGCGCGGCGCATCGAGAAGTTCCTGCGGCGCCTGTACACGGCGGTGAAATCAGAGGCTCCGGACACCCTGGTCACCTACGTCAATTTTCCGACCACCGAGTACCTGCGCCTGCCGTTCCTGGATTTCTGCTGTTTCAACGTCTACCTGGAGCGGCGGGAAAAACTGGAAGCATACCTCGCGCAACTCCAGAACGTGGCGGGCGACCGGCCCCTGGTGATGGCCGAGGTCGGGCTGGACAGTCTCCGCAACGGCGAAATCGGGCAAGCCGAAGCCCTGGATTGGCAGGTGCGAACCGCCTTCGAAGCCGGATGCGCCGGCATCTTCGTTTTCGCCTGGACCGACGAGTGGTATCGCGGAGGATACGAAATTGAGGACTGGGATTTCGGCCTGACGCGCCGCAACCGCCAGCCGAAACCGGCGCTGACCTCGGTGCGCTCCGCTTACGCGGAGGTTCCGTTCACTGCGGAGGTCGCCTGGCCGCGCATCTCAGTAGTGGTCTGCACCTTTAACGGCTCGCGCACCATCGCGGGCACGCTGGGCGGTCTGGGGAAGCTGGACTATCCGGACTACGAGGTGATTGTGGTGGACGATGGATCCACCGATCGCACCGCGGAGATCGCCGCGGCGTATCCGGTCCGCCTGGTCCGCACGCGCAACCAGGGCCTGAGCGCCGCGCGCAATGAAGGGATGAGGGCCGCCACCGGCAGTATCGTTGCCTACATCGACGACGATGCCTGGCCCGATCCCCACTGGCTGCAATACCTGGCCTGGACGTTCCTGACTACAACCTATGCCGGCGTAGGCGGGCCGAATATTCCGCCGCCCGGCGACGGTCCCATCGCCGAATGCGTGGCGCACGCCCCTGGAGGTCCGGTACACGTTCTGATTTCGGCCCAGGAAGCGGAACACATTCCGGGCTGCAATTGCGCGTTCCGCAAGGAGTGCCTGGAAACGGTGGGCGGCTTCGACCCGGTGTTCCGCAGCGCGGGTGACGATGTGGACTTGTGCTGGCGGCTCATCGAACACGGCTGGAAGATCGGATTCCAGCCGGCCGCCATGGTCTGGCATCATCGCCGCAATTCGCTCCGCGCCTACTGGAAACAGCAGAAGGGCTACGGCAAGGCAGAGGCGCTGCTCGAAAGGAAGTGGCCGTCCAAGTACAACGCGGCCGGGCACGCCACCTGGATGGGACGGCTCTACGGCAAAGGCGTCACTCAGGCGCTCAGCCGCTGGCGAATCTATCAGGGGACTTGGGGCAGCGCTCCTTTCCAGCGCCTGTACGAGCCCGTCCCCGGGACGCTGGCCTCGCTGCCATTGATGCCGGAGTGGTACCTGGTGATTCTGGCGTTGCTGGTCCTGGTTTGCCATCAGGGGCTCTGGCCGGAGCTGCGATTTGCGGCGATCCCGCTGGCGATCGCCATCCTGGTGCCCATGCTTTACGTCGTCAAGACCGCGGTCCACGCATTCGACGGCCTGGGCCGGCGATACTGGCCCCTGGCTATGGCGCTGCACGTGTTCCAACCCGCGGCGCGCCTGTGGGGCCGCATCGACTACGGTCTGACGCCTTGGCGCAGTCGAGGCTTGCACGGCTGGACCCATCCCCTGCCCCAGGTGTTCCGGCTGTGGAGCGAGAAGTGGCATTTTTCCGAGGAGTGGCTCGGCGCCTTGGAGCAGGCGCTTGCCGCGCAATCCGCGGTAGCCACACGCGGCGGCGAGTTCGACCGGTGGGATCTGCAGATCCGCGGCGGACTGCTGGGCGGGGTTCGCACCCGCCTGGCGGTGGAAGAGCACGGCGCGGGAAGGCAGTTGCTGCGCTGGCGCGCCTGGCCCGTGTTTTCGCCGGTGGCCTTGGGGATTACGCTCATGTTCGGGGCGTTGGCGGGGGAGGCTGCCCTGAGGCATGCCTGGACCACGTCCACACTGCTGGGCTGGTTCGCATCGGTGACCGCGGCATGGGCTCTCCAGGGATGCGGGCGCGCCAAGGCGGCTTACCGGCGGGCTATCGGTAAAATAGGAGCCAGTCGGATCTGAATGCCGCACGGCGGGGAGTTGCGCGTCTACCGGCGCCTGCTTCGTCAGGCGCGGCCCTACCGGCGCGCCCTGGCCGGCGTCTTCGTTCTGAGCATGCTCGCCACACCGCTGGCCTTGCTCGGTCCAATACCGGTCAAGATTGCCGTCGATAATGTAATCGGCTCCCACCCGCCGCCGCGGCTTGTGAGCGTCCTGCTGCCCCGCGCGATGAGCAGTTCGCCCGTCGCCTTGCTGGCCATCGCCGGCGCGTTAACTGTGCTGTTGGCGTTGCTCGCCTATTTGCAAACCATGGTGCAATGGCTGCTCGAAACCTATACAGGGGAGAACCTCGTGCTGGATTTTCGTGCGCTGTTATTCCACCACGTGCAGCGCCTGTCCCTCGCGTATCACGATACCAAAGGCACCAGCGACTCGATCTATCGCATTCAATATGACGCTTCCTCGATTCAGGACCTCCTGGTGAACGGCGCCATCCCGCTGCTATCGGCCTGCCTGACTCTGGCGGGGATGATCTACGTCACTGCCCGCATGGACTGGCAACTGGCGCTGGTTTCGCTGGGCATTTCCCCCGTGCTGTTTCTGATCACCAGGATCTTCGGACAGCCCTTGCGCAAGAGATGGGGAGAAGTGAAGAAGTTGGAAAGCCGCGCCCTCTCCGTGGTGCAGGAGGTGCTTTCGGCGGTGCGCGTGGTGAAGGCGTTCGGCGCCGAGGAGCAGGAGCACAAGCGTTTCATGCGCCACTCGTCCTATCGCCTTTCCGAGCAGCTTCGCCTGGCGCGGCTGCAAGGCGGCTTCGACATGCTGGTCGGCGGCACCGTCGCGGCCGGAACCGCCGTGACGCTGGTCATCGGCGTGCTGCATTGCCGGCAGGGATCCCTGACCGTGGGCAGCCTGCTGGTGGTGCTGGCTTACCAGGCGCAACTCTACGAGCCGCTCAAGACCTTGAGCAAGAAGACCGCCGGTCTGCAGTCCGGCTTGGCCAGCGCGGAACGCGCGTTCGCCCTCGTGGATGAGACGCCGGAGGTGATCGAGCGGAGCGACGCGCGGCACATCCGCCGCGCTCGCGGCAAGCTGGAATTCCGCAGTGTCTCGTTCGCCTACGACCCGCGGCGTCCCGTGCTGCAAGATATTTCGCTGGTGGCCGGTTGCGGCGCGCGCGTCGGCATCCAGGGGACGACGGGAGCGGGCAAGACCACGCTGGTGAGCCTGTTGATGCGCTTCTACGACGTCGCCTCCGGACAGATCCTGCTGGACGACGTCGACCTGCGCGATTACAAACTCGACGACCTGCGCAACCAGTTCGCCCTCGTGCTGCAGGATACCGTTCTGTTTTCCACCAGCGTCGCGGAGAACATCGCCTACGGGCGGCCCGGCGCCAGCGAGGAGGAGATTCGCGAAGCCGCCCGTCAGGCCAAGGCCCACGATTTCATCGAGCGTCTGCCGGACGGCTACCAGACGCGCGTGGGCGAGAGGGGCATGTTGCTTTCCGGCGGCGAGCGCCAGCGCATCTCCCTGGCGCGGGCTTTTCTCAAGAATGCCCCCATCCTCATCCTGGATGAGCCCACCAGTTCCGTGGACGTGCGCACCGAAGCTGCCATCATGGAAACCATGCGCGATCTGATGCAGGGGCGGACCACGTTTCTGGTCGCGCATCGCCTCAGCACCCTGGAAGACTGCGATCTCCGCATCCGCATCGAGCACGGACGTATAGTCGACGAGCGGCGGAGGGAAGTGAATGCCTGAGATCGCGGAGTTTCCCGCGGAAGCTCTCCAGGCATGGGCATGCCTCGGAAGCCGCAGCGCCGGCGGGATTGAAATCATTCACAAGTCGGACAAGACATCCGTCTACAGGTTGTTCGATGCCAGCCCCGGCGGGCGTGCCATCATCGCCAAGCGATGCGAGGCCGAGGCAGCGCGCGTAGAGCGCATCCTGTACGAGAACGTGCTGCCCGAGCTTCGACTTTCCTCGCTCGAGTACCACGGATTCGTCGACGAAGGCGCCTGCTGCTGGCTGTTCCTGGAAGACTCCGAGGGGGAGGAGTACGCGCCTGACAACCGCTTCCATCGGGAGACAGCCGCCCGTTTCCTGGCGCGTTTGCACGCTTCGGCCGCGCGCGAAGCCGGCTCGTTCGATCTGCCGGATCGGGGCGCAAACTACTATCTGGGCTGCCTGCTGTCCGCGCGCTCCAACATCTTCAAAGAGCTGGTCAATCCTGCGTTTTCCGGCGAGCATCTTAGCGTGCTCGAAACCGTGCTGCATCAACTCGACGCGATCGAAACTCGCTGGGAAGACCTGGCACGAGTGCCGACCGGCTCCGGTGTGACGCTGGTCCATGGGGACCTTCAGGAAAAAAACGTGCACCTTCGCGGCGATCGTCTGCTGGTGCTGGATTGGGAACACGCGGGCTGGGGCAGTCCGGCCCCCGACATCGCCTTCGCCGACGAGCAAGCCTATTTTCACGCCGCGCGCGAGCTCTGGCCGCGGCTCTCGCTCGACTCGGTCCGCGGGCTTGCGGCCGCGGGCAAGGCCTTTCGGTGGGTGGCTGCTGTCCTGTGGACCAGCATGAGTATCGGCTGCGAGTGCCCGGAATTTGCCATGTCCGACATGCGCTGCTACGCTGCCGAGATGGAGAGCCTTCTGCCGCAACTGGACGGCGTGCGATGAAGAGGAGGCTGGTAGTCCTCGGCTCCGCGGCCAGCGAGCCTTACGCCGGCATGGCCTGGATGCACATGCAGTTTGTCGAGGGATTCCGGCGTCTGGGCCACGACGTCTACTATTTTGAGACCAACTCATCCTGGCCGTACGATCCCGAGCGGGGCAGTTACGTGGCCGATTCGGACTACGCCCTGCCCTACCTGCATCGGCTCCTCGAGAGCTTTGGTCTGTCCGGCGCCTGGGCTTATCGCCGCAGTTACTCCGACAAGCAGTGGTTCGGCATGAGCCAGGCGGCGGCGGTAGAACTGCTCGCATCCGCCGATGCCGTTTTCAATATTTCGGGCTCCACTCTGACCGCCGAGGAGGATCTGCGCGTGGGGCGCCTCGTCTACGTCGGCACCGACCCGGTCGGACACGAGGCCCGATACGTGGCTGGCGAACCGAGAGTCCACGCCCATCTCAGCCAGCATTCCGATTTCGTCACCTACGGCGAAAATCTCGGGACGCCCGCGTCTCCGCTGCCCGCGTTGCCGGGCCTTTGTGCCAGGATGCGGCAGCCGGTCTTGCTCGACCTTTGGGAATCGGGAGCCCCCTGCCGGCAGGAGTTTACAACGGTATGCAACTGGCAGCAGGACGGCGAAATTGAATTTGAGGGCGAAAAATATTTCTGGAGCAAACACCTGGAGTTCCTGAAGTTCATCGACTTGCCCACACGCTCCGGCGAGCGGATCGAACTGGCCGCCAGCCGAGTCGGCGAGGATGACCGGAGGCTCCTCGAGTCGAACGGATGGCTCTTGACCGATCCGCAGCCCCTCACCATCGACCCGTGGCCCTACCGCGATTACATCCGCGCTTCCCGCGGCGAATTCACAGTGGCCAAGGACCAGAACGTGCGCTTGCGGAGCGGCTGGTTCAGCGAGCGCAGCGCGTGTTACCTTGCTGCGGGCCGTCCGGTGGTGACCCAGGACACGGGATTCGGCACCGTGTTGCCCACCGGGGAAGGCCTGTTCGCCTTCAACTCCATGGACGAGATCCTGACCGCCTTCGAGGCCATTAATTCCGACTACCAAAAGCACAGCCGGGCCGCGCGCGAAATCGCCGGGCAATACTTTCGCGCCGAAACCGTTCTGGGAAAACTGCTCGAGGATTTAGGCCTGTGACCGCCACGCACCCACCCGGGCTGCACCTGCTGATTCCCGGCCATAAGATCGAGGGAGACTGGTTTCACGGGAGCATACCTTCGAACATCGTCGTGGGCCAAGGCACCAGGATCAATTCTTCGTTCTGCTTCAAGGAGTATCGGGCACGCGGCCCGGCCGGCCTGATCGTCGGCGATCACGTCACCATCTGGGGCGCCAGCCTGTGCCCCGAGGCCGACGCGGTCATCGAAATCGGAGACTACTCGTATCTCTCCAATGCCAGCCTGGCCTGCTCCACGCGCATCAGCGTGGGCAAGCGCGTGTTCATCGCCGGGGGTGTCACCATTACGGATTGCGACTTCCACCCCTTGGGGGCCGCCGAGCGCCTGGCCGACACCATCGCCATCAGCGCCGTGGGTGACCGGACGCGCCGGCCCGTCGTCCGCGCCCACCCGGTGACCATCGAGGACGATGTCTGGATCGGCTGCAATGCCACCATCCTGAAAGGAGTGCGGATCGGATCAGGCGCGGTCATCGCGCCCTGTTCGGTGATCACGCGGGACGTCGAGCCCAACACACTCGCCAGCGGAAATCCTATATGGCGTGGCTGAACGCCCATCTCGATCGCGATTGGTTCGGCGCGCCGGTGCCCAAAAACATCCGGCTCGGCCCGAATGTCTACCTCGAAAGCACGTATGCATTCGCCGCCTTCTTCTCCCAACAGGATCCCGCGCTTACCATGGAAGAGGGCAGTGGGGCATACGGTCTCACTTCCTTTGTCGTGGGCCCCCAGGGGAGAGTCGAAATCGGCGCGTACACCTGCCTGAGCAGCACCGCGATATGCTGCGAAGACCGCATCCGCATCGGCGCCCATTGCATGGTGGCGTGGGGAGCGGTCATCACCGATTCCCAGGTCCCTCATCCGGAGACCATCGGCCGCCGCCGACAGGCGCTCCTGGAAACAGCCGCCGATCCTGCTCGCAGACTTCGTCCCATGGCAGAGGTGGCGCCGGTCACCATCGAAGACAATGTGTGGGTGGGATTCGATTCGGTCATCGGCGCCGGGGTCCGCATCGGGCGCGGCAGCGTCGTCGGCTGCAAGACCATCGTCGCCGCCGATGTTCCTCCCTACACGGTGATGGCCGGGAATCCCGCCCGCGTGCTGTGCAGGCTCGATCCGGACGACACACCGGAGTTGCGGAAGGCGGTTCTCGCCGGATTCGGATTATCCGTGCCGGACACGCCGGGATGGATGGAGAGCCATGCATAACCAGCGATTCCTGATTGTCAATGCGGACGATTTCGGCCAGAGCCCCGGCGTCAATCGCGGCATCGCCGCGGCGCACGAGCGGGGAATTCTCACCAGCGCCAGCATGATGGTGCGCTGGCCCCACGCCGCCGAGGCCGCCCGCTACGCCCTGGACCATCCTGCCCTGAGCGTCGGACTCCACCTCGATTTCGGCGAGTGGACCTTTCGCGATGGGGAATGGTCCTGCCTGTATTCCGTGGTGGACGAACACGATTCCTCCGCCGTGGAGCGGGAAATCGCTTCGCAGTTGGCCGCATTTCGCAACCTCATGGGCCGCAGCCCTACCCACATCGATTCCCATCAGCACGCACACCGTAAGGAGCCGGCGCGTTCGATCGTCTGCGCGATCGCGAGCGGCCTCGCAATCCTCATCCGGGATCTGGATCCGCGCGTGCGCTATTGCGGTAACTTTTACGGGCAGGAAGGAGACGGTACGCCCTGGCCGGAGGGCATCACGGTAGCCGCACTGGCCGGAATTCTTCGCGGCCTCGAGCCGGGGTTCACCGAATTGGGTTGTCATCCGGCCGACGAGGCCGATCTCGACACCATGTACCGGACGGAGCGATTGCAGGAGTTGGCGACACTGTGCGATCCGCTCGCTCGCGCCACCCTCGAAGAACTCGGAGTCGAGCTCTGCTCGTTCTACCGGGTGGTCTCGGGTAGCTGAACATGCTTCTGCCGGCGCTCCTCCTGTATCTTGCCGTACCCGCGACCGCTTCCGATGACGCCGTCCTCGAATCCATCGACTACGCTTCGCAGCCGGAGCGTGCGCAGTTGACCCTGCACCTTTCCAAGCCGGTCCAATTTACCTCTGGACGGCTCGCGAATCCGGACCGGATTTACATCGATCTGGCGCACAGCGCCGCCGCGGCCGCTCCAGCGCTCCCATCCGTCCCGGCGGAGGATGCCATCATCCGGCAAATTCGTATCGGCCTCCAGGGCACCGACACGCTGCGCGTGGTGATCGATTTGAAATCGCCGGCCAGTTTCTCGATAGTCCAGGCCAACGCTCCTCCGCGCCTGCTCCTGATTTTGCGCCCGGCGCATCCACCGTCACTGACGAAACTGGAAGGCCCGGCAGTTCCCTCGGGCGCCGCACAGATTCCGCTTCCTTCGCCGCCGCCCCTGCATCCCCAGATTCCCTCCGGGCCGATTCTTGCGGAGATGGGCAATCCCGCGCCGCCGGCCGGACCGCCGCCCACGCCCGCTCTCGCGCCTCCGAGCCCTTCCATCCGTCCGGCGCCATCTCTGCCGCCCTCGCGAACGTTGACCATCCCGCGAGTTTCACGCCCTCCCAGAATCGAGGAGTTCCTGCACGGAGTGCCGCCCCAGCCAGGCGCGCGGATCGACGACTTCCGGCAGCGCGAGCCGGGTGACGGCGTGCCCGCCTCCGAGCCCACCACCGCCTGGCTGTCTTACGACGAGCGAAACCTCTACGTGGTCTTCGTCTGCAAGGAGGAACCCGCCAAGCTCCGGGCCAACATGGCCAAGCGCGAAGACATTTCCAACGACGATCAGGTGGCCGTCTACTTCGATACGTTTCGCGACCGCCGGCACGCCTACCTGTTTGCCGTGAATCCTCTCGGCATCCAGTCCGACGCCATCTTTACCGAGGGCCAGAGCGATCCAGACTACAGCTTCGACACACTCTGGTATTCCGAAGGCCGCCTCACGCCGGACGGGTACGTGGTTTCCATGAGCATTCCGTTCAAGAGCGTGCGCTTCGCCAACGAGAATCAGCAGACCTGGAGTGTGGCTCTCCGCCGCACCATTCCACGCAATAACGAAAACTCCTATTGGCCGTACATCACCAACCGAACCACGGGCATGCTGCAGCAGATGGCGGAAATGAACGGTCTCTCCGAAATCTCCCCGGGACGCAACATACAGCTCATTCCTTACGGCACTTTTACCAGCGAACGCTCCCTGAATTCCAACCAGCCGCCCCTCGTAACCCAGAACGATGCGCGTGTGGGTATGGACGCCAAAGCCGTGCTGGGCAATGCGCTCACGCTCGATGTCACCCTTAATCCCGACTTCAGCCAGGTGGAATCCGACGATCCGCAGGTCACCATCAACCAGAGGTACGAAGTCTACTTCCCCGAAAAACGGCCCTTTTTCGTCGAAAACGCCAGCTATTTTCAGACTCCTATCGACCTCTTCTTCTCCCGCCGGATCGCCGACCCCGAGTTTGGCGCCAAACTCACGGGCAAGATCGGCCATTGGGACCTGGGCGTCCTCGCATCCGACGATCGTGCTCCCGGTGAGGGCGCCCCCACCGACAACCCGCTCAGCGGCGCCCGGGCCGCGGACGGCGTTTTCAGCCTCCGCCGCGAGCTCGGGGACCAGTCCACTATCGGTGTGCTGGCCACCACGCAGGATTTCGGATCCAATTCCAACCGCGTCTTTTCCGTCGATACCCGGCTTCGGCTGGCTCCCACCTGGTTCTTCACCGGTCAGGCCGTTCATAGCTTTGACCATCAGGCCGGCAGCAGCCCAACGCAGGGTTCCGCATACTTCGCAGACCTGGCGCGCAACGGCCGGCACTTCACCTACGAGGGAAGCTATTCCGACTACAGCCCGGATTTCAACGCCCGGCTCGGGTACATCAAACGCGTGGATCTCCGCAAAACCGAACACTACGCCACTTATCTTTGGAGACCCGAGTCAAGCAGCATTCTGGATTTCGGCCCCTTCGCCGGCGCCGCCGTCGACTGGGACCACCACGGCGTCCTCCAGGACTGGTACGCCAACGCCGGATTCAGCATGGATTTCAAGGGCCCGTCGGGCTTCCGGGCCTCTCGCTACGAGACCTTCGAGCGATACCTGAACGTTCCATTCCGCTACGATAAAAACGATCTCTACTTTTATACCGGCCGGCTCCGCTGGCTCTATATTTACGGTACGATCGACCAGGGTTCGGGCGTCAACTACGACCCCGCCGGCACGCTGCTCCCCTTCCTGGGGAAAACGATAGACGCTTCGTTCGGAGTGACCCTCCGTCCGAAACCCCGATTGAAACTCGATGAGCTCTATTACTACGATCGCTTCCAATCCTTCTCGGGGCCCGTGGTCTACACTAACCACCTCTGGCGGACCAAGCTGAATTATCAGTTCACCAAGGCGCTGTCCTTGCGCGCGATCATCGACTACTACGGCGTGCTGCCCAACGTTGACCTGATCCAGCAGGGCCGATTAAAGCAGGTGACCGGGGACATCCTGCTCACCTGGCTCCTGAACCCCGGCACCGCGCTCTACATCGGGTACAACAATCAGCACCAAAACCTGGCGCTCGATCCGGACGCGCCGGGCACGCTGCGCCCGTACGGGCCGCCGAATTACCTGACCAACAGCCAGATCTTTATCAAGCTGAGTTACCTGTTGCGTTTTTGAGGCGCTATCCCGGCGAGTGCACGGCTTTCACCGCACCCGCGTGGACTGCCCGGCAAATCGTCTCCAGCCGGTGAGCCGGGGCCAGGGCAAACGCACACCCCGCCGGGAGCCAGATGTACCAGACCACCGAACTCGATGGCCACGTCAGGTATCCGTACTGCGTCAGCCACAATCCCACGTCGCCCAGGAGGACCAGAAGGATACCGATGCTGTAGGAAGCCCAGCATCTGCTCCTCCATCCCGGGCCCATCCCACGCGCCGAACGATGCAGCAGCAGCGCCCCGCCAAGCAGCAGCACCAGCAAAGGATCGACCGGCCATCCCGCCACCTCCAGAAGGCCAGGATGTTTACCGTTGCGAATCGCCCGCGCGACCGCGGCGAACTCCAGAACCACATACGCGCCCGCCGCCCAAAGCAGCACCCGGTCCACTACCCGCAGGCGGCCCAGGAATCCGGCCCGCCGGTACGCCCTGACGGTTACCATCAGCCCGGTGGCCAGCAGGCCGTAGCGAAACAGTCCCCCGAGGAGCAGTCCAACCTGCCGAAAAGCGCTCGATGAGGCGTCGGTCCAATTGGGCAGGCGTGCCAGAAAATTGAGCCCGTCGTTGAAGGCCAGCACCTGGGTGCAGGCGGCGCCAAGAAGTTGGCACAGCGCCGAGAGGCTGATCCACCCCCAAGCCGTGTGCAACGCCTCACCCGGCGGGAACTGCCGGCGAACCCTTAGGGTGAGCCAATACTCGATGAGGGCTAGCCACACCAGCAGCAGGGCGCCTGGCACCCGAAAGAAACGCACCACCCACCCGACGTTTCCCGTGGCTTCCCAGGCCACGAACGCGACCACTCCCAGCGAAACGTAGATCGACGTCACCAGGAGGATGCTGGAAACACACCCGGCAGGCCGTTCCTCCCCGGTAAACTCGTTCGCGAACCCCCGCGAGCTGCTGTGCACAACCTCAGCGTCTCACAGTTTCGGCGGCCGTGCTGCTGAAGGCTCCTCTTAGCGATACGATAGATGCCATGAAGTTCGTCTGCTGTCTTGTGCTCGTAGCCGCCATCCTCGGTCCGCCGGCGGCCATGGCCTCCTGCGAAAGCCTGTCCGCGCTGGCACTGCCCGATTCGAAGATCACCCTGGCCCAAGCCGTGGCCGCCGGCGAATTTACTCTGCCTGGCGCGGCGCCCGCCGCTGCGCGGCAGTACAAGGATCTGCCCGCCTTCTGCCGCGTGGCCGCCACACTGAAACCCACCAGCGACTCGGATATCAAAATCGAAGTCTGGCTGCCGGCCTCCGGGTGGAATGGGAAATTTCAGGCCGTCGGCAACGGCGGCTGGGCCGGGTCCATCAGCTACCCCGCCATGGGCCAGGCGCTGCGCCGCGGCTACGCCACCGCTTCCACCGATACCGGCCACACCGGCGGCAGCGCGAGCTTCGCCCTGGGCCATCGCGAAAAGCTGATCGACTTCGGCTATCGCGCGGTCCACGAGACGACCCTGAAATCCAAGCTGGTTGTCGCCGCCTTTTATGGCGACCCCGCCAAACTCTCGTACTGGAACGGCTGCTCCACCGGCGGCCGCCAGGCACTCAAAGAGGCGCAGCAGTATCCCGCCGATTTCGACGGCATCATCGCCGGTGCGCCCGCCAATTTCCGCACCCACCTGCAGGTCGGCCAGATCTGGACCGCCAGCGCCACTCTGAAAGATCCCGCCAGCTACATCCCGCCCGCCAAGTATCCGCTTATCCACAAGGCCGTGCTGGAGGCCTGCGACTCACTCGACGGCGTCAAAGACGGGGTCATCGAGAATCCCCTGCGCTGCCACTTCGATCCCAAGACCATCGAGTGCAAGGGCGAAGATACTTCGGCATGCCTTACGCCGCCGCAGGTCGAAGCGGCCCGCAAGATCTACGCCGGCGCCACCAATCCGCGGACCGGACTGCGCATCTGGCCCGGCGTGATGCCCGGCAGCGAGCTGGGGTGGGCGCAGACCGCCGGCGGTCCGGAACCCATCGGATTGGCCATGGAGTATTTCAAGTACGTGGTCTTCGAGGACCCCAACTGGGATTGGAAGACGTTCAACTTCGATACCGATACCGCGCGCACCGACAAGCTCGAATACGGCATGAACGCCACCGATCCGAACCTGAAGGAATTCGTGGGCCACGGCGGAAAGCTGCTGCTCTATCACGGCTGGAGCGACCCGTTGATCTCGCCCCAGAACAGCATCAACTATTACAGGAGCGTGGAAGACACCATGGGCGGGCCGGCCAGAACCGCGGGCTTCGCGCGCCTGTTCCTGGTGCCGGGGATGGGCCACTGCGGGGGCGGAGAAGGGCCGAACAGTTTCGACATGGTGGGCGCCATCGAGCAGTGGGTGGAGAAGTCCAAGGCGCCCGAGCAGATCGTGGCGTCGCACCTCACTGGCGGCGCCGTGGACCGGACGCGGCCGCTGTGTCCTTACCCGCTGGCCGCGGTCTGGAAGGGCTCGGCCAGCACTGACTCGGCCTCCAGCTTTGTATGCGCCGCCGACACTCACTAATGCTATGAGCTGCAAGAGATGCTGCTAGTCCGCATTTCTCACGCCCGGCAGGCCGATGTCGCGCAGGCACTCGTGCCTGCCGTGTCGAGACTCGTCTCGACACTTGTTCGCGCTCGTGCTGCAGTACCGAAGGCAGGCGTCGGCATGAGTGCCGACGCGGCAGGCACGAGTGCCTGCGCCACGTCACTGCCCTTGCTCCTCGTCATGGCCCTAACCGCGGCCGCGCAGGACCAACCCGTCATCTCAGTGGATGTCGACCTGGTCAACGTGTTCTGTTCCGTCCGCGACGCGCGCGGGGAGTATGTCAGAGATCTCTCGAAAGACGATTTTGAAATACTGGACGACGGCCAGAGGCGCGAGATTACTCACTTCGCCCGCGAGGCCGATTCTCCACTCACTGTGGCTCTGCTGCTGGATGTCAGTGGGAGCGTCATTCATATTCTGGAAACTGAAAAGCGGGCCGCCGCGCGATTCTTTAGAGAAGTGCTGCGCCCGGGCGACAGGGCCATGCTGGCCGGTTTTGCTCAATCTGTGGCCGTCTGGCAGGACGTGACGCCATCCAAGAGCATGCTCGAAATGGCGCTCAACCGCGCCGGACCGCTCGTCATGCGCTCCGCCGAAACCCTGGAGGTGAGGTGGAGGGGCGGAACGCTGCTATATGACGCGGTGAACCTGGTCGCGGTAGAGAAGCTGAAGCGGTTGCCGGGCCGGAAGGCGATTGTCATCATCACCGACGGCGAGGATTACGGCAGCCTGGTCACCCTGGCAAACGCCGGAAAAGCCGCGCAGGAAGCCGACGCCGTGGTCTACGGTATCCACTACGAAGAAAGGCCCGGACGTTACCGCGGCGGCGGACTCTCGGCCCTCGAGAAACTGGCGGAGCCCACCGGAGGCCGCACGTTTCACGTGGACCAGGCACTGCCGCTCGAGTCGGTCTTCGACGCCATCGGCGGCGAGATGCGCAACCAGTACAGCCTGGCCTTCACACCCGGCGGCCCGGAGAAGGCCGGCGAGTTTCACCAACTGGAAGTGAAGGTTTCGAGACCCGGCCTGAAGGTTCAGGCGCGATCGGGCTACTTCGGAAAGTGACATGCCCACAGCCCCGCCAGCCTACAAGATCGTCAACAGCCGCCTGGTCCTGACGGCGGGCTTTGGCGGCCTCCTGCTGCTGATGGCGTTCGCCGGATTCGACGGAATCCAGGCGCTCCAGCAGATCCAGACCGCCAACGACAGCATCCGCGAAGAATTCCTGCTGCGCACCCGGGTGCTGGAGCGCATCCGCGCCGACGTCTACGTCTCCGGCACCTACGTCCGCGACTATTTGCTGGAACGGGAGAGCGGCAAGGCGCAAGGCCACCAGTACAGCCTGCGCGAGACCCGCAGCGACATGGACGCGGCCCTCCAACAGTACCGAGCTCTGCTGAACGCCGAAGAGTCCCGGCCGTTTCAGGTACTGACCCAGGAATTGGGCGCCTACTGGGGCGTGCTGGAACCGGCTTTGCGATGGACCGCCGCACAGAGGCAGCGCGACGGCTATACCTTTCTCCGCGACGAAGTCTTCCCCCGCCGCACATCCATGCTGGGGATTGCCGACCAGATCGGCGCCATCAACGAATCGCAATTAAAGGCCGGCCGGCTGAAGGTCGAAGAGACCTTCCGGCAATCGCGGCGGCGGCTCACCATCACCATCGGACTGACTATCGCCCTGGGCCTGCTGCTGGCCGCCTTCAGCACGCGCCACATCCTGCGCCTGGAGAACGAGACAGCCGAGCGTTACCGGGAGATCTCCGGCGCACGGGCCGAATTGAAATTGCTCTCCGCGCGCCTGGTGGCGGCCCAGGAAAACGAGCGCCGCTCCATTTCGCGGGAGTTGCACGACGAAGTGGGCCAAGCCCTCACCGGCGTGCTGGTGGAGATGGCCAACCTTTCCACCCTCATTCGCGAGAAAGACACGGATCGCGTGGCCGCCAAGGCCGACGAAATCAAGAAACTCGTCGAGAACTCCATCAGCGTGGTCCGCAATATGGCGCTGTTGCTGCGGCCATCCATGCTCGACGACCTGGGCCTGGTGCCGGCATTGCAATGGCAGGCGCGCGAGGTCTCGAAGCGCAGCGGTATCTGGGTCAAGGTCTCGGCGGAACAGGTGTCCGAGGAGCTTCCCGAGGAGCACAAGACCTGCATCTACCGCATCGTGCAGGAAGCCCTGCACAATATCGTGCAGCACGCGGCGGCCCGCCACGTGAGCGTCACCGTGCGGCAGGAGCCGGGCCGCCTGCTGCTGGCCATACAGGATGACGGCAAAGGATTCCAGCCGCAACAGGAGAGGGGCATGGGACTGGTGGGAATCGAGGAAAGAGTCAGTTATCTGGGGGGCAAATTCGAGGTAGACTCCGCGCCGGGGCGCGGCGCCACACTCAACGTCATGCTGCCCCTCGCGGAGGCCGCATGAAGACCATTCGGATTCTGCTGGGCGACGACCACACCGTAGTGCGCAAAGGTCTGCGCCTGTTGCTCGAAAGCCAGCCCGGCCTGACCGTGGTTGGGGACGCCGCCAATGGCCGCGAGACCGTGGCGCTGGCCGAGGAGCTGAAACCCGACGTGGTGGTGCTGGATGTCGCCATGCCCATCCTGAACGGCATCGAAGCGGCCCGCCAGATATCGGCCAAGCTTCCGCAGACCGCCATCGTCTTTTTGAGCATGCATTCCGACGAAGGCTACGTGCTGAAGGCCCTGAAAGCCGGGGGCCGCGCGTATTTGCTGAAAGACTCCGCCGAGGCCGATCTCATCAACGCGGTGAAGGCGGTCAGCGACGGCAAGGCTTACTTCAGCCCGGCCATCAGTAAGATGCTGGTGGAGGACTACGTCCGCCAGATGCAGGAGCGCAAGGTGGAGGACAGCTACGATTTGTTGACCACCCGCGAGCGCGAAATCCTTCAGTTACTCGCCGAAGGTAAGAACAACAAGGAAGTCGCCGGCATTCTGAATCTGAGTCTCTACACCGTGGAGACGCACCGCAGTAATATCTTTCAGAAGCTGAACCTGCACAGCGGCGCCGAGCTGATTCTGTACGCCATCCGCAAGGGAGTGATCAGCTAAGCGAAGGTGGGGCAGGCGCTTTCGCTTGCCAACTCACTGGCTCCATGCCATCTCTGGTCGGAGCCGCGACCGTAAGGGAGCGGACTTGGCCAACTATCTCATACTCACTTCGATCAACGCCGCCATTCCGGAGCTGACACCGGCCTTGAAACTCTCAATCGACGCCCTCGTCATCTGCGCGCGAGTCAGGGCTGCCCGTAAGTTGTTGATTTGCGCAGAAAAATGCGGGAAAGGAGGAGGATTTGGTGAAAATAAAGGAGTTACAAAATTTCCGCGCGTTTTTTCCGCGGGACGGTGGGGGGCCTTAGAACGCGTGCTTCCTACCGATTTAAGTCTCGCACGGAACGGCCGGGGAATCAAGTCAACACGACTTCGGCTGTATTGTCTTCCAAATACAATCCATTATACGTGACCGCTCACGTGTAAATCAATTGACATTTCGTAACCGCTCACGTACAGTGATCCCATGGCCCACAAAAAGAATCCCGCCGCCGTCGCTTTGGGGCGAAAGGGCGGAAAGAAAGGCGGTCCCGCGAGAGCCGCGGCCTTGACGCCAGAACAGCGTAGCGCAAGTGCTCGAAAGGCGGTCCAGGCCCGTTGGGTAAAAGCGAAAGCGGGCAAGGACTACATCGTTCTTAAGAGTAAGAATAAGAAAATGGGCATCAAGACATTCAGCCAGTTCCGCAAAGAAGAAATGAGTGAAGCCGCTCCCGATACTCCTGCCCTCGACACGTCAAAGAAGGCTCTCCATCTTTGTTTGAAGCGCGTCAAGAACGCCAAGGATGAAAATGAACTCCGTCGCCTGACCGAAGAGCTTCAAAAGATCGTGTTCCACAAACAGTACCAAAATGCCGAAAATTGAGCCGCCGCCCCACTTGATGGACCATCTTGTTCAACGCTTTCGTGATGGTCGCATTTCGGTTGCGGATTTCAGCGTATTGCAGAATTGGCTCTCCTCTAATCCAGAGGTACCAAATGGAGAGTGGTACAAGCGCTTTCCAAAATTCATTTTGGCTGGTGAGGGTTCGATGCCCAAGACGTTTCTCACACCGGGCATGGCGCCTCACGGCAAAGAAGTGAAGTAGGTTTGGCGGCGGCAACACGAACTTTAGCTGAAACACCCGGTTTTTGGGTTCCTTGAAATATCGCGATAAATCCAAAGGCCGTTGTTCTCAAGGGCCCAACCATCGTTGTCCTTACAATAATTCGCATTTGTCCATACTTATGTTTTCAAGGCCAACGCTGACGATTTGACCGCGAAGTGTTATTCTCGAACCGCGCCGCAATGTAGACAACTGCTCCTCCCCTTCCAAGAAGCAATCTGTTGGCTTGGTCCGTCGTATAAGTCCTGAGGATTTTCGCGAGATGTTTCAGGGTGCAACTGTGGATCGCCCGTCCGCCTGGCAATATTGTGGGCTGGGGTAGCACAGGCGGCGTATCGCTGTCCGCGCCGCCAACCCACCGAATAAGAAACCATAGGTCAATTACCCCAACAACTGCCGCGACTCCCCACGCAAGCGGCGCGGTAAGAATAAGAAAACACCACGCCCCAAAGAGTGCGGAGGCTGCAATACCGAGGCACCTAGCCAAGGGCCGATTCCGCCAATCTCCGAGACGCTGTGCGAGTCCAAGCATTCCGACGATCAACGCCAGAGCCCCGATTTCAAGTTGAGCGGGGGTCATCATCGCTCCCTTCAGCGATCCCCTTGAGACGGATCGGCTGCCACTGAAGAAATATCCCAGATTGCAATGAACGCGCCTTTTGGACACCTACTCAAGACTTCCGAGCCCCTAACGCTTGAGCGGATCCTCTACCCAAGGAGGCGTCGCTTGAATCAGCCGCCCCAACTCCGGCTCCACAACCTCCATCTTGCACTTCATTTCCCAGGCGATCTCCCGGTAACTGAAGTGCCCCTTCACCCCGCTGCGCAGACGCGAAATATATTCCGCCTCCGCAAAATCCATCTTGAACAGGAATCGCGACCGCGCCCCGAACGGCAGCAGGTAGTGAGCTGCGGGCGCGGGCAGACGCCGCATGGTGTCCATGGCCGCGCGCATCGCCCGATCATAAATCTCGACGGCACCCGCATCCGCCACCAGCGCGGGCGTGTCGTACCCCAGCCCGCCGGAGTAAGCCTGGCGAAACTTCTGGCAGCGGCGGTGCCGGTGCAAATCGCGATATGCCCCGACGTCGATCACCATGTCGTAGGCATACAGGCCGCCGCGGAATCCCGCCAGGATCTCGTCGCGCCGCGTTCGCGATCCCAGCGCCACGTCGATCACCTCGGCGCGCTGCGCCGCGCTCCATCCACGGGCCAGCTCGTACAGCTCGCGGAACGGCCGGTCGGTCGCCGAATAGAGCAGCGTGGCAGCGATATCGGCCGGCACATTCGTGGGACGCACCAGGTCCACACGCTCCGCAGTGCCGCCCGCCGCCGCCGGCAGATTCTGCTCCGCCCAGCGCTTCAAATCCTGGCGCGACCGCGCCGCGTGCTCGTCCGGGTCGGCGTGCCGCGCCAGCGTGGGGGCCAGGGCTTCGGCCGCCGCGTTGAGGTCCCAGCGGCAGTCCGGCTCCGCCGCGCAGGCCTGCGCGATCTCCTCGCCGATCTCCCGCACCTCCGCGTATTCCGACGATTTCAGCCGCCGGATCTGCTTCTCGAGCGTGCGGATGCTGGTCACCTGCCCCACGTTGGTCGGCACGCCCCAAAACAGCAGGTAACGGCCCACGTCGAACGCGCGCGCCGCCAGATTGCGCCGGTAAGCCTCCGGCTTCATGTCGCCGGGACGCGGCAGACGCTCGGACAGGCACTGGAACGCCAACTCGTTCACCTTACCGTATGCCGCCAGCAACGCCTCGCCAGCCGAATGGTAGGCCGCGGCGTCGCCGCCCGTCAGTTCCGGCGGCGTGATGAAGCCCGACTTCGAAAAGTCCTGGTAGCGCGACGATTTCGCCTGCCCGTCCCACAGCGGCTCCTCTTCGATTTCCGTGGCCGCCAGCTCCGAAATGCCTTCGAAGCAGACCACGCTGTGCCCCAGGTCGGCAATCGAGGCGTGGCCGTACTGGAAGTAGAAGCTCTCCAGGAACTTCTGCGAGTCGTGCGTGCGCACCCATTCGATCGAGTCGCGGATGGAATCGGGCGAGCGGCTGTAACGGGCCAGCGCGTAGGCGCTCTTCTCCGGGGGCATGGGCGCCACCGCGATCACGCGTTTCGTAGGCAAGACGCTATGATAACGAGGATGCAGATCCGAATCCAGCGCGTCCATCCCGCAGCCGTCCTGCCCTCCTATGCCCATGGACCCGGCGAAGACGCCGGCATGGATCTGCGCGCGGTCGAGGACGCGACCCTGGAGCCGGGAGTGCCACGCCTGGTGCCCACCGGCCTCACCATCGAGCTGCCTCCCGGTTACGAAGCCCAGGTGCGGCCGCGCAGCGGGCTCGCGCTGCAGCACGCCATCACCTCGCCCAATGCGCCCGGCACCATCGACCCCGGGTACCGCGGAGAAATTCGCGTGATCCTGCTCAACCTCGGGCGCGAGCCCTACACGGTGCATGCCGGAGATCGGATCGCGCAGATGATCGTGTCGCGCTACGAAGCCGTCGAGTGGGTGGAAGGTGGTCTGGCCGATTCGCAGCGCGGAGCCGGCGGGTTTGGCTCATCGGGGCGGTAAATGCCTAGGACCGACTCGGATTTTTCCGGGTGCGTACTTGGTACTCTATCGGTACAAATCCTTGATAATTAGGACTTTGCGCGTCGGACTCTCAGTTTACAATGATGATTCATCGAAGGTTGAGGAGACGCACGATGCGACATGCCTTAATTCTCGCTGCCTTGGTTCTGCTGGCGATCACACTGCCGGCCGGAGCGGATACCATTTTCAATTTAGACAGCCCTACGGGGAATCTCGGGTCGAGTCACACTTACACCGTGAATGGCTTCAGCCTGGTTGCCTACGCCGAGAAGATCGGCAGTGCGTTACAACCCAGTCTGGTTGGCGTGAATAGCGGTAACCCCGACGAAAGCGGATTGGGGCTCACCTGCGCTACTTGCCCTGGCGACGACGAAATCCAAAGCTACAACTACGTGCAGGTCGACTTCGCGAACCCCCAGGCCAACGGAGTCACGGGAGCCCAATTTGTGATCGGAAGTGTCCAGACCAATCCCCAAGAGGGATGGGCGATCTACGGGTCCAACACTTTGGGATCTATCGGAACTGATCTCCTGAACAGCACTGCCGATCAGACTCTGACGTCCATCCCGTCCGCGGCTTTTTCGACGTATCGGTATTTCAGCATCACGGCAACCGCCTATGATGTGTTCCTCAGCGAGATCAACCTCAAAGGCGGGACCTCGGGGGTGCCGGAACCAGGCACGTTCCTGCTGGTCGGGCTCGTGCTGGTGGGCGCCGGCACGGCCAAATACCGGGCGCGGAAGCCCTGCTGACGGCCTCACGGCGCCGTATAGCCCCGGCGCCACGCCACACGAACCCGCCCCGATTCGGTGGGCGGCTCGACTTCTACCCGGACTCTGTGATAGCGCCCGTCGTTCCGCTGCGAAAAGTAGCCGATGCGGTATTCGTTGCGGATCTCGGCGCTGAGCCGTTGGATGGCTTCGGGCAGTTCGCTCAGTTTGTGGACCCAGACCACGCTGCCGCCGGTTTCGTCGGCCAGTTTCTCCAGGTAATGCGGGCGTTCCAGCAGGCCGATGGCGTAGATCCGCACGTCCGACTCCCGCACCAGTGAAAGCAGCTCGGCCTCCGAATAGCGGCTGTTGTTATCCCCGCCGTCCGAAAGAATCAGCAGCACCTTGCGCGAGTTCGCCGCCTTGCGCATCTCGCCGAGCGAGCGCGCGATGGCATCGATCATGGCGGTCCAGCCGTGCGACTGCACCAGGCTCAGCCGCCGTGAGATCGCGCCGGTGTCGGTGGTGAACGGGCTGATCAATTCCGGACTGTCGCTGAACGTCACCAGGGAGAACTCGTCGCCCTCGACCGCCGTGGTGAAGAACTGCTCCACCGCAGCGCGCGATTCCTGGATGCGGTTCCGCATGCTGCGGCTGGTGTCGAAGACGAGGCCCGCCGAGATGGGCGCGTCCGACCGCGAGAACGATACGATCTGCTGCTCGGCATCGTCTTCGAACAGGCGGAAACGGGTCTCCGGCAAACCGAGCACGGGACGGTCGCGCAGATCGTTGACGCTCACCGGAATTTCGATCAGCTTGACATCCAGCCGGAAGGTCGAGCGCGGCAGTTCCTCCGGATGGGCGGGACGGGTCCGCGGCACCACCGATACCATTTGGCCGTAGCACACTGCGCAACAAACTGCGGAAAGAAAGAAACCCGTAGCCCGCATATTCCCCTCGCTCGGACGAATTTCAACCAGTATACGCCGATCGAGGGTTCTGCGGGGTGTAGTTACTCGCGGGCCCGGCCGTATGCCAAGTCGAGAATCTCCACCACGTGCATGACGCTCTGGCCGGATCCGTGCAAGCGAACGCCGGCCTGCAGTTGCAGCATGCATCCGGGGTTGGCGGTGGCGACGATGGCGGCGCGCGCGGCGTTCACCGATTCCATCTTGCTCTTGAGCAGGGCGGTCGACATCTCGTTCTCGACAAGGTTGTAGATCCCCGCGCTTCCGCAACAGAGATCGGCGCCGGGCAGCTCCACGAAGGTCAACCCGGGCACGGCGGCGAGCAGCTTGCGGGGAGCGGTGCGGACGCGCTGCCCGTGCGCCAGGTGGCACGAATCCTGGTAGGTCACGGTAGCGTCGACAGCCCCCATCCTGGGATTCAGCTCGATGGACGCGAGGAACTCGGTGACGTCGCGCATGAGGCTGGAAAACTCGCGCGCCTTGGCGGCATATTGCGGATCGCCTTCGAGCAGCTCGCCATACTCCTTGAGGGTGGACCCGCATCCCGCGGCATTGGTGATCACCGCGTCGAAGCCGCCCGCCAGCACCGCGTCGATATTGCGGCGGGCCAGCCTGCGCGCGTCCTCGGGCAGGCCCGCATGGACGTGCAGCGCGCCGCAGCATCCCTGGTCCTTGGGGATCGTCACTTCGCAGCCGTTCTGCTGGAGCACCCGCACGGTAGCTTCGTTCAAGCGCGCAAACGCCACGTTGGCGATGCATCCTGCCAGGAACGCCACGCGGTGCCGCCGTTCGCCGATCGGTGGAAACGTGCGGCCCACCTGGCTGAAGAAGAACGGCGGATCGGCCGAAGGCGCAAGCTGCTCCAGGTCTCCCAGGCGGCCCAGCAGCTTGAGGAAGCCGAGGGCGCGCACCAGGGCCTTCATGCGGCTGGCCTCGTACAGGTAGAGCAGGATTCCGGCGAGCGTGAGGGCGCGGCGCGATTGCAGCATGCCGAAGGCCAGCCGGCGCACCTGCCGCATGAACCAGCCCCGGTGGACCTGCGCTTCGATCTGCGCCCGCGCATCCTCCACCATGCGGCCATAGCGCACGCCCGAAGGGCAGGCCGATTCGCAGCCGCGGCAGGCCAGGCACAGGCCGATGTGCTCCACGTAGGAGGGCGTGATGGGAGCGCCGTTGGCCACCTGCACCATCTGGTAGACGCGGCCGCGCGGCGAATCCATCTCGAGCCCCAGCTCGCGATACGTCGGGCAGGCGTTGAGACAGAGGCCGCAATGCACGCAGCGGTCCAGGTCGAACTGGCGCGGTCCCAACGCGGCTTGTTCAGATGCGGCTATAGAGTCGGCCACGATTCAACACGTTTCCCGGGTCAAACAGGTTCTTGACGCGGCGCATGAGTTCCAGGTCTCGACCGGGAGCGGGCCACAGGTCCAGGTCCGGCTTCGACTCTTCCGGCGAGAACTCGATCACGATCTTCCACCCGCGCCCGGCGGCTTCGGCGGCCCATCGGGCGGCCTCCGCGGACTGCTCGAAATATCCGTAGCACACCCCGGTCGCGGCGCGCGCCAGCGCCGGGACCTCGAAGGATGCCATGACGGCCTCCAACTCTTTCAGCGTACACGACGCGCGCACCACCGCGCCATCGGGGCGGGTTTCGAGGAAGCGCGGCGTGAACTCCGCGATATGCTGCCAGAGGGTCTGCTGGCGATCGCCATCGAAGGCCACTCCCTCGCCGAGCGTCGACATCTCGCGCTCGTAGCGTTCCACGGCGGCCGCGTTACCCACGGTCGCGACCGCCAGCAGCCACGCGCGATTTCCGATGGTGGCCCCGGCCGCGGGATTCAGCAGGTCGATGGCGGCGGGCTGGAGCGCGCTCTTGAGGAGGCGGTCGCGCGCGGCCATGGCGTCTGCCAGAGACTGGAACGCGAGGACAAAGCTGCGCTCCAGTTCGGGCATCGGCGCCAGCTTGAAGTTGACCACCGTGATAGCGGCCAGGGTGCCGAACGATCCGATCATGAGCTTGGCCATATCCAGGCCGGCCACGTTCTTGACCACCATGCCGCCGGATTGCACGATCTTACCCTGGAGCGTGGCAAATTTCATACCGATTACGAGGTCGCGGGCCGTGCCGTAGAGGCGGCGCCGCGGTCCGCTGGTGTTGGCGGCGATGACGCCTCCGACGGTCGCCTCGGCCGCGAAGGGAGGGTCGAGCGGCACCATCTGCCGGTTTTCGGCCAGCAGGCCGGTCAACTCGCGCCACGGGAGCCCCGCCTCCACGCTGATGGTGAGGTCGCGCGGCTCGTACTGCAGAACGCTGCGGAGGCCGGCGGTGGAGACGGATTCGTCCGCCCGACGGATGGGGCCGGCCATGAGACGTTTCGTCCCGTGGCCCGTGAGCGCGATGGTGCGATCGTGCAGCGCGGCGCGGCGCAGGGCCTCGGCCAGCTCTTCGGCGGTGGGCGGAGACGTCACAGGTGGAAAACCAACCACCGCAGAAAGGAACTGAGGATGGTCAGGACCAGGGAACCTAGCACGGCCGGCAGGAATCCGTGGACCTTGAAGCCAGGCGTAAACAGCGACGCCAGCTTCAGCAGCAAAGCGTTGATCACCAGCAGGAAGAGTCCCAGCGTGAGGATCGTCAAGGGAAATGCGATCAGTCTGAGAAACGGCCCGACGGTGACGTCCACGAGGGCGAGGACGGCAGTGGCGACCAGCGCGGACACGAAGTCCCGGACCATGATTCCCGGGATGATCTGCGCCACGATCCACAGCGCCAGGGCGCTGACGAGCCAGCCTACAATAAGGTGCATCAGCATAAACGACCAGAGATAATGATAAGCCATGGCGACATTGTTTGCCGGAACATCCGGTTTCGCATACGCGGCCTGGAAGCCGGGCTTCTATCCGGCCAAGCTCCCGGCCAACCAGTTTCTGAAACACTACGCCGAGCACCTGAACTGCGTGGAGATCAACTACACCTTTCGGCGGCTGCCTTCGGCCGGCACGCTGCAGAATTGGGTGGAGGCCACGCGCCCGGGCTTCGTGTTCGCGGTGAAGGCCAACCAGCGGATCACCCACATCCTGCGGTTGAAGAACGCCGGGGAGGCCACCGAGCTTTTCCTGAAGATGATCGATCCGCTGCGCACCTCGCGCCGGCTGGGCCCGATTCTGTTCCAGCTCCCGCCGCAGTTGAAATGCGACGTGGGGCTGCTCACCAGTTACCTCGACCTGCTGCCCAAGGGGATGCGGTATGCGTTCGAGTTCCGGCACCAGTCGTGGCTGGCGGAAGAGGTCTACAGCGTCCTGCGCGAGCGTAACGTGTCGCTGTGCGTGGCGGAATCGGAGAAGCTGGAGGTGCCCGAAGTGATCACCGCCGACTTCGTCTACTACCG
>Ga0209415_10003531_pt1 | contig 29077 bp, 22 predicted proteins | sample PeaSoiSIISIP2007_FD_187696 | JGI IMG/M metagenome (GOLD analysis project Ga0209415, IMG submission 187696) | Peat soil microbial communities from Weissenstadt, Germany - SII-SIP-2007 (SPAdes) (version 2) | ecosystem: Environmental > Terrestrial > Soil > Wetlands > Peat | place: Germany...
TAAGCGCAAAGGATTTGAAGAGGAGGAGCACAATTGCCATATATAGCGAAACAGCATAACACCTGCGAACCACTCAGGCCTTCCCGATGGGTCTAAAACACTATCAGAACTCCAAGGGCCAGCGGTAAACGTTTTGATGCCGAAACTGGATGTCTGGCAGCCTCCCTGTTCTTTACGAAGCTTTACTCCACGCTGACAGACTCTTTACAGAACTCGCCGCAAGCTCAACGGACGTTTCTCGTTCCTCTAATGTAGGCAGCAATTAACCCTGCGAAATGAGAATGGGAGTCCTAAGGTCATGGTGAATCACGGAACAATATTCTATGTTGACGATAATCCCAAGTCGCGAAGACTTTTGACCAGTGTGATCAGGAGTTGCGGGTTTGAAGTGGTCAGTGCCGGAGATCCGATCGAGGCACTATCGCGAATCAGGAAAAGTTCTTTCGACCTGGCATTGCTCGACTACCAGATGCCACGTTTGACCGGCTCGCAGTTAGCGCAAAAAATCAAGAGTGCCAAGCCTGACGTTCCCGTAGTGTTGCTCTCCGGTTTTTCAGCTCTGCCGCCCCTTGAATTGATCTTCGTGGATGCTCATGTAGGGCGCGGAGCAACGTTGGATGAGCTACTGGACACCATGCGCAACTTGATTCACCCGAGCGCTACTCTTCGGCCCCGAGTTCCGAGTCGTTCAGCGGGGCTGCGCTCTGATCTTGCCCGGCGTGCATTTCACGTAGCTTAAACCGCTGCAGTTTCCCGGTAGTGGTTTTCGGAAGTTCCGGCAAGAACCCAATCCATCGGGGACGTTTGTGGGCGCCAATTTTTTCGGCAACCCAGTCTTGCAATTCCCGGATAAGTTGGTCGCTTGGGGTTACGTCGTCGTTTACAACAACGTAGGCGGCCGCCTTGGTAATTCCACTCTCATCGTCGCGAGCGACCACGGCCGCTTCCCGAATGGCTGGATGCGCAATCAATGCGCTCTCGACCTCTGTCGGGCTCAGCCAGCGGCCGTTTACCTTGAACAGATCATTGGCGCGTCCCGCGTACCAAAAGTAGCCTTCTTCATCCTGGTGATACTTGTCGCCCGTGCGAAACCAGTGGCCCTCAAAAGTCTCCTTCGTCTTCTCAGGCTGGTTCCAATAACCGGCGCAGGTGGAATCTCCCTTGATCCACAGATTGCCGATTTCTCCCGGAGCCACTGCTCGCCCGTCATCATCGACGATCTTGGCCTCGTAGCCGGGAATGATCTTGCCGCTGGATCCGGGCTTCGCTTCACCCGGACGGTTTGCGATTACCATCTGCAGAGTTTCCGTAGAGCCGAGGGAGTCGAGGATCTCGATCCCAAAGCGCTGTTTGAAACGTTCAAAGAGTGGGGCAGGCAAAGATTCGCCAGCTGAGATTGCATGGCGCACGCTGGAAAGGTCGAAGTCCGTTTCTCCTTCGCGCTGGTAAGCGAGCAATGCAGCATAATTCGAGGGCACCGAAAAGAACAGTGTAGGCCGGTAGCGCTCGATGTCAGCGTAGACACTAGCCGGCGCGGGACGTTCCGGGGAAAGAATGATCGTCGCCCCGCAGCCCAACGGAAAATAGCCGGCATTCCCCAAGCCGTAGGCAAAAAACAATCGGGCGACGCTATAGCAACGGTCGCGCTCATTCATCCCCAAAATATTTCTGGCATACAGTTCCGTGCACACTACCATATCGTGATGAAGGTGCACGCAACCCTTGGGAGAGCCGGTGCTTCCCGAGGAGTAGAGCCAGAACGCGGAATCATCTTTGTGAGTGATTTCCGCTTCCAATTGTGGCGATGCGGCGTCCATCAACTCTCTCAGGCGAGGATGCTGTTGATGGTTTCCGCCGACTACCACAGTCTCTCTCAAATATTTGAGACGCTCTGGCTGTATCGATTGCAGTTGCGGAAGTAAAGCGTCGTTCACCAACACGACGCGGGCCCGAGTGTCGTTCAGCAGATATTCGTACTCGTACGGCTTCAGCAGCGTGTTCGCGGGCACCGCCACGGCGCCGATTTTGATAGCCCCGAAAAAAGAATATAAAAACTCCGGAGTGTCCAACAGCAAAAGGACAACGCGTTCTTCGGGGCGTACGCCGAGTTTGCGAAGCGCATTGCCCACACGGTTCGTCCGCTCCAGTAGTTGCCGATAACTAACCTGTTCATCGCCACATTCGATGGCAGTCTTTTCTCCTCTTCCTTCGAGGACATTGCGATCAACGAAATAGGTCGCAACATTGAAAGCATCCGGCAAACTCGTCAACGGCAGTGCGATCTTCTCCGGTGTCGGGACGAGTCTAGACATACAAATCGGGGTCGCGGTGCGGGAGTATAGCATGAACATTTAGGCGATTGCGCGTTCCCGGACGCAGGCCCTTTATTACCGCTCTAACCAGCGGCAAGATAGACATAGCGCAGCACGAACAGAAAAGTGAGCACCCAAACCAGCGCATTGATCTCACGATATTTCCCCGCCGCCAGTTTCGCGATTGTATAAGAGATGAGCCCAAGGCTGAGCCCAGTCGCGATGCTAAACGTGAGCGGCATGGCCAGCATAGTGATAAAGGCTGGGGCAGCCTCGCTGAACTCACGCCACTCGATGTGAGCAATGGATTGAGTCATCAAAGCACCCACCAGAATCAACGCCGGGGCCGTGGCGTATCCTGGAATCGCAGCCGCCAGGGGCGAGCAGAACATGGCCAGTAAAAACAGTCCGGCAACCACCAGGTTGCTCAGTCCGGTGCGTGCTCCAGCCGCCATGCCCGCCGCGCTTTCAATATAACTCGTGACCGTGGAGGTCCCCGCCAGCGACCCGAAAATAGTTCCCACCGCATCCGCCAATAGCACCCGCCCCACGCGAGGTATCTTGCCATCCTTGATAAACCCGCCTTGCTCGCACACACCCACGAGGGTCCCGACGTTGTCGAAAAGATCGACGAACAGAAACGCAAACAGGATCTCGAGGAGTCCGAGATGAACTGCACCGCGAAGATCCAGTTGCAAGAATGTGGATGAAGCATGAGGTATCGAAACGATCGCCGAGGGCCAGCTAGAAAGGCCGCGAAGAATTCCAACCAGGGTAGCTCCGAAGATGCCGATCAACATTGCGCCGTTGACCTTTCGCACCATCAGCACAAGCCTCAAAACCAGGCCGAAGCAGGCTGTCTGCACCTCATGATCGGAAAAATTCCCGAGGCCGACAAATGTAGCAGGATTCGCCACCACGAGCTTCGCATTCCGCAGCCCGACAAACGCAATGAAGAATCCGATCCCGGTAGCGGTCGAATGCTTCAGGCAATCCGGAATGCCGTTGACAATCTGCTCGCGGATCCGCGTAACCGTGAGTACAAGGAAGAGAACGCCTGAAAGAAACACGACGCCCAGCGCCGTCCGCCAAGGTACATGCATGCCGAGGCAAACCGAATAAGTAAAGTAGGCGTTGAGCGACATTCCGGGCGCGAGAGCGATGGGATAGTTGGCATACAAACCCATCACAAGGGTGGCCGCGGCAGACGAGAGGCAGGTAGCAAACACCACGCCTTCGGCGGGCATGCCAGCTTGCGACAGGATCTGCGGATTCACGACGATGATGTAAGCCATCGTCAGGAAAGTGGTCAAACCTCCAAGCAGCTCTTGCCGGAGCGTTGTCTGGTTCTCGGCCAGGTGAAAATAGCGCTCGATCAATCGTTCCCCGTCGAATGTCAGGTTCAAAGAACCACATTTTCAATCGGCCGTCGCGGGCTGGCTCGGGCTGTCAACGTCGGATAGCCCATGTAGAAAACAAAAGTGGGCTGCCACGCGGAGTCTCCTAGAACTTCAGCAAGCAAGCCAGCGACCCGCGCCGGTTTTCCCAGGGCCTTCTCATGGTCGATCATTTCCACGGCTTCATTGCAGGGCCGTCCCGCCACGCCGCGAGCCGTCGCCAGCAAATGCGACCGCTGCCAAATCCGCCCGGCACGCAGACAGTCTTCGCGGTCGTAACGGTCACGCACGGCAATGATGCCAATCAACGGCGCACTCAGCATCAACTCCGAGTAGCGATCTTTCTCGCCTTGCGATGCAACCCGTTGCAGCATCCACAAAGGCATCATCTTGGAAACGGCAGTCGCAATCGGCGGAAGTCCGAAGGCATCAATGGTCAAGCCATCGCGAAACTTCTGGACCTCACTCCAGTTCATCCGAATCCATCGATCGCTGCCACGAACCACGTCCGGGTCGGAATAGATTTCGCGTTTCGCTGCGGAGCTTATTTCCATAATCTTTCTTCGGTCTGCATCTGCCGTGAAGAGGAAAATCTTGACCTCGGATTCATCGCCGGGCAAGCGGCTCAGACTCTCGATGACCTCGGGCGGGATCGGTTTCTGCGGAAGGTAGGCGCCGCGATTCGTATGCCGCCGCGGAATCGCATCGTACAGCTCGCTTTCCTCGCGTGTGCCCGGGGCGAGATCGACCCGTGCCAGGAGCTGCGGTTCGGGCGCAACCGGATCCGATCCAAGCTTTCCGGGAAGCAGTGTCAGCTTGGCTGCGTAGCCATTGGCGACTGCCGCCAGCATGAGGTTCTCGAGAGCACAGCCCATTCCGATGTGCTCTTCACGCAGATACGGATCGAGCGCGCCGACGTTCCGGCTGGTATCGATATACAACTCAATCGCGGAATTCGTCACCTTGAAAAGCCAAGGCTGTGTGTTATGCGGGCTGGCGGCCAGAATCGCAGACCGCACAAGTCCGAGAACTCCATCGCTTGAATCCTTGCGCCAATCTCTCCAGGGTTCGTAAGCTGGTCCTTCGCCCACACTAAAGACGCCTTGATCGCAGGCGCGCCAGACTCCACCGCCCACAACCACGACGGTCACAACTCCCGCGCCCTTTAGAAATAATCTGCGTTGCATGCAGCACCTCTCGCCGGTGCCTTGTCCCGGTGAAACCGAAGCGGCACCGAAACTATACACTTGTCGACGCTGTGGACCTATAAATCCCGACCATCACCCGCGACCCAACTTGGTATAGTCACGATCAGACAAATGCCGGCGAAATTTAACCGCAATTCTCTCCCGCTCTGGCGCCAGGACTTTCGCCTGACCCTCCGCCTTGCCGTGCCGTTGATCTTTGCGGAGGTAGGCTGGATGAGCATGGGCATTGTCGACACGATCATGGTAGGACGATTGCCGAATAGCGCCGTCGCCATCGGCGCCACCGGCCTCGGCCAGAGCCTTTACGCCAGCGTCGCCATTTTTGCTGGCGGCCTGCTGCTTGGAATGGATACCTTCGTCGCTCACGCATTCGGACGCGAGGATTTAGACGACGCCCGACACTCCCTGGTGAATGGCCTGTTCCTCGCCTTCGCGCTCACGCCAGTTCTGATGCTTGCCGTGTCATTCTGGCCGGCGCTGATGCTGCGCTTCGGGATCAGCGTGGAGCTCGTCGAGCCGATGCGTCCATACCTGCGCGCGCTCAACTGGGGTTCGCTCCCGCTACTCGCCTACTTTGCCCTCCGGCGGTATCTGCAAGCGGTAAACGTGGCCCACCCCATCATGTTTGCCTTGATCTCTGCAAACATCGTCAATGCGATTGGAAACTGGGTTCTCATCTACGGGCATATCGGCTTTCGTGCCATGGGCATTACCGGCTCGGGCTGGTCAACCTGCATGGCCCGCATCTACATGACTCTGTGCCTCGCAGTCACGCTTGTCTTCGTGGAGTCGAAACGCCTCCGGCCGGGCTGGATGGGCACAATTCGGATTGATGTCCAAAGAATGACAGCGTTGTTAAAACTTGGAGCCCCGGCCGCAACCCAGATCCTGTGCGAGATCGGAGCCTTTTCCGCCGCAACCGCATTGTGCGCGAAGCTCGGCCCCGTTCCCCTCGCCGGCCATGAGATCGCTTTGACTTGTGCATCACTCACCTTCATGGTGCCACTAGGAGTCAGTTCCGCCGCAGCCGTGCGAGTCGGACAGCAACTGGGAAGACGCGATCCCGACGGAGCACGGCGCGCAGGATGGTCCGCGATCATCATCGGTGTCGGGTTTATGGCCTGTTCCGGATCGGTGTTCGTTTCCCTGCCAAAATTGATTGCACGACTGTTCACTCCAAACCCCGCGGTAATTCGAGTGGGCGCACAGCTGTTATTGGTCGCTGCTGCATTCCAGTTATTCGATGGCCTGCAAACCGTCGCCACTGGAGCATTGCGTGGTGCAGGCGATACGCGAACGCCCATGCTGGCCAACTTTGTTGCCTATTGGCTGATGGGGCTTCCATTCGGCTACGTCTTATGCTTCAAGCTGGGATGGGGCGCGCTCGGCATTTGGATCGGGCTCTGCGGAGGCCTGATGATCATCGGATCGGCCTTGCTGGTCGCTTGGCACAAGAGAAAGCTTTCCTGAGTTTGGTTTCGGCTTGCCAGCCGCTCATCGCTCTGCGTATCATGCAACCGTTATGGCAATTGAAAATGTAGTTCAACCAACCGGCCTTCGCCAGAAGGCACAACTGATGTCGGCGTCTGAAATGGACCGCTCCCTGGTTCGCCTGGCCTACCAGATTGTGGAAGAGAACGGAGTGGACGGTTTGGGATTGATTGGCATCCGGCGTCGCGGCGTACCACTGGCGGAACGGCTGAGTAAGTCGATCGGACACATCCAGGAGTTCCGAGATGAAGACATTCAGGTTCCGGTGGGCACGCTGGATATCACTTTCTATCGCGACGACCTTTCTACCGTCGGACCTAAACCGGTAGTGCACGAATCTGAAATCGGCTTCTCCATTCAGGATAAGAATATCGTCCTGGTCGACGACGTGCTCTTTACCGGCCGCACCATCCGCGCCGCCCTCGACGCTCTTTTTTCGCAAGGGCGCCCCCGCCGCGTGCAACTCTGCGTGCTGATCGACCGCGGCCACCGCGAGCTGCCCATCGAAGCCGCATTCATCGGCCGCACCGTACAGACCACAATGAACGAAGTCATCGAAGTAAAGTTGAAAGAGATTGATGGCATGGAAAAAGTCCTCCTGATGGAGAAGTAGGCTGCGCCAAACTCACGTGGGGACAGCCGCCCCCGGCTGTTCAGCCGAGCAACGCTCGGCTCTCCGACATCGAAAACCATAGCGCAAAGGGAAATCGAGGTTTAAAATCAGGCGCTATTCTTTTGTCTGCGTGAATTTCGATGAACTCGAATAAGAGACATGTCAAACAAAACGAACGCCTCCTTGCAGCAGCGCGGAAAGCCATGAAGCAGGCCTACGCTCCGTATTCACAATTCAAAGTGGGTGCCGCGATGCTGACCTCGAAGGGTGAAGTGTTCTCTGGCTGCAACGTCGAGAACGCATCTTATGGATTGTCGAACTGCGCCGAGCGTACTGCGATCTTCGCTGCTATCGCTCAGTCGGGCCCGGGACTCGACATTCGCGCCCTCGCGGTGGTGAACGACCAGGGAGTGCCGTGCTCCCCCTGCGGAGCTTGCCGGCAAGTGATTTACGAGTTCGGCCCGGACGCGACCGTCTATTTCCAGAGCGCGAAGGGTTGGAAAGAAAGTCATATTACAGAACTCCTGCCGGAAGGATTCCGCCTCAAGTGACCCCGCTGCAAGCAAGCTCGGCCCCAATTCGCGCCATCGATGTCATCCGCAAAAAGCGCGACGGGCAAGAGCTGTCGCCCGCCGAGATTGAGTATTTGGTTAGCGCGTATACCACGGGCGAGATTCCCGACTATCAGGTTTCGGCCTGGCTCATGGCCGTGATCCTCCGCGGACTCACGCGAGCCGAAACCTCTGTGTTGACCGACGCCATGCTGCACTCGGGCGATGTGCTGGATCTTTCCGAGTTCCCCGCAAGAAAAGTAGACAAGCACTCCACCGGCGGAGTCGGCGACAAAACCTCGCTCGTGCTGGCACCACTGGTGGCGGCAGGCGGCTTGGTCGTGCCCATGATCAGCGGCCGGGGACTTGGGCATACCGGCGGCACGCTCGACAAACTCGAATCGATTCCCGGGTTCAACGTGAACCTGTCAATCCCCGAATTCCGCCGCGTCCTCAAAGCCTGCGGCTGCGCCATGATTGGCCAGACTTCCGAAATCGCTCCCGCCGATCGAAAACTCTACGCCCTGCGCGATGTTACTGGCACGGTCGAAAGCCCTTACTTGATCTGTGCTTCGATCATGAGCAAGAAGTTGGCTGAAGGAATCGATGCTCTGGTTTTGGACGTCAAGACCGGCTGCGGGGCGTTCATGAAGAAAGATGAGGACGCCGAATTCCTGGCCGCGTTGATGGTGGAAACCGGCGAGAGGATGGGGAAGTCGGTGATCGCATTGATCACGAACATGGATCAGCCACTCGGATTGTGCGTAGGAAATTCGCTGGAAGTTGCGGAGGTCATCGAGGTTTTGCGTGGCCGAGGTCCGGAAGACCTCCGAGAATTGTGCTTCGAGCTCGCGGCCCGGATGTTTCAGTTGGGCGGAGTCGTGGAAACCGTGGTGCAGGGCAAGATGCTGGCTGAAGAACTGATCGCCTCGGGAAAGGCGTTGGAGACGTTCCGCCAGATGGTGGCCCTACAAGGCGGCGACACGCGTGTGATCGACGATCCGGGCCGGCTGCCTCGCGCGAAATTTAGTCAGGATGTAACCAGCGTAAAGGGTGGGTATGTTACGTCCATCGACTGTGAGGCGGTTGGTCACGCTTGCGTAATTCTTGGCGGCGGGCGCGAGAAAAAAGAAGATACAGTCGATCCGGCGGTTGGAATTGTTCTGCATCGCAAGCTCGGCGATTCCGTTGGAGTGGGAGAGCCGCTTTGCACGGTGCATTCCAATTCCGAAACTCGCGCTGCTCGTGCAATCGAGTTGCTGCTCGAGAGCTATCGCATCACAGACACTCCTTTGGCGCAGAAGAAAAAGTTGGTTCATCGCGTGATTCGAGGATCGGGGGTATAAACGTGGGGCGATTCACCGGAATTTTGGGTCTGCTGACGATGTTGACGCTGGCATTTATTTTCTCCACCAACCGCCGCGCTATCCGCGGCAAAACGGTTGCCTGGGGATTGGGGCTGCAATTTGCTTTCGCCGTCTTTGTGCTGCGGGTCGACATTGGGCGCCGCATCTTTCAGTACGCCGGAGACGCGGTCAACAAACTGCTCAGCTACGCCTTCGTCGGTTCCCAGTTTGTCTTTGGAGATTTGGGCAAGCAAGGCTCTCATCTTGGTTTCTACTTCGCCTTCCAGGTGTTGCCGACGGTCATCTTCATTGCCGCGTTCTTTGCCGTCCTGTACCACTACGGAATCATGCAATTCATCATCAAGCAGGCGGCGCGAGTGATGACCCGGTTCATGGGTGCGAGCGGGGCAGAGTCGCTGAACGTGGCCGCCAGCATTTTTATGGGGCAGACGGAAGCGCCGTTGACCATCCGACCTTTCTTGCCCGATCTCACACGCTCGGAGCTTATGACCGTCATGACCAGCGGGATGGCCCATGTTTCGGGCGGAATCATGGCTGCTTACATCGCGTTTGGAATCGAGCCCAAACATCTTCTTAGCGCCGTAATTATGACCGCTCCCGGCACCATTCTGATTTCGAAGATGCTGGTGCCCGAGACTGAGGAACCCAAGACTGCCGGACGCGTGGTGATGAGCGAAGAGGAAGTGGAAGCCGAAAAGAAGGAGAACGTGCTGGGCGCAGTGGCTCGCGGCACAACCGACGGCCTGAACCTGGCCCTGAATATCGCGGCCATGCTGATTTCGTTTCTGGCTCTGATCGCGTTGATGGATGGAATCCTTTACGGAATTCACAATGGCCTGGCGCACTTCGGATTTCTTTGGTTTCCCGCGAGCCTCGAAATTATTTCTGGCAAGCTTTTCGCTCCGGTCGCGTGGGTGATTGGAATTCCCTGGAAAGACTGCACGCTTGTGGGCAATCTGCTGGGTACGCGCATGGTGCTCAATGAACTGGTCGCATTTTCCATGCTTGGGCCGCAGAAGGCCGTGCTCGATCCGCGTTCGTTTACGATTGCCACTTTCGCTCTCTGCGGATTTGCCAACTTGAGTTGCATCGGCATTCAGATTGGTGGTATTGGCGCGCTGGCTCCGAATAAAAAGGGGGAGTTGGCGCGGCTTGGTTTGCGTGCGATGTTAGCCGGCACTATGGCGAATCTGATGTCGGCTTCGATTGCGGGCATGCTGATCTAGTCGCATTGCACTTTCATAGTTCCCGACAACAGCAGATTCCTCGCTCCGCTCGGAATGACAATCTGGTTTTGCGTCGTCGCCGCACGAGCGAGGAGGCTCGCGCCTACACGGACTTTTTTATGAATTGTTTCTTGCTTTTTTGGTGGGTGCGGGTTTTTGGGAGGTTGGGGGTTTGCGGGGAGTTAGGCCGATGGCGTTGAAGACGGTGCGAAGGTCGCGCCAGTCGCCGCGCATTGCGCCTTCGATTGAGGCTTCGAGCTTTTTGAGTTCCTGGTTCAGTTCGGTTTGGCGGTTGGTTAGCGGCGGGGTTTTATCGCTAATGGCTTCCTCGCAGTTTTTTTCTAGTGGATTGGGAGAATTCCCTGACGAGCTGTTGCTGCCATTGGCGGTTTCGGGGTCCTTCGAGTCGCGCTTGCGCGCTCGCTCAGGATGACTTTTCTTGTTAGGCAGGACGGCGGGGTCAGCCGGAGAATGCAGAGATCCTTCGTTGGCAGGCCTTCGCTTCGCGAATGCCTGCGCTTCCTCAGGATGACAATCTTCCGGCGAGCTTTGCTCGGCGGGACTTTTCTTGTCAGGCGGGGCGGCAGGGTCAGCCGGAGAGTGCGGAGATCCTTCGTTGGCAGGCCTTCGCTTCGCGAATGCCTGCGCTTCCTCAGGATGACAATCTTCTGCCGAGCTTTGCTCGGCCCCCCGGACGGGGGCGTCCGGGGCTACGTGGGTAGTGGGTTGGGGAGGATTGTGTTCGGGATGTTCGGAGAGGTATTGCTCGGCGTAGTTGGGGACTTCGCGGACCATGTCGTCCTGGCGGATGTGGAAGTAGACGTTGCGGGAATTTCTTACGGCGATGTGCAGGGCTTTCAGGACGACGTTGGCGCGCTTGATGTCGATGGTGCCTTTGAGGACGGCGTCGATCATGTGCATGATGGCGGCCTGGATGGCTTCGGCGTTTTCGATCAGGGCCACGGGGTGGATTTGGGAGTCGACGCGGGTTTGGACGCCCTTGATCATGCGGGTGTGGAAGTAGCAAAAGTATTCCTGTTTGAGCGCGGGGGAACCGCAGCGGTGTCCGGTGATCTGGATGTGGGTGCAGCGACGAACGTTTGGATGTAGAGGCATGGGTATGTACCGCGAAATTCGCGTTTTTCTCCTAAATCTATGATTTGATTGGGCTTGAAAAAGAGATACCTTCGTAAAATATCTCTTCTAAAGGACTTAGCTTGGGGATACCCCTTTTCGAGGGCAGGATGTCCTCGGGACAGCCGGCAAGATGCCGGCACTACCGGGGAATTTATCCCTATAGTTCTATGATAGCTGATTGAATAGGGTAAACCCGCCAACTTTGCAAAAATATATTTGCTTTGTTGACAGTGGGTTGCGAGGAAATTGGTGGTTTTGGGGGCTTGACAAGTTTTCGGCAGATGAATTTTCCGTTAAATTTGCCCCATCTGATTGACTGGACTGCGGGGTGGCATTAGCCTGCGGGGTTATGACCAAAGCGGACTTTGATCAATTGCGCCTAGCCTACAAAAAGGCTATCGATGAATGGGTTGACACCATTCGAGCTGAGGAAGCGTTAGCCACGCCCGACCACTCGATGATCGCCATGGAGCACTGGGATGCCGCCCACTTCCGGGAGGAGGACGCACAATCGAAAGCAACGGAAGCGCGAGAAGCCTACAAAGACGCGCTTCGTGCTGTCAATTATGGCATCTAGCAGCGTTCAACAGTAGCAACTAGATTCACAGCCCGGTCGATGAGTGCAATGGCGATAAATAGCGCCAACCATCGGTCTAAATGAAGATCAGTTGCTGTGCTGTGTCTTGGCCGCTGGCTCCTCGCGCCGCCATATCGACAATCCTGGCGCTCCTAGCGCCAACGCGCCCAAGGTAGCTGGTTCGGGAGTGTGGCTGCGGAGAGCTGCTGTTGGTTCGGCGTCGTCTGGCCCCTTGGTCGCGCCTGCGATGATCGCTTTGCCGGGGATGGTTTCGTAGGCGTAGCCGGTCAGGGTAGCTAAAAATGGTCGCTGCTGCAGCTGCGTGTCCACTTTCACTCGTGCCCAGCCGAAGTGGATCTCTCCATTAATGGTAAACTTTAGGCCAAGGTAGGCCTGAAAGTTACTCTTCCCCAACCACACGCCGCAACTACCTGTCGGAGTGGCAAGGGCCATCACCGCCCCGAAATTGTTGTGTTGGAAATCCGCTTTAGGTCCGATCCTCTTTCCCCTGGGCAGCGCAGCGGCAACCGGGAATGTGTTACACGCCTTGGTCATCCAGATTTCGTTCGCTGGCTGGGACTGAAGAACCTTCAGGGTCCGATCGGTCTTCTCGCCAACATACCAGGTGTTCAAGAACCCGAAGTCGGGGGTTCCGTCGTGATTAAGATCAATGCGAAACAAGCCACCGTTGGCCTTAATCGCTACATGCGCCGGCGTATAGACGATCCTGGCTTCAGCCGGCTTCGCGAAGCACAGCGTTCCCACGCCAGCCGCGCTCGCAGCCAACGCATACATACTGAGCTGTTGATGGATTGACTCGGAAAGGTTTGCTGTCTTACGGGGCAGGGGTGATGCTTTCATGGGAAGTCCTCCACTCGGGTCGCAATCTTGCAACGGTTCCAACCGAAAGTCAATACCGTGAATTTCCTATTTTCTCCCCAATGCCAGCCCCGGCCCGCGCAGAAGCGAGATCGTGCGTGTAGCGATCAATCCGTCGCGGCAGGCTCTCTCAATTTGGGGAGTAAAGAAAACGGACCAGGCGGTTCTTGCTCCAACATGCGTCGTTGAGTTCGGGACAGACCGGATACAACTGTCCCCATCCCACGGCCAGCTTGATGCGATTCTCCGCAATGCCTCGGTTTATCAGAGTTTGTTTGACCCAGTTCGCTCGTCGCTGGGAGAGCGCGAGATTGTAAATCAGGTCGCCCCTTGAGGACGCGTATCCCTGGACGTAAAAGCGATCACTGGGATGATCTTTCAGCCATCGCACATCGTTATCAAAAGTGTCGGGGTCGGTGGGATCGTTCGAGTCGTCGCGGGCGAACAGAACTACGTGCGTGTTGTCGTTGAATGCCTGCTCCTCGGGACCGTACAGAACGACTCGCGGCTGTGACCAGTACGTGACCCAGAAGGCATCGCCGGACTGGGCGAGTACTCTGGGAGTGGTTAGCAGGAACATCGTGGCGGCGAATAACAGGAAGCGGCATTTCATTGGTTCACCTCTCAGGAAGTCATATTCTCCTTCACTCAGCGGGGCTGGGTACTGGTAGATTTGCCAGTCGCAGGGGGTGGAATTTACAGGGGACTGCCTTAGTTCACCACAGAGGCACAGAGAAGAGCAGAACCGGGGGCGGGTTATCTAAGCTGAGCGCATGGGTGGCTATCCAGTGCAGAGATCCCCTCGACAAGCTCGGGGCAGGCTCTTCGTTGGCAGGCCTTCGCTTTGCGACGGCCTGCGCTTCCTCAGGATGACGGCGGGTTGATTATTGCTGGGAATAGAGCGATCGTTTGAGGAATTCTCCGGCGCCGGGGCGGCCTACGAATTTGTCTGCTTCGACGATCACGCGGCCGCGGGAGAGTACAGCGTCGGGCATGCCGGTTACTTCGATTCCTTCGAACATGGAATAGTCGACGCGCATGTGATGGGTTTTTGCGCTGATGGTGTGCTTGCGAGTGGGATCGAAAATTACGAGATCGGCGTCGCTGCCTACTGCGATTGTGCCCTTGCGAGGATAGAGGCCGAAGAGTTTTGCGGGCGTGGTGGAAACCAGTTCGACGAAGCGGTTCACGCTGAAGCGGCCTTGGGCTACGCCGCCGGAGTAGATGAGGCTCATGCGATGCTCGATGCCGGGGCCTCCATTGGGGATTTTGGTGAAGTCGTCGCGTCCCAGTTCTTTTTGTTCCTTGAAACAGAATGGGCAGTGGTCGGTCGAGACTACTTGCAGGTGATCCTGCTTCAGTCCGTTCCAAAGTTTTTCCTGGTGCCACTTCTCGCGCAATGGGGGAGTGAAAACGTATTTCGCTCCTTCGAATCCAGGGACGTCGAAGTTCTCGAGGGAAAGATAGAGGTATTGCGGGCAAGTTTCGGCATAAACAGGAAGGCCGCGATCGCGGGCCTCGCGAACTTTTTCGAGGGCGTCGTTACAGCTTAAGTGCACGATGTAGACGGGTGCTCCGGCCATTTCGGCGAGGGCGATGGCGCGAGATGTGGCCTCGGCTTCGGCCGTGGTCGGGCGTGTCAGGGCGTGATATTTCGGAGCTCTTTTCCCTTCGGCCAGGGCTTGCTGGACGATCACGTCGATAGCGCTGCCGTTTTCGGCGTGCATGCAGACCAGGCCTCCGTTCTTTGCGGTGGCGCGGAATGCCTTGAAAATGCTGGCGTCGTCGAGCATGAATACGCCGGGATAGGCCATGAACAGCTTGAAGCTGGTGACGCCTTCGCGGATGAGAGCGTTCATTTCTTCGAGTTGTGCATCGGGTAGGTCGGTGATGATGCAGTGAAATGAATAATCGGCGACGGCTTTGCTTGAGGCTTTTTTCATCCAGGTGTCGAAGGCGGTCCGGAGCGTCTGGCCTTTGTACTGGATAGCGAAGTCGATGAGAGTTGTTGTACCACCGAAGGCGGCGGCTCGGGTTCCGGTTTCGAAATCGTCGGCGCTGTTGGTGCCTCCGAAGGGCATGTCGAGGTGGGTGTGCACGTCGATTCCGCCGGGCAAGACATACTTTCCGACGGCGTCGATGATTTTGGTGGCATTGTCGCGAGGGAGATTTTGCCCAAGGGCGATGATCTTGCCGTTGCTGATGGCGACGTCGCTTGCGTAGGTGTCGGCGGCGGTGACGACGCGTCCGTTTGCGATGATGGTGTCGAAGGCCATTGGTTCCTCCGTCGAACTGGCAGAGCAGGCATTTTATGCTAAACTGCGACACCTTGGGGCACGGATCAAGACAAAAAACTTAAACCACAAAGGACACAAAGGTTCACAAAGGAACGGCAACGCTGCTGCTGATGTGGCAAAGGAGATGACATGCGCTTTGGCTTCACAATCAAACCTGACATGCCGGTGGAGCGTATTGTCGCGCTCACGCGCCAGGCGGAAGCTGCGGGCTTTCAGTATGGGTGGGTCTTCGATTCTCATGTGCTGTGGCTGGAGCCGTACCCGTTGCTTACACTGATGGCAAGCAACACGAAGAATATGCGGCTGGGAACCTGCGTTACCAATCCTGCGACTCGCGACATTACTGTGACTGCCAGCCTGTTCGCTACGCTCAATCTGATTTCGGGAGGGCGGATGCAACTTGGCATTGGGCGCGGGGACAGTTCGCGGCGAGTGCTGGGCAAGAAGCCGGTTGGGGCGGGCGATCTGGAGCGGGCGGTGAAAGCGTTTCGCGCACTCACGGCTGGGCATGAGATTGACTATGAGGGGCAGCCTACGCGGCTTTCGTGGGCGAAGGGATCTCCTCCAGTTTGGATTGCGGGATATGGGCCCAAGGTGCTGGACCTGGCGGGCCGAGTCGGGGACGGAGTAATTTTGCAATTCGCCGATCCTGACTTGATCGCGTGGTGCCTCGGTTTCGTGAAGAAGGGAGCAGAGGAGGCGGGACGGGATTGGCGCAAGATCGAAGTGATGGCAGCTGCGCCGGTGTGGGTTTCCGATGATCTGAAAGTGGCGCGGGAAAGGGTGCGGTGGTTTCCGGCTTTGGTTTCCAATCATGTGATGGATTTGATTTCGCGATACAAGCCGGAGGAATTGCCGCCGGCATTGACCTCCTATGTGCGCAATCGAGGCCACTACGATTACCAGGAGCATTGCGAAGTGGACAGCGACCACTCGAAATTCGTGTCGGATGAAGTCGTGGATCGCTTTTGCCTGGTTGGTCCAACCGAAGCGCACCGGGAGAAACTCCGCAAGCTAGCCAGCGTTGGAGTGACGCAGTTCAACGTGTATCTGATGTGCGGCGAGGAGGAAGATACGTTGGAAACGTATAAGAGGGAGGTCTTGCCTGCTTTTCGGTAGGCGCGTTACCTCAGGCAATCCGGTGTGATTCGTTTTATACTTCGTCGATGGAACCAGTCATTAAAGGCGCTATCCCCGTTTTGCCTGCCGCCGATACCACGGAGTCGTTGAATTGGTGGACCGAAATCTGCGGATTCAAGGAAACCTTTCGCGACAGCACCCCTCCGACCTATGCAGGAATCCATCGTAACGACGCTTACTTGCATATCGCGGGGATGGATGACAAGGCATTGGCGCGGAAGGTCGGCGATCAGACCATGGTGCGACTTGCCGTAAAAGGCATTGAGGCCATGTATGCCGAATACCAGCAACGCGGAGGCAAGGTACATCCCAACGGTCCGTTGCAAACCAAGCCTTGGGGCACGAAAGAGTTTGGCGCGATCGATCCTAACGGCGTGTGCGTGACGTTTCAGGAATGAGGGTACCACTCCTGCGCTCTTACGACACCGGTTCGGTTGCGGGCGTCTCCGGTTTTCCCTGGTAAGCCATCATCAGCGCGTAATAGACCACGAAGGAAACGGCGAAGCCTACAAACCAGGAATAGTCGTATAGCGTTCGCAGCGAGGGAATCACTAAACCCACAAGGGCGGTTCCGGCGCCCGCTGCCAGGGCGGCGATTGCCATTCCGTTGAATCCGCGCGAATATTCGTAGACGCCGCCGCGCAGGTAGAGGTCGTCGAGAAGCAGGACTCGGCGGCGGATTACGAAGTAGTCGCAGATCATGATGCCGGCTACGGGTCCGAGGAATGCGGCGTAGCCGCCTAGCCATCCGAAGATCATGGTCTTGTAGCTTCCCAGCAGTCTCCAGGGCATCATCGCGATTCCCATGAAGCAAGTGATTACTCCTCCGGTGCGGAAACTGATCTTGCGCGGCCACAAGTTGGAGAAGTCATTGGCGGGGGAGACCACGTTGGCGCCGATATTCACGTTCAGTGTTGCCAGCAGAATCGCCAGTAGTGAAATGACAACGGCGATTGGCGAATGGAAGCGGCTCAATAGTTGTACCGGGTCCCAGATTGCGGTTCCGTAGATGACTACCGTCGCGGAGGTCACCAGGATTCCGATCAGCGAATAGAGAGTCATGGTGGCCGGGAGAGCAAGGGCTTGGCCGATCATCTGTTCGCGCTGACTGCGGGCGAAGCGGGTGAAGTCTGGAATGTTGAGCGAGACCGTTGCCCAGAAACCTACCGTGGCATTCAACGCGGGAATCAAGAATTTCAGGAAGTCGGGGAAACTGGTGAAGCGAGATGGAGCGGCGAGCATGGGGCCGAAGCCGCCTGCGCTGCGATATGCCCATGCCAGGAGAAGAAGTCCTACGGCCAGCAGAACCGGCGCGCTGATGCCTTGTAAAACGCGTATGTATTCGACACCTTTGAGAATGACGGCCAGATTGATGAGCCAGAAAGCGAGAAAGCAGATTGCGGTGCTGTACGGGAAATTTCTCCAGCCAGGAAACAAGGTTGCGATCAACGTGCTCACTGCTTCTCCGCCGATCCAGGTTTGAATGCCGAACCAGCCGCAAGCCACCAAGGCGCGCAAGACGGCAGCCACATTCGCTCCTAGAACTCCGAAGGAGGCGCGGGCCAGCACGGGAAAAGGGATTCCGTATTGTGCGCCTGGATGGGAATTTAACAACATGGGAATGAGGACGATGGTGTTGCCGAGGAATACCGTGGCTACCGCTTGCTTCCAGTTCATTCCGCCCTGGATCAGGCTTGCGGCCAGCATGTAAGTAAGAATATTGACCGACATCGATACCCAAAGAGCGGCGTAGTTGTAGGTTCCCCAGTGACGACGGTCGCTGGTGGCAGGGGCGAGGTCGGGGTTGTAGAGGGGACTGGATTCGATTCGAGGACGCAGAGACTTTGGGCTCGTGGTCATTGGATTCATGAGCGCGAAAAAAACTGCGGCCCTGCGGGCCTGACCGGGTCTGAGACCCGGTCCCACACTTTAGTCAACCCCAATCAGTCGGCGGCCAAAGCTCGTCCGGTCTGTTCCGTTAGCGGACCATAGGTTTCGGGGCGGCGGTCGCGGAAAAACTGCCACGTCTTTCTTACTTCGGCGATCATATCGAGGTCGAGGTCAGAAACGAGGACTTCGTCTCTATCGCGGCTCGCCTGAGCGACGATCTTGCCGCGAGGATTGCAGAAGTAGCTCTTGCCATAAAATTCGCCGATGTTCCATGGCTTTTCCGTGCCTACGCGGTTGATTGCGCCCACGAAATAACCGTTCGCGACGGCGTGCGCGGGCTGCTCCAATTCCCACAAGTATTCAGACAGTCCGGCGACCGTGGCGGAGGGATTGAACACGATCTCCGCGCCGTTCAGGCCCAGGATGCGCGCGCCTTCGGGGAAATGACGGTCATAGCAGATATAGACTCCGATGGCAGCGTACTTGGTTTTGAAAACCGGGTAGCCCAAGTCGCCGGGGGTGAAGTAGAACTTTTCCCAGAATCCAGGATGCACGTGAGGGATGTGATGCTTGCGGTATTTGCCGAGATAGCTGCCGTCAGCGTCAATGACCGCGGCCGTGTTGAAATACAGTCCTGGCATCTGCTCTTCATAAACCGGGACGACGATCGCCATGCGATGCCTGGCTGCGATCTTCTGCATCAGTTTGGTTGTGGGCCCTTCCGGAACTCGTTCCGTAAGCTCGTACCAGCGAATATTTTGTTCGGCGCAGAAATAGGGTCCGTAAAACAGCTCCTGCAGGCAAAGTATTTTTACCTTCTTCTTCGCGGCCTGGTCGATGAGCTTGAGGTGCTTGTCGATCATGGCTTTCTTGATTTGGGGTAGCGAACGGTCGCTGCTGAGCGCGTTACTTGCCTGAATGAGGCCACAGCGTACGATCCGGGACATGGATGCACCTCCGCGAGAGGGTAAATATAGCAGACGTGCGTGGTTGGTTGTTCTTGCATTTTGCACTTCGTTAACCACAGAGGGCACGTGAGTACACAAAGGAAGAATGTGCGGGCCAACCTTAGGATTCTGGAGATTCGCGGACTTTGGCGTACCCGGGTTTGATTACTGAATAGATGATTCCGCAGCGCTGCTTGTAGGGGAGGAATGCGCTTTTCATCGCATTAATGGTGATTGTTTCGAAGTCATCGAGCGAAAGTCCGAAGGTTGTAGCTGCCGCTTCGAATTCCTGGGTCATGGACGTGTCGCTCATCAAGCGGTTGTCAGTGTTGAGGGTGACACGAAATTTCTCCTGATAGAAAATCCTGAAAGGATGCTCGGCCAAGCTGCGCGTGGCTCCGGTGTGGACATTGCTGATCAGGCAAATTTCCAGCGGGATCCGTTTATCGAGAACGTATTGAGCAAGATCGCCCAACTTTACGGCTTTGCCGTCTGCGATAGCGATGTCTTCGATCAGGCGCGTTCCATGTCCGATGCGGTCCGCGCCGCAATATTGAATAGCCTGCCAAATCGATTCCTTGCCGTAGCCTTCCCCGGCGTGGATGGTGATGTTGAAATTCATTCGCTGAATGTAGTGAAAGGCTTCTACGTGTTTTTTGGGTGGGTAACCACCTTCTTCGCCGGCAAGATCGAAGCCGACGACACCACGCTCGCGAAAATCGACGGCGAGCTCCGCCATTTCAAGCGACACGTTCATGTTGCGCATGGCACAGATAATTAATCCTGAGGGCACTCCGAAGGCCTTTCGGCCGCGCTCTAATCCCTTTAGAACGGCGGAGACGACTTGGTGGTGGGTCAATCCCTTCTTCGTGTGGAAGACTGGCGCGAAACGCGTTTCAAAGTAGACCACGCCGTCACGGCTCAGGTCTTCGCCTTGTTCATAGGCCACACGCTCCAGCGCTTCTTCCGTTTGCATGACCGCGATGGTGTGTGCGAAGCCTTCGAGATATTTGGCGAGACTGCCCTGGTTCGCGCCTTGATGGAACCATTGGGCAAGGGCCTGAGGATCGTTGGTGGGAAGCTTTAGATATTTCGCGCTCTTTGCCAGTTCGATCACGGTTTCAGGGCGCAGCACGCCATCCAGGTGTTCGTGCAGAAGTACCTTTGGCAACTTTCTCAGCAGCGTTTTATCGAGCTTCATTGAATGTTCGGCTCCCCTAACGGATCAGAGGCTTTTCGGAGGAGCACGATCATTATAGATGCGCTCTCTTCTTGGCAATGGAACGGCTGCGAAATCGCGTCTGGCCAAGTTGAATGTGGGAGCGGCCTCTCCAGCTCAACATCTCCAACTCAACCTTGACGGGCTGCGACGTCGCTGTTAGATTTCGGTTCCACCTGAATATTCGGAGGTCATGGGTCTGACTGAGCCAGCGAAGACGAAGGATTCGATTGACTTTCGCCGACGTAACTTTTTGATCCGATGCTGCCAGGGGGCTTCCGCGGCGCTGGTTCCCGCAGGGCTGCGTAACCTCACCTTTCCTTCAATCTTCGATTCTGCAGATGCAACCACGCCGAATGCTGATCTCGAATTTCACTTGCATCCTCACTATCGTGCCGAGATGCCGCTCGATGCCACGCTGCTCAAGACGCAGACAGGGCTGGACGATTTTGTCACGGAGAAATATCAGGACCAGATCGCCGCGATCCTGGCGGAATGGAGTTCGAACTGGCTGCAATCTCCGCGGGACATGCGGGCGATTGAAAAGGTTCTCGCCTCTGATTTCTCAGCGTCTTCGTTGCGGGCGGTTAAGTCGCGGGTTGTGCGATCCGGGCCGGCGCTCGAGATTCGTCAGAATACGTGGGCGCGCTCGAATTCAGTTGGGAGAGATGGTTTCGTTCAGGAATTGCAATCCGCCTTGAATTCTTTCTTGAAGATTGTCACTGCGGAGTTCCAAGTGGTTGGCATTGAAGCGGTCCCTGCTGCGCCAATCCAGGAACCTCCGGCTGGGTTGCGGACTCGCGTGCGCTACGAAATAGTAGGCTTGGGTCGCGATTTCTACCGCGAACAAAGGGTGGGGCACTGGGAACTAGAATGGACAGCGGCTTCAGGCGATGGGTTTCGTCTTCGGACGTGGCGCGCGTTGGATGAGACGTTGAGTCGCGCCGCTGGCCCGGTTTACTCGGATATCGCGGCGCAGGCGCTCGGCGGCAATCCGTCGTACTCTTCGCAGCTGCTGCGGGGAGCGGACTATTGGCGGACGGTGCTCGACGGCGCTTGTGGAATCGATATTTACGGGCACAACGGGATCTCGGTCGGGGACATCGACGGTGACGGGTTTGACGATCTCTACGTTTGTCAGCCGGCCGGCCTTCCCAACCGGCTCTATCGGAACCGGGGGGACGGAACGTTCGAGGATGTTACAGAATCGTCGGGAGTTGGGATCCTCGAAAATACGGCATGTGCGCTTTTTGGCGACTTCGACAACGATGGCCGTCAAGACTTAATCGTCGTGCGCACGAGTGGCCCACTGTTGTTCCTGAACCAAGGTGGTGGCAAGTTTCGTCAGAAGCTGGACGCCTTTAAGTTCGCCGCACCTCCGCAAGGAACTTTTACCGGTGCGGCTGTTGCTGACTATGATCGCGATGGCTGGTTGGACATCTATTTCTGCCTCTACATTTATTACCAGGGCACGGATCAGTATAGGTATCCCTCTCCTTATTACGATGCGGAGAATGGGCCTCCCAACTTTATGATGCGCAACAACCGGGACGGAACCTTCCGCGACGTGACGGCGGAGTCTGGGCTCGACCGGAATAACACCCGTTACAGTTTCTGCTGTGGATGGAGTGATTACAACCGTGACGGATGGCCCGATCTTTACGTGGTAAACGACTTCGGGCGGAAGAATCTCTATCGCAACAATGGTGACGGAACTTTTACCGACGTCGCACCGCAGGCTGGAGTTGAAGACATCGGCGCGGGTATGAGCGTCTGCTGGTTCGATTACGATAACGACGGGGCTGAGGATCTCTATGTCGCCGATATGTGGTCGGCTGCGGGGATGCGCGTCTCGACACAGGATATTTTTCAGAAGGACGCGCCCGAAGAAGTGCGCACGCTGTATCACAAACACGCTATGGGCAATTCTTTGTTTCGTAATACCGGGTTTCGCAATACCGAGTCCGTTGGTAATAAAGATGGCGCTTTTCAGGACGCGAGCGCTTCCGGGGGAGTTGCAATGGGACGCTGGTCGTGGTCGGGCGACGCGTGGGATTTTGATCACGACGGATTCCCTGATCTTTACATCGCGAACGGTATGATCTCTGGCCCATCGCGTCCAACCCAAGTGGAAGATCTGAACAGCTTCTTTTGGCGGCAGGTGGTTGCCAATTCGCCCAACATTGCGACGCCTTCGCATGATTATGAAGAGGGATGGAACGCGTTGAACGAATTGATCCGCGCTGACGGCACCTGGAGCGGGTTCGAGCGGAACGTATTCTACGCGAACAATGGGGACGGAACATTTTCGGATGTGTCAGGGGTCCTGGGCTTGGACTTTCTGGAGGATGGACGGGCGTTCGCGCTGGCCGATTTCGATCACGACGGCCGTCTGGAAGTCTTCTTGAAGAACCGCAATGCACCGCAGTTGCGAGTTTTGAAGAACGTGATGAAGGATCTTGCGCCATCGATTGCTTTCCGTCTTCGCGGCGTTAAAAGTAATCCGGACGCGATCGGCGCGGCGGTTACGGTGGAAACTGAATTGGGTCGGCAGACTCGAATGGTGCAAGCGGGATCGGGCTTTCTTTCTCAGCATAGTAAGGAAGTATTTTTCGGGTTGGGCGAGGCTAAAGGCCCGGTACGGGCGTCGATCCGGTGGCCCAGCGGACTGGTGCAGGAACTCCGCGATCTGCGGCTCAACCATAGAGTGTGGGTTGAGGAGGGGAGCGAGTCATACAAAGTGGAAGCGTTCAAGAGCGGCCCTCAGGGGCTAAAGCCCGCGTCTATTGTGGCCTCGGGCGGCACGGCTGAAGCCGTGCCCTCCCCAAAGCCGCATGGCGAAACCAGCGATATTCAGAAAGACATCGAATCGCTCCCAACTACGGTTGAAACATGGTTGCTAGCACCCGTCTCCGCACCGGACTTTTCTCTTCCCGACTTGAATGGAAAGGCTCAGACACTCTCCGCGCTTCGTGGCAAAACCGTACTGCTCAATTTCTGGGCCACAGGATCGGTTGGCTGGCGGGAAGACTTGAAAGTCCTCAATCAAGGTTATAAGCGCTGGACGAGCACGACTTCGATAGACTCTCGACTTCAACTGCTCGCGGTGAACGTCGACGATTCTGGTAACGCCGAAAAAGCTCAGGCACTGGCGCGTGAGCTTCATCTTTCGTTTCCCATCCTTCGCGGATCGGATGACGTGGCTGGCATTTACAACATTCTCTATCGGTACTTGTTCGACCGGCACCGTGATCTCAGACTTCCAACGTCGTTTCTGATTAACGACAAAGGAGACATTGTGAAGGTCTATCAGGGCCGAATAGTCAGCGATCACGTCGAGCTGGACATCCGGAAGATTCCACAAACTGCGGCGGAACGGATGGAGAAGGCGCTGCCTTTTCCCGGCATCAGTGAGACGTCTGAGTTTCGGCGCAACTATCTCTCCTACGGTTCGGTTTATTTTCAACGAGGCTATTACGATCAGGCGGAAGCGTCATTCAAACTGGCGCTGCGCGGCAATCCTTCGAGCGCCGAAGCGCTTTACGGCATGGGAAGCGTCTACCTCAAGCAACAGAAGACGAGTGAAGCACGCGACTGCTTTGAGCGCACGATCAAGCTGCACGCGAGCTATCCCGACACGCTGCCAAACGCCTGGAATAACCTCGGCCTCCTGGCCACGCGGGAAGGGCGCACCGCGGAGGCGATTCCGTATTTTCAGGAGGCTCTGCGGCTGAGTCCCGATCACTTGATCGCCCTCGAAAATCTGGGCAACGCTTACCGGCAGCAAAAGGAGTGGGATGAAGCTCGCCGAGTGCTGGAGCGGGCGGTCGCAGTTGGACCTCAGGATCCGGAGGCGAACTACAGCCTGGGGATGGTCTTCGCGCAGTTGGACGACGGCGATCATGCGTACGAATATCTGACGAGAGCGCTGAAGTGTCGGCCGGTGTATCCCGAGGCTTTGAATAATCTTGGCGTGCTTTATCTGCGCACGCAGCGGCGGGACGAAGCGGTCGCGAGCTTTGAAGAATGCATCCGGGTTGCGCCCGCGTTCGATCAGTCGTACCTGAATCTCGCCCGGGTCTATACCATCGAGGGTGCTCCGGACAAAGCTCGGGCTGTTCTTCTTGAACTTCTCAAGCAGCATCCTGATCACGCCTCGGCCCAGAAGATGCTCGAGCAACTGCCGCAATAGTTCGTGAGGGGTTGAGCAGATCCCCTGGCGAGAACGCCTTGCTGCGTGCGGGTTACAATGCGGAGCGGAGGATCCATGGCGAAATCGCGCAGGGAATTTTTGGCGGCTACATCGCTCACTCTACTGGGAGCGGCAGCCGCGTCTCTCAGCAAGGCGCAGGTGGCAAACGATCTGCCGCCAGGGTCGCCATCTGCGTTCGGTACCGGGCCTGCCGTTGGACCTGAAGTGACCGTTTCTACCTTCGCCGAAGCGGAGAAACTGGTGCAGGTGCCAATGAGCAACACGGAGCGAGTGATGGCGGCGGCTAGCTGGCGAAAGACGATGGCAGGTCTTTATGAACGACGGACTGGCCCGCGCAAGCTGGCGCTCGAAGCGACGCTCGCTCCCGCCTCGCGCTGGGACCCGGTGCTGCCCGGCCAGAAAACCCTTCCGCAACGCGACCGGTTCATTCGCAGCGATTCCGATCCCGGCCCGTTGCCGACAAACGACGAGGACATCGCATTCGCTTCGGTCACCCAGCTTTCGCGCTGGATCGAGACTCGAAAGCTGAGCTCACAGCGGTTGACGAATCTCTATCTCGAACGCTTAGAGCGTTTCAATCCCAAGTTGCGGTGTGTAATCACGCTCACGCGCGAGCTCGCGCTTGCGCAAGCCAAGCAAGCGGATGAAGAGATCGCTGCGGGCCATTATCGCGGGCCGCTGCATGGCATTCCGTGGGGAACTAAGGATCTTCTCGACACCGCCGGCATTCCCACTACATACGGCGCCGAGCCTTTCCGAAACCGTGTGCCCGTGGAGGATGCCGCAGTGGTGAAGCGTTTGCACAACGCGGGCGCGGTGCTGGTAGCCAAGCTGAGCCTGGGTGCGCTGGCGCTCAACGACATTTGGTTCGGCGGGCAAACCATGAATCCGTGGCTGCCGGAAGAAGGAGCATCGGGTTCAAGCGCGGGGCCGGGCGCGGCCACGGCTGCCGGATTGGTCGGCTTTGCCATCGGGAGCGAAACCGGGGGCAGCATTGTGAGCCCGTCCATGCGCTGCGGGATTACCGGGCTGCGTCCCACGTACGGGCGCGTACCGCGCACCGGTGCGATGACGTTGTGCTGGTCGTTGGATAAGCTCGGCCCCATGACTCGCAGTGTTGAGGACGCAATGCTGGTGTTGCAGGCCATCTCCGGGCCCGACGCCGGTGATGTGGACAGCGTGCCCAGCAAGCTTGACTTTGACGCGGGCGCGAGCGTTGAGGGATTGCGTGTGGGATATTTTCCAGCGTGGATGAACGAGAGGCCCGCTACTGACGTCGACCGCGCCGCTCTGGCTGCAGTCAAGAAAGTGGGGATGGTTCCGGTTGAAGTCGCTATTCCAGACTGGCCCTATGGCTCGCTGAATCTGATTCTCTTTGCCGAAGGCGCGGCAGCGTTTGAGGAGCTTGGGTTCAACGGCGGGATGAATCAGCTGAGAGTCCAGACTCCGGACGCGTGGCCTAACATTTTTCGTGAGGCCCGATTTCTTTCCGCCGTCGATTTTGTGCAGGCCGACCGGCTTCGCCGCAAGGTAGCCGAGGAGATGGCCCGTGTCTTCTCACAAGTCGATCTGCTTCTGGTGCCATCGCTGCGCGACGAAATGCTTACCATTACCAACTTCACCGGACATCCATCGCTTACATTACGAGCAGGTTTTGTTGAGGTGTCGAGGGCGCGTAGCGATTGGGCGCCGGATCCAAGCATGCCCTTGCCAACGTTCGCTCCAGCGCGCCGGGTGCCTCACGGCGTCACCTTGATCGGGAGGCTCTTTGATGAGGGCACGCTGGCAAGCGCCGGGCTCGCGCTGGAACGCAGCTTTGGCGTAGCGGGCGAACGTCCACCGGGGTTCTGAGCTGTTTACCGCTTTCTATGGCTTCGGCGGGGTCGGTGCGGTCAAGAGGTCCACAAACATTTTGTAGAACTTCTCGCTATTGAGGTCGTCTTGCACTTCGGCGGGCTGGAGCTCGATCTTAGGCTTGTTCCAATCCGCCCAAGTAATCGTGTCGCCATAGCTGTAGCCCTTGTCCAGATTGACATCCATGAAGCGCGTTTCTTTTTTTGTGATCAGGCTGGGATCCAGCCACGCAGCGGCGGCCAACTCATCCCACAAATAGTTGAATTCACCATGGAGGTGGGTGTATTGGCCAATGTAGCGGGCGGCGGGCGAATTGCCGGCCTTGACGCGGTTGATCAATTCAACTGTCATCCTCGTCTTCACGGAAATGTCCACTGGTGTGCAGACAATTTTCTTCCACGGCGCCTGCAGCACAATATGAGCCGCTTCCGGATCGAACCACAGGTTGAATTCGCGCCGCGGAGTATCGACGAACTCGGGATCGGTGGTCTGCGGATTCAGGCTGGCGCCCATGAAGACAAGTTCTTTGGCCATCCCCGCAAATTCGGGATCGATGGAGATGGCCAACGCGAGGTTCGTCATTGGGCCGCCCTCGTAAATCGTTATTTCGTTGGGGAACTTGTGGACCATGCGAATCAAAAAGTGGGCTGCGTCTTCATCCGCGGGTTTGGTACTGGGCTTGCCTTCGGGCATTTCTCCAAGGTCGTCTGCTGGATGATAAAAACGCGGGGTCCAGGCTCCCAGCCATGCTACGAAGCCGTAGCGTTGCTCCCAGAGTTCCGTTTCTTCTTTTCGCCTGACCAGCGGATACTCGGCACCGGGCACGACCGGAATGTCGGTTCGTCCGATGAGTTCGAGCATGCGCAAGGTGTGTGCGATTTCGGCCTTGAGCCATTGATCGCCGGTCACCACCGTGATGCCGAGGACTTCGGTCTGTGGAGACTGGATCAACAACAGTATTGACTGCTGGTCGGTTCCGGCGGGGCCGGCCGCGTCCTGATCGATGATGATTTTTCGCTTCTGGCCCCACGCAGAGAGGCTCGTCATCAGCAGGATTGCAGTGGTCAAAAACCAGAGTCGGCGGAATTTCATTGTTCACCTCGGAGTTCAGAAGCCTAAAACAAAACCCCAATTATAAGGCGATTGCGGACGGGAACACCGGCGACTAGAATGTTCCACGCGAGCGCGATTGACTTCGTTTCACCTTTTGATTCCCGTTTGTCCTATGGTCCGTTTCCGCGTGACCGTTCACCAACCCGTTGGAGCCAGTCTCGTAACCTGCATTTTGGCGGTAAGTGCGCTTCTCGGTCCGTTCCTGGTTCAGGGACAATCGGTTCAGGAACAATTTGACGATCACGCAGGCTCGGCAATTTTGCAAGGATGGGTGCGGGATGCGCACGGCCATCCCGTTGCCGCCGTCACGGTTTACCTCCAAGGAAAGGCCGGGGCGGAAACCCTAACCGCACGCACTGATTCAGAGGGAGCTTACCGCTTTTCCGGACTGCGCGAAGGCGTTTACACGCTGCGTGCGGAGATGGCTGGATACCGCGACACAACTTTCGGTCCTTGCATCCTCGGGCAAAAGGAAACGAAAAAGATTGACCTCACGCTCGAGTCCCCAAAAGCGTCCGGATCGTCGTCTGAGAAACCAGAGTTTTTCGATGAGCCCGAATTCACCGTGGCGGGTGTAACTGAGGCTATGAATCCCGGTGGGCACGGCTCCGACACGAGCACTACAGAAGCGCTGGCGAAGGAAACGGCTTTGCTGCCCGTTTCTGAGTCAAAGACGGAAGCCGCCAGTTCCCGAACGGCCTCAGTTTCATCTTTCTCCAGCGCGGCGGTGGAAGACTCTCTGCGCAAGGAGGCTGAGCGCGAACCTGGAAACTTTGATGTAAATCACCGGCTGGGGAAATTGCTGCTCGACGACGGAAAGGGTGCGGAAGCCATTGCCTATCTGGAGCAAGCTTCCCGGGCAAATCCCGGCGATTACGAAAACGCTTACGAACTGGCGCTGGCTTATGCCCGCGGCGGTCAATATGAGCGCGCACGCACGCAGACACGAACCCTGCTGGCTGCGCAGCACACGGCCGGGAAGGAACTTGATCGGCAAGAGCAGGCCGAACTGCATCACTTGCTCGGCGATGTCGAGGAGAAACTGGGTAATTCTTTGGAGGCTGTTCGAGAATACCAGCATGCAGCGGAACTGAACCCGAGCGAATCGAATCTATTTGATTGGGGGACCGAGCTTCTGATCCATCGCGCGTTTGAGCCGGCAACGGAAGTGTTTGCCGAAGGTAACCGCCTGTTCCCGCGCTCCGCGCGGATGCTGGCCGGGCTGGGCGTGTCGTGGTATGCACGCGGCTCCGACGACCAAGCCGTTGAGCGTCTCTGCCAGGCGTCGGACTTGAATCCTGACGACCCGAACCCTTACTTGTTCCTTGGCAAGATGCAAAGCGTCGAGACCGCGCAGTCAACATGCATGATGGAGAAGCTGCGGCGTTTCGTCAGTCTCCAACCGGAAAATGCCCAAGCCAACTACTATTACGCGCTCGGTCTATCGAGACGGAACGACGCCGACGATCTGGCGCATGCGGAGTCCTTGCTGGAAAATGCCGTGCGTCTCGATCCGAAGCTCGCTGCCGCCTATTTGCAATTGGGTGTTCTCTATTCGCAGCGGGGAGATTCTTCCAAAGCAGTCTCCGCATATCTGGAAGCGATCGCGGCTAATCCGGGGCTGGTAGCTGCCCACTATCGGCTTT